>Ga0209168_10000318_pt1 | contig 52509 bp, 46 predicted proteins | sample Coa_R1_FD_187156 | JGI IMG/M metagenome (GOLD analysis project Ga0209168, IMG submission 187156) | Surface soil microbial communities from Centralia Pennsylvania, which are recovering from an underground coalmine fire - Coalmine... | ecosystem: Environmental > Terrestrial > Soil > Unclassified ...
ACGCCATCCGCAATTTCTTCGGCGCCCATAAGCTTGCCGTGAGCTCGACCAAGTCGATGACAGGCCACCTGCTGGGCGGCGCCGGAGGCCTGGAGGCAGGCATCACGGTGCTGGCCCTGCGCGATCAGATGATTCCCCCCACCATCAATCTCGAAAATCCCGACCCTGACACAATAGGGATGGATCTTGTACCGAACCATGCCCGCAAAGCGGAGCTCGAATACGCCATGTCCAATTCTTTCGGTTTCGGCGGCACCAACGGCGCTCTCCTGTTCCGCCGCTGGACCGAATAACCGATCGCACACACTGAAGTCCTCTCTCCATCGTCATTGCATCGAGCGCTGCCATGACCATCACTTGTTGCTTTCCTGCAACTGCCTTATTCAGCGCGGCTTCTGGACGTAATGTACCTTTTCGCGCGATATGGAATTCGTACAGGTCCGTAAGCCGGTTGCGTGTTGGTCCTTTGGAACTTTCCTACACTGCCCAACCGGACGCACAATCATTTTCGAAAGTTGAGTCTTCCCTCACCTTATGGATAAAGCTTTCACGACGACCTTCGCGCCCTCCCTCACACCTCGTAAAGCTGCTGCCCGTGCTGCGCTGGTAGGTTTCAATGAACCGCATCACTCACTGCTCTCGGAGTGCTTCCGGCAATTTGGAATCGAACCCGTTGCTGTGCAATCCGATCCTGCCGAACGGCTGCTTAGAGAAAAATTTGAAGCTTGCGTTCTGCCTCTGGCAAAAGTACCGGAGGCCGAGTCCGTGATGGAGGCGGCCCGCAGCTCGCGCTCCAACAGCCGTTGCGTGATCTACGGTGTCGGAGGCAGCGCGCAGCATACGATGCAGTTCTCCAAGTATGGCATCAACGCCATGTTCCATGAGCCACTGGAACGCCCGGCGATGTTGAAGCTGGTACGCGCTACGCGCTTGCTGGTACTGCACGAGTTTCGCCGCTATGTGCGCATTCCCGTCATGACCGAAGTCTCGATTATTGGCGACAACCGGCGCGCCAATGCAACAAGCATCGAGATGAGTTCGGGCGGCATGTCACTCAAGAGTGTCGAAGACTTCTCGCCGGGGTCAAACGTCGAGGTTTCGTTTGCCCTCATGACTCTTCCGCGCGTCAATGTGCGCGGTGTGGTCAGTTGGAACAAGCCAAAGTCATTGGGTGTACGCTTTGATTCGAACGATGAGCGGCGCTTGAAGTTGAAGACCTGGATTGATTCATACCTCGAAAACTAGTTTAAAGAATCTACCGCCGAGCCCGCAGAGTTCGCCAGAGGATAGATTTCTTCTCGCTCTCTGCGATCTCGGCGGTAAATGCCTTTACACGCCGCTACAATAGCTGCGTGCCCGAAGTCAGCCCCAGCGAACTGTCAGCCTCGGCCCAGCCGGACTCAGGTCCCCGCCGCTGGACGCTCCGCCAGCGCATCGTTCTCAGCATGATCATTGCGGCGGGCTACTCGTTTATCCGCCTGCTTGGACCAACCCTGCGAGTGAGCGTCTCTTATGAAGATGGCGCGCAAAAGACTTTGGACGAGCGACCCCGCGTCGCCTCGTTCTGGCACGAGTGCATGATTCCCGCTACTTATCTTTTTCGCGACATGGGTATCCGGGTCATGAGCAGTTTCAGCTACGACGGCGAGTACATGGGACGGATCATTCGCAAGTTCGGCTTTGTCGCCGTGAAGGGATCGAGCAGCCGTAATCCGATTCGCGCGCTGCTCGGTTTGCGTCGAGCCCTCGAAGAGGGCTGGACCGTGGCTTTCACGCTCGACGGGCCACGCGGTCCGCGACGGCAGGTTAAACCCGGACCCGCAGGTCTGGCGCGGTCGTCCGGGCTCCCGATGACTACGTTTTATGCGGCGGTAGAGAAAGCCTGGGTGCTAAAGAGTTGGGATCGGATGATGATTCCCAAGCCTTTTTCGCGGGTGCTGGTGCGCGTCGGCAAGCTTATCTTTGTGCCGAGTGACGCGAGCGATCAAGATCTCGCCCGCTATAGCGACGAACTGCAAGTCACACTTGATCGCGTAACTGCCTTCGCGGAAGCGAACGTCAGTAAGGCTGGGTCGAGCGAGTTTCCCTGGTACAGGGGCTAAAGGATGGGCCTAAGAGATTCGAAGCTGAAACGCTCGTGCAACCGGCTAGTCGAGCGTTGATCCGAGTTGGGTGTAGCGATATTTCTTGCCATCCCAGAAGACCACCGAAGACGTACTCTCGCCCTCGCCGATTTCTTCCATGTAAATGCCGAGCATTTCTCTCTTTTTGGTGGATAGACGCTTCACGGTGAAGTTCTTGAATGGAATATTGATTAGCAGGAACTTGGCCTTCGGTTTTTCAGCGCGCCATGCATCTTTCTCGGCGCCATGAATGATGAGCAGGCACACCCCGCGCCGTTCTGGCACGTCCGACGCAAATGTGGATGTGACCTTCACGTCGCCGAATCCAAGAGCACTGTCATATGGATCGGTGACAACGAAGCTGTATTCGTCCCTGTCCGCCATCGGGTTCTTGCACCTGGCGGCGACGACAAGGTCGTCGATCCCGTCGCCATCCATATCGGCGACAAACTGTGGTGGCCCAGAGAGCAGAGAACAGTTATCTCCAAATTGCTGGTGGATAAATTCATCCGTAACTGCGGGCGACGGTGCTTTTGCGTGCGCAGGCGGCGGAAGCGGTGGCTTTTTCTGCGCGACCGCTACGCTCACAAAGAGGAGTGCGAGAACTGGGACGAGAAGTTTTCGATACGGCATGGTCTTACTTTAGTCCGGATTCGTACTCGCGGGTAGATACACAGGAGTGACGGAGGTAACTGGGAGCGACTTGGGAATTGGCTGGCTGCGCGCAATTCCAGAGTTTGCTGGACAGAGGTTATGTGATCGACGAGAAGGATAACCGGGCTGGAAGCCAGCTTGAGGTCATGAACGGCCTTCCACCAGAAACACGTGGAAATCTGTCGCTGCGGGCTCGGCTCCCAGTTGCCGCATCATCACTGAGATCTGTCCGCGATGGTAGGTCGAGTGGTTGGCGACATGTTGCATGAGTTGGCTCAACTTGACCCACGTCGTGCGAAAGGGAAGCAGGGTTTCTAAGCTTTGGTCGTTTGTGGCTTCGACGAACGCGATCTGCTCCTTCTCAACTTCAGCCCACTTCGCTTGTGCGGCCTCGATCGTTGGGTACGCTTCCGGAGCAAACAAAAGGTCCCGTCGGTTCTGCAAGTCTGCGACAAATCTCGTGTCAAGAGATTTCGCTTTCCAATATTGAAGCCAGATCCATTCTCCGCCAATAATGTGTACGAGAGTGTTTCGCACAGACGGGAGACTTCCGCCGAGGTTCCGCGTGAATTGCTCGGGACTCAGCTTCGCAACCGACTGGATCACTCGCTGATTGGCCCATCGGTCGTATTCAAACAACTCCCGAATGTCTTCTTTCGTCATGGCTTGTTCCAAATGCCGTTCTCGAAGACCTTGATCTAGCCGACCTCAACCAGTCCGTAGGTGTGCTGCCAGCGTGCCCGCATCTGCACCAAGGCGCGGCTGATCTCCTCCGAAGAAACCTCGGAGTTCGGCCCGGCCAGCACAAAGGCAGCCTCACGTTTCGCCACCTCCAGCAACTGAGCGTCGCGAATTATATTCGCTACACGAAAACTTGGCAGGCCTGCCTGGCGCGTGCCGAAGAACTCTCCCGGGCCGCGAAGTTCGAGGTCGAGTTCTGCGATCTTGAATCCATCATTCGTGTCGACCATGGCCTGCAACCTGCGCTGGCCGTCCTCGGTGACCTTCCCGCCCGTCATCAGGATGCAATAAGACTTTGCCGCTCCGCGGCCGATACGCCCACGCAGCTGATGCAACTGTGCTAACCCAAACCGTTCAGCATGTTCGATCACCATGATGGTCGCGTTGGGGACATCCACACCAACTTCAATCACCGTCGTTGCGACCAGAATCTGCAACTCGCCTTTCTGGAACATGCGCATCACTTGATCTTTCAGATCTGCGTCGAGGCGGCCATGAAGCAGGCCGACCTTCAAGTCGGCGAACACCTTTCCGCTCAGCTCGCGATACATCTTGATCGCAGCTTTCAACTCGCTCTCTTCGTTTTCGGCAATGACGGGATAGACCACGTACGCCTGGTGTCCTGTCTCGACTTGCTTGCGGAGGAACTCCCAGACTTTTGGCGATTGATCGTCGGTGACTTGCCGCGTCACGATGGGCGTGCGGCCCGGGGGAAGTTCGTCCAGAATGCTGAGATCGAGATCGCCATAAAGAGTAAGAGCGAGCGTGCGAGGGATTGGAGTTGCCGTCATGACCAGAACGTCAGGTTCAGCGGGTGTAGTGGATGCATAAGCCGCCGAGCTTTGCTCGGCCCCGACGGGCGGTGCGCCCGTCCCCACACGAACCGGCTCACCGCCTTCCGCCGACTTCTTCATCAACTTTAGTCGCTGCATAACTCCGAAGCGGTGTTGCTCGTCGACGATCACCAACCCAATCTTGGCGAACTCGACTTTTTCTTCCAGCAGCGCGTGGGTGCCAATCACAAGCTGCGCATTGCCTTGTGAAATGTGCCGTCGGATCTCGCGTTTCCGGTCATTCTCCAGAGAACCAGTCAGCAAAACGATGCGGTATCCGGCATTCTCCAAAATCCGGCGCGCCGAAAAATAGTGCTGCTGCGCCAGAATCTCCGTGGGCGCCATGAGTGCGACCTGGCAGCCGTTCTCAATCGCGATGATCGCCGCCTCGAAGCCGACAATCGTTTTGCCGGAGCCGACGTCCCCCTGCAGCAAGCGCCGCATGGGATAAGGCTTTCGCATGTCGGCGGCAATTTCTTTAAGGACCCGCTTCTGCGCTGCCGTGGGATGAAATGGCAGGATTTTCTTAATCGCCTCCCGCACCCCATCATCGAGACGAAATGCGATTCCGGTCTGCGCCTTTTGCTGCCGCCGCTTCAGCTCCAACCCGAGTTCCACGAAAAACAGTTCGTCGAAAATCATCCGAATATGAGCCGGAGTGCGGGAAGACTGCAGATCGGCAAGGCTCTCGCCCGGTTCGGGCCAATGAACGTTCCAGAGCGCAGCTCGGGGTGAAATCAGTCCAAGATGCGCGCGTACGGCTGCCGGAATTGCCTCGGGCAAATCGGGCGTCAGATTTTCCAGCGCAGTACGAATGATCCGCCGAAACCACTTTGAGGTAAGCCGGCCCGTGCCCTCATAAATGGGGACGATCCGCCCAATCTCCAGCGACTCTGCCGCTTTCTTTTCTGCTCCGTTCTCGCCGGAATCGGCTGAGTCTCCCAAGATCTCGAACTGAGGCTGGATGATTTGCAACTCCCGCGTGCGCGGGTCTTCTTCCACCTTCCCGTAGAGAGCAATCAGTTGGTCCGGTAGGAACTTGTCCTGCAGGTAGGTTGCATTGAACCAGAGGCAGCGCAGCCGCGACCGGCCTTGCCCAATGGTCAACTGGAAGATTGGCTTACTGCGGGTCCGGAACAGGCCCGAGTTGCGCACTTCTCCGACGACGCTAGCCATTTCGCCGGCTCGCAACTCAGAAATCCCGCGAGGATTCAGCCGATCTTCATAACGAAAAGGAAGATAATGAACGAGGTCGCCGACGGTCCGAATTCCCTTGGCAGCCAGAACCTCCGCAATGCGCGGACCTACCCCTTTGACGTATTGGACGGGGGTGGAGAGTTCAAGCATGCCGTGGGATTCCCTGGAGCCGTCGCATCTGGGATCACGCGGATGCAAGGCTCCGGAAGCATGTTAGCAGCAGCCAGCGCCGGTTGTTCGGCGCTGTGGGCAATGCTGGCACGCAGGAACGTCGGAAACCCTAGAGACCGTCCGCGTGTCTAAACTGTCAGTGCTCACCAATCTCCTGCAAATGCTGCTGGCGATTCTATTAGGCAACGTCGTCTACTTCCTTTTATTGCCTCACCTCCCACCGGCCGCTCGACACCACCGATTTCAGCTTGATCTGGGCACGATCGTGGATTTCTGGTTCTGCCTGGTTATCTATGGCTTAATCCGAACGGTCCGTAAGTGGCGATAGCCCATGGCCCGCAGGGGCTGAGTCCGCAACCGGTTACTTTCGGAACCTCGGTCGGTCTATCACCTGCGGATAGAATCCATTCGAATGCCGAAGATCGCAGTCTTATACGATGCTGGGCAGGCCGTTCTCTCCACCTTTGACCTCGACGAGGTCCTGCAGAGAATCCTGGCGATTGCGCGCGACTATTTTCATTTGCCCAATGTCGCGATTCTCCTGCTCGATAAGGAGACACAACAGCTCTGTGTACGCTCCCAAATCGGCTGGGACGTCGGCAAAGACGTCATTCGCCTGAGCGTCCACGAAGGGCTCACCGGCGCAGCCGCTTCAAAAAAGCAGCCCATCTATGCGCCAGACGTTAGCCAGGATTCTCGCTATATCTGCGCGGCACAGTCCACTCGCTCCGAGCTCGCGATCCCGCTCATGGTGCGTGACGAAGTTGTGGGCGTGCTCGATTGCCAGAGCGATCAGCTGAACCACTTTGACCGCGAGACAATCGAGCTATTAACTCTTTTCTCCACGCAGGCTTCCATCGCGCTGCAGAACGCGCATCTCTATTCGCTGGAGCGCCAACGGGCCCGGCAGTTGCAGGCGATCAACATGATTGCCCAGCAGAGTACGGCTGTCATGGAACTTGAAGAACTCCTGATCCGCGTCTGCTCCATCATTCAGCAGGCGTTTCAGGTCTCACACGTGTCACTGTTCTTGCGGGAAGACGGCGACCTGGTCATGCGCGCCCACCACGGAACGCTCACGCCCAACTTTCCTCCTGGCGGCCGTGTTCCCACTTCGGAATTGCCGTGGTCGCAGGTGATCGCTACCAGCGCGACCGTCATCGAAAAGGACCTTAGCTCGGCAACCGAAACCTTCCGCTTGTTCAAAGAGTCCGCCTCGCGCATGAGTATCCCTCTGATCTCGTTCGGTCAAACTCTTGGAGTGTTGACGCTGCACAGTTCCAGGCCCAATGCATTCACTGAGACGGAACTACAATCGCTGGAATCCGTGGCTGACATCTTCGCGAACTCCATCCAGAACGCCTACTACGTCGAGCGCGTCAAGCAGCTGGCTTATCTCGACGGCTTGACTGGAATCTTCAATCGACGTTTCTTTGAGCTGCGCATTAGCGAAGAAGTCGAGCGTGCCCGCCGCTACGGAACTGGTATGGCTGTCATCATGGCCGACATCGATCAGTTCAAGCGTCTGAACGATGAATTTGGACATCTTCTCGGCGACGAAGTCCTCCGGCAGGTTTCATCGCTCTTTCACCAGCAGGTCCGGAAGATCGATGTGGTGTGCCGTTACGGCGGAGAAGAATTCGCGATCCTGCTGACGCAGACCAATGCGCAGCAGGCCTTCACGATCGCGGAGAAGTTACGGCGCCAGGTGGAGAATTGGCAATTTCCGGGAGTGCCGCGCAGCATCACCATCAGCGCGGGAGTCGCGGCATTTCCTACGCATGGCAGATCGCGGGATGAGATCGTCCGCGCCGCCGATAACGGTCTCTACACGGCAAAACAAGAGGGGCGCAATCGCGTTCGTCTGACGAGCGTCGCCCTCGCGACGACTAGCGGCCACCAGTGACAGCTAGAGCCAGTCGGTCTTAATCTGCAGCAGCCGCTTCTGCAGGATCTCCATATCTTTCTGCATCTGCTGCTTCTGCCGCGCGCTCTGTCTCTGAAACTCCTTCTGCTGCTTGCAGAATTCCTGTTTCATTTCTTCTGCGGCTTTTCGGGAGGCTTCCGCCGTCAAAGCTATCTGCGGCTGCAGCTTAGCCAGTTCCCGGCGCAACGCGCTCAATTCGAGCATGGACTCGGCCTGCATCACCGGCTCCGCTTCAAAACTCTCTTCCTCCATCAGGTCTCCCGATTCGTTGCGGGAAGGGAGTGACAACGTCAAAGTCTGTTCCTTCCGGTCGCGCATCACGATCACCTTGACGGAGCTGCCACTTCTCGATTTCACGCCGTGTGCGAAATCGCTGGTGTCGTGCACCGACTGATCGTTGATTTTGACGACAACATCCCCCGCCCGGAAACCCGCCTTCTCAGCGCGGCTCCCTTTTTCCACCGACCGCACCAGAACGCCATTGCCGTTCTTTACACCAAAGAACTCGCCCAACTGCGGCGTAATGTTCTCGACCATCAACCCGCTGCGCGCCGACGACGTTACCATCACCATGTTGATTGAAGGGATATCGATATCCGGCATATGGATGTCCGGTATGTTCACATGAATGTCCGGCTTTGGTGAGAACGCGAACTCCTTGTGCTTGTCCGCCAGTTGTAGCTTCACCGTCATCGGCTGTCCGTCGCGGCTTATACCGAGCGAAACGATGCGCCCGGGCGGCTCTTCATGAATCATGCGGCGCAATTGCGCGCCACTCTCGATCGTCGTGCCGTTCATCGTCAGGATGACATCGTGCTCCTTGATGCCCGCTTTTCCAGCCGGAGCATCCTGATCGACCATCGTGACCTCGACGCCCTTTTCTTCTTTCAGTTTTAAAGCGCTCAGGCGCTCCGTCGTGACATCAGCAATGTCGACTCCCAGGTAGGAACTGGTGCCCCCGTCCTCGCTCGGAAATCCCCATGCGTGGCTGGAATCGTCCACCGACCAATTCTGCGCGGCATGTGAGAACGTAAGGAGCAACGGCAGCAATGCGAAGCTGATTACAATGTATTTCCGCATGATGTCTCCCCGTTTCTGCGTTGGCCGCGGTCAGCAATGCGTAGGGACAAACTCTGACCGCCAGCCAATGATCACCGGCGACTGATTCCTAACGTGTCGCCTTCTTGATACAAATATCCCCGGTTGAGGTATGTACCTTCAGCATTGGGCCGCCACCGTTAAGCTTTCCCTCAGCCGTCAGCGTCTTCGGACCCCACTGGTCGCCTTCGCTGTTGATATGTATATCCGGGAAATCGGACGTAATGCGGTGTCCATTGCCCATATCGACACTGGCCCGGACATTGATCGCAACATCCGAAGCGACGTACACCGTGATGTCTCCCGCGCCCGTCTCCAGATCCGAATCGTGCCGCTCGCCGCCGGTATTCACGAGCTTTACCGTAATTCCGCCCGCGCCCGTCTCCGCTCGCGCTGAGGGCACACCATACAACTCGATGCCACCACCGCCCGTCTCGGCATGCACGTGCCCTTTGGCCGATGTCAGCCGGATACTACCGCCGCCCGTCTCAATGTCCGCTGGGCCGCCGACATCGGTCAGATCGACGCTGCCGCCACCGGTTGAAACCTTAACCTTGCCAGCGCATTGCCGAATCTCGATGCTGCCGCCGCCAGTCTCAACGCTGGCTTCCTGCGAGCCGGATTCGATGCGGACACTGCCGCCACCAGTCTCGGCAACGACCTTGCCATTGGCATGGCGAATCGCAATCGCCCCGCCGCCGGTATGAAGCCCTAGATCGCCGCTTACGGTTCCAACATCGATTGAGCCACCGCCGGTTTCGGCGTTGACGCCTCCGCCGATGTCGTCGAACTTTATGCTTCCGCCACCGCTCTCCGCCTCTACGCGGCCAGCCACTCCTGAGGCATCGACATTGCCGCCTTCAGTTTCGAGCTTTACCAGTGCCATCTCGCGCGGAACCATGACCGAAAACTCCGACGAGCTATGCCGCGGCTGTCTTCCGCCCTGCCAGTCCCCTACGATCCACGCCGTATCGCCTTTTACATACGCGGTAATCTTGTATTGCTCAAATTGATGGCGTGCTTCCTGCTCCGAGGACGTTCCAAAACGAGTATGAACGACATAATTGATGCCTTGCTGTTGTCCGCCTCGCACCACCACTGAGCCCATGTCCACTTTCACTCGCAAGTTCTTCACCGCAGCCAGCGACCCTGTGATCTCTCGACCCCAGGAACCGCCTTCGCGGGATACCCGTGTTTCCTGCGCCTGGCTTTGCGAAAGCAAGCCCACCGGCGCAAGCAGGGCCAGCACTCCGGCCAACCCGACGATATGTAGCGCTTTTTTCAAATCTCCCACCTCGTTTCTTTGGACGCAGAAGGTAGAACTCAGAAGGTAGAAGTTACTTCTGGTTTTTGATTCTGCATTCCTACTTCTAACTTCTGCCTTCCTGAAGACAAACTTCTATCGAACTTTGCTAATCAATCTCTGGCAACTGTGCCAGCATCGTACGCGCCTGCGACTTGATGTACGTGCTCGTATCCTTCGCAGCCAGGGCCATCAGCACACCGCGTACGCTGCCATCTGCCTTCACCGGCTCAATCAGCCGCAGCGCTTCAATGCGGACTCCCGAATTCGAATCATTGACCAGCGCGCGCAGAATCGCATCGCGCACATTCGTATCGCTCTTGACGTACGTGCCCAGCGCATTCAACGACTTCAAACGGACTCCCGGATTGGTGTCATTCTGCAGCGCGTAAATCAGCGCTTCGCGCACCTGCATCTCGCCGCTCTTCTGCGCCAGCAGGTCAACGGAGTCCACACGTACGCCCGAGTTGTAGTTATTGCGCGCCGCATAGAGCAGCAACTGCTGGATCTTCTGGTCGTTCAGCGATCCCTGGGCTTCCTGCGTATTTACCGTGTTGTACTTGATCGTGACCTGATCGGTGCCTGGGACAGGCGTTACAGAATCGATACCGGAGATGGAAGCTTCAGTGGGAATGTTATTAGAAGCGTTGTTCGCGATCGGGAGGATGCCTGTGGTTCCGGTGTGTGGGCCATAAAGCTTGTAGGTCGTCCCAATGCCGCCTGCGAAGCCAAGGATGAGAATTACCGACGCCAGAGCTGGAGAGAACCGCACCTGCCGCAGCCAGTTTGCCGGATCGAACGCCAGCCGGCTCCATAGGCTGCCCTGCTGTGCCGTCTCCAGCGCTTCCTGCAGGCGCATGCGGGACGAGGCCAACAGGTTCGGCGACGGATCGTTAAGTAACGGATCAGCCGCACGATCCTGCGCGAGCAGTGCGTGAAACTCCTGCTCTGCCTTCAGTTCGGCCGCACAGTCCGCGCAGCGAGCGATGTGTTGCTCCAGTTCGTGGCGGGCATCATCGGCCAGTTCGCCATAAACGTGAACCACGATATTTTCCCGAACCCATTCACACTTCATAGTTCCACCTTCTAGTCCTGAGTCCTGAGTCGCCAGTCCTGACTTGCCTTGTGTCGCTGCTCGCGACTCAGGACTCGGGACTCACGACTCATCACCTCATATCCGCCAGGGCTCCGCGCAACTTCTGCGTGGCCCGGAAGAGCGTGTTCTTGGCGGTCTCTTCCGTCGTGTGCAAAATCTCTCCCACGGTTCGCAACTTCAGCCCGTGATAATGCTTCAACTCAAAAACCATGCGCTCGCGCGGTGTCAGCTTGTCGAGCGCCCCGGCAATCCGTGCACCCAACTGCCGCCGCATCAAATCGCGTTCTGGATTCGCGCCAGCCCGCCCATCGGCTACCTGATCGAGTAGGTCATACTCCCCGCCGTCAGAATCTTTGGCAACCGGCGCGTCTTCCTTGCGCACCGTTTTCTTGCGCAGATGATCGAGACATAAGTTCGTCACGATCCGGTAAATCCATGTGTAGAAGGAACACTCGAACCGGAAGCTGCCAATGTTCTTGTATGCCTTGAGGAAGGCGTCCTGATACACGTCCTGGGCGTCGTGTTCAGTTCCGGTGAGATGCAGTGCCAGCCGCAGCACGGCTTGATCGTAGTGGCGCACGAGTTCCTCGAAGGCAGCACGGTTTCCCTGCTGCGCCTCGCGGATCAGCATCGTGTCATCGATGCGCCGATCTTGCGTTTGGCGATCTAGCCCAGCCATGCAACCCCGCGGGGGGTCTTGGTTCTTGCTGACTCTCTCTGTTAACTCACTCTCTTTCGAGTGGGCCCGTCCGCCAACCGAAAATGGTAGTGTCCATACACCGGCCGGCATTTTGCGTCGCTTCCTCTACTTGCCCGGCATTTGATGTCTGTTCCGGGCTGCACAGGAATAGACGGAGAGTCCCCCGTTCCGTGAGCAGAAATTATAGGCCGTACAGGGAATTTGTGGGGCATCTAGGTGACTCTGGGACAAAGATTTAGGGGGAAACAGAAACATCAGAACGCAGTGCGGGAACGAGAATGGCAAAGTAAATGCCCTATTCCTTGGGCATTTCCTCGATTTCATAGTGAGAAGCAGAGACGAGGGATTTTGTGACTGCTACCCGACAAAACAGCATCCTGCGACACCTCCTTCACGCCCCGGTTCACTTGTACCAATGGAGATTCGGTTGGCTGCTTGGAAAGCGTTTTCTGCTTCTGACCCATGTAGGACGCCGTAGCGGCGTGCGATACCAAACGGTTTTGGAAGTAATGGAGTATCGGGAACATGAGCCAGAGGGCAGTCCGGAAATAGTCGTAATGAGCGGCTTTGGACGAACCGCCAACTGGCTTCGCAGCATCGAGGCGTTGCCGGAGGCTGAAGTGACGGTAGGGTCGCTGCGCTTCAGTGCCGCTTATCGGGCACTTGACACGGAGGACGCCGTCAATGTGGTCCGACGCTACGAGGAGCGTAACCGGCTCATCGCGCCCGTCGTCCGGTTCGTGCTTAGCAGGTTACTCGGATGGAAGTACTCTGGTTCGGAGTCAGAGCATCGTCGTCTGGTTGACCAGTTGCCGCTCATCGCATTCTGGCCCCGATCTTGACAGTTGGCGCGTGCGTGGAACTCATTGGAGCAAGGCCCGAGTGGGCACTCGGGCCTTCCCTGTGAACTCTTACTCGGTCGCCGGTTCCTTCTCGATCACGACCTTCAAATGCGCGGTCACGTCCTTGTGCAGTTTCACCGGGACGGTGAACTCGCCCAGCGTCTTTAGCGGCTCGTGCAGCTGAATTTTGCGGCGATCGACGTTGAGACCTTTCTTGCCTAGCCCATCGGCCAGATCGCTGGACGTCACCGAGCCGAACAGCTGATCGCTTTCGCCCGACTTACGCGTAAACGTCACCGAGACGCCCTCGAACTGCTTTGCCAGTTCCTCGGCCTGGGACTTCTCTTTGGCCGAGCGGCGCACGGCGGCAGCCTTCATCTGCGTGATGACGGACTTATTGCCTTCATTGGCCTCAATGGCCAGCTTGCGCGGCAGAAGAAAATTCCGTCCGTAACCTTCGGCGACTTTCACCACATCGCCGCGCGATCCCAACTTCGCTACGTCTTCTTTGAGAATGACTTCCATGATAGCTCCAAGGTCGATCAGAATTTCTGCGGCCGACGTGGCCGACTATTGCTGATTCTTGATTGTCGATTGAGAATCCCGCGGCAAGCGCAGTTAGGTTTCAATCAGCAATCAAAAATCAACAATGCTTTTTTTAGCTTGCTCTTCCCGCAAACGGCAGCAGGGCGATATTGCGCGCCTGCTTGATCGCCGATGACAGCCGGTGCTGGTGCGGAGCGCACACGCCCGTCAGGCGACGCGGCACGATCTTGCCGCTCTCGGCCACGAACTGTCCGAGCAGCCGGTAATCCTTGTAGTTGATGTCTTCGATCTTTTCGACGCAGAACTTGCAAACCTTCTTGCGCCGGAAGAATTTGCGCCCGCCCCCGCCACCTTCGCGCGGAGGTCCGCCGGGACCGCGCCCGCCACCACCAAATCTTGGACGATCTCCGCCTGGCCTTCCGCCTTCACTCCGCGCTGGCCTCTCGGTCGGTGCCGCTGCTTGCTCTGGTGCTTTCGTTTCGTCTGCCATAACTCTCCTCTAAAGTCAGTGGCCAATGATTAGTGATCAGTGGCCAGTCAGATCATTCGCCTCGGCGACAGCAACCGGTCACTGACCACCGGTCACTGACCACTCGCTCTTAAGCTGTTGCCGGAGTCTCCGTCGCCGGAACTGCTGCAGGCTCTTCCACAGCGGCAGCAGCCGGTTGCGCGCTCACCTTTTTCTTGGCGTCGCGCAGCTTCTTGATCTTGTCCAGCCGCTTCTGTTCTTCGTCGACACGTACGGTGAGAAATTTGATCACCGGTTCGGTCACGCGTAGACGGCGCTCGAGTTCGTGAATCACCGCGCCTCCACCCTCGACCACCATCAGTACATAGATGCCGTCATGGAACCGGCGCACAGTGTATGCAAGACGCCGCTTGCCCATCTTGTCGACGCGAATCACCGTCCCGCCCGACGTAGGCACCACCGATTGCAATGTCGAAATCAGTTTGTCCAGATCCTCATCCGTCATATCCGGACGGACGATAAACATCAGCTCATAGGTACGATTCATTCGTTTCTCCAAATCTTCTCGCAGAGGAGAGGGTCTAGGGCTCAGCAAAGCCCAAGTTCTTTACTGGCCACTGATCCCTGATCCCGGGTCCTTGTCTTCTTTCCGGTTGAACTTATTCATCGCCGCTGCCGGACCTTCCCGCAAAATCATCTTTACCGCTTCGGCAGCAGTGTCGAGCATTCCATCCACAACGGCCACATCCGCCTTGCGCATCGGAGCCAGAAGGTACGCTGCTCCGTCTGCAACTCTCCGCTCCGGCGCGACGCCAATCCGGATTCGCAGGAAATCCTGCGTGCCCAGATCACCGATGATCGATTCGATGCCGTTGTGCCCCGCCGAACTTCGTCGCGTATGAATCCGCAACGTGCCCAGCGGAAAATCCAGCTCGTCCTGAATCACGATCAGGTCTGACTCCGGGCTCGCTTCGTACTCCCGGAGCAGTTCCTTCACCGCGCCGCCGCTCAAATTCATGAACGTTTCCGGCTTCGCCAGCAGCACCATCTGATCCGCGAGCACGGTGCGTGCTGTCAAAGCCCGGCACTGCCGGTTTCTTACTTCCACTCCCAGGTTTCCCGCAATGCGATCAATCACCAGGAAACCCAGGTTATGCGGCGTGAACTGATATTCGATTCCGGGATTTCCGAGACCAACGATCAGTTTCACGCCAGATTCGCTTCCTCACTCCATGTGGGAACAGCCGCCCTCGGCTGTCCGCCGAGCGAAGCTCGGCTCCTCCAGCCACGAAGCTATTTCTTCTCCTTCTTCTCGCCCTTCTCCGGAGCAGCCTCGGCGCCTTCTTCCTCGGTCTCCTGCTTGCCCTTCTTGATGACTTCGGGCTCGGCCGGAGCAGCCCCGGCTTCTGCCGCCACAGCTTCGGGCGTTGCGACCACTTCTTCTTTCACCGAGGTCACGTGTGCCACCGGCTGGTTCTCGTCCGTTAGGAACTTGATCTTGTCGGAATGCGGCAAATCCGAGACGCGCAGTACCTTGCCAAACGTCAAATGGCTGACGTCGACATCGATGTGGCTCGGGATGTCTGCCGGCAGGCACTCGATTTCGACCTCGCGCAGCATCTGCTCGAGAATGCCGCCCTCTTGCTTCACACCTGCCGCTTCGCCAGTCAGTTCGATTGGCACGCTCACGCGCAGCACCTTGTCAAGCGCAATGCGCTTCAGATCGATGTGCAGCAAACGTCCCTTGATCGGCTCATACTGCCAGTCGACGATCATGGCCTTGGTCTTCTCGCCCTCCAGGGACAGGTCGAAAATCGTGTTGTGCCCGGTCTCCGAGTTCAGTATGCGGGTCACCACTCGCGGATCCACCGTGATCGGCAGCGAGCCCTTGCCCGCGCCATAGACTACGGCCGGAATCTTTCCGTCTCGCCGTACGCGACGCGCCTGATTTTTTGTGCCTGACTCTCGTGTCTGCGCTTCCAGTACGTTCGTTTCCAATGCAGTCGCCATAATTAGAATTCCTTCTCTGCTTTTTATAACTTCGGCACGAGCGCCCGCTCGGCCTTGGCTTCGAGCCACGAGTTGCGAGCAAACCAGCGTGCTGAAAACTCATAGCTCGGTGCTCGTAGCTTGTTTTCTCACACAAACAACTTACTGACCGAAGTCTCTTCGTGGTTGGCCTGAATTGCCCGGCCGATCAATCCCGCGATCGAGAGGACCGAAATCTTTCCTCCCTTTTCTGTCCGCGCCGCATCGGCCTCGGGGCTTAGCGGAATCGTATTCGTTACCACGACTTCCTTGATTACCGACTTCTTGATGTTTTCCACCGCCGGCCCCGAGAGTACTGCGTGGGAAGCGCATGCATATACCACAGTTGCTCCGTTATCCATCAAAGCCGCCGCTGTCTTCACCAGTGTTCCGGCCGTGTCGATCAAGTCGTCGATGATCAGGCACGTGCGCCCGTTTACGTCGCCGATCACGTGCATCACTTCTGCCACGTTCATCTCGACGCGCCGCTTGTCGACGATCGCCAGCGCCGCGTCCACCTTCTTCGCGAAAAACCTGGCACGCTCCACGCCTCCCGCGTCCGGCGAAACAATCGTCAAATTCGGCAACGCCAGCTTGCGGAAGTGATCCACCAGCACCGGCGACGCAAACAAATGGTCCACCGGGATGTTGAAAAAGCCTTGCAACTGCGGCGTATGCAAATCTACGATCAGCGCCCGGTGTGCGCCAGCCGCAGTCAGCAGATCGGCGACCAGCTTCGACGAAATCGGGCTGCGCGGCTTGTCTTTCCGGTCCTGCCGCGCATAACCGAAGTACGGAACCACTGCGGTGATGCGCCGAGCCGACGCGCGTTTCAGCGCATCGATCATCAGCAGCAACTCCATCAGATGCTCGTCCACACCTGCAGTCACACCCTTGTTGTGAGTGCGGCACGTGGGCTGCATCACAAAAACGTCTGCGCCTCGTACGTTCTCCTGGATCTGAACGTAGCACTCGCCGTCGGCAAAGCGCGTTACCTGCGCCTGCCCGCGCTGCATCCCGAGAAAGTGGCAGACCTCGTCGGCGAGTGGCTCGTTAGCCGTGCCGCTGAAGATCTTGAACTTATCGTCGGTTCGTGGCCGCTGCTTCCGATCCGTCTTCTCATCGGTCACTGGCGGACTCTTCTTCTCAGCCTTGTCGGTCGGCGTGACTAAAGTAGCCATGGTTCGTCTCTGGGCTCCTGGCCTTCAGTTCTTACCGTCTTGCAAGTTCCCCAGCCAGCGGTTTTTCTGGCAACTGGGTACTGGCAACTGACCACTGATTTGGCTGGGCCGCTAGGATTCGAACCTAGACAAAGTGCTCCAAAGGCACTTGACCTACCATTAGTCGACGGCCCAGTAACCAAATTGTTGATGGTGAATTGTCGATTGCCCCGCGAACGGGGGACTCTATTTTCATTCAACAATCAAAAATCAACAATCAAAAATTAGCGTCGACCAAACCGACCTAATACCCAGTGCCCACGCCGTCAGGCCTCAGCCGGCAACCAGTCTCCGCCAGTAAGCCGCCCGCGTCAGCGTCACTGTGGCTTGCGCCGCCCATCCAGCCTTTCGAAGCTGGCTGACCGCCGAAGCTGCCGCCGGCCGCGAGCCGAAGAGCCCGTACATCGTCGAGCCGGAACCCGACAGAGACGCATATTTCGCGCCCGCGCGCACCAACGCTCGCTTTGCCTCGCCTAGCTTGGGATACTCAGGAAAGACGACCTGTTCGAAGTCGTTCTCGATCCCAGCCCGGTCAAGCCGGAGAAGCGGATTCCCGGCCCGGCCCCCTCTTTTCAGGAACTCAGAAGGAGCACTGGAGTACAGCCCGCTCAGCCATGCCGACAAGCCATAGCCAAGCTCACTCATTCTATCGGACGGGTTGGATACCGTCAATGTGTGGGGATCGGCGCCTTCCGCCCAAGCCGGGCGCTCGTCGGACTCCGCATGAGTCGAGGTACATGTGGGGACAGCCGCCCCCGGCTGTCGGGCCGAGCAAGGCTCGGCTGGCTCTTTGTTTGAGACCCTGTCGGCTCTTGATCCAGCCAAGTTTTTGTGTGCGGGAGCGCCCGCGCCACGTAATCGATCCCACTCCGCAAAGGCCTTTGGCGTCGAAACTCCAATCTCCGGAGTCACCACCACACACGCCGTCGCCGGGAAATCCGTCAGCGGATACACCTGTTCTCCTCGTCCCAGTCCCAGAATTGTCCCGCCCAATAGAAAGAGCGGCAGATCGGACCCAACTTCCGCTGCGATCCGCAGCCTCTCCGCCGCCGGCAGCGTTTTTCGCAGAGTCCGCTCCAGCCCGAGCAGCGTCGCCACCGCGTTCGCCGACGCCCCGCCCATTCCACCCTGCACCGGAAGGCGCTTCTCGATTTCGATGATTACGCGTCCCTTGCAACGCAGAGCCGCCATTGCGCGCTCCACAATGCGATAGCAGGTATTCGACTCATCCCGCGGCACCCGCGGGTCAGCGCACCGGATCTCGATTCCGCTGCCGCGTCCAACGCTTACGCGAATCACATCGTGCAGCCCGATCGTCTGGTAGACGGTTAACAGGTCATGAAATCCGTTGGGCCGAGCCGGGCCGATACGCAGGCCAACGTTGATCTTCGCGAACGATCGCACAGTCACGGTCATGGATGGATAATTGTAATGTCTAGCTCCTTTGTTTGAGCGATCGCTTCGGAGATCGCTCACCAGCCTCATTTTGGGCGAAAATTCACAGACTTGATTCTGCCAGGCGTGTCCGGCCCAAGTGGTAATCCCGCGCGCAAATGTTTACCATGGCACGCGATGCCTCGTGAGACCCCAGTTGATTCCCGGCAGGAAATCCTGCGCACCGCCGCCCGCCTTTTCCAGCAGCGCGGATACGACGCGACCTCGATGAACGACGTCGCCGCCACACTCAAACTCAGCAAAGGCGGTCTCTATCATCACTTTCAGAGCAAGGATGAAATCCTGTTCGAGATCATGAACCACGCCATGGAGATCACCGAGGAGCGCGTGTTGGCTCCTGCACGCGCGATTGCCGATCCCGAGGCTCGTCTTCGTGCGCTGATCCGGTTGCATATTGAAGTCGTTCTCAGCCCGCGAGATCGCGAGATCACCGTCATGCTGCACGAAAATCATCCTCTGCCGCCGGCATTGCGAAAGCGGATTAACACGCGAAAGAAAGAGTACATACATTTCGTCGAAGGGCTGATGTCTGAAGTGCAGCGCGTACGACATGGAAAAGGCTCGGTGAGTCCGCGCGCCGCGGCCTTTGCACTCCTCGGCATGATCAACTGGATCTATCAGTGGTACAAGCCGGAAGGAAATCTGCAGACGCATAATCTGGTGCCGCAATTCACCGAACTCGTGTTTGGGGGAATTCTGGCGTGAGGACTCTGTTTACCAAGGTTGCGGATGTTGACCAGCAGCGAGCGGAGAGTGGCCAGTTCTATCGCGAATTTCTTCGGGTTCCAGCAATGAGTGCAGGATTGTATGTCTTGTCGGCTGGATCGATTGATCCGCAATCTCCGCATCACCAAGATGAGCTGTATTACGTTGTCCGCGGTCGTGGGCGCTTTCGCGCGGGAGGTCAGGAAACAGAAGTATCAGCCGGAAGCCTGCTCTTCGTTGCAGCTGAGGTGGAGCACAAGTTCTACGACATTGAAGAAGAGTTGTCGGTTCTGGTTTTCTTCGCGCCCGCCGAAGGTTAATCCATAAAATGCGTTTCGGCGCAGAGCAGGTCGGGTTTTCCCTCTGCGAGCCTCTGTGGTGAAGTTTTCAAGCCTTGGACGGAATCCAGTAAACCTCTTCCTTGACAGATCCCTTATCGACAAAACCACGGCGCTTCAGGATCGCTTTGCTATGCTCGATCATCTCTGGATGCCCGCAGAGATAAGCTACGGTATTGCTCGCATCCAGCTCCCAGTGATCGGCGTACTTGCGCAGGATGTCGTCGGCGCGGCCAATCTCTCCAGACCAATCCTCGTGATCCCACGGACGACTCACTGTCGGCACGTATTTGAACCAGGGCAGTTCCTTGTCGAACTCGGCAAGTTCTTCGCGGTACCCGAATTCCCACGGTCGGCTTGCGCCGTTCAGCAGATAGAGTTTGTGGCTGCCGTCGAAGCGCCCTTCTTTCCATTCCTTGGAAAGCGTGCGCACGTAGCTCACGAACGGAGCGACACCTGTGACGGTTGAGATCAGCAGGTGATTCCTGCGTCCGTTACTCGTATCCATCGAGAACTTGCCTTTGGGCACTTTGCGCATCAACAAGCGGTCGCCAACCTGCAGTTTATGCAGCAAGGGAGTCAACGCGCCGTTAGGCACAAGTTCGAAGAAGAATTCAACTTCGTCCTCGGAGGGCGCAGACGCGATGGAATAGGGTCGCTCGATGCGTTTCCCCTCTTCGACTACACCGAGGGTGGCGAACTGCCCGGGCACGAAGTTGAATTCACCGCCGCTGCGGATGCGAAACATCCACAAATCGGGGGCGAAGTCCGCACGCTTCGTGACCTCCGCGTCATAGAACCTCTCATCTGGAATTGTCATGTCTCTCGGCCTCAGCAATCGCATACGAACCTGTTCGGAAACAGCGCAGCGCATCCAGAAATCCGGACGATCCGCGTCTGTATTCTTCGGATACTCTTTAGATGTCCAAGCGCGCGAACGTGACTCAACCGCCGCGAGCCCATATCCCGACCGAACGGTCGTACTGCGACAAATTGCGATATCGTAGCCTCAACCCGGGCTTTTGGGAATAGCAAAACTTTCGATAAGACGAATCGGATTTCTGAATCCGTGGCCAGTCAGGCCGAGGCTAGCGTATCTTCGGCGAGGTTTCTTCCGCCGCGAGTTGCTCCAGTACTGTTCTAAGGGAGCGAAGGACATCATCTGCAGCGTTCGCCTTCAGCGCGAATTTCAGCATTCCATCGGGGGTAAACTGCGCACCACGCTGCGATGAGACGAAGCGAGCCAGATGCTCAGGATCCACCGCGGCGTTTTGGCGGAATTTAAAAGTGACGCCATCGCGCTTGCGATCGATGGCGTTCACGCCCACCCGCATGCAGAGCAACTTCAGCGATGCATAGTCGAGCAAGTTGCGCACCGCCTGGGGTGGCTCGCCATAGCGATCCTGCAATTCGCCACCAACATCGGAAAGTTGAGATTCTGTCTCGACGCCGGCCACGCGCTTGTACATGCGCAGCCGCTGATTTTCTTCGGGAATGTATTCGGCTGGGATCCGGATGTTCAGACCGAGATTGAGCTGGGTTTCGGCTTCGTCTGGAGCGGCCTCACCCTTCATCTCACGAATGGCCCGATCCAGCATCTGCGTGTAAAGTTCGAAACCGATGGCCTCGATGTGTCCGCTCTGCTCGCCGCCAAGAAGATTGCCCGCGCCGCGCAGTTCGAGGTCGAGGGCGGCAATTTTGAATCCAGCACCCAGGTCAGAAAATTCCTTCAAGGCGGCTAGCCGTCGGCGCGCGATCGGCGTCAGTTCGACTTCTTTCGGGATCAGCAAATACGCATAAGCACGACGATTGGAGCGGCCGACGCGTCCACGAAGCTGGTAGAGCTCGGAGAGACCGAGCCGGTCGGCGCGGTTGATCAGAATCGTGTTGCAGAGCGGGATGTCGAGTCCGTTCTCGATAATCGTGGTCGCAACCAGAATGTCGGCTTCGTGGTGCATGAAATTCAGCATCACCTTCTCGAGCTCGGCCTCTCCCATTTGGCCGTGGCCGACGATGATCCGCGCCTTCGGCACGAACTCCTGCAGCTTCGCGGCAATCTCCCAGATGCTTTCCACGCGATTGTGGACGAAGTAGACCTGGCCTCCGCGCTCAAGCTCCTGCTCAATAGCCGACTGAATAATCTTGTCATCCCAACTAGCGACGACTGTCTGAATCGCCATGCGGTCTTTCGGCGGCGTCTCGATCACGCTCATATCGCGCAGTCCAACCAGCGACATGTGCAGCGTGCGTGGAATCGGTGTAGCTGACATCGTGAGTACGTCGACCTGCTTCCGCATCTGCTTGATGCGTTCTTTGTGGCGCACCCCGAAACGCTGCTCCTCATCGACTACGAGCAGGCCGAGGTCGGCGAATTTCAGGTCTTTGGAAAGGATTCGGTGCGTGCCGATGAGGATGTCGATTTTTCCGGCTTCCGTTTTCTGCAGGATTTCTTTCTGCTGCTTGGGATTGCGGAAGCGGCTGATCATCTCAATGGTGACGGGGAACGGAGCGAAGCGTTGCTTGAACGTCTCGTAATGCTGAAAGGCTAGCACTGTCGTTGGCGCGAGTAAGGCGACTTGCTTGTTGTCGCTGACCGCCTTGAAGGCGGCGCGCATCGCAACTTCCGTCTTGCCGTAACCGACATCGCCGCAAAGCAGGCGATCCATAGGAAGCGACGATTCCATGTCGCGCATCACGTCGGAGATCGCCTGCGCCTGATCGTCAGTCTCGTTGAACTCGAAGGAATCTTCAAACTCGCGGACAAATTCATCTCCCGCAGGGAATGCATGTCCTTGCGCCATTTTCCGTTGCGCGTAGAGCTTGAGAAGCTCGTCGGTCATGTCCTTCATGGCCTTACGCACGCGGGCTTTGGTCTTGGCCCAGGCTTGCGTTCCGAGATGGCTGAGAGCCGGCTTGGCCCCTTCCGACGACCGGTATTTCTGAATCAGATCGAGGCGCGTCAGCGGAACATACAGGCGTGCGCCTTCGGCATATTCGAGCAGCATGAACTCCGCATTGCCGTCGCCCTGATTGATTTCCTTCAGCCCCTGATACTGACCGATGCCATGCTCGACGTGGACGACGTAGTCTCCGACTTGTAGATCGCGGAAGTCTGAAAGAAAGGCGGATACTTTCGACTTCGAGCGCTGCGGACGCGAAGCGACAGCTTCTGATTCGTCAAACAAATCGCGCGCGCCGAAAATGGCGAGATGAGCATCGGGGAAGATAACGCCATCGGGCACGTACGCTTTGGCAAGCGTGGTGGTGTTAACCTCTCCCGCGAAATAGCTGGTCTCGTCAGCATAGCTCTCGCCGCCGCGCGTGCGGCTACCCAGGCGGAAGCTGACGTTGTATTCGGTGAAAATATCAGCCAGTCGCTCAACTTCGCCCGTGTTCGGAACCGAAAACAGAACCTGATTTCCCGAAGCAGTCAGCTTTTGAACTTCTTCGAGCATCGCCGGAACCGCACCGTGAAAGCGCGGCGTAGGTTGCGTAAGGATTGAAATACTGCGGTCGCCATCGTCGCTCTGCATAATGCCGAGGTGCTCGATATCAGCGCCAGTGAGCGACGAGACTTTTTGCCACCAGCCCTCCGGAGCCAGATAGAGATCTTCCGGATGCACGAGATTTCCCACGCCGCTGCGCTCGTGCATTTCATTGACGCGGAACCAGAAGCGGTCGAATTCCGTCCGCAGCGTATCTGGTTCGTCCAGCAGAACGGCGGCGCGAGGCAGCAGGTCGAAGACGGTGCGATCCGATCCCGCGACCGGTGCGTAGAACTCCCAGCCGGGAAAGACAGTAACTCCGCCGGAGCGGACGGCGGCTTCCACGATTTCCTCAGTCGACCCGGAAATGCGCTTACCCGACAGGCGTGTATGAATTGCGCCGAGAAGCTGATCGGTCACTGGGGTTTCCGTGAGTGGAAGGAGCAGAGCTTCGTCAATGGGATTCGAAGAGCGCTGTGAGGTCGGATCGAATCGGCGGATCGAGTCCACTTCATCCCCGAAGAACTCGATGCGCACCGGGCGCTCCGCTTCCGGCGAGTAAACGTCGAGAATGCCTCCGCGAACAGCGTACTGGCCCGGCATTTCAACCACGTCCGCCGAAGCGTAGCCCACGGTGTTCAGGTGCGCGAGCAAATTCTCGATGTCAAAGGACTCTCCACGCCGCAACGTTCGGGCAAGTTCGGCGTAGTAGTCGGGCGAACGCTGGAGGATGGCCGCAGCCGCGATCGGAGTGACCACAATTGACGCTTTGCCCGTGGCGATCTTCCACAACGCCGTCGCACGTTCCTCCTGAAGTTCCGGGTGCGGCGAGAGATTCTGGAACGGGAGAACGTCGCGCGCGGGCAAAGAGACGACGGAATCAGGATCGCAGGCCGATGTAAGTTCCGAGAACCCGCGAAGGATGGGAACAAAATCCTCGACGGCGCGATTGTCGTTGACGACGACGATCAGTGGGCGCTCGGCGGCACGGCGCAAAAGGACCAGCAGCAGAGCTTTCGCCGTGGGGGAGAGTCCGGAGACACGAATTCGCCCCGTGCCCTCTTTCAGGTGGGAGGCTACACGCGCAAATCCGGGAAGCAATTCAACGTCCGCGAAGAGTTCGCGGACGAAGGGAAGCAGCATCGCTCTTCAATTTTAGCAGGAACGAACGTGTCGCACTTTGAATCACGTTCCAAATTCGGAAGAACTAGTGCGGAGATCGTCCTCGAATCGTCAGTTCCGTTTCCCCTACTTGATCGGCCAGTGTCACGTGCAGCGCGTGCTGTTTCGGATCATACGTGGTCTTCAGTGGATAGGCGCTGCCCGAGACTTTGGCCTCCGCGTGCGCCGACGGCCAGTCGTAGACCACGACTTCGATGATCTTCCACCACGGCGTGTACGAACCTTCCCGCGTGTGAAACTTCAGCCGCACGGAATTGGCATCCGAGTCGCAGGTCAAACTCTGGCGCAGATACTTGCCCTGCTGGTAGGCGAAGGTGTGTCCGTCGTCGAGATAAAGCGAGCCGCTGCAGCTGTCTCCGGGGTAGACGCGAAGCTCGAGTGGACCGCCGGGAGTTTCATCGGTGCTCTGAATCAGGGGCTGCATAGGGATAACGCTGCCGCCGCGAACGTAAACTGGCATCGTATCGAGCTTTGGATGAGTTCTGTGCTGCTCGGGAAACCTGGTTCCGGGCTTCGCGTTGAAGCTGTCAACCAGCGAGGGAAGTGACGGCTGGAAAGGTATCTTTTCCCCGGTCCAGAAGTCGTACCAAGTGCCAGTCGGATAAGAGATGACGTAGTCGTCGAGTTTCTCTCCAAAAGGTGCAGGCGCGACTAGAAGACTGCGTCCGAGCAGGAATTCAGTGTCCCAGTGATCGAAGTTCGCGTTGGGTGCGAAGATTTCGGGGAACTCGAGGAAGATCGGGCGTATCATCGGCAGGCCGGTACGCGATGTCTCGTCGGCGAGCGCGTAGATGTAGGGCATCAGCTTGTAACGAGTCTCAATGTAGCGGCGGCGGATTGCCTCTTGCTCCGGCCCGTTGACCCAGACCTCGTGAGGCCCGGTGCCTTTGTCGGCGTGATCGCGGAAAAATGGAGAGAAGGCAGCCAGTTCCACCCAGCGCGTGAGCAGGTCGGAACTTGGAGTCCCGTTAAAGCCGCCGACATCAGCACCGACGAAAGGAATGCCGCTGAGCCCCAGGTTGAGCACCATCTGCGTGGCGAGACGAAGATGATTCCATGTCGCGGAATTGTCGCCGGTCCAGGTGAAGCCGTAGCGTTGGCCGCCCGCAAAGGTGGCGCGCGTGAGAACGAACGGACGCTCATCGGGGCGAAGCTTTAGCAAGCCCTCGTAGGTCGCGCGAGCGTTTTCAAGCCCGACGATGTTGTGAATCTCGGAATGTGTTGCCGCGCGCGTGGTGAATCCGGGCTCTTCGATCCGATGAACCGTATTCAGCGGCATGGTCTTGCCTGGGCCATTGAAGACCGAAGGCTCGTTCATGTCATTCCAGAATCCTGCAACTCCCTCTTTCACAAAGTCGCTGTACAGGCTCCCCCACCACTCGCGAGTTTGGGCCCGCGTGAAATCCGGGAACACGGACGGACCCGGCCAGACAATTCCCACGAACTCACTGCCGTCGGGATTCTTCACAAACTGATCGGTAGCGTGACCGGAGTCGTAGGGCGCGTATCCCTGGTTGGCAGCGTGTGCGATGTGCAGGTCGGTGATGTTGACAAGATGGAAGTGCTGTTTGCGCAGATCGGAAACAAGTCCGGGAAAGTTGGGGAAGGTCGTGGAGTTAACGGTGAATGGACGGTTGCGATCTTGATAGTCGATGTCGAGATAAATGACGTCGGAAGGAATTCTGTCCGTACGAAGACGGGTAGCAATGTCTCGCACCTTCGACTCCGGCGTGTACGAGTAACGCGATTGCTGGAAGCCGAGCGACCAAAACGGAGGCAGCGGCGGCTTGCCAGTGAGATACGCGTAGCCTTCCACGACCTGCTTCGGCGTTGGGCCATAAATGAAGTAGTAGTCGAGCGGTCCTCCTTCGGCGCCGAACGCGATGGAATCACGAAATTGCTTGCCGAAGTCGAACCAGGTACGCCAGGTGTTATCCAGAAAAATTCCGTAGCTCTGCGTTCCGTTCATGGCAAGAAAGAACGGGATCGACTTGTACAGAGGATCGACCGACTCCTGCGGGCCAACATCGGTGTTCCACAATGTGTAGGCCTGTTCGCGGCGATCGAACTGCCCAGTCTTATCGCCGAGGCCGAAATAGTGCTCGGAGCCGGGCATCTGCTTGTAGACGGAAAATCCGCCGAGTTGAAACTTCGTCGGACGGCCGGGTGTATCCGCAGAGATGACGTTTCCAGAGAGATCACGGATCACGATCCGCAAGGGATTACGTTCCACGCGGACATCGAGGGCGCCAGTGCGGAATCCCACGGACGAGTCGTCTTGCATCGGGTGTACAGGGATGGCCTTGCTGCGGGATTCAGGCAATACGGCCCATGAAGCGTCTTCCGGAAGGGTTCCAGTCGGGGAGATACGAACTCGTATGATGTCGTCGCGCAAGGCGTTAATTCTCAGAGCCGCCGAACCGGCCTGAATCTGAATGCCATCCTGCAAGACTTCAGACGCGGAGAGCGCGTCGACCACTACTGTGGGCTGAGGCCCACTCTGCGCGACAGAGGTGACTGCGGCAGCTACTATTCCTAAGAACAGAACGACGTATCGCTGGCGGGACGAGCAAACAGGCGTCATTGATTTTCAACGGGAAGCGATCTTCCCTGAAGCAACATCATAGCAAGGGGTACAAACACTGGCTCGGACCCATGCCGTCCCGCAAAACCCACCGATAAAGTAGGCCTCACTCCAGAGAACGCGGAGCGGTGATATGGCGCGGTTGCTTTCCCATCTTCATTGCACCGTGACTTTCACCGTGGACTTCGATCGCCCGAAGGCATTCGTTCCGTACAGCGTGTAGGTTGTCGTAGTGGTAGGAGAAACCACGACAGACGTTCCTCGAACCGCTCCGACCTGCGGCGACACTACGAAGTAGGAAGCTCCCGTTACATTCCAGCTCAACGTGACCGGCTGTCCCTTGGATATAGTCGATGGATTTGCCGTGAAACTGCTGATCACCGGCACAGGCCCCGTGGGAACGTTTTCCGGGGTGTACAAAGGGTCGATGAGGACTACTTCAAAAGCCGACGCCGGAACTGTCTTCAATGAAGCGAGATCATTGTTGTTCCAACGGCTGTCGGGATCGCCGCTGACGTAGATAGAGCTTCCGTTGTCAGCCATGATCATGCCGTACTTCTGCAACGCCGCCAGGATCACTTTCGACTGCGGCGGAAATGTCGAAATATTAAAAGAGGCTTTGAGGCGCATGCGCATCCCCATAGGGGCGGCATAGGCATTCGTCGAGTTGCCCGCCCAGTGCGACGCTGGAGGTGTAAATGCTGTCTGGCTGTACTGCAGGGTGAAGCGCAGGGCATGATGGATTGCGCCGCTGGCTACTTCGTAGTATCGCGCCAAACCCGGGAAAATCGCCAGGCCTGCTGCATCCGCCGAAGTCCATTTATAAGGGCGATGCTCGTCATTCAGCAAATCCCAAACCGCTCCCGAGGCAGCGTTCCAGGTACCGTTCTTCTGAGGATAGGAACGGTACAGCTCGTAGAGCCAGCAGTTATCGCGATCGAGCACCAGCACATGGCGATCGCCATTGCCAGGGTTCGGGTAGCCTTCAATCGGCGCATTCTTCGGCACCGGCATGGGCCCGGGATCGCTCTCAGTTCCATACGCCGTGTACTTGATGTTCACGAAGGGCGACCCGCTTACCACGATATAGGGAATCCCGATCGTTTGGCCGGCGTATAACCCTGCACCGAAATCCGGGTGAAGCGGCGTCGAACCGCCGATGAAATTGATGTAATTGTCTGAGTTGGGGTCAACTGGCGCACCGGAAATATCCTGGTTCCACGCATTGTCGGCAGGAAACGGAACGAACCCGTTGAGGCTGGCGCCCCGGCCCAGGCTCATTCCACTGCAGGACTGTCCAGTTGCTCCAGGAATTAGGAAAAGAGAAAGCGCGGCGAAGGCAAAGACACTCTGAATGCATCGCATAAAACACCCCAGGGAAACCAAGCTACACCCGCCGGCGTTGCCTCCGAGAAACTGAAAAGACTTACAACCCGAGTAGTCGAGGAATATTTCAGGACAGAATCTTGACAGACGCGAAATTACGTTGTATTTAACTTAGTGGTTATTTAACCATACGGTTCATAACACATGAACGACCGACTGAGCGAAACCTTTGGAGCACTGGCAGATCCTACACGGCGAGCGATTCTGGCGCGCTTGGCCTCGGGCGAGGCTTCCGTGACAGAACTGGCGGAGCCATTTGCCATGAGTATGCCGGCGATCTCGAAGCATCTGAAGGTGCTGGAGCGCGCAGGGCTAATCGCGCGCGGGCGGGAGGCGCAGTGGCGGCCGTGCCGCCTCGAGGCGCGCCCGCTGCAGGATGTAGCCGGATGGGTAGAGCACTACCGGAAGTTCTGGGAAGAAAGCTTCGATCGGCTGGAGTTCTACCTGCAGGAACTTAAGCGGCAACACCCGAACAATAGCGCGAAGAATAAGGAGAAGAAGCATGTCCGCAAAGAGCGCAAACACTGGAGCCACAAAGTCTGAGTCGAAATGGGATCTGACGATCACCCGCGTCTTCGACGCGTCCCGGCAAATTGTCTTCCGAGCCTGGACTGATCCCAAACAGGTGGCGCAGTGGTGGGGACCGAACGGATTCACCAACCCGGTTTGCGAGCTGGACCTGCGTCCGGGCGGCGAGATCCGTATCCACATGCGCGCTCCGAACGGCGTCGTCTATCCCATGAAAGGTGTGTTCCAGGAAATCGTCGAACCGGAACGAATTGTATTCGTCAGCAGCGCGCTCGATGAAAACGGCAATTCGATGTTCGACATCCGAAACACGATCACTTTTGCTGAGCAACACGGCAAAACGGCTCTGACTTTGCACGCACAGGTGCTTCATGAGACTGCGGTGGCGCCGCAATACCTCAAAGGTATGGAGATGGGCTGGACGCAGAGTCTGGAGCGGCTGGCAAATCACCTGGAATCCGCTAAAGTGAAATGAAATGTGTGCTGTGCCCTGATCGGGGATCAGCCAGGTCATTTTTTGGAGGGCGAATTCATGTCGTCGACGCAAGCTGCACCAATCTCGAAAACGGCGCTGTGGACGGGCAGGGTAATGAGCGCGTTGCCCGTGCTCTTGGTACTCATGAGCAGTGTCATGAAGCTAATGAAAATGGCGCCGGTAGTGGAAGGATTCGCTAAGGCAGGTTTGTCCGAGCACCTGATTCCTCCGGTAGGGATCGTCGAACTGACATGCGTGGTCGTTTATCTGATCCCGAGAACCGCGGTTTTGGGTGCGATCCTGATGACGGGTTTGCTTGGCGGCGCGACCATCACGACTCTGCGAATCGCCGATCCGACTTATCCCATGCCGGTGATTCTTGGAATGCTGGCATGGGGAGGGTTATACATGCGTGATCCGCGAGTGCGAGCACTGATTCCGCTGCGGGATTCGTAGGTCAACCTCGCACCAGAGGCCGCGTGAGGCACGTTGGCCCGCCGCTGCCGTTGATGCAGATTTCGCTGCCGGGAAACGTGCGGACGTCGAATCCATGCCGGCGTAGCCGGTCGTTGGTCTTCCGATTTTCCGTGATGGCCAGCAGTCGCTGTTCTCCTAGTGCGAGGACGTTGCAGGCGAGCGTGTCCCGCTCAGAGTAATCAATCTCAATAAATTGGAAACCGCGCGACTTCAGCATCTCTACAGTTTCGACCGCGAGCCAGGGAAGATCGACCAGAGCCGTTCTTTCGTCGAGAAGGCTGATCAGCGACATCAGGTGAAGGCAGGCTGAGGGGCCGGGCCCGTAGGGTAGCGGCGCCGAAAGCACCTCAACTCCTATGGGCGACAGGATCGCCCGCATCTGCGCAATTCCTGCTGCGTTGGTGCGGTAGCCGTGACCGATCAGCAAGGTCCCGGAGTCCAGCCAGATCATATCGCCGGCTTCGGTCGTACCCGGATCCTCAATCTTCCCAAAGATAGGTATGCCGAGTTCGGATGCAAACTTTCCTTGGCGGTCTCCCTCGGGCACACGATTGGTTTTTCCTGGACGCATGAGGATGAGGCCAAAGTCCGTCGCCAGTGACGCGTCGTGAGCGTATGCGGCGTCGAGGGATAGGTCATTCGACGCAGGAAGATCGAGAATTTCTGCGCCGATCGGACTTAGGCCGGCACAAAGCGCCTGATGTTGCGCCTGTGCTTTCGCGAAATCGGGAGCGTGGCCAAATCCAAGTTCCTGCCAGCGCGCAACCCGGTCTGATTGGTCCCATCCAGCGGACCGAGGCGAGCACACGAGCACCCTCCTGAGAGGACCCACCATAGAGTGCCCGTTGAAAGCTACGTCCGAATGTGTTGACGGCGCCCGTTCCCGAGCCTGCGGCATGCAGCAGCGATGATACGTCAAGGCCTGTGCAACGGGAAATCTGCCTTTCTAAACTCGCTTCCCGCTTTGGAACGCAGCTACTAATTGTGTGGACGCGGGCGACTCGCCCGCGTCGCTCGAGTGCCTCATCTCTTAACGGAGAGAACGTACCAATAACGTCCCGACGAGTACCTCTTGGTCGTGGTGGGATCGGGAACTGGTTTCCGCTGGTTCTTAAAAAAACTGCGCGGGCGAGTCGCCGGCGCCACACGGTTCTCTACTGCGCCTCGGTCAGCGCCTCTTCTTCCGCCGCTGCGAAAGCGACGTGCGCGTCGCTGGGCGGAAGCAGGTCGCGAACGGCGTGCTTGCTCTGGTGTCCGCGTTTCGCAAGCCATTCCTTCAAGTGTTTGCGGGCGGCAGGAGCAAGCTTCGAAAAGAACAGTCCCGCGCGTCCTTGATCGCTCGCCCAAATGACATCAGCCTCTCCCTGAAGCGTGACATGTGTTCCGGGCAGTACACAGCGAAAAGGCATGTTGGAGTGGATGGGTACCGGTTCGGCGGCCTGCATGGCCAGGCCGTGCTCTCCGATATCGATGCTGACTCCGGCCAGAGTCGCATGCTCCAGTTCGAGATAGACCAAAGTTTTTACTTCGTAGCGCGGATGCTTGCGCCGGTTCGCCTTGGCAGATTTTCTTCCCGTCTTCAACGCCTCTTTGACGAGTTCGCGTTCGAGTGGACGATACAGGATCCGGCTGGCTCCTGACTGAAAAGCCTGGCCCGTTCCTGGCCACGCGCGACTGGCAACGGCCAGCAGGGCCGGTTTCTGCGCGGGAGGAAGAAGAGACGCCATGCGGATCGCCTCTTCAGCGCCCGGCAAATCGAAGTCCACAATCATGGTGGAGCAGCGTCCGCTCATGACAAGTTCGAGCGCTTCCTGATGCGAGCGGCAATGGATGAGTTCCGTATCGAGTTGATCGAGCGTAGCCTGCAGGGTCTGCAGGGATCGCGTGTCGTGGCAAAGAATCGCGGCGGACTTGCGCATGGCAACAAACTACGGGCATTTGGCCGGTGAAGGAATGTCACAGCGGTAATCGCCGCATTGGTTACCGAGGCGATCTGTAAATAGCGGGAAACATTGTCTTTCCTGCGGCGGTCCGGCTCAGCAGAGGGGCCGCGGCAACGCGCTGTTATAATCGAAAATTGCGCTCATGTCTACGAAACGACTGATACGGTCCACAACGGTTTTGTCGATTCGCCGCGGGGGCAGCGTGGTTTTGGCTGGCGACGGACAGGTGACCCTCGGCGAGTCCGTAATCAAGCACTCAGCTAAGAAGATCCGGCGCCTTTACAACGACAAAATTGTCGCCGGATTCGCCGGTTCCACGGCCGATGCGTTCACTTTATTCGGCCGATTTGAGGCCAAGTTGGAGCAATATCACGGAAACCTTGGCCGCGCTGCCGTCGAACTAGCTCGCGATTGGCGTACGGATAAATTTCTGCGCCACCTGGAAGCTCTTCTGCTGGTTAGCGATAAAGAACAGACGTACCTGCTGAGCGGCCAGGGCGATGTGATCGAACCAGACAGCGGGATAGCCGCCATTGGCAGCGGAGGACCCTACGCCCAGGCTGCAGCCCAGGCTCTGGCCGAGCATACCCAGCTATCGGCGCGTCAAATTGCCGAAGAAGCAATGAAGATTGCGGGCAAAATGTGCATCTATACCAATGATCGTGTGACGATCGAAGAGTTATGAGGGAAAGAAAGGCGAGGGGAGGTTTTAACTCTCTGCCGGAAATCAGGCTTTCGCGGCCATGGCCTTCATCGCAACCTGACCTTTTATTTCATCGGTGCACTTTGTATTCAAGCCGCAGACTCCGCAGTGGGCGAAAAAATTGCCTCCAAAAGGGATCACGGGGATGAAAAATAGTGTGAACCATTTCTTGGTTTCAACGATTGCCTGCATCGTCGGCCGCACGCACTTGGAACAGGCTCGTTCCTGTTGTGATATGGCTTTGGCCTTGGTCCTTATACCGAAGAAAAAAATCATGATGTGACCCTCCTTCTTTGAGAGACAGGTCTCCGGTCGATCAGGGCGACAGTAGCATCCATCGGTCGATGAGAAATCAGTACGATGGTGATAGGACTAAAGGTAGGATTTGACAACCCCAAATGGCTATTTATCTTCCCTCAACCGCTGAAGAAGAACAGCTTGCGCTGGACGAACTGACGCCGCGCGAGATTGTTGTCGAGCTCGACAAACACGTCATCGGGCAAAAAGACGCCAAGCGCGCCGTAGCCATTGCGCTGCGGAACCGTACGCGCCGGCAGAAGCTGCCACCCGATCTCGCCGAAGAGATTATCCCTAAGAACATCATCATGATCGGGCCCACCGGCGTGGGCAAAACCGAGATTGCGCGGCGGCTTGCGAAGCTGGCGAACTCGCCCTTTCTCAAAGTCGAAGCGTCGAAATTCACTGAGGTGGGCTATGTCGGTCGCGACGTCGAATCGATGGTGCGCGATCTGGTGGAAATTGCGATCGACAATGTTCGGGAAGAGAAGCTGGAAGATGTCGCCGACAAGGCCGAACTGAATGCAGAAGAACGCCTGCTCGATATTCTTCTGCCGCCGTCACCCCCGCCGCGGCCCGATCCGGCTGCTACTTCTGGCGGCGTGGTGATCGATGGCAACACATCATTGACGGAGTCTTCGAGCCGCACCCGCGAAAAGCTGAGACAGCAATTGCGCGAGGGCAAGCTCGACGATCGCATGGTCGAGATCGATGTCCGCGAGCGCAACTTCCCGTCTTTCGAAATTCTGACCAATCAGGGCGTAGAGGAGATGGACGTCAACATCAAAGACATGTTGCCGAACATCTTCGGGCAGCGGACCAAAAAGCGAAAAATGAAGGTGAATGAAGCCTTCGAATATCTGATTCAGGAAGAAGAGCAGCGCCTGATCGACATGGATCAGGTGACGCGCACGGCCATCGATCGCGTCGAGAACTCGGGCATCGTCTTTCTCGACGAGATCGACAAAATCGCCGGGCGCGAGGGCGGCCACGGTCCCGATGTATCACGAGAGGGCGTGCAGCGTGACATTCTGCCCATCGTGGAAGGTACGACCGTCAATACGCGTTATGGCATGGTCCGGACCGATCACATCCTTTTCATCGCCGCTGGAGCATTTCACGTTTCCAAGCCCAGCGACCTGATTCCGGAACTGCAAGGTCGTTTTCCCATTCGCGTCGAGTTGCAGTCGCTGACCATGGAAGACTTCGTCCGTATCCTGACTGAGCCGAAGTCGTCGCTGGTCAAGCAGTACACCGCGTTGCTCGAAACCGAAGGCGTGAAACTGGAATTTACGCCTGAGTCTCTGGATGAGATTGCTCACTTCGCTTTCCGTGTGAATGAGAGCACGGAAAACATCGGAGCGCGCCGCCTGCACACGATCATGGAGCGCGTGCTCGATGAGCTGAGCTTTGAGGCTCCGGAGAAAAAAGGCCAGTCGGTTACGGTCGACGCGGACTATGTGCGAAAGATGCTAACGGACATCGTCAAAGATCAGGATCTGAGCCGCTACATTCTGTGACGCCGGCGGATAATTTACTTCGGCGCGGCCCCGTTTGTTAGGGCCGGCTCCTCCAGCTTGATTCCGTGCCATGGGCAATACTTCCAGTTGGCTTGCACGCGCTCCTTTCCAACCGGGCAGTACTTTGGTGGGCTCAGAGTGGTCAGCGGCAGTTTCCATTCAAAGACTTCCTTGACGTCTTCCTTGTCGCTAAGAAGTTTCGAGATCACGATCGAAAAGTTTCCCTGCGCCATAGGATCCGCGATTGGTTTCGCCATTTTGTTCGTGCCGGCGAAGAACAACAATTGGACATTCTGCCCCATTGACCCGAGAATATTCGCGAACACCGGCTTTATGACCGAGACTAGACCCTCAGCATCGCCAGATAGCTTCTGCACAGGGCGATAGATGTTTCCTTCAGAGTCACGGAGAATTACGTTTTCTCTGATCTCGGGCTCCGAAATCCAATTTATGTTTCCAAGGCCGATTTTGCCGAGTGCCACCGCCACCACGGTGTACTTTTGCAACGGCTGATAACGCTGCTGGGCTGCGTCCGCTGAGAAGCCACTGCGTTCCAGGGACAGCTCCCAGAACCGAGTAGGAATCCACCATACGATTCCGGCATAGCCCGCTTCATTGGGTTCTTGTTGCGTTTCCCGCACAAAGGCGGGGAAGTCGACGTCACTGGCGGACGCTGATTTTTTGGTTCCCTGGGCCGTCAGCGCCGGAGAACCTGCCAATAGGAGTAGGCTGATTAAGATGTGACGAGAGCGCATGCGCCTTTATACCTTTGCTATCCCTGCATCACAAGTTACGGCGGACGTCGCCTGGCTCAACGATCTCTAACGCAAAATTGTCGCCCACAAAATACCCATGAAATCCTTGACCGCGTGAAAGTCCCGGCTGTTCAGGGTGCCCATGAGCTGCAGGGTCAACTGGGCCGGATAATCTTCACTGCATGGACGAGCTAATCAACGATCAGTCCCCGGCTGCTCTTTTTCCACAGGCCACCACGTCAAGTATGTGACGGACGACCTTTACTCAGAGAATTGAAGCGTGCACGATAGCAGGGTGCACGGGAAGCCTTCCCAACCGATCGTCGCCAGAGAACTCACCGCGAGACCGTGCGTGTCATCCAACGCTGCTAACCCCTTATTTTTGAAGATTTTACATATAACTTATTTAGATTCAGGATTTTGGCAGGTCAAGAAGGCACTCCAACGCCGTAACCCTAATCAATCCAAGATTTTACGGATTCAGACGAAAAAATTGCGCGATATACCTTTCTCGTTGGAAAACACTCTCGACCGCTCTCTGTGTCCTCTGTGGTTTATCTTTTTTCACAATGAAAATCATTGATCGCACCCGCTTGCAGTCCCTGATGCAACGCGAACAGAAAAAATTTATCGACGAACGTCCGAAGTCGAAGGCGTTGTTTGACCGTGCGCGAAAGTCCTTGCTTGCTGGCGTCCCTATGAACTGGATGGTCAAGTGGGCTGGCGCCTTTCCTCCGTTTGTGCGCGAGGCGCAGGGCGCGGAATTCTTCGATGTTGACGGCTTGCGTTACATCGATTTCTGTCTCGGCGACACCGGCGCAATGACGGGACATTCTCCGTTCTCTACCGTGAAGGCCGCCGAAGAACAAATGCGCCGCGGCATCACGCTCATGCTGCCGAGTGAAGACGCCATTGTCGTCGCCGAGGAATTGCAGAAGCGGTTCAACCTTCCGTACTGGCAGTTCTCTTTGACCGCGACGGATGCGAACCGGTTCTCGATTCGGCTGGCGCGGCAGATCACCGGACGGCCAAAGATTCTCGTCTATCACTGGTGCTATCACGGCACAGTGGACGAAACCTTCATCACTCTGCATGAAGATGGCACAGCCGGTCCGCGTCCGGGAAATATCGGACCGCCGGTCGATCCCGCGGTCACAACGAAAGTGATTGAGTTCAATGACGTTGACGCTTTGGAACGGGCATTGGCTCCGGGAGATGTGGCTTGTGTGCTTGCCGAGCCCGCGATGACCAACGTTGGCATCGTGCATCCGCAAACGGGTTATCACGAGGCGCTGCGCGAATTCACGCGCAAGCACGGAACGCTGCTGATCATCGATGAAACGCACACAATCTGCGCCGGCCCCGGCGGATATACACGCGCGGAGAATCTCGATCCGGATGTGCTTGTCTTCGGTAAGGCGATTGGAGCTGGCATTCCGGGAGCGGCGTACGGTTTTTCGCAGGAAATCGCGGATCGCATCATCGCCAAGCAGGAGCTCGAAAACTGCGATGTCGGCGGCATCGGAGGAACTCTGGCGGGCAATGCGCTCTCCTTGGCCGCCATGCGCGCGACGCTAACAAAAGTTCTCACCAAGGAAGCTTTTGACCGAATGATCCCGATGGCGGAGCGTTGGACCGTTGGTGTGGCCAGAGCAATCGCCGAAGCAGAACTGCCGTGGCATGTGACGCGTTTGGGCTGCCGCGCGGAATACATGTTCGGTCCGGAACCGAAGAATGGTAAGCAGGCGCATGATGCCATGGATTTCGAACTCGAGCGCTTCATGCACCTCTACACCATGAATCGCGGAATCCTGCTGACGCCCTTTCACAATATGGCCTTGATGTGTCCGCAGACGGAAGCGGAGCACGTGGACCGGCACACCAAGGTGTTTCGCGACGCCGTAAAGGAACTGAATGCGTAGTTTCGGCATGCGCTGGATTTGTCGTCCTGAGCGCAGCAAGCTCGCATGAGTTCGCGGAGTCGAAGGATCCCTACCGTCACCGGGCGACGTGGTTCGGAACTCTTCTGTTAGTCTGTTTTCTTCCGCATGAGATGCTCTGCCCTGACGCGCTGTCTTTCATTGTCCGCACCATTGATCCTGACAGCCTGCGCCACGATTCAGCCGCCCCTGCCTCCGTCGCTCGATCTTCCCAAGCCTCCTTCCGACTTGCGGGCGTCGCGGAAAGGCGACCAAGTCTTGCTCACGTGGACTCTTCCCGGATCAACCACCGATCGGGAGACCATTCGAAGTTTGGGACCCACGCGGATCTGCCGCGGGTTTGCCGAACTGAAGGAATGCGGAACGCCCACCGGTCAGATCTCTGCGCAGGCCAACTTGCCCGCCAAGTCAGGAAAGCCACCCGAGGGCTCCTATACAGATACGATCGCGGCAATCGAGAGTGACTCACCAAACGCGTTCGCCTCATACGCCGTTGAGGTCCTCAATACGGATGGCCGGGGGGCAGGTATTTCGAATCAAGTGCGCGTGCCGCTCGCCCACACACTTCCACCTCCGCGGGATTTCACAACGCGGGTCACGCGCGATGGAGTGTTACTGAGTTGGTCTGCTGCTGCGCCTCCGTCGCCGCCACCCGGCGTCCGCTACGTCTATCGTGTTTCCAGAAATGTGATTGATAGTAATGAGCGCGTTCTGGCAGGTCAGTTGCCTGCCGGCGGAGAGCAAGGTTATCTGCTGACCGATTCCAGCATTGAATGGGAGAAAACCTATGAGTACCGCGCCGAGGCAGTTACGCTGATCGATGTGCCCGGCAAACCTCAGATTCAGGTGGAGGGCGAGGATACGCCCGCGGTAAAGGTATTCGCTGACGACGTTTTTCCTCCGGTGGTTCCGACGGGATTGCAAGCCGTGTTCTCCGGTCCAGGACAGAAGCCATTCATCGATCTGGTTTGGGCGCCGGTAACGGATGCGGACCTCGCCGGATACAACATTTATCGTGCGGGAGATCGCGGTGCCGCAACCAAAGTCAACAGCGAACTCGTTCGAGCGCCGGCCTATCGCGATACGAACGTTCAATCGGGGACTCGATACACCTACTCAGTCTCTTCGGTGGACCTGCGAGGCAACGAAAGCGCTCGCTCGGAAGAAGCAAGCGAGTCGGCCCCTTAATGTGAGCTTCGAATTTGCGGAATTTGCAAAAATCCTACTGGGTCGTCCGGAAATCCGAAAGGTATGGTTAGATAGAGATCGATGAAATACTGCAGATTTCAATTCAATGGACTGCCGCAATACGGATTGGTCGAGTCGGTTGCCGGACGCGACGCGATCGTCCGGCTGCTTCTTACTCCGCCTGAAGAAGCGGATGGGGATGTCGAAGGGTTGCGCTCGCGCCGCATTGACCCGATTCCGTTCGACCAGGCTGCGTTACTTCCTCCCGTGCGGCCCTCGAAGATCGTGTGCGTCGGGCGCAACTATCGCGAGCATGCCGCCGAGCTGGGGCACGAAGTTCCCAAGGAACCTCTCATATTCTTGAAAGCCACCTCGGCGTTGCTTTCGCCGGGGGCGGTTGTACGCCGTCCGAAGATCTCGCAGCGGGTCGATTACGAAGGCGAACTTGGGGTTGTGATCGGGAAGACTTGCTATCAACCGCCGGCCGATGCCGATATTCGGCAGTACATCTTGGGCTACACGTGCGTGAACGACGTCACAGCACGCGATTTGCAGAATACCGATGGACAGTGGTCGCGAGCCAAAGGATTTGATACGTTCTGCCCCGTCGGCCCGGTAGTCACCGACGAAATCGATCCTTGGGCGGGCGTCGGTGTTCAGACCAAGGTCAATGGCAAGATGAAGCAGAATGGCAACACGCGGGACTTCATCTTTAACCTCGAGGTCGTAATCCGACACATCGCACAGGCAATGACGTTGTTTCCGGGAGATCTGATTCCGAGCGGCACGCCGTCGGGCGTGGGGCCAGTCGTCGCCGGCGACAAGATGGAAGTGACTGTCGAGGGTGTGGGAACGTTGAGCAACCCAGTCGCGGACGAATAGCGGTCGCTCCGGTTTATTGCAGCCGGAATCGCTCCCGAATGAGCCGCTGCAGTCGAGGACGATAAAGAAGGTCGAACGCCAACTCTTTGTCGGGGAACATGGCCAACGCAGCACGCTTGGCTCTGGCCGCCAATTCTGAGGCCTCTTCGACGGTCATACTCGGGTCCTGGCCGATCACCGACATGACCATACTCATCATGACCTGCAGGCGACGAATCTTGCGGGCTTCTTCTTCGCGTTCGCGAAGTGAATCTTTGTCCCCGAGGGGGAATCCCTGCTCATGTCCGGCGCGCTGCGAAATGTTCATGGTTTCCCCTTTGCCCACACACTTTGGATGACGCGCTATAGCCCGGCGTTGCGCCGTGATTAGGGCCATTCTGCCTGAATTTCGATAGAAAGCAACTCCCCAAAGGTGCCCATTCCGATTCGTACCCTTCGTGTCCGCAACCCAAGACAGAGGATTGGCATCCAGTTGCTGTGCGGACCGGTCGAGCTTTTGTTCGGCAGAGTAAAATCCGTAAACGGCAGCGATTCAGCTGTGAATTCAAATTGGAGGTAATATGGTAGACCTTATGGATCCAACGGTGAACGCGCAGCCGCAGCCTAATCCCAACGAGAAGCTGGTGAAGGTTTTCGATTCCGAACAGGAGTCAGAGGCGATGATCGTCAAGGGCCTGCTGGAGTCGGCGGGCATTGACAGTGACCTGACAGCCGCATCCATGGTGCAAGACACCTTCCCCGGCTTGGGAGGAATGATCATTCTGGTGCGGCAGGAAGATGCTGATGCTGCCCGGAAGCTGATTGCCGAGCATCAGCAGTTGCCCGCGCAAGATGATGATGACGAAACGGCGGAAATCGAGATTATGGAAGACCCGTCAAAGAAGGCGTGACGGAGTATCCATCGAGATAGAAAGTGACGGCGCCATCAAGGTCCGTACGGTAGACCCGAGTTCCCGCTTCTGAAAGCGTTTTCAGCGTTTCCATCCTAGGCAGACCGAATGAAGTTCCCAATCCCACTGAGATGATGGCAAAAGCCGGCCTTGCGGAATCGACCAGCTCGGGAGTGGTCGCATTGGCACTGCCGTGATGGCCCACCTTCAGCAGACTCGCTGTCGGATGATGCAAGGCGGCAATGCGACGCTCCACCTGCTTCTCGGCATCGCCTTCCATGAGGACCGATGACTCCACGTAACTGAGGCGCAGGACCAATGAGTCATTATTTTGAGGTTTGTCAGGTACTGGCCAATCGCACGGCGGGAAGAGAACTTGGACGCGGCTTCCGCCGAAATCGAAGTCATCGCCTTCCCAACGTCGCACCACATGGATGCCCAGTTTCTGTGCTGTGGCAACTATGTTTTCCAACGCGAGGCCAGGGGGTTGCAGTCCCAGCCACAATTCCATTGGTCGAAAATTCCTGAGCACGGCAATGATGCCGCCAATGTGGTCGGAGTGTCCATGAGTGATGGCAACGGCGTCGAGATGCGAAATACCTCGAGACCACAGGTACGGTGATACCACATCTTCGCCGAAATCGAGTTGCGATCCGCCGGGGCCGATCGGTCCTCCTGCGTCGATCAAGAGAGTCCTGCCCTGCGGAGTCACAAGGAGGGTCGAGTCGCCCTCGCCGACATCAATCGAAGTGACCTCCAGGATCCCCCTGTGCATGACTGGCTGTGGCCGCAGGACGAAAAGACCCACCGAAGCAAGAAGGATTGCAACTAGCCCGGTGATGGTTAGGAGTGCGCGCTTCCGAGCGGTGTAGAGAGCAAGCAACAAGGCCGCTGCAGCCAGCACATTCATGAGCAGCGACGGTAGAGGGACGCGCAGATCTGCCAACCGGAAGCCCCCGAGGCCGTGCACCGTGCCGGTGATACCGGTGAGCGCGAGCGTCGTTGCGAGCGCCGGAATCTTTGCAAGCAAAGGCGAAACATAGCTCAATCCCAATGCTGCGACTGCTGCGGGCATCATCAACTGCGTCAAAGGCACGACAGCGAGGTTCGCGGGTAACCCGATGGTGGTCGCGCGGTGGAAGTAGTAGGCCATGGGAAGCGCGAGTCCCATCTGCATCACGGCCGAGACAAAGACTAACTCTGAAAGCGAGAACAGAAAACGAAGGGGCAGGCGCACCGAGCGATCAGCCCAGCGCTTGCCAGTGAAAAGCGAAAGTCGTCCCGCAATCAACTGCAGATCCAGGCGAAATTGAGCTACGTGTGGAGGAAGCGATCGGGCAAAGTCCTTCGAATCCCAATTGGCCAGGCCAAGCCTGTAAAGCTTGGAGGTGCGCTGCAGAAGCGGTATGCCGATGCCCACGACAATCAACACGCAGACAAACGTCATCTGGAAGCTGGGCGTAAACAGTTGGCCAGGATCAAAGATGAGTAACGCCAGCGCCGCCGCACCGAGCGCATTGAGCATGGCGCGATCGCGATAGAGCAGCCGGGTGCACAGATAAACAGCAGACATCAGTGTTGCGCGCCAGACGGGCGCACCAACCTCGGTGATAAAGGCGTAGAGGACGCAAAAGCCAATGGTGAGGACGGTGGCCGGGATTTCGGGCAGGTGCAGGCGGCGCAAGGTCCAGAAGACCACAAATGCCAGAATGCTGATATTCATCCCGGAGACGACGAGCACGTGATACGTGCCCGAGCGCTGGAAGTCGACGCGCGTATCGCGGTCAATGAAGGCCTCATCGCCGATGATCATGGCATCAATCAATGCGGCTTCGCGTGGCGTCCAGATCTCCTGTACTTTTGCCAGCACGCTGCGGTGCATGCGGTTCCGCCAACGAGTGATTAGGTTTCCGTTGAATCCCGCAATGAGTGAGACATCCTCGAGCTTGGCTGAGCCCAGCGCCGCGATTCGGTGGTCGAAGAGATATCCTCGATAGTCAAAGGTTCCCGGATTTCGAAAATTGTGCGGTGGTTTTAGTTTGGCAAGGAATCGTAAACGTTCGCCATACTGAAAGAGGCGAACTTGATCAAGTGGGGATGGTCCCGGCGAGATCTTCTGAATTTCCTGTTGGGCGCGCGGACTATAAATATTCAGCCGGATTCCGGAATGCACCGGGACGATCTCACCGGCAGCCGTCTGGATCTGTTCGGCTTCGACGTCGAGGGATTGTCTGATCTCTGCCGATTCATCCTGATGCAGACGTCCGTCTCGAATTACGTGCACAGTGACCTCAACTTCCTGACGGTCAGCATAAGGCAAGATTGAGGTATCGAGGCGATTGCAGTTCGCCCTGAGTTGAATGTGGAGGGCGCCAGCGAGAAAGAATGTTGCCAGAGCGAGCGTCCAGGCAAAGGGGGAGCGGCGAGACGTAAAGTAGGCCGCAATCGCAATAAAGCTCACTGCGGCGACGAACCACCACAGAACCGGTCGCCATTCGTATTTACCGAAAGTAATACCAAGCGCATACGCCGTCGCAGTCCAGAGCATTGGCTGGCGGGACGCCCTAAAGGAAAAAGCAGGGGAGCCGGATGGCGAGGGAGAGATCATAAACCGGAACAGCGGAGGTTCAGCGAATGGAAGGTTGCCGGTCCGGTGGGTCCGATACTAGCGGACCAGATGCACGACGCTTTCGAGATGATAGGTCTGTGGAAACAGATCGACCAGATGCAACTGCTTAATTCGATAACCTGCCCCGAGCAAGATCACCAAATCACGAGCGAGCGTCACGGGATCGCACGAAACATAGATAACGCGTGGCGCGCCCAAGGTCGCCAACATTCGCGCCACGCGCTCTCCCAGGCCACCTCGAGGCGGGTCGACCACCGCCAGGTCGGGCTTATGAAAAGTATGAGAGAGAACTGCGCCCTTCCCGATCCGCCCCGTTTTTTGCACATCGGCCAGGAAATGCTCCGTTGTGGCCTGTACCGCAACTCCATTCGAGGGCAAATTGTAGGAGAGATCGCCTGAGGATGTCTGTGACGACTCAACAGAAACGATGTGATGAAAGTCACTTAGGGCTGTGGAAAACAGCCCCGCGCCCGCATAGAGATCGAGAGCCAGTTCGCCCGACCGGCCCGCGGCGACGATGTTGAGGAGTTCATCCGTCAGATGCCGATTGGTTTGGAAGAAAGATCCCGCGCTGACACGGTAAGCAGCTCGTACGGTCTGATAAGTAAGATGGTCGGAGCCAATGCTGATAAGTTTTTCTGGAGGACGGAACTCGCCTTGACTGTTGTCGCGAAACACTGCGACTCCCGCGGTTTCTGACATCGAGGCGAGAACCTCTTCCGCCCACGAGCGCAGGGCCGCCCGTTTTGCGATGGTGGTGGTCGAAACTTCGATCAGCATCTTGCTGTCATCTGCGTTGGCGAAGAACTCGACTTCGCGAATGCCTGCCGGCACTTTTCCCTTGCGCCCATATTGCCAAAGGGTGGCTATTCCTCGATTGATCAGAGGGGAACTGATCGGACATTCTTCGACGGCGAGCAACTCGTGTGAGCCCATCTTGAAGTATCCAGCTTTGAATTCAGGGCTGGTTTGAACCTGCAAGCGCGAGCGGTTGCGGTAGTTCCATGGTGGCGACGGATGGACTTCTATATCAACTGGGAGGTCGATTTTTGCGGTGCGGCGCAGGGTTTCGCGAAGAATGTCTTTCTTGATCTCGAGTTGGTGCTCGTAGCTGGCATGCTGGTAGTGACATCCTCCGCACTGACCGAAATACGGACATCCCGGCTGAATTCGGTGTGGCGAAGGCTCAACGACCGCGTTCGTATGGGCCCGTGCGAATCCAGGTTTCTGCTCAGTGATCGTGGCTTCGACTTTTTCTCCGGTCAGAACGAAGGGGACGAATGCTGCTTTTCCGCGTCCGTGCTCGTCGGCGGGTAGTCGGGAGAGACCGTCGCCGCCGTAAATCATCTTTTCGATGGTGAGGAGCAAGCAGTTTTGATTCTAACTGACCGATTACAAAGCCTGTCCGGCGGCCGCGCCAGAGGCCCACGCCCATTGGAAGTTGAAGCCGCCGAGATGACCAGTGACATCGACGACTTCGCCAATGAAGTAGAGACCGGGAACTTTCTTCGACTCCATTGTTTTGGCGGACAGGTCATCGGTGTCCACGCCACCGGCGGTGACTTCGGCTTTTTCGAATCCTTCGGTGCCGGTTGGGTTTAGCGACCAGGAATGGAGCTGGTGATCGAAATCTTCGAGCGCCGCATTCGTCCAGGAGTTTGGCGGATGAAGCTCGAGCCAGCGATCAGCAAGCCGATTCGGGAGAGCTTTTCGCAATTCAGATTTTAAGGTTGCCAGTGTGCGCGGCGCCTTCGGGTCATTGAAGGCGTATGTGACCTCGCGTAGTGGTGCAAGATCAATTCGGATTGGCTCCGGCTTCTTCCAGTAGGAGGATATCTGCAGGATTGCCGGACCACTCAGCCCGCGATGAGTGATGAGCATTTTTTCGCGGAATTCCTGACCATTACAGGATGCGACCACATCGGCGGAAACTCCCGAGAGATCGCAGTAGTGCGAGCGATCAGAGTCGTCCAGCACGAAGGGAACCAGCCCTGGGCGCGGCTCTTGAATCTTTAGCCCGAATTTTCGGGCCAGATCGTACCCAAGGGAAGTTGCACCGATTTTTGGAACTGAAAGTCCGCCTGTTGCAACTACCAGTGCTGGAGCGTGGAATTGGTCTGTAGCCGATCGCACGAAGAACTCGCTTGTACGGCGGACTTCCTGAATGTGAGTGCTCAGAAAAACGTGCACGTTGGCGGCCCTGCACTCTTCTTCCAGCATTGTGAGCATGTCGCGCGCGGAACGGTCACAGAATAGCTGCCCCAAGGTTTTTTCGTGATACGCGATGTGATGCTTTTCGACCAACGCGATGAAATCAGCAGGGGTGTAGCGAGCGAGTGCCGATTTCGCGAAGTGAGGATTCGCGGACAGAAAGTTTTCAGGACCGCAATGAATATTGGTGAAATTACATCGCCCGCCGCCGGAGATCAAAATCTTTTTCCCTAATCGATCGGCGCGTTCGAGGACGGCCACGCGCCGTCCGCGCTTACCGGCTTCGATGGCGCACATCAGGCCGGCCGCGCCACCTCCGAGGATCAGTACGTCGAATGAATGGATCACGAGAAATCACATGTAGAAGAGGCTGAGGCGAGGCAGGTGATACGTCTCCAGCAGCCGCTTCTGAACATATTGTTTTTGTAGTTGATCGATTTGCGGGGCAGACATCTTTCGGCGATAGGGGGCGAGATCGCGGTCGGCCTGGGCGCGGACGGCAACGATCTCCTCGTCCGGAGTCGAAGTAAGAAGCATGGCAAAAAGCTTCTCTTCGAGAACGGTCAGACGGCGCTCGAGATCTTCCAGTCGTGGCGGTTTCTTGGCAGTTTCTTCCGCGAGTTGCCGCAACGTCTTTGCGACTTCAACCAAGAAAGCCGAAAGCACGCCCTGAGGGACTCTTGCGGACGTTAGGACGTCAGCGTTCTTGCGAAGAAAAGCGGCAACGGCGTCCGGCTCGAATCCTTGGCTCGAACGGTTCTTGGCTGCTTCGCCGGTTGCTCCGACGGCAGCCTCCTTCATGTCTTCTGCCGCCGCAAGAACCTCCTGCGAGCAATACGCAAGACTGTTCACCTTCTTCGTTTTCGATGGACGCTGCTCATACCGGTCGAAGGCGGCGTCGATGCCGCGCAACACGGCTTCCAAGGGAATCGCCGCATCCTTCCACGTTTCGATCAGAGCCCAGTCCAAGGTCGAGAGCAGCAGGCCTCCCCCGCGGCGCTGCAGAAACCGCTCCTCAATTTCAGTGAAATAGTTAAAGTAATTTTCCACGGCGGATCAGCGGGGGGTACGAGAATGCGATGTCGTAGCAGCGCCATCTCCATTGGCGGATTTGTTCTGCGATTGTTTCCCTGGCGCTTTCGTGGCGTTAGCACCGGTCTTGCCAGCGGCTTCTCGCCGTGCCGTTGCGTTCCGCTCCCAAATGATCCGCAGTCCTTCGAGAGTGAGAAACTCATCGACGCTCTTTATGTATTTAGATCCGGTACCGATCATCGGGCCAAGACCGCCGGTCGCGCTTACATGAGTGTCTTTGCCGAGTTCCGTCAACAGTAGGTCCAGGATACCGTCGACCAGGCCAAGATATCCGTAATACAGGCCGGATTGGAGACTGCCGACGGTGTTGGAGCCGATTACTCGTGCGGGCTTGCGGATCTCCACGCGAGGCAGGCGTGCGGTACGTTCGAACAGCGCGTCGGCGGAAATACCAATGCCGGGGCAGATTACGCCTCCGAGATATTCCCCTTTTGCCGAGACGCAGTCGAAAGTCGTTGCCGTACCAAAATCGACGATGATGCACGGTCCGCCGTACTTTTCGTAAGCGGCAACAGCATTGACGATACGGTCGGCGCCGACTTCCGCGGGATTGTCGTAGTGCACCGGCATGCCAGTCTTCACACCGGGTTCGATGAATAATGGCTTCAGACTGAAGTAACGTTCGCAGACCTGGCGCAGCACCGGATCGAGAGGAGGAACGACCGACGAGACTACGATGCCGTGAATGCCCTTGGACTCGAGACCAGCCATCGAGAAGAGGTTGCGAAACAAGACTCCGTACTCGTCGACCGTGCTCGTCCGCGAGGTTGCGACGCGCCAATTGGCGAGTAGCCGCTCGTAGCGATGTGGTTCATCCGCATTTTCACCCGGATGCACTTTGGCTACGCGAGCGAAGACGCCCAATACCGTGTTCGTGTTGCCGACATCAATGACGAAAAGCATGATCTTCAGTGCGATTTTTCGCGAACCGTGCCGCTTAGGACCGTTTGCAGCCCGTGCAGCGTTCGCACCTGCAGAAATCCGCGACCGTCAAGGCCTTCGGTCGTGCCTTCGAAGGCAGCCCCGTTTTCCTCGATTCGAACTTTCTTCCCAAATACCCACGAAGAATTCTGTGCGAAGCGCTGCAAGATCGATCCCCGAGCCTCCGGATCTTCCACTAATTGCCGGTACTCGCGGTCGAGTGATTTTAGCAAAGCAGCCACCAGTTCCACGCGCGACCATTCGCTCCCGGTAACGAGGCGCAACGAAGTCGCAGATAAGTCTTTGGGAAAGCTAGCCTGATTCACATTGATCCCAACGCCCACGACGATATAGCGGACCCGGGTGGCCTCGGCGTTCATTTCCGTGAGAATTCCGCAAATCTTTTTTCCGTCAATCAGAAGGTCATTTGGCCACTTCAAATCCGGGCTTACGCGCGAGTCGACCTGCTGGATCGCATCGTGTACCGCGAGCCCCGCGGCCAAAGAAAGTGCCAATACGTCCGACGGAGGCAGCGCCGGACGCAGCACGACCGAGCAATAAATTCCTGTTGAGCGCGGTGACTGCCAGGAATTGGCTCCGCGTCCGCGGCCGGCGGTTTGTTCTTCGGCAAGGAACACGCTGCCTTCCAGCGCATCTTCGGCCGCGGCCGCCATGGCAGCGGTATTGGTCGATCCGATTTTGTAGAAGTGATGGAGATGTGCCTCGAAAATAGTGCCACGCAGCAGTGGCCGCAGAATTTCTGGCAAGAGAAGATCGGGGACAGAGCGCAGTTGATATCCAGTAGCCGGATGGCCGGCGACATCGACGCCGAGGCTGCGCAGTTGTTGAATCAGCCGCCAGACTTCGGACCGGCTCGACTTGATCTCCTCCGCTATCTTGGTGCCGCTGACGACGACTGTCGCGTGCTCCATCAGCAGTCGCACGATGTGGCCCAGTCTGAGATCAGTGGGCTGCGGAGTGTGGGCCGCAGCCCCCGGTCGCGCCGGTTTCTTGCCGCGAATTGTCGAGGCTTTGACGATGCCGAGATTATGCGCGATTCGCGGAGAAACGACAAATAGCCCGGCTACTGCGCTGTTTCTGTGAATGTGACGACAGGATGCCCCAGCGCATACTGCCCTTCAGCCGTGACGTGCACGGCTTGTGCTGTCGATGGAAGAGTCAGCACCACCGAAGCCTTCCCGCTGGAATCCGTATCGACGATACGGCTCGCGAGCGTTCCCGCGGATGTCGTAAAGAAAACGGTACCGCCGCTTGCGCTGCCTCCTGATTGTCCCGGATCCAACGTGACGGCGAGTGTCAGCTGGCTACCAGCGGCACCCTTCTGCTTGTCTCCAGTCTTGGTAAATGTTGCTGGAGGATTTCCCACCAGGATGTATCCACCCTGCTGTTGAGCGACGCCGTTCGTGTCGGTGCTCGGCACAGAATAATGATAGAAACCCGGATTACTTCCCGCGGTTACGGTGATCTTTCCGTTGTGTCCTTTGCTCAACACTGGCTGCGAGACAACGACACTAATACCGGGATCAAACGTTGGAGTCCCCAGCGTGACTGTTGCAGTTCCCGAGATCACCTTCGGCTGCAGCACCACTGTGCCTCCGGCCGCGACCATTGTCGTATCCGGATTGAGGTTCCACTCTGCTCCGGGCAATTGTGTCGTGCCCGTAAGTACGAGCAGAGTTGCGGAGTAAGGCACGAAACTCATACTCGGCGACCAGTTGGTGGTTGTGGAAGCGACGATCTGCGTCGGATTCGTGGAGGACAATGTGTAAGACGTTACTAGTTTTGGAGTGAATCCGTTGAAGGTGAACTGCACTTGATCCGCGTTCGATGGATCCTTATTCAGCACCAAGAGCGTCATCTGTTTCCCCGCGGGGGTGAGGGCCGCGTAACTGCTGAACAGATTCGGATCGCCGTTGTTCGTTTCGGAAACAGAAGTTGTCGCGAAGCCATGATGGAGGCCGTCGTAGTTTGTGAATAGTTTCAAGGCAAGATAGTTTGGATTTGTCGGCACCGGGGCGACCCATCGCGATGCCAGGGACATGCGTTCGCGACCGAAAATCCCATAGGCATCAGCATCTCCCAGCGCGGTCGAGAAATCCGACTCGCCCGCGAAGTTCGCACTCCACTCAGTGAAACTGACCGGTGTACCCGGATAGATCATGTTCGCCATGGCACGCATCCGCGGAATGCGGAAAGGAATCGTCTTGTTCGGCTGGATGAACGTTGCCCAGTTCTGATTGATCGTACTCGACTCGCTGACATAAGTCGGATCCCAGTAGTCGCGATAAATACGGGCGGTAAGAGCCTGTTTCTGGGCCTGAGTCCAGGTCGATGTATCGGGCCCATCCGGATATGCGTGTACATCGAGGATATCTACGGAACGCGTCTTAGCCACCTTATCTTCCCAGTAGACTTCGTTGAGCCACCACGGCAGAAGGTCGACACCCGCATGCGCTCCCTTATCGTTGCCATTGGCGCCGTTCCAGTAAAACCACCAGCAGCAACTCACAGGGCCCAGCCGGATCGCTTTTGGATCCCAGCCCTTCAGGTTGCGAGCCTCTGTGACAAACGTGTCACGCATCTCGTTATAGGCGGTCGGTGAAGGATGCACGTCACGGTGCGTGCTGCCCCATATGTCGATCTCGTTGTCCATGTTGTAGAAATGGGGAGCCGTGCCAAAGGCCGCCGCCAGCGCCGCCGCCCACTGATTGCGGTAAACACTGCCCGGAGGATCTTTCGATCCGGGCTGATCGAGTAGCGGAAAGTTGGCATCATTTGGATTCGCGGTGAGCGTCGTGCTGCAATCCGTTTTAAGACCATCGCCGGCATCTGTGTTGTAGGGATCGACCGAGCATTGTGAGCCATATTTCGCGACCGAGAAACTCCAGTGACCATTCGTACCGTTCTCAGCAGGTTTTGCTACCCAAGGCAGCATGACCATCGTCATGAGCGGATGGCTGCCAGCATTTTTCACGTCAGTGATGAACTTGGCGGAATCCGCGTCTCCGATTTCGGAATAGTCGAAATCCTCGAAGTACCAATCGTTCGCGGCATTGTAGGTAAACAGTTGCCAGTTGTAGCGCGAGGTGGAGTTGCCGCCCCATCGCACGACGCTCAGGCCGCTGTCGGTGATCGTCGGAGCGTCCTGAGGGTAAGCTCCTCCGTAAACGTACGGGCTGATCGCATGGCGATTGCTCAGAGCATCAACCGTTACGTTGATACTGACGGAAGGTGTGCTGGTATCGGTTGAGGCGGAAATTGACGCGGAGGATGACTGCTTTGCTGCTGGGGATGCTGAATGCAGGCCGGTTTTCGGGCCAGCAGCAAAGGCCATGCTGGCGGTGAAAGCAAACAGAAGAATTCCTGTGAGCGAACGTGCGAAGAAGTACATAAGGGGAGGACCTCCGTTGGGCTCAGTCTAGCCTCGCCAACGGGGCGATGAGTGCACAGAAGTACATTTGTTCGGAAATCCGAAAAGACTGTAGAGGAGTTAATACCGCGGCGGGACTCGATCAGGCCGGAACCACGCGCATGCTCATATCCACCGCGTGAATGGAATGGGTCAGCAGGCCGACGGAGATGAAGTCGACGCCGGTCTCGGCATAGGCGCGAACGTTTTCCAGGCGAATACCGCCGGAACATTCGATCGGGATCCGTGCGCCAGAGGCACTTACATGATGCTGCGAGCAGCGTTCCACCGCGCGCTTCACATCTTCCACGGACATGTTGTCGAGGAGGATGGCTTCGGCGCCGTTGGCGAGGGCCTGTTCAAGTTCGTCCAAATTCCGCACTTCGATTTCGATGGGCTGAGATCCGCGGCGATTGCGGTGCGCGTGTTCAAGTGCTGGAGCGATGCCGCCGGCGAGCGCAATGTGATTGTTTTTGATGAGTACGCCGTCGGAGAGATCGAGCCGGTGATTTTGTCCGCCCCCGCAGCGCACGGCGTATTTGTCGATCACGCGCAGTCCTGGCGCCGTTTTGCGCGTGTCGAGGATTCGAGCTTTCGTCCCCGAAACTGCTTCGACGAACTTACGGGTGAAGGTGGCGATACCGCTCATGCGCTGCAAGAAGTTCAAGATGACGCGCTCGCAGGAGAGGAGCACGCGAGCATTGTGACGAATCACCGCTACCGACTGGCCTGCACGGAGGCGGACTCCATCGAAAATCTCCGGATGCGTCGTGACTTCGTAGTGTGATGTCACGGCGCCGTCGAGGGTGGCGTAGACATCGAGAATACGCGCCGCAACGCCTATGCCCGCGAGAATACACTCCTGCTTGGCAATAATCGTGGCCGCGGCGCGCTGATTAGGATCGATGCAGGCATAGCTCGTCGCATCGCGCGTCGCCCGGTCTTCGAGGAGCGCGTTTTCAAGAATTGCCGTCAGCCGTCTAGAGTTCCAGTCCATAACACCAGTTGTCAGTGGCCAGTTGTCAGTTACCAGGCAGAGCGATGTGGGGACAGCCACCTTCGGCTGTCCGCGGGCCGTCAGGCCCGCTCGCAGCTCAACTGCAGCCGATTTCCTTCAACTTGCTCAATGTCTTCTCTTTGAGAATGACCAGCTCTTGCTGCTGCTTTCGCAGTCCCTCGACCACGTTCTGCGGAGCTTTCGCGAGAAAGTTCTCGTTCCCGAGTTGCCTCTGTCCGGTGACGATACCCTTCTCAAATCTCTCCAGTTCCTTTTTCAGGCGCTCGCATTCCGACGCAACATCGATCTTACGCTCGTAAATGACATGGACGTCAAAACGAGCCGTGCTGCGTGCTCCGGCCACTTTGGCAAGAGAGCCCTCAACAAACGTGATCTTCTCAACGGATGCGAGCCTCTCGACCGCTCCACGGTTGTGCTCGATCATCCGGCGAACGTCTGGCTCGTGCGCGAAGACTTCGATTGGAATCTTCACCTTCGGCTCGACTTTGAGTTCGGCACGCAAATTACGAATGCTGACAATCAGATCCTGAAGAATCGCCATCTCGGCCTCAGCGGCGAGATCGAATTGTTTTTCGTCGGCCTGCGGGAATGGCGCCAGAGCGATCGACTTCACTGCAGGCTTGCCTTCACACATCGCCTGCCAGATCTCTTCCGTAATGAACGGCATGATCGGATGCAGCAAGCGGAGCGCCGCATCGAAGAGATTTACGAGATTCGCACATGCAACCTGCGCGGCACTCTTGTCTCCACCCTCTTCAAAATTCAGCCGCGGCTTGATCAGTTCCAGGTACCAGTCGCAGAATTCGCCCCAGAAGAAGTCGTAGATGCTGTTGGCCGCTTCGTGAAAACGATACGCTGCAAGCGCTTCATTCACGTTGGCCGCAACGCGATTGAAGCGCGAAAGGATCCAGCGGTCTTCGAGGGTTGCAGCCTGGAATCCGGCAATGCCCATGTGCGGACAGCCGCCCTCGGCTGTCCGGCCGGGACGAAGTCCCGGCTCGATCCTGTCCACATTCATGAACATGAATCGCGCCGCATTCCAGATCTTGTTCGCAAATGCCCGGTAGCCATCCGTCCGGCTTTCGTTGAACGCGATGTCGGTGCCCGGTGCGGCCATCGCGGCCAGTGTGAAGCGCGTCGCGTCGGTACCAAAGCGATTGATCACGTCCAGAGGGTCGACTACATTCCCCTTGGTCTTCGACATCTTCTGCCGCTCGGCATCGCGCACCAGCGCATGGATGTAAACCTGCCGGAAGGGCACACTGTCGTTTTTCTTGTCGGCCCAGCCGCTGGCTTTTTTGATCGCGGGATCCTGTTCATGCCCCTGCATGAAATGACATCCGAACATGATCATGCGAGCGACCCAGAAGAAGAGAATCTCGTACGCCGTGATTAACAGCGTCGTCGGGTAAAAAACCGCCTGATCACGTGTCTTCTCGGGCCATCCCAGCGTCGTGAACGGCAGCAGTCCGGAAGAGAACCAGGTGTCCAAAACGTCGGGAACCTGCTCCAACTTTTCCCCGCCAC
>Ga0209168_10000319_pt1 | contig 52451 bp, 28 predicted proteins | sample Coa_R1_FD_187156 | JGI IMG/M metagenome (GOLD analysis project Ga0209168, IMG submission 187156) | Surface soil microbial communities from Centralia Pennsylvania, which are recovering from an underground coalmine fire - Coalmine... | ecosystem: Environmental > Terrestrial > Soil > Unclassified ...
GCCTATGCCTTTGGCAAGGCAAGGGTTTCGCGCTAGGCCAGTGGCCGCCTAGCAAAAAGGGTAGGTAGGTGTGGAGCGGTGCAAGGGTTGGTAAAATAAATTTGAATTCTTTCTATTTTCTAAATAAATTAAATACTTAAAAGTAATAGTAAAATTAATGTTATTAATTTAATTTAGAAAAATATCTCGCATAGCGTTAAATATTTCTATATAACTCTGCTTATCTATACCTCCTTGCTTCTTTATTAAAATTAAATAAAACTAAGGCAAGTATAGCCTGCCTGCCTCGCATTTTCTAGCACCGCCTAGGTCCTTACCCAATGCGTAGCCTCTAATAAAGTGGGGTTAAAGATAATGATAGAATAGTGTTAGGGATAGGCTAGCGTTATAAGCTACCTTACTTTGATACGAAACCCAGCCGGCTGGGTTTAGCAGTCGCGTAGCTACCTCTTCTCTTGTTAGAGCTAGTTAAGGAAGGCGACTATCGAAGATTGGATTGGCTACATAAAAGGAGTTAGCTATTGAGCCTAGCCTAGTGTTAATTTAACCTAAATCTCTAGGGCTCTTTTACCCGGCCCGCATAGCGCGCTTAGGACTCTTTGGGTGGCTCTCTACGCTATGCGACTCTTTTTAAAGAAAAAGAGAGGGAGTAGCAAAGGAAAATATTTCTTCTTTGCATCATCGCGTAGCGGTAGCGCAGCAATATAGCGATAAATAAAAAACATAAAAATCAAATTCTCTTAGTTTAATGGTTAGAACAACATTCTTCTAAAGTGTTAATTTTGGTTCGAGTCCAAAAGAGAATATAAATATACAATTAGCTAATATATAAAATAAATAATAACTAAAATAGTTATAGTGTATAAGCCTTGCTTTATAAAAAAATAAGGCCACGAAAACAAAAAACACAAATTTAATAGGTTCTACTTCTTTGCTACTCCCTACGCTATGCGACTCTTTTTAAAGGGAGCCACTGTCGCATCCCTGCCTATGCCTATGCCTATGCCTTTGGCAAGGCAAGGCAAGGGGTTGCGTAGCAAAAAGGATTATGGAAGGTAAAACTAGAGGGAAGAGCAGAGGTTTAGACTTGCCAATTCAAGCTTTTTACTAAGATAAGTTATGCTTAGCAATATAAAATTTATAGCAGTTGGTTGTAATTGGGGCCAGCTAGCTGACCCTAGCCCTACTATTTTAGTAAAGACAGCGATGATGGCTTTTGCAGCGCTAGCTCTAGCATTTTATATAGGCAACTAAAGAATAAGTAGCTAGAACATTTGAATTAGATTAGAGCTATAACCTAGTCTATTTTTTTTTTTTTTATTATTTTGGCCTTTAATAATTTGCTATGCATTGCCTTATATATTTTACATGCAGTTTTTAGCTAAGGGTATAAAACATAACAGTCAATTTATCCTTGATCCTTTATGCACGCTATGTTTTATCAAATGCAAAGGGAAGGAAGCGTGGCAGTAGCTAGACCGTGGAGCTTAGCAATTCTATTTATACCCTACAAAGATTTTGTTTGTTTTCTACTATTAGAAAAAGGCAATAGAAAAAGTAGAGTTCCTTACCTATAAATAATCCCCTTTACCGAAGTAAAGTTAAACTAAGCTAAAGGTTAGGGAGAACAAAAAGAAATATTTAAAAATTTAAAAATCTTCATTGAAAGTTCTTAAATAATAAAAAAAGATAAAATACTTTATTCATATTTAATAAAATAAATGATAATTAAATAAAAATAATGAATAAAAAAAAAATATAAAAATAATAATGACAAATAATATTTTAATATCTAATATATTAAATCTATTAATAAATTTAATGGATGTTTTAATAATCTTATTACCTGTACTATTATCTGTAGCTTTCATGACAATTATAGAAAGAAAACAATTAGCTGCTATGCAAAGAAGAGTTGGACCTAATACAGTAGGTTATTACGGAATTTTACAACCTTTTAGTGATGCTTTAAAATTAATTCTTAAAGAAACAGTTATACCATCTCAATCTAATAAAGTTTTATTTTACTTAGCTCCCACATCATCATTAATATTTAGTTTATTAGGTTGGGGAGTAATTCCTTTTGGAGAAGGATTAACAATTTCAGATTTTTCATTAGGAGTATTATATAGTTTAGCTTTATCTTCTTTAGGAGTATATGGTATATTATTTGCTGGATGGAGTGCTAATTCTAAATATGCCTTTTTAGGTTCTTTAAGATCAACAGCGGCTATGATAAGTTATGAATTAATATTAAGTTCTGCAGTATTAATAGTTATATTATTAACTGGATCATTTAATTTTACAACAATAATTGAAAGTCAACAAGCAGTATGGTTTATTTTACCTTTATTACCTGTATTTATTTTCTATTTCATTTCTATATTAGCGGAAACTTCTAGAACACCATTCGATCTTCAAGAAGCAGAATCTGAATTAGTAGCTGGTTTCTTCACTGAACATTCAAGTGTACCATTTGTATTCTTCTTCTTAGCAGAATATTGTTCTATAGTATTATTTAGTACTATTACAGCTATTTTTTTCTTAGGTGGTTATAATTTCCCTGAATTATTTATAAATGAATCTTATATAAATATTACATCAATAGTATTAGGTCTTAAAACATGTATATTCTGTTTTATGTTTGTTTGGTTCAGAGCTACTTTGCCTAGATTAAGATATGATGCTTTAATTGAATTATGTTGGTTAAATTTATTACCTATAGCAGTAGCATTTATTATTTTAGTACCTAGTATATTAGTAGCCTTTGATATTGCTCCTTATTAATAGAGTAGTAGTTAGTTGTTATTAGGGCTCCTTTGATTCACAACCAATAATATTCTATGCTTAATTTATCCCCTCCACTGACTTTACCCTTTAAAGTAAATAGCTCCCTTTAGTAAATCAAAGTTAGGCGCCTATGAAAACATCTAGAATTGAACTAAAGTATTCCTAATATTTAATTAACGCGCAAAGCCTTAAAATAAGGATATTTTACCCTTTTTGCAAGCAACCCTTGCCTTGCCTTGCCAAAGGCATAGGCATAGGCATAGGCATAGGGACGAGGAGCTAGCTAAGCTAGCAAAGAGAGAAACTATGTTTCCTTTAATATATTGGGGCGCCCTGAAGTATTTATTTGGTAAACTGTATTTTTAATCATATAAATTGTTTTCCAAATTCTCAATGCTAAAGCTGGAGCAGTTAATACATCTTTATGATTTACTTTAAATTTATTAAAAATTAAATCACAAAATTTAGTTAAAATTTGATGTAATGAAATACAATACCCGAGAATACAATATTTAATAGATTCATTTTTAAAGCTCCATTCTTTATTACTAAATTCTTTTTTTAAACTATTTTAAATACTTGGTGTAATGTCTGTAAATAAATTATATTCAGGTAATGAACCATTATAATTTAAATCATTTAATAAATAAGGAAAATATCCTTTAGAATCTACTACAATAAAAGAATTACCTAAATTTCTTAAAGATAAAGGTAATAATAAGAATGAATCTTTGTCGCTCTTCGGAAGGCGGTATAATTGTTTTACCTACGTGATCTTTAATATTAACTTTTAATTTAATAGAAATTAATTTACCATTATGTATTAAAGGTTTCACTTCACCTTGCCAAAGGCATAGTATACTAAATGTTCAATTAAAAAATATCCATCAAAACCCGAAAGGTTATGAGCATATACTGTTAAAGATCTACTTCCACTTGGATTATCTACGTGTTTAAATTTTAGTTTTAATAAATTAAGAATAAAATCATTAAATAATTTATTAACATTCATTTTATTATCAATGAAAATTTTAAATTTATTATTACCATCAAAAATACTAATACAGTAAGGAATTAATTTATTATTTATATTTATAGTTTCAAGATCGAAAGTAGCAAAATATTTAGTTAAAAAATGACTATGGGGTTGCGTAGCAAAGAAATCTTGTAAAAGGTTTAGCCGAGATTAATCTTTTTTGTAGTACTAATTCTCCATCTAAGAAATACAATATTGATTTACCTATTTCTCTCTACCCGAGAAATAATTATCATTTATTTTTGTATCTATCCAAGTAAGATTAGATGATTCTAAAATAGTTACTTTATTAATTAATTTATTTTTACTAATATCAATTTCATAAATTTTATCACTATCTTTACTAATTACAAAATATCTTGTATCTCCTTTTTCATTTGTAGTATTACCTCTAATAGTTCCAAAAGCAGAAGGATCCATTGTCGCTCTTCGGAAGGCGGTAGGTAAGTTAATTTTATTAAAATTGTGAAATGTTATTTCTTTATCAGATAAATCTTTTAATAATGTTCTATTTTGAGTAGTTATTTCACCATCTTTTACAATATAAGTAAATACTATTTCAGTTATGGTAGTTGAATTATAAGAATCAACAATTATTCCTAATCTTGCACTTAAATATTTTATAAATAAAATTAAATCTTTAATTTCTACTCTTCTTAAAGGACCTAATGTTTTATATCCTAATTTACTATCTTTACTTCCACTTATCGTTAAAGCGGTAGTGTACTTTTACTCATAATAATAAGTGTTTATCTTTACCATTTTAAATTGCCGACATATTGATGTATATTGAGTTAAATCTCACCTTGAATTTATAGAGGGCGATCCTTACAAATAAAATAATTACAACAATGATTCAATTACAAACTTATTCAATTAACAATCTTTTACTTACAAATGAAATAGTTACATCTTATGTAGATAATTTCTGGAACGATGTTTTCACACCTTTAACTTCAAATAATAAAGATAAACATTTATTAATATTAGTTAAAGTACATTATACTTGCCAAAGGCACAAGGACAAACTGATGAAGAAGGGGATGAATTAGGATATAAAACATTAGGACAATTAAGAAGATTAAACTTTGCAGATAAAGATATATTTATTGAATATATAGTAAATAGATTAGGTTATGTAACTGAATCCTATTTTAGCAATACATTAAATAAAATAACTTTTACTTATATAGTTAAAAATGGTTTAGCTTTAGATACCGCTAATTCGCTACAAGAAAGTGATAATACACCTTATAACCACAAATTTAATAATTTAAATTTACCTATTTCAATGAATCCTTCTAATTATGGTACAATTAAAGTACAAAACTTTATACAAAAAGATAATCAAACCTTTGAAAGATTTGTAGTTACTAGTGGTTATAAAACATTTATGATTGATATTTATAATGAATTAGGTATTAATAAAGTGCAAATGTTAGGGAATGTTGATCTATCATGGGTGGATACTAAAATTGATGATGATTCCTTCAAAAGAGAAATAGGTAAATCAATCATATACTTTAGTCACGGTCAAATTATATTAAGAAAAAAACGCATTTCATGTAAACCTTTTTCAACACATCAATTTGATCAAAATTTAGGACCTGATATTGTAACCTTAGATATTGAAACAGTAAATGTAAATAATAAACATATCCCTTATGCAGTTTGTGCTTACAATGGTTCATCTTCAATTAAAACTTATGCTAATTTAATTGAACAAAATGGTACACAAGTAATTGATCAATTAGATTTATTTAGTAGATTCATTAAACAATTGTGCACCTTTTTTAATAAAAATAAAGTTTTAACTGTTTATGCTCATAATTTAAGTGGATTCGATGGAATATTTTTATTAAGACATTTATTACCATTAGGTAAAGTTGAACCTTTAATACATAATGGTAGAATAATTTCTATTAGAGTTAAATTAATTATTGCTGGTTATGTAGGTAAAACAATTTTATTTAAGGATTCTATGTTATTATTACCTAAAGATTTAAGAAGTTTATGTATTTCCTATAAAGTAGAAACTCAAAAAGGACATTTCCCATTTAAATTTAATAATATTAATTATATTGGAAAATTACCTAACCATAGTTTATGGCCTGGGGTATCTAATTCTGAATATTTAGATTTAAATATTCAATTCAAAAATAAAATATGGAACTTCAAAGATGAAGCATTAAAATATTGTTTACAAGATTGTGTGTCTTTACATCAGGTATTAACTAAATATAATGAATTAATTTTTAATGAATTTAAAATTAATATTCATAGTGTTCTAACTTTACCTTCTTTATCTATGAAAATTTACAAAAGTGGACATATGCCTGCTAATACTCTTTATCAATTATTAGGTCCAGCAGAAAAAGATATTAGACAATCTTATACTGGTGGTGCTGTGGATGTATATATTCCTAAATTTAAAGCTATTGCTCCATATCCTAATATGGATAATCAAGCTACTATGATGCAATGCTACGATGTAAATGCTTTATATCCTTATGTAATGGCTAATGCTCCAACACCAGTAGGGAAACCAGTAGCATTTACAGGGGATATTAGAGCAATTGAACCTAAAGCATTTGGTTTCTTCTATTGTGAAATCACTAGTCCTTTATACTTAGAACATCCAATTTTACAAAGAAAAATTAAAACAAATCAAGGTTTAAGAACAATTGCTGGATTAGGAACATGGAAAGGTTGGATATTTAGTGGAGAAATGGACAATGCTATGAGATTTGGTTATACATTTACAATTCTTAAAGGATATGAATTCCAAGAAGGGTTACCATTCAAATCATACATGGAAAAAATGTATAATTTAAGAATGAAATACCCAAAAGGAGATCCAATGAATGATATTGCTAAATTATTACAAAATTCTTTATATGGTAAATTTGGAATGAATTCCACTGGGACAGTTGTAGATATGTTTGATATCAATGATTCTGATCAAAAAGAATTATTAGAAAGTATGTTAGATGCCTATGGTTTAAGTGTAAACGATTTTGTTAAAATAGATAATCACGTAATTACCATTAGAGATGATATTTCTAGATTTCAATATTCTGAAGAAATGGATATGTTCCACGGTACAGATGTTAATGTTGCAGTTGCTAGCGCAGTGACTGCTAATGGAAGAATGTGGATGTCTATGTTTAAAAATAATCCTGATTTCAAATTATATTATTCAGATACTGATAGTATCTTTGTAGTATTTAAATCTGATAACACTTTAAAAGATTTTATTGGAACTAATATTGGTCAATTAAAATTAGAATATAATATTAAAGAAGCCGTATTTTTAGCTCTTGCCAAAGGCACAAAGTTTACGCTCTTATTAAAGAAGATGGTACTCAAATTATTAAAATTAAAGGAGTAACACAGGACACTAGATCGGATATAAATTTCTCTATGGTTGAAGATTTATTAGTTAAAGATTCTTCTAAAGAATTTAGCCAAGAAAAATGGTTAAAAAAAATTTTACAAGGGGATATAACTATTGATCAAGTAGCTTATACTTTAAGAGTTACTTCTAACAAAAGAATGCCTTTATATTTTAATTATAATGGTAAAGATATATTTAATGGAACTAAACCGTATAATTATACCGATATTATTGATAATAATAATAATTCAAAAACCTCGTAATTTCCCCCTGTCTTTATTGGTAGTATAACTGTCGGGTATGTAAAGTATTTGCAAAGTTTAAAGGCTTAGAGTATTATATTTTAATTTATTTCTTTTATAAAACTCCACGTTAACAATTTTAAGTGTGGTTAGTAAAACATCTGATATGGTCTGCTCCCCCTTCTACTGTCTACCCTATCAAATAGAATAATTTTACTTTCGATATTCCGATAAGTTGTATAAATTAAAATTGGCAATTTCTAAAGTTTTTAATATCTTTAAATTCTAAAAAAGGGAAAATTTTATGTGTTACATCTATACGAGTTAGATTAATCTATTAAAGCAGAAGCTGGCTAAGCAAGAGGGGAGAAAATAGCAGGGGGGAAATTTATTATATTTTAGTTTTATTTCTAGAAATGAAGATAGGCGCTACCATAGCTAATAATAAAATTACACTAGTAATTATTAATAAGAAAGCACCAGTAGTATAAAGGTGTTGTCCTATAGCTTCAATTTGTAAGAAATTAGTGAATGTAGTATCAGCAATATTAGGATTATAAGCAGTATTAACTGAATTAATAGCAGATATTTCAGAATTAAATAATAAACCATTAAAATTAGTTAAAGTTTCTAATAATACAGAAATTATAGATACATTATTAAAACTAAATGGCATTATAGTAAAGATTTCATAAATAAATAAGGATCCTATTGCTAAAGCTAAAGGTAAATTTTTTGTATATTGTGAACCTGTTTCTAATATATCAGTTAATTTTATATTAATCATCATAATTACAAATAAGAATAATACTGTAATAGCTCCAACATATACTATAATATAAGATATTCCTATAAATCCTACACCTAATAAAATTAAATATCCTGCAGCATTAACAAATACAGAGATTAAAAAGATTACTGCTATAACAGGATTTTTAGATGTTATAACTATTACACTAGAAAGTAAAGTTCCAAAAGCTAATATATCTATTAAAATATTTTTCATTTGTATTTTTTATATTTTTTATTTTATCATTACTTCTATTGCCTTGTCAAAGGCACCAAACTTTACATAATGTAACTTAAACTTATTATCAACTCTTAAAGCTCGGCCGTAGGCTTTGCTTCTCTCTCTTTCTCTACGCTATGCGACTCTTTTTAAAGAGAACCACCCAAAGAGTCGCATAGCCTAGGCCAGGCAACTGTTTTATAAAGCGGAAAGATTAAAACAAGCTTTAATTCTCTCTTCTCTAGCCTATCCCTTGTTCCTAACCTAATCTTTGCAAGGTTTTAGGTCTGCGGCTAGGTAAAGGTCTCCTAGGAGGGAGAGTTTAAATTAAGTAATAAGCTCTATTATATATTGCTAAATTTTTTTATTCTATAGAAGTAGTGATTTATTTTATTCAATTATCATTTATTTTATTAAATATGAATAAGTATTTTATTTTTTTTTTTTATATATTTAAGAACTTTCAATGAAGATTTTTAAATTTTTAAATATTTCTTTTGTCTAGGGCAACTACTAACCTTTTTCTTTTTTATTAACCTCCTGCTGCTATAGCAATCGAAATAACAAGCAAAAATTTAGTAGGAGTTGACTTTAAGCCTAGTCTAAGTTTAATATGCCTATTTTATTGGTCAAGTATAAGCTTAAATTTTTATTTTATTGCTATAAATAAGCACTGCTATTTATAAAAATACCTTTCGGCCCGCCTATCTATCGACGTAGCAGGTAGTTCAAAGGGTAAGTGTACCTTTTCATAGGAAAGTTAAGGCTGAAACTAGAAGAAATTAAGCAATTATTCATTTGTAACAGTCAAATTTATTAATAGTAACTAGCAGAAATATTTAAACATAGAATTTATAAACATTTTTTATATAATTTATTTTGTAATAGACTATAACTATTTTATTTTTATTATTTATATTTATATTATCTTTTGGAATCGAACCAAAATTAACATTTATGTCTTTGTACTTTTACGATCTATTTTTCTTTCACTAGCTAAGTTTTTTCTTCTCTCGCACCTAGTTATTTTTATTGCCTGTTCCCTAAAAAAAAAAAAAAACAAGGGAATAGGCTATAAAATAGGAATGCAACTTTAAAGGGAAAGGAAAATGTAAGGAATATCTCGCGGTAATAGTAGCCCTAACAATATAAAGCTTTAATAGGTAGAGGCTAACCATTTCTTAATTAAATCAGTAATTAGGCCTTATAAGCAACAACTACTTGTTATTAAAGAGCCTCTCGGCTGTGCAGGGTTCTAACCCTAAGAGAAATTGGTTTTTATGTTTTCTAGCTATCGCTATATTGCTGCGCTACCGCTACGCGATGATGCAAAGAAGGCATTTTACACGCACCGCTTGCGGCCGTAGGCCAGGATGCGCAGCCGCAAAGCGATAGATATTAATTTTCTAGTTTGCATTTACTTAAATCCGATCTTGCTTTTATAAGAAAAAGGAGTTAGTTTTAAGCCTAAAACATGCTAAGGTTTTTATATTGAAATAGCATCACGTACAGGATACAGGTAAATAAGAATAGAAATATTTAACGCTATGCGAGATATTTTTCTAAATTAAATTAATAACATTAATTTTACTATTACTTTTAAGTATTTAATTTATTTAGAAAATAGAAAGAATTCAAATTTATCTTAAAAGAGATTCTATTTCTAATAAACATAATCCTTATTCAATTCATAAAAAATTAAAATCTCTTAGCCCGCTTAAGGAGCTAAAAATATTCCGTTCATAGGGGAAATCTGATAATGGTAATCAGTTGTATTTGCATTACAAATATGATAGTTCGAATCTATCTTTCTCCAATTTTAATTAAGATCCTTTCTTTTTAGAAAAATTCAAAATAAAAGCCTCGGTTGCTTAGTGGTCAAAGCGCTATTCTGAAGATATAGATATGTGAGTTCAATTCTCTCCCAAGGCAAAGACCAAGTTAAGCCGAAATAGTTTAATAGGTAAAATGAATTCCTTGTAAGATTTAGATATTGGTTCAATTCCAGTTTTCGGCAAATACTCTCTTAGCTACCCCATCTTTTTAGCGATAGGCATAGGGTAAGCATAGCATAGGATTCAAAATAAAATATCAAATATAAAATAAAACTTTATTGAGTTGTAGTTTAACTTGGGAAAACACCATTTTTTGGTAATGGCTTATATCAGTTCGAATCTGGTCAACTCAGAATTAAATATTTTTATTTATTATTTTTATATAGGGCCTTCCTTACTACTCTTTGCTTAGCATCCTTTAATTCTTTGGCCTAGCCATAGGCAGGGATGCGACTCTTTGGGTGGGCCTCTCGCATCCAAAGAGCCAGATAAAGTAGGGTAGCTTTGCAACTGCTAATTTGTAGCAAGGTATGTGAGTCCTTTTTGCAAGGAATAGACTAAGAAAAGTGGGAAGGATTTAATTAAACTAGCTATCCAACTGCTTTGCCTCAGCCTTTTTAAATATTAACAAGAAGTTTTTTAGCAATGAATTATAATAATTAGAAAGCAGAACTCGAGTGGTGGAGTGTCTCCCTTTTAAGGAGAAAGTTCTGGTTCAAGTCCAGGTGCTTTCAAAATAAATATCTAAAAGAGTTTTAATACAAAAAAAAATAAGGGCAGGTGATCCGATTGGTAATGGTGATTCTCTGTAAAAGAATTGGTTAATAGCCGTAAAAGGTTCGATTCCTTTACTGCTCAATATATTTATGCATTTATATAACTCCTTCTTATATTTTTATAGGTTACTTTAACTTTAGCCTTGCTTTACTACTTCTCGTATAATGTTCTACTTGCTATGTTACAACCTTAGCTTTATTACATTCTAAGTTATTTAAGGTGTAGTCTTAGCCTGCTAGGCTAGCTACAGGATATAGTTAGATTAAATAAGGAGAGTAAAAAATATCTACTGTATAAGATAAAGTTCACTCCAGATTAAGACTGTAGCATAATTGGTTAATGCAGTCCGCTCATAATGGATATTATAAGGGTTCAATTCCCTTCGGTCTTAATAAAAATATTTAACGCTAAGCGTAGGCCTGCCTATGGCTAAGCCAAAGAGAGATATTTAATAAAAGAGAGTTAATATTTCAATATTAATTGTCTTTGCTGCGTCTTTTGCACCCTTAGTCGCAGGGACAAAGGTAAAAAAAAAAATATAAAATTAAAATTAAAGGGTATTTGGCCGAGTCTGGTTTATGGCACTCGTCTTGAAAACGAGAACTTGAATAAAGTCGTGAGTTCAAATCTCACAGTGCCCGTAAATATTTATATTATTATAATATTAAATAAAATATATTCTTAAATTATTTTTATTTTTGGGCCTCTCAACCACCCCTAGCCTTCCATTGGGCCGTAGGCAGGCGGGGATGGACAAGGTAAAATTTAAAAATAAAACTAAAAGAGATAATAACTATTACTATTTATAGTAAATACAATACAACAATAATTAATTAATAGCTACAAAACTAACTAATGGCCTGCTTAGTGCATAGCCTGACTTTTAAATGCTATTTAATGGCTTAATATTGTTTAATTTATAAGTAAGAATTTAATTTTGGTTCTGATTGAACGTTTTTCAGTAGTTTTTAAGACATGCGAATCGTTGTTAATATAAAATTATATACTCCCACCTATTAGGGAGGGCTTTGTGCCCTCGTCTTTTGCATCTTTAGCCACAGGGACAAGGATGCGGTGCGGAACAACAAATATAAAAATAAAATTAACAAGGTGTAAAGGTGAGGATAGTAAATAAGATACCCTAGAGTCTTCGTAAATAGGAGATAATTTTTTTCCGTAGCTTTAGTCACACTAAGCCTACCCCTGTGGAAATAAAATAAATAAGCTATATTTATATAAAAAGGAATAATTCTGCTTTAGGATTCTATTTATTTCGATTAGGTAGTTGGTAGGGTAAAGGCCTACCAAGCCGACGATCGATAGCCAAGCTTGACAGAGCAAATGGCCACATCGGGAATGAAATCTCCCAAGTAGTAGTTACTACCAGCAGTCGAGAATATTAGTCAATGCTCGCAAGAGTGAACTAGCTAACTGAAATCATACTTGTGTCAAGTGTGATAACGTAAGGGAAGATAATGACATTACCTTACTATTAGTGTTGTCCAAATCTGGTGCCAGAAGACTCGGTAAGGCCAGAGACGCAAACGTTAGTCGTCCTAATCAGGCGTAAAGGGTGTGTAGGCAGCTTTAAACTTAATTCTTTTTCTTAGTCTTTAATTAATTAATTTCTTTATTTAGACTATCTTAAGTCTAGTTATAAGGAGAGAACATTAGATTTAGATGAAGAAAATATAGACTAATTTTATGAAAAAATATTGGCTTTGCGCTATATTTATAGTAACAAAATTAAGAAAAGAATTAACAATTAAAAGCTAGAATCAAATAGAGGATATGTTAAATAATATTTAGAGGAGGTCTGATATCCTTAGAAACTAAATGGAATATTAAGGGTGAAAGCTTTTTATCTACTAATGATTGACGCTGAGAAACGAAGGTGAGTATAGGAAATAGGATTAGATACCCAGATACCACTCTCTGTCAACGATGAATGGTGGTTGCCAGTTTAAACTAAATTGGTGGCTATGTTAACACGATAACCATTCCGCCATGTGAGTACGACTGCAAAGTTGAAAACAAAAAAATTAGTCGGTCTCGAAGCAAACGAAGTGAAGCATGTTATTTAATACGATAATCCGCGTAAAATCTTACCAGTTCTTGCATAACAAGATTTTAATTATTTATTTAATTAAAAATGAAGTATTTTTCTAAAATACTTTTGTTACAGGTGTTGCATGGCTGTCGTCAGTCCGTATTGTGAGAAGTGAGGTTAACTCCACTAACGGACGAAATCCTTGTTGTTAATTTATACTTAACAATTTATAATACTGATAGAGTATTATTTAGGGCTAAGACAAGTCGTTATGGCCCTCATGAACTGGGCTATAGACGTGCCACAAAAACTTTTACAAAGTGATGCAAAACCGTTCAAATTTATTTAAATAAATTTAAATAAAGAAATAAGGAAGAGCTAATCATTAAAGAAAGTTAATATTTAGTCGGATTGTCGTCTGCAATTCGGCGACATGAAGAAGGAATTTCGAGTAATCGTTGATCATTAGCGCAACGGTGAAGATTGCATTCGTGATGAACTAACTGTCTGTCGCTGGGAAGGAGCTTAACTTGGAGGAAACTGGAGCGAAATTAAAACTTTTATAAAGGTCTCTGTCTACCTTGTATTCTTACCATAGGCTTAAGGCCTTTGCAAGGGACAAGGAGGCAAAAGTTTATTATAATAACTTTCTTGCATCATTCTTAAGCCTAACCGAAGCCTCTGGCTAAGGCATAAAGTAAAGGAATGAATCAGATTGGAAATTAGAACACCTTTGTTAAGATAATTAGTTTTAGTTAATTCATTTAAGTAACATCTCAAAAGTCATAGCAAGGTAGCCGTACTGGAAAGTGCTGCTGGAAAATAAATATATTTTACCCCCCGTCTCTATCTCTATCCTTAAAAAGGGTAGGCTTGTTACTAGCCACCCAAAGAGGCTCTTAGGAGGCTGCATCCTGAATAAAGCATAAGGATAACAGAGTAGGCTATTACAATAAGATTTTTATAAAGTATAGATAAATATAAAGGGGTTAGCTGAGTGGTTTAGCGATAAATTTACACTTTATAGACAGAGTTTCGATTACTCTACCCCTTAATTATTTTTTATTTTCAGCCTTCCTGCCTGTCGCTTAGCGTTCCTTGCCAAAGGCATAGGCTAGGCTTTGCTTCTCTCTCTCTTTATATTTCTCTATTTTTAAAAATAAATAGTCGCATAGCTAGAGAGCCACCCAAAGAGTCGCATAGCGTTCCACTCTTACCCTGGCTTTGCAAATAAGGGCTAAAGCATTAGGAGGTTGCTAATAGAAGCAATAGCCCCTAGCTACCGCTAACATCGGCCTTAGGCCGAGCGATGCAAGGATACGAATAAAAAGGGATAAGCGAGTGTGCCGAAATGGTAGCCGGGTGAATTTTAGGTATTCATGCGCTATTGCGTATAAGAGTTCAAGTCTCTTCACTCGTAAAAATATCATTTAACGCTATGCAAAATATTGTTTGTGTCTTTGCTAAAACCCTGCCTAGGCTTTGCTTCTCTAGCTATGCGACTATTTCTCTTTAAAAAAAAAATGAAAAACAATAGATTAGCTATCGAAGCTTTAAGGGAAGAATTAGAATCAATTAAAGCTAATTCCAAGATAAAAAAGCCAGGCAAAAGTAAAACCACCAAGATAGTAGAATGCAAAGCCAGGCAAAATTAAAAGCACCAAGATATTAGAAGGGGTAAAACATTAAAATAGTAGAATGCAAAGCCAGGCAATTATAAATTTATTTGATTCACCCAATTAAAAATTCTTCATTTAAATAAGCTAAATAAATTAAAGGGGATAAACTATTTAATAATTTTATTTCTTTTTAATTCATCTAAACTAACTGGGTTAAGAGTATTAGAAGTAATTAAAATTCTTTCTTTAGGATGCATTAAGAATCTAACCATTACACAAATATTAGCTCTATTCCCACTAAAATCCTTAATTTGTAATTTATCTAAAACTTGATCAGAAGTAAAATCAAAAATTTTATTAAAACTAAAAATGTAAGGTTGAGATAAAGGAGAAGGAGTGTTATTAGGTTTAATTTCAAACACTAGAATATAAAGATAAAAATTACCATTTCTTAATACATTACTTAGATGAAATAGAACAGTATCTAACATATATTTATAAAATTCTACAGTTTTAGAAGCATTAACAAATAAGAAATAATCAGCTACAAATATACCTTTAGTAATCTGCCAAATATGAACATTATTTTGAAAAAATCTAAATTCAAAAAATAAAATAATATAAGCAATTAAATTAAATAATAATTTAAATAATAAAAAGTTTCTCATTTAAACTAAAAGAGTTCCTTAAGGAAAGCGTTGAATATTATGATTTTCCAACTAACTAAGAAAACTTAGTCAATGGGTAATCCTTCTTTGTTAATTATAATTAATTAACTAGGATTAATAGTTATTTTCCTTTAATCAGGAGGGGGGAAATTATTTTTTATCTATCTGATCTATTATATTATCATAATTGTATGGTCTTGTTCCGGTAAATATGTCTAGACCATTAATATTTTGATAAATAGCCATTCTTTTGTTCGATGTAGCTTTTAAAGTATAAGCTACTTGATCAATAGTTATATCCCCTTCTAAAGTTTTTTTAAACCATTTTTCTTGAGTAAATTCTTTAGAAGAATCTTTAACTAATAGATCTTCAACCATAGAGAAATTTATATCCGATCTAGTGTCCTGTGTTACTCCTTTAACTTTAATAATTTCTCTACCATCTTCGGTAATGAAAGCATAAACTTTGTGCCTTTGGCAAGAGCTAAGAATACGGCTTCTTTAATATTATATTCTAATTTTAATTTACCTATATCAGCTCCAATCATATCAGTTAAAGTATTATCAGATTTGAATACTACAAAGATGCTATCAGTATCAGAATAATATAGAATGAAATTAGGGTTATTTTTAAACATAGACATTCACATTCTCCCCGATGCAGTAACTGCAGAGGCAACTGAAACATTAACATCTAAACCGTGGTACATATCTATTTCTTCAGAATATTGAAATCTAGAAATATCATCTCTAACTACAATTACATGATTATCTATTTTAATGAAATCTTGCACAGTTAAACCATAGGCATCTAACATACTTTCTAATACTTCTTTTTGATCAGAATCAGTAATATCAAACATATTAACTACAGTACCTGTAGATTTCATTCCAAATTTACCATATAAAGAATTTTGTAATAATTTAGCAATATCATTCATTGGATCTCCTTTAGTATACTGCATTCTTAAATTATACATTCTTTCCATATATGATTTAAATGGTAAACCTTCTTGGAATTCATATCCTTTAAGAATTGAAAACGTATAACCAAATCTTATTGCATTGTCCATTTCTCCACTGAAGATCCATGCTTTCCTAATCCGGGTATAGTTCTATACCCCTTTGGGCCGTAGGCGGCGGGTGTTTTAACTCTCCTTTTTATTGAATAATGAAATAGGTTGAATTAAAACTTCATTTTATTAAAAGAAATGGATTAATTCTCTAACCGGCCTAGGCTCCTTAGGCCAGGCAAAAGTATTATTTGCTTATGGAAGAAAATTTTAATTCAGAATAATTATATTTGTCTTTCCTGCTGGTAGCTACGCAATAGCAGGCGGTAAATATAGTTTACAACAAGTTATAAATAAAGTCGTGAGACACTGTTTTGATGCTTCACTCTTTAGGCCCGCTCTTTGGATGCGAGAGACCTCAAACCCTGGCCTAGCCGTAGGCATTTTGCTTATGTAGCTAGCCCTTACTAGGTGTAGATAAATAAACAGAATAAAAAAATTAAAATGTTACAAAATACTAACACAAATTTAATAATTAATTCACCATTAGAACAATTCGAAGTAACTAGTTTACTAGGATTAAATGCTCCTATTTTTGGATATTTAAATATAACTTTAACTAATTTAGGTTTCTATTCAATATTTGTATTATTTTTAATAATAGGAATACATTATATGGGAAATAATGAAACAAAATTATTACCTAATAAGTGGTCAATAGGATTAGAAAGTATATTTGCTAGTGTAAATGCTATGGTTAGAGAACAATTAGGTAAAGAAATATATTTACCATTTATTTATTCATTATTCTTCTTTATTTTAATAGCTAATTTAACTGGTAATGTACCTTATTCTTATACTGTAACAACTTCTATTATTGTTACAATTGGTTTATCATTTACTATTCTTACTGGTGTAACTATTTTAGGTTTATCTATTCATAAATTACATTTCTTCTCTTTCTTTGTACCATCTGGTACACCTTTAGCATTAGTGCCTTTATTAGTTTTAATTGAAACTGTAAGTTATTTAGCTAGAGCATTCTCTTTAGGAATAAGATTATTTGCTAATATGGTTGCCGGTCACACATTACTAAAAATTTTATCTACTTTCTTATATCAAATGTTTAGTAGTAGTATAATTGTAGCTGTGTTAACTTTAATACCATTCTCTATATTCTTAGCCTTAATTGGATTAGAATTAGCTGTTTCTTTAATTCAAAGTTATGTATTTACTTTATTAGTATGTTCATATATTAAAGATGCTATTGAATTACATTAATTATAATTAAAAAATTAATTTTTTCTATATTTAATTTAATTACCCCCTTCCTTTTTGCTACGCTACCCAAATAGGCTTAGGAACACTATGTAGCAGGCCCTAGAAAAACAAAAGGAGAATTGAAACTAAGTTAGTAAGGGTACTTATCGCTCTTCGGAAAGCGGTAGTGAATAATTAAAAGAGAAGTTATAATATTTATTTATATCTAAACAAAACAAATATTAATAATAATATAACTCTATAAGCAACCTATAATAAACAAATAGATTAGTTTATTCTATACTTTAATTTTTATAAATTTTATTAGACCTAGCTGTATTTATTGCTTCTTCTTGCTATAGGCTAAGGAAAGGTCTAAAGCAAATACAAAATAATAATAATTAAGTATAAGCATAGGTGTATACAAATTATTACAAAATAATGAATAATATACAATTAAATAAATTTCAATATCATCCATTTCATTTAGTAGAAACTTCTCCATGGCCAATTTTAGTAAGTTTTTCATTATTAAGTTTAACAACTGGAGCAGTGATGTACTTACAAGGATATCCTAATGGAGGTTTATTATTAACTTTAGGATTAATTTTAACAGCTTCAGGTATGGGATTATGGTTTAGAGATGTTATAACAGAAGGAACATATGAAGGACACCATACAAAACAAGTACAAAAAGGATTAATCATTGGAATAGTTCTATTTATTGTTAGTGAAATATTTGCTTTCTTCAGTGTATTTTGGGCTTTCTTCCATTCTAGTTTATCACCAGCTATTGAAATAGGAGGAATGTGGCCACCTTTAGGAATTACACCTTTAGATCCCTTTAGTATACCTTTATTAAATACTTTCTTATTATTATCATCTGGAGCTTTTGTAACTTATGGTCACCATGCTTTAATTGCTGGAGATAGAAAAGGTGCTATTTTTGGTACTTTAATAACTATAATCTTAGCTATTGTATTCACTGTTTTACAATATATTGAATATTCTGAAGCAGGATTTACTATAGCTGATTCAGTATTTGGTACAGTATTCTTTGCATCAACAGGATTACATGGATTACATGTTATTGTAGGAACTATCTTTATTACTGTAGGTTTCATAAGAATATTAAATTATCATTTAACTGATACTCACCATATCGGACATGAATCTGGAATTTTATATTGGCACTTCGTAGATGTAGTTTGGTTATTCTTATTTATTGCAGTTTACTACTGGGGAGGTAACTAATTAATACTAAACCAAAGGTTAAGGCACCTTAGCCTTACCCCTTGCCTTGCCAAAGGCATAGGCATAGGAACAAGGAGTAAGGGCTAGCTACACAAAGCCCAATGTCTAGGCCGGCTCTAGCTAAAAGCCTCTGCGAAAAAGTGCGATCAGATTAGTGCTAGCCTAGCATTCAACTTTAACTTTATTGGAATAGATCTAACTCTTTTTAGTAGGCTAGGTTTAAAAGCCAACTACGATATTGCATAACTAATGGTAAGCTAAACCTTTAGTTACGTAGCTAAGGTATCATTAATAAAAAAAGATTAAAATAATTATCCCCTTATTTTTAATTAAAAGAGATTTTAGAGTTCTTGCGTAGCATATATAAAAGATTATTTCAATTTTACCTGTCCCTTGCTATGCCTATCCCTATGCCTTTGACAAGGCATAGCAAAAAGGGAAGAGGAATAGTTACCTGCTACGCGTATCTTACCTTGAGTCCTTAACTACGCAAACTTTAGATTAGCTATCGCTAGCTTTGGTAGCTTTTGAAGGAAGGCTCTCTTTAAAAAGAGTCGCATAGCGTAGAGAGAAGCAAAGGAAATTAGTAGCCTTTAGCGGGGCCTGTTACTATTTAATATTTGCCTTTGCTAGCATAGCTCAAATTTAGGTATGCAAGAAGTAATAGGGCCTGTGTTCCCTCTTGTTTTTCCTTCCATTGATAAAAAGGGTAGGCTTGCTAGAAGCCAACCAAAGAGGCCTCTTAGGAGGCAGCACCCTAAATAAAGCGTAAGGAAAGCAGAAGGCTTATACTATGATAGACTAAAGGATGAAAACTTATTGATAATTATATAATATATATAGTCATTTAGTATAATTGGAAGTACAACAAAACTCCTCAATTTGTAAGTGTAGGTTCGAATCCTATAATGATTTGTATTGCCTTAGCTAAGCAACTAAAGGCCAGAGAGAGTTTTTACCTCTTCTCTCTTTGGCCTCCTAAAGAGGCCTGCGCATCCCGCATAGGCTTTTAGCTAGAGAACGTTAATTTATTGAATATAAAGGTTGCTCCAACAGCTTATACTGCTTAAATATGTTGGAACTATAGCGGAGGGTAAGGCTAGGGCTAACGTAGCTAGCTTACAAAAATAAGGCAAATAATGATAGCTAAATTAAAAGAAGGCTATAAAATTATTTGTAACTAAAATTACAATTAAACATTGCAAATATAAGGTCTAAGGGCTAGCTACGCAAGCCCAACTGCTCTTTAAGGCAAGATCTTTTTATTTGTATCGGTCTAGAAAACTATTAATTATCTGTGTTTATGATCTCCCTATCGCTATGCAAAAGGCTATCCCTATTCCTTTAGATTAATAAGCTATCAATGGAAGGAGGGTCCACTGTACCTTTTTTTCTTGTTACTAGGCTTAGGCTTTAATCAAATGAGAAAATGAGTAGGAATAATTAGCAAGAGCCATCTAGGCCTTTATGCCTAACCAATCGTATTGCCTTAGCTAAGCTAAGCATGCAATATTTAGGTATACTTTTGCTTACCTAAAGGATAGGCTAGACAGTGGAGATACGATAAAGACAAAAAAATAATTACAAGTGCCTTTTTTATTTTATTTGGGCCCGCTCTTTGGATGCTAGAGGCCCACCCAAATAGTCGCATTCCTGTCGCATAGCGTTCCTAGCAACCAAAGGTTTTATAGTCCAAATTAACTAAGGCCACAAAATCATAATATTCAATGTATTCCTAAAGGAATAATACAAATACAAACCATGAATCTATCATTACTATTATTTTTAGTAGGTATTTTAGGATTTATATTAAATAGAAAAAATATAATTTTAATGATTATAGCTATAGAATTAATGTTATTATCTGTAACATTATTAATATTAATTTCTAGTTTTAGTTTTGATGATGGAATAGGACAAACTTTTAGTATCTTTATAATTTCAATAGCAGGTGCTGAATCAGTAGTAGGTTTAAGTATTCTTGTAGCATATTATAGATTAAGAGGAAATATTTCATTAAGAACATAATGTATTTATCAATTTTAGTTTTACCTTTATTAGGTTCTTTTGTATCAGGATTTATGGGTAGAAAAATAGGAGTTACAGGAGCACATATAATAACTTGTACTTGCTTAATATTATCTTCAATTTTAGCATCAATAGCTTTTTATGAAGTAGGTTTCTGTGGTTCACCAGTTTCAATCTATTTAACTAGTTGGATCGATTCAGAATTTATGACTATTTCTTGGGAATTCCTATTTGATCAATTAACTGTTTCTATGTTAATTCCTGTTTTATATATTTCATCTTTAATTCATATATTCTCTACGGATTATATGGCTGAAGATCCTCATAATCAAAGATTTTTCTCTTATTTATCATTATTCACTTTCTTTATGTTAGTTTTAGTTTCGGGTGCGAATTTTTTTGTAATGTTTATTGGTTGGGAAGGTATTGGAGTAGTTTCTTATTTATTAATTAACTTCTGGTTTACAAGAATTCAAGCTAATAAAGCAGCAATATTAGCATTCACAATGAATAGAGTAGGTGATATGGGATTAAGTATAGGATTTTTTGCCATATTTGCTTTATTTGGATCATTAGATTTTACAACTGTATTTAGTTTAGTACCTTTAATGAATGAAACAGGAATAACAATAATAGGTTTATTATTATTAATGGGAGCTATGGCTAAATCTGCTCAAATTCCTTTACATAGTTGGTTACCTGGAAGTATGGAAGGTCCAACACCAGTATCAGCTTTAATTCATGCTGCTACACTAGTTACAGCCGGATTATATTTATTAGTAAGATCATCTCCATTATTAGAATATAGTTCAACTGCTTTATTAGTTATTACTTTAATTGGTGCTTCTACTGCTTTCTTTGCAGCTACTTGTGGTTTAGTTCAAAATGATTTAAAAAGAATTATAGCATTTTCAACAATAAGTCAATTAGGATATATGGTAATGGCAGTAGGATTAAGTCAATATAATGTAGCATTAATGCATGTTATTAATCATGCTTTCTTTAAAGCATTATTATTTTTAGGTGCTGGAGCAGTTATACATAGTTTTTCAGATCAACAAGATGTAAGAAGATTAGGAGGATTAATCAATTTCTTACCTTTCACTTATACAGCAATGTTAGTAGGATCATTATCTTTATTAGCTACTCCTTGGTTAACTGGATTCTATAGTAAAGATTTAATTATAGAATTAGCTTATGGACAATATAGTTTCAGTGGTACTTATGCTTATATTTTAGGTAGTTTAACTGCGGGTATTACAGCTTTTTATTCATTTAGATTAATTTCATTAGTTTTCTTAACTTATCCTAATGGACCTAAAAATTCTTATTTAAATTCACATGAAGCTAATTTAGCTGTAATTGTTCCTTTATTTGTGTTAGCTTTATTTAGTATCTTCTTTGGTTTTGTTTTTTCTGATTTATTTGTTGGAGTAGGTTCAGATTTCTTTGCTAATTCTTTATTTATACATCCTAATAATATTTCTATTATTGAAGCAGAATTTAGTTTACCTATTTTAATTAAATTATTACCATCTATTTTATCTTTAGTTGGTGCTTTATTAGCTATATTTTTATATCATAAAGGTACAAGTTTTATTATTGATTTAACTGAAACTTCTTTAGGTAGAAAAATTTATACTTTCTTAAATGGTAAATACTTATTTGATGTAGTATATAATAATTACATAGTTTCTGTTGGTTTACAATTAGGATATACTATATCTAAAGTTATTGATAGAGGAGTTATTGAATTATTAGGTCCTCATGGATTATCTAATATTTTCACTAATACAGGTTATAATTTTTCTAAATTAGATACTGGTATTATTACTACTTATGCTTTATATATTACATTAGGTTTATTATCTTTATTATTCTTAGTTTTTGCTCCTGTATTAATAGATACTTCAGTTTTATCAATAAGTGAAATTAGATTAATTATCATTTATTTTGCATCATTAATTATAGTTTTAAATTAATTACCCCCTTAGTCTACGCTAACTTAAGACCTTCGGCTTATTAGCTAGGCTCTATCCATTTTGGTTCTTTGTTTTTGCATTCTATTGCAAAAACCTTAGCCTTTGAGTTATTCTTTTTTAAGGGTGGAATGGATGCGGTGCTTAAGGCATAAGGAAAAGGATGGGGGATAAGACAAAAGTTTTATAAAAATCACTAAAAGAGGTAAGATTAGTTTAATGGTAAAATGACGTCTTGTGGCGACGATGTTCAGAGTTCAATTCTCTGATTTTACCCAAATTTTTAAATAATATTATTATTAGAGTGCTAATTCTGTATTTAAAGAATATAATTTATTTTATAAACTTTACTTAAGAAAGGTCAAAGGTTAATTTAGGTAATAATAAAAATAATAATAAATTAATTTATGGTAAAACTATAGAAAATAAATAATAATTTTTAATTAAATTGTATTATAATATTATAATATAATTATCTAACACTTTATTGTTAATCCTACCGCTTTTGCCTTGCTAAGCAAGGGACATAAGGCCTAAAGCTTATAGGCTATGCCTAGTTTTTAAACAATATACGTTTGTTTAAATTATTAAAATTTAAGAGAATAGAATCCTATGCCTGACTTATTAATTTTTAGAAAATCAGCCTTTATTGATTATATAATAATAACAATAGTATTTATATGTGTTATATTTAGTATTAAAATAAAAATTATTTTACTAATATAAACTATATTTATATAAATACAAAAGGACTTAACTTAAATCATTTTAAAGACTAATCTTCTAATTACATTACAATAATAAAAGTAATTTATTTTACCGCTATGTTGCTTAGGCCTGAGGGCCTAGGCCCATAGACAAATTGTAAAATATTATTTAAAAATTATCCCCTTACTTGCTCTATCCTTTCCCTCTTGTTTAGCCTCTTGCTACTATTTCCTTGCCCTTGTTCTTTAAAAAGGCTAAGGATAGAGCAAGTATTCTAAATAAAGGGCCTTAGGCCCTAGCGTCAGAATAAGTTGCTGGAGCGGATGGTAAAAAAAATATATAGGAGTAAGCCTCAAACCCTTCTGCTTTTGTCTAGCCTTGTTCCTTGCTTATATATCCTATCGGTTAGGCTTTAGGTCTGCCTAGGATGGCCTCTTTGGGTGGCTCTACGCTATGCGACTCTATTTTTAAATATAAAGAGAGAGAGAAGCAAAGGGGTAAAAGAGACTTACTGCAACCCTTAGTTACAGGGGTTGCATTCCTTGACTCTACATCCTTTAGGGTAAGGGCTTAAGGGATAGCTAAGAAAAACTAATTAAAATACAGGTTTTTAGGCCTTAAATTGGGTGCGGGCCAAAGATAAATTATATATTAAAAGGGAGTAGTTATTTCTATAACAAAAGGGTTAGCTATTTAATAGTAAAAAATTTAGACACTGTATAATCTTGAAATAAAGATAACTTAATGTTAGCAGCTGCAAAATACTTAGGAGCAGGATTAGCTTGCTCAGGATTAATTGGAGCCGGAGCCGGAATCGGTTTAATCTTCTCTTCATTAATCGCTTCAACAGCTAGAAACCCTCAAATTAGAGGACAATTATTTAGCTTTGCAATCTTAGGATTCGCTTTAGCTGAAGCTACAGGATTATTTTCATTAATGATTGCTTTCTTATTATTATACTCATAATTGGTATGATAATATAGAAAAATATATTATTAAAAACAATAATTGTTTAATTTTTCCCCTTATCTTTATATAATTATTACTTTATCTTACTTGTCTTAGCTATGAACTATAAAAGAGTTTTGGCCTTAAGCAGTTGCCTTTACAAGGCTAAGCCTGCCTAGTATAATTTCTTTGTAGCATCCCTCCCTTGCCTAGTTAGGCTCTGCAAAAAGCTTATAGAATAGAGTGCTAGCGAATGCTGGAGTAAGGGTTAAACTAAAAGAAAGAAGAAAGGCTTACTAAATAAAGGTTCGATTCCTTTACTTCTTAGATTTTATGATGTGGTATGCTCTAGCTAGTTTTGCTTTGCTACTACGAAAGGCAAATTCCCCCCTGTCGCATAGCGTTCCTTGCCTTGCCAAAGGCATAGGCTTAGGCTAGCCTTTGATTAAACCTCTGGTTAACTTAGGCCTAGCCTTGTTCTTTGCTTTATGCCCCACTTTCATAGAGGCTATAGGGAACAGGCAAATACGAGTTGCGTAGGCCTGCCTATTGGCTAGGCCAAAGAGATAAGCTGAAACTTTAAAGCCTAAATTAGAAAAAGGGTAAGAATAATAAAATTCTTATTAACATAAAAGAATACTTAAGCTCAATCTTAGGATACTAAATATATTTCGTCTAAATATATTCGGCCTCAACTAATTAAAATTAGAACATCTCTTCTTTTTATTTAAAGAATAGCTTAGCTATTAATATTTAAAAACTAGATTGCTCCCGCTACACGACTCTTTTTCCACCTTAATTGTATCCATTCCCTTTGCAAAATGCCACCCAAAGAGTCGCATAGCCGCAGTAGGGCTAGCTACGCAAGCACCCCAACAATATGTACCGATAAGAAAGATAAGCTAGGGATGCAAAGGCCTGCCTATGGTTAGGCCAAGCTTATCCTCTAGCCTACTTTAGGAAAGGCATTTGCAAGGGATAGGATAGGTTGTTAAGGGTGCGATAGATGGAATAGTTCTAGGAAGAAAAGGTCAAAGTATTGTCTCATAGTTTTATAAATTAAATTAATAACAAATTATTTTATAAAATGAATTATTTTATATTTTATAGAATAACCGAGGAAAATAATTCTAATAATAAAATTTATTAAATTATTGGTAAAATTTAAGATTTCTAGATATAATTAAATATATTGAAAATATTATAAATATTTAATAGAATCCTTGTTTGTGTAGCCATTTCTAGTTTACCTTAGCCTTAAAGATTTTTCCTATAATTATTGTAAAATTCTTTAGCGGTATAGGTTAGTTAAGCCTAAGCTATTAATCGTAACGCTTTTGCCCGATCCATTTTTCTAGGGCTCTGTACAATACACCCCTCCTATAGAAGGCCTCCTTGTCCTTTGCAAAAGCCTAGCCTAGACAAGCCTAGAATCAGGGTTAGGAAAAGGCCTATACGGGAGCAAGGAAAAATAACTTAAAATAAATAAAATAATTAAATAAGAATCTAATTTTTTATTAAAAAATCTAAGATTAATAAATTTATTAAAAATGTTAACTAATTTTTCAATCTTTAATACTATTTATAACGATGCACCTCAACCTTGGCAATTAGGTTTCCAAGATAGTGCTTCGCCAAGTTTTACTGGAATAGTTGAATTACATAATACTATTTTCTTCTTTTTAGTAGTTATTGCTGTAGGTATATTTTGGGTTTTAAGTTCAACTATGTATTATTATAGTTCTAAAAACTCTCCTATTGTACATAAATACCTTAACCACGGAACTTTAATTGAATTAATCTGGACAATCACACCAGCATTAATCTTAATTATTATTGCTTTTCCATCATTTAGATTACTTTATTTATTAGATGAAGTAGTTTCTCCAACAATAACAATTAAAGTTGTTGGACACCAATGGTATTGGTCATATGAATATTCTGATTATGTAAATGAAAGTGGAGAATCTATTGAATTTGATTCTTATATGATACCAGATTCTGATTTAGAATTAGGACAATTTAGAGTATTAGAAGTAGATAACAAAGTTATTGTTCCTGTGGATACTCATGTTAGAATTATTGTTACAGGTGCTGATGTTATCCATTCATTTACTGTTCCTTCATTAGGAATTAAAATTGATACGGTTCCAGGTAGATTAAATCAAACTTCATTATTAGCTGAAAGAACTGGAACATTCTATGGTCAATGTTCTGAAATCTGTGGAGTGTATCATGGTTTCATGCCAATAGCAATTGAATCGGTATCTGTACAAGATTACTTAGCTTGGGTAGATGCTCAATAATTTCTGCATGTCGCATAGCGTTCCTTGCCAAAGGCATAGGCTAGGCTTTGATTCTCTAGCTAAGCGACTATTTATCTTTAAAAATAGAGTCGCATAGCGTAGGAAATAGAGCCACCCAAAGAGTCGCAAATAAAAAGGATATGCTAGGCCTGAGGGCTTAGGCCCAAATAAAATGTTATTATAATATATTGCTTTTTAGATTAATCTTACCCCCCTTGTTTCTCTAGCTAATAGCCTTTTCAAGTAGGAGCATAACAATTACCTTATCGCATTATAAGCTATTTAAGGTAAAGATTAATAATTTGCTTATCTTTTTAAGCTAAAACTAGGAATAGGATATGGATAAGATGGGCATAAGTAGATAATTATTAAATAAATGATTGGAAATCAATAAAAGGATATAAACGAGTATAGTTAAATGGTATAACTTCTACCTTCCAAGTAGATATTATCAGTTCGATTCTGATTACTCGTAAATTAAAACACATCTTACGTTAGCTAATAGCTCCTTAAGGTTAGAATAGAATAGATGCTTTAGGCCCACCCAAAGAGGCTTATATTAAACATCTCTTAACTTTAATTATAAGCTAAGTCTTTGTCTTCTTGCTAAGCTTAAGAGGCTCCGCTTTCATCCCTTCCTATGCCTTACTTGCTCTATTCGTTCTTTTTACAATAGGCCCTTTGATGCGCTGCAAAGGGTAATTAGTTTTAGGCTTTAGCCACCCAAAGAGTCGCTTTCCTGTCGCATAGCGTTCCTTGCCTATGCCTATGCCTTTGGCAAGGCAAGGCAAGGGGTTGTGTAGCAAAAAGGCATAGGCTAGGTGCGTTCCTAGCGCATCAAAGGGCCTGTTTTGCAATTGAAACTGACAGAGGCATAGGATTGCTATAGGTAGGGCTTTGAGTAATGTTATTTATTAGTATCTTAATTTTAATTATGGTTATGGCCATATCTTCTCTAAAAGATCAAATTCATCCAATTATATTCCAGAGAATATCTTCTATAATTTTAATTTATGCCGGAGCATTATCAATAAATGCTTTATATATTCAGTCAATTGGATCAGGTATAGGTATTTATAGTGGATTATTCCATGTAACCTTTATATCTCAATTATTAGAAATATTTATATACATTATTGGAGCAACAATATTAATAGCTAGACCTTATGCTTCTGTAGCTAAAGCTAATGATATATTAGAAAATAATTATAAAAATACAATAGAATATAGCTTAGTAATAATATTTAGTACATTAGGAGCTAGTTTATTAATATCTTCTTCAAATTTAATCTCTATGTATTTAAGTATAGAATTACAATCTTTTGCAGTATATATTTTACCAACTTTATATAAAGATTCAGAATTAGCTACTAATGCCGGATTAAAATATTTCTTATTAGGAAGTTTAGCTTCTTGTTTAATCTTATTAGGTTCAGGATTCCTTTATGCTTATACTGGTTTAACAAATTTAGAATCAATTTATCAATTTATATCAGTAACTGCATCATTAAATAATAATATAAGTCAAGGTATTGCATTAGGATTTATTATAATATTTGTAGGATATTTATTAAAAGTATCCGCAGCTCCATTACATAATTGGGCACCAGATGTATATGATGAAAGTCCAACAATAGTAACTATATGGTTAACTATTATGCCTAAAATATCTATTTTATTTTTTATTTTAGAAATATTTACTCAAATTTCTATTACTCCGCTAACTGTAACTTTACATACAGATACTTACTCTGCTTTAGGATTAGATACAATAAAATATTTATTATTAATAAGTTCTTTATTTTCTTTAATAATAGGAACAGTAGTAGGATTAACTCAAATAAAAATAAAAAGATTATTAGCTTATAGTACAATATCACATATAGGATTTATCTTATTAGCTTTATCTATAAATAGTGTACAATCTATTGATTCATTTATTTTCTATATTATACAATATACTTTAACTAATTTAAATACATTTTTAATATTAATAGCTATAGGTTATATTTTAAATAATAATATTTTAATTAATAAAGGTTCAGAAAAAGATATTAATTATATTTCTGAATTAAAAGGTTTATTTTTTTCTAATCCTATTTTATCTATTAGTTTAACTATTTGCTTATTATCTATGGCTGGTACACCTCCTTTTTTAGGATTCTTTTCTAAACAGTTTGTATTATATTCTGCTATTGAAAGTGGATATTATTTTATGTCAATAGCTGGAATATTAGTAAGTATAATAAGTGCTTCTTATTATTTAAGAATTATTAGAATATTACATACTGAAGAATTAAGATTAGGACAGCAAGGCGGAGCCCAGAATCCACAAAGTAATAAAGAAATAAGTAATACTCATAGTTTATTAATATCAATTTTAACATTATCAATATTATTTTTCATTTTAAAACCTTCTATCTTATTAAAAAGTACACAATTACTATCATTAACCATATTTTCATATTAATGAATACATTATTAATATTATTTTTAATTGTACCTATTTTAGCTGCTTTATTATTAGGGTTAAATTTATTATTAGCAGTTAATAAACCTTATGAAGCTAAAGAATCTGTATATGAATGTGGATTTAATACTGTTTATGGACAAACTAGATCTACATTTCAAATTCATTTCTTCTTAGTTGCTTTATTATTCTTAGTTTTTGATTTAGAAATTTTACTTTTATTTCCTATAGCTTTAACTTTATATCAAGTTAGTATGTTTGGATTTTCTGTTGCTTTAATTTTCTTTATTGTATTAACTATAGGATTTGTATTAGAAATTGGTACTGGAGCGATTAAAATTTAATTTTCCTTTACTAAAACCTTAAACCACCGCATTGCTTCTAGCAGTAGAGATAGGATGCAGTGTCCTTCCCGGCCTCTTTGGGTGGCTCCCTTCCCTACGCTATGCGGCTCTCTTTTTAAAGATAAATAGTCGCTTAGCTAGAGAATCAAAGCCTAGCCTATGCCTTTGGCAAGGAACGCTATGCGACAGGGGTTCCCCCAAGGCTTAAGGTAAAGTCCTAATGCATATGAAATACATCAATCTCCCCTTAGCCTAAAGCTTTTAAATATTGCTAATTGCTAAGGTAATAATACTCTTTATATTTTATAATTTTTGGCCTTAAGTACAAAAATGGTCAATAAAAATATAATATTTAAAGATACTCCTTAATATCTCAATTTATAAATAGAAATTTCTCTTTATTGTAATTATTTTACTATTTTATTACAAATTTTATAATAATTATAGAGATAGCTTTTATTCTACTTGGGTCTATTTCCCGTTTACTTACTTGCCTTTACTAAGCTTATGTAGCTAGCCCTTACTAGGGATAGATAAGAAAAAAGCTAGGCAAATAATAGACCTAGAACAAAGCAATTAATTTTTTTTAATTAGAATGCCACAATTAATTCCATTTTATTTTTTAAATCAATTATCTTTTTCATTCTTAACTTTATTAGTTTTAATTTATGTATTTTCTAAATACATTTTACCTTTATTTACATTTCAACAAGTTATAAGAATGTATATAACTAAATTAAGTAAAAAAGCTTAATTATAATTAATTAAAGTAAAATAAATTATTATTTATCCCCTTCCTAACCTCTTAATGCTCTTAGCTTAATAAGTAGTACAGTAGGCATCTTTCACCTTAACCGGGCCTAGCCATACATTATCGCTATGTCTACCCCTATGCCTATGCCTTTGGCAAGGCAAGGGTTTCGCGCTAGGCCAGTGGCCGCATAGCAAAAAGGGTAGGGAAGGCGGCCACTGGCCTAGCGCTAGAGATAGAAAAAATAGAGGCAAACCCTTTAAATTACTTTGATGTTATTACTATATTGTCATCGATACTTAAATATATTTTATTTTTATAAAAATGTCAGTCAAATTAAGAAAATAACCTTAGCCTACCCTTTTTATCAATGGAAGGACCTACACGCTCTCTTAAGCGGGGCCCAGCTGCGCTTAGCCATAGGAACGCTATGCGACAGGGTAAAGGAAAGCAAGGCATAAAGCAAGGAAAAGGATGCTGTAGCGATAGGGTACTGTAGGGCCGCTATGCTAGAGGCCCAAGGTAAAACATAATTAAGTAAAAAACATAGGAACATAGTTTATACAAATTAATAGTAAATAGACACCTTAAATTTAAATATTATATAGCTTTTGTTCAGCTTGTAAACTTTTTAATAATAAAATAAAAGAGAAGTAAATATTAATATAATAAATACTTATAAAATTAATTAAATAAAAATTTAATTAAAATTATAACAAAATATAAACTATTAAGTTATAATTCTTTATAAATTATAAACATTGCTGCGTTTGTATGCTTTCTTTACAGCAATAGTTGGGCCTCTCGGGGCCCTAGCCTTGTTTACTTTCTTGTCTTATGTAAAAATACCTTTCCCTGCCTTTGCACCCAAAGAGTCGCATCCCTGCCTATGCCTATGCCTATGCCTTTGGCAAGGCAAGGCAAGGGGTTGCGTAGCAAAAAGGCATAGGCTAGGAGCGTTCCTACGCAAAATAAGTATCAATTACCTAAGTAAGTAGGCGGTTTATCTCTGACTATGGCCTAGGTTAAGGAAAGGTCTCTTTGGGTGGCTAGAAAATATAATTTATAAATTAGTTTAAGAAAATTCCATTCCCCTTAACAAAATTAGAAATCTCTCCCTAGCCGAGCCATAGGCTGTTTCTAGCTATGCCTATCCCTATGCCTTTGACAAGGCATAACAAAAAGGGAGGGCTCTTTTAGGCAGGCCTTAAACCCTAATGCTTGAGCCTATATTGAATTTTAATTCTTTTTGCTTTAGTGTCCGGGCTATAGCAAATAAAGTTAAGGAATAAGGTAACAAATTTTTGGCCTATGCTTTATTTTGATTCTTTAGTTCAAATTTAGTCTCTTTGCTACGCTCTTCTCTTTTTCTTTAAAAAGAGAGCGCGTCTAAGGCGGTAAGGATAAAAAGTAAGGCCTTAAATAAATATAAATATAAAACAATGATTCAATTACTAATATTAATACCAGTATTAGGTTCTTTATTATTACTACCAATAAAAGAAATTTCAAATAATAGTAAAAATCAAATAAGAAATATAGCATTAATTACTTCTTTAATTAATTTCTTTGTTTCTATAATTTTATGGATAAATTTTGATTCAAGTACAAATCAAATACAATTTGTATATGAATATAATCAATTAAGTTTTTGTCATTTTAATTTAGGAATCGATGGTATTTCATTATATTATGTATTATTAACAACATTTTTAACACCTATAGCTTTATTATCTAATTATAGAAATATTACAGAAAATGTAAAAACATTTGTAATTTCTTTCTTAATATTAGAAAGTTTACAAATTTGTTTATTTACTGTATTAGATTTATTTTTATTTTATATATTCTTTGAAAGTATATTACCAATATTATTTGTAATAATAATAGTATATGGTTCAGGTCAAGCTAGAATAAGATCAGCTTATTTATTCTTTTTATATACTTTTGCAGGATCATTATTTATGTTATTAGCTATATTACAAATATATAGTTATATAGGATCTACAGATTTCCAATTAATATCATTATATGAAATAAGTTTAGAAAATCAAAAAATATTATTTTTAGCATTTTTATTAGCATTTGCTATTAAAACTCCATTATGGCCTTTTACTGGTTGGTTATATAGAGCTCATGCTGATAGTCCTTTAGCTGGTTCTATTTTATTAGCTGGAACTGTTTTAAAATTTGCCACTTATGGTTATATTAGAGTGTTATTAAATATTTTACCTGATGCTTGTAATTATTTTGGTCCTTTATTACAAACTATTGCTATAGTAACTTTAATTTATGCTTCTTTAGCTACTATAATTCAAGGTGATACAAAAGTTTTAATTGCTTATTCAAGTATTGCTCATATGGCTGTAGTAATATTAGGAATATTTTCTAATAATATTCAAGGTATTGAAGGAGCTATATTATTATCTTTAGCTCATGGTTTTGTTTCTCCCGCTCTATTTATTTGTGTAGGTGGAGTGATTTATGATAGAACTGGGACAAGAATTATAAGTTATATTAGAGGATTAGTAACTTATATGCCTGTATTTACTATTTTATTCTTTATTTTTACTTTATGTAATTCTGGTATACCTTTAAGTTTAAACTTCTTAGGTGAACAATTATCTCTAATTGGTATATGGGAAAGAAGTCCTATAATTTCTGCTTTAGGTGCAACTGGTATTGTTTTCTCTGGTTGTTATTCAATTTATTTATATAATAGAATCTCTTATGGAGCTTACTCTCCTCACTTAAAACCTTATAAAGATGTTTCAAGAAGAGAATTTATTTTATTAGTAACTTTATTAATACCTACTGTTATTTTAGGTATATTCCCTAATATCATTTTAGAATCTTTACACGTATCAGTATCTACATTATTATTCTAATTTTTATTTCCCCCTATTTTCCTCCTAGGAGGCCCACCCAAAGAGTAGCTTTCCTGTCGCATAGCGTTCCTTGCCAAAGGCATAGGCTATGAAAAAAACACTCCTTCCATTGATAAAAAGGGCAGTCTTAAGGCATTTAACCTTCCATTATTTCTTTACTACGCGCCAAAGCGAAGGCCTAGCCCAATGTCTAGGCCGGCTCTAGCTAAAAGCCTCTGCGAAAAAGTAAGGAATAAAGGTTAGGCTATAAGAAACGAAGTTCTATATTAGTAATATAGAATAATTTTAATAAAAGTATCTTATAAAATAATGGTGGATGACAAACTGGTTCGTCGCTCCCTTTGGGTGGGAGATATATAGCGTGTTCGAGTCGCGCCCACCATAAGAATTGCTTTAGCTTAGATAGACTAGAGCTTACTTAAAATTTTAAACTAAACTAAGGGTAAAAAACTTACTGTTGAAAAATGTGTAGGCCTAGACCTTCAGCAGCCACAGCAAACAAATCAATTAATCTCTCTACGCTATGCGACTCTATTTAAATAGAGCCACCCAAAGAGGCCTAAGCGCGCAAAGGGTCAAAAGAGCCCTTACAACTAAAACAAATATTACTGGACTAGTTCAACTCGATCAATTAAATTAAGGTTTCATGGCAGAGTGGTTAATGCGGGGTACTGTTAATACCTTTTTCAGAGGTTCAATTCCTCTTGATGCCTTTTCTAGTTACAATACTCCCCCTTCCTTAGCAAGGGTGCTAGTTAAGTAAAATTCTTTTATATTAAAGAGTCGAGCCCTCTCTAGTCGGCTAAAAGTGTGGCGGCTTGCCTGTTAGCCTAATGCAGGGTTGCCTGCCTGTCGCATAGCGTTCCTAGCCAATGCCTATGCCTTTGGCAAGGCAAGGCATAGGCTAGGTAGGGCAAAGATAAATAATATAATATTTAATATATATTAAAAGAGATATAATATTTATATTATATAATATATAAACGAACATGTTGAAATTGGTAAACAATCTCCTCTTAAGCAGGAGTGGAAGTAATTCCTTAAGAGTTCAAGTCTCTTTGTTCGTAAGTTATTTCTATATAGTGTACCCCTATCTTAAACACTATTAAGTAAGATAATCGGAAAAAATTTTAATTTTTTTAATTTTAGGCCCACCCAAAGAGGCTTATCGCTATAGCTTTAGCTATGAACAGCTACCCCAAGGGGAAAGCTAAGATAAAATCAATATTCAGTTAAGCGATATAGTGTAAAGGTAGCACAGCAGTCTCATTATCTGCTAGAACTGGTTCAATTCCTAATGTCGCTCTATTATCTTTGCCTCTTCCCTATCGCATAGCGTTCCTTGCCAATGCCTATGCCTTTTGCAAGGCAAGGCTATGAAAAAAACACTCTTTCCCTTTTTGCTAGCAAAAAGGGAAGGAAGGTAAGCAACATATTTAAATATAATTAATTTAAGGTCTTTTAGTATAATGGTCGTACGACTACCCTTCACGTAGTTAGTGTCAGTTCGAATCTGATAAAGACTAATTTATGTTTCATATATTAGGGTCTTGCTTCTTTATTAAAAAGATACCTTTTTGCTACGCAACCCTTTTCTTTTTGCTATGCGAGAGAGCCACCCAAAGAGGCCTAAAACCCCTTTTTGCTACGCAACAAGATAAAAAACAAATAATCAAATTAAAAAGGAATAGTTTACATTGGTAAGTTAAGACGATTGCTAATTGTTCGGGGAGACCCTTAGGTGTTCGACTCACCTCTATTCCGGTTCGACTCTACTAAAGTGGGTGTTGCTTCGTAACCCTTTAAATTAGGGAAGGAAGCTGCCTAGCTGCTAGAGAAATAACCATACGATAATATTTATTTATATATTTAACACAATGAAATTTTAATTAATGGCTCCTTTAGCCTTAATAGCAAGGAGGCAGTTGCCTGACTCCACAGTCCTTATCTCTACAAAGAGCCTATACCTATCAGTAGTAACCCTTACCTTAGCCTTTTAAAGGACAAAGGAAAGGAACAAAGAATGGATAGAGCAAAGGGTTAGTGTGCCTAACCTTTTCCTGTCCCCCTGCCTGCTTATGGCTAGGCCAAAGAGATAATGGAAGGTTAAATGCCTTAAGCCCACCCTTTTATCAATGGAAGGAGTGCCTCTCTTAAGCGTAAAATTAATTAAATAACGAGCTAAAAAGTAAAAAAAGTAAAATGTAAAATGCATTGGCTATTTTCTACGAATGCTAAAGAAATAGGTACATTATACCTAATTTTTGCTGCATTTGCTGGTATGATAGGTACTGCTTTTTCAGTTTTAATTAGATTAGAATTATCAGCACCAGGTGTGCAATTCTTACAAGGAGATCATCAATTATTTAATGTAATCATTACAGCTCACGCTTTTTTAATGATCTTCTTTATGGTCAAAATATTATTAAATATAGTATTATAGAATTGTTTGATTTAAGATTTCTCTTTTGTTAACAAAGCGAAAGCAAGCTATTATATTACTAGTCGCTGAGGCTATGGGTAGTAAATTTTTATTTTATAAAAAAAGTATAAATAAATTAAATACTTAAAAGTAATAGTAAAATTAATGTTATTAATTTAATTTAGAAAATATCTCGCATAGTGTTAAATATTTCACAAGCAGTCAGACTAGGTAGTGAGTTATAGCATCAACCTAGCCAATCGAAAAGCCATAAATATTAACTCTCTTTGGCCACCCAAAGAGGCCTTCGCATCCTCGGCCTACTAGGTCCGACTATCATTGGGCCGTAGGCAGAGAGTAAGGCTATCGAATTGCTTTAGCATAATAGCAACAAATAAAAAGAGTATAATCTGATTAGTCTTTGCTAAACCAGCAGGCGGTCAAATAAAAAAAAAAAATAATTACTGTCTTTTATTAGGCATGGCCGGGATTTGTAGTAATATAAATTCTTCTTATCGCTGTATGCTGAAACACCCTAAAGCTTATAAGTACTGATTCTATAACCTTAATATTTTTTGAATAAAAAAGGAAAAGGCCTTTATATTATTAGTGAAAATCTTAAAGATACTACAATGGGCGATCAGCAGGAAACCAAAATTCTATTTCAGAAACTCTCAAGTAAAGCCTATAATTTAATGGTAGAATAATTTCTTGATGAGGAATCTGTAGAAGTTCAAATCTTCTTGGGCTTAAATTTAATTTAATAAATAAAAATATAATTAAAATTTAAAATAGTTATAGTTAATAGTTGTCGCACCCCTTAGCCTGCATCTTGCCTTTTCCCTTTGCTCTATCCTTGTCCCTTAAAAGGCTAAGGAAAGGTAAAATTATGCGGAATTGAGTTAGGCTAAGCCCTACTGCGGCTAGGAAAAATTAAAAATCTAAAAAAAAAAAACCCGTGCCTGCCTACCCTTGCCAAAAGCATAGCTTTAGCTATGCCTTTGGCAAGGGTAAGAGATTACTCCATGATAACAGGCAAAGTAAAAGCACTGAAAAGTGTTTGATGTTAGGTTTGATCAAAACTAGTAATTACTTAAACTCTTTCATTGGTAGTAATTACTTTTAAAATAAATTAATCAATTCATTCTTAATATATAAACAGTGAAATAGTTTAATATTAAGTTAGAATTAATCCATTCATTCTTAATATATAAACAGTAAAATAGTTTAATATTAAGTTAGAATTTTGTATAAATATAATTCAATGTCAATATCAATTCAAATTGTACAAATGGTACTAGAACATGCTAACTTTTTTATTTTTAGATTTGAAGAAATAAATGCTCTAACTGGTATAGATTTTTTCTCTTTATACTTGACAGCGCATATAGCTACAACATTACCTCCTTTAATAGATTTTTTATCTTCACAAGCTATACAAATTGAAGTAGCACAAAGTCTAGCTTCAGGAGCAGCAGATGTAGCAAATATAGCTTCACAATCAGCATCTTTAACACATAATTTAGCTCCACAATCAATATCTTCAATAGCTGATGCAGCTTTAAATTCACTAGAATCAACAACTGAAGTTTTTTTATCAGATGCTGATCTAGTTCAATCAATATCTCCTATTATGGAACAATCAATGAATGATTATCCTCATACTAGATTAATTAGCTCAGGGTTATTACAGACTTTAGGTTTATATACTAATTCTGTTTTAGCTTATTTAATTAACTTAGGTTTCAGTATAATATAATGTGGCTTTGCTAGAATAATTTTTAATAAATGCTTTATATCCTTTATTACCCCCCGCATCCTTGCCTTACCTTAGCCTTTTAAAGGACAAAGGAGTAAGGATAGGCATAGCTACGCAAGCCCAGCCCCAACTATTGTGGTTGCTATACTAGCCCTCCCCTGCTTAACCCCTTTTTCTGTCTAAAGCTATTCCTATGCCTATGGCAAGGCAAGGGTTGCTTGCAAAAAGACATAGCAAAAAGGAAAGAGAATCGATCAAGCAAGGGACAGAAAAATAAATTGTAAAATAGAAAAAGTAGGATCCTCAGAGACTACACGCGATATATCCTAAATTAGGATAAAGATATAGTCCAATTCTAATAGAAATATTAGAAATTATTGTATGCCTGCTTTAGTAGGTGGATTTGGTAATTATTTCTTACCAATACATTTAGGAGCCCCAGATTACTTTAATTATTTAAATAACCTTGGTCCTCTATTGTTAAAGACCTTCCCTATAATTTGTTTTACCTCTAAAAATAATCACTTATCTGAATCTTTGCCTCTTTATCCACAAGCAGCCCAAAATATTCAGAGTGCTGAAAAACCAATCATTAATAATAGTAATAAGGCCGAGTCTATTGGGCCTTACTTAGCTGGTTTATTCGAAGGTGATGGTCATATTGTTTTATCTAAGTCTATAATAGTAGATTCAAAAGTTAAAAACACTTCACCTTCTATAGCTATAACTTTTGTTAATAAAGATTTACCTTTAATAAATAAATTATTAGAAAAATTTGGAGGAAGATTAAGATTTAAAGATAAAGAAAATGCTATAGTTTGGATAATCGGTTCTCATAAAGAATTAATAAATATGATAAATCTATTGAATGGTTATTTAAGAACACCAAAAATTTTAAAATTTAATGATTTAATAGTATGGATAAATAGTAAATATAATTACAATATTCCAATTCATTCACCGGATACTAGCGATTTAAATGAAAATGGTTGGCTAGCTGGATTTATAGACGCAGATGGTGGATTTAAAGTAAGATTTACTGAAAAACTAATATGTGAAAAAACATTTAAAGTATTAAGAAAAGGAAGAATTGAAGTGAGATTTGCTTTAGAACAAAGAAAAAATTTAAACGGTGAATCTAACGACGTGAACAATAATCTTTATTCATATGAAGCTATAATGTTGTTAATATATTCTTTTTTTGGTCTTTCTACTAATTTAAGACAATCAACGCATAATGTTGATAAAACTTATTTCATAATAGAAGTTTCTAGTTTAACTAAATTAAATATACTAATTCAATATTTAAAAACTTATCCTTTATTAACTGCAAAAAGAAATGATTATGATGATTGGGTTAAAGTTTATAATTTAATGCTTGATAATAAACATTTAACTGATTCAGGTAAATTATTAATTAAACAGATAAAATCAAATATGAATAGAAAAAGAGGGGTATTTAACTGGGATCATTTAAATTACTTTAAATAAAGTACAGTAGTCCTTATTATAGTAACCCTATAATTAGCATCGGGTTAATTGCAAGAAAATCTTTTTTAACAATATAGGACTTTATTATAGGAGAAATTTAACAACAATATTTAATATATTATATCTCCTGCTGCTAGCAGCACAGCACCCTCTCGCTACTGCATCCTTTTTATCAATGGAAGGGCAAGTCAACGGTAAGTAGACGTAGATAAAACAGTTGCCTATTCCTATGCCTATGCCTATGCCTTTGGCAAGGCAAGGGTTGCTTGCAAAAAGACATAGCAAAAAGGAAAGGGAATAGACCTATTGTTAGATAAATAAAAAGACAATTTGCAGCGAAGATTAATTCTGCATATAACTATATAAAATTGAAAATCCTTTATATAGTGGATTAATAACGTTCAACGACTAGAAAGTGAGTAATGCAAACAATAATCTTTCCACGAACGCCCGACAAAGGTATATATTTGTATATCTTTGATGACATAGTCTGAACCATTTAGTGATAAATGGAAACTTAGGATAAAGAGCCTAAGTGATAACACAATTGATGGCATTCCCAAGATTAAATAATATTTCATTTTGGTTATTACCACCATCATTAATATTATTATTATTAAGTGCTTTAGTAGAAAATGGAGCTGGAACTGGATGGACAGTTTATCCTCCATTATCAAGTATTGTTTCTCATTCTGGTGCTTCAGTTGATTTAGCTATTTTTAGTTTACATTTAGCTGGAGTATCCTCATTATTAGGTGCTATAAATTTCATTACTACAGCATTAAATATGAGAGCAAATGGTATGAGTTTACATAAAGTATCTTTATTTGTATGGTCAATTTTTATTACAGCAGTATTATTATTAATATCATTACCTGTATTAGCTGGTGCTATTACAATGTTATTAACTGATAGAAATTTTAATACTAGTTTCTATGACCCTGCTGGAGGTGGAGATCCAATCTTATATCAACATTTATTCTGGTTCTTCGGACATCCTGAAGTTTATATCTTAATTTTACCTGCTTTTGGTATAGTTAGTCAAGTAGTATCTACATTTTCAGGTAAACCAATTTTTGGTTATTTAGGAATGGTATATGCTATGTTATCTATTGGTATATTAGGATGTTTAGTATGGAGTCACCATATGTTTGCTGTAGGATTAGATGTTGATACTAGAGCTTACTTTACTGCAGCTACAATGGTAATTGCTGTACCTACTGGAATTAAAATCTTTTCATGGTTAGCTACATTATATGGAGGAAGCTTAAGATTTACTACGCCATTAATCTTTACATTAGGTTTCTTAGCTTTATTTACAATAGGAGGATTAACAGGAGTAGTTTTAGCTAATGCTTCATTAGATATAGCATTACACGATACTTATTATGTAGTTGCTCACTTCCATTATGTATTATCTATGGGAGCTGTATTTGGTTTATTCTCAGGATTCTACTATTGGGTTCCTAAAATTGTAGGTAAAACTTATAATGAATTCTTAGGTAATGTTCACTTCTGGGTTTTATTTATTGGAGTTAATTTAACTTTCTTCCCTCAACATTTCTTAGGATTAGCAGGAATGCCTAGAAGAATACCTGATTATGCTGATGCTTATGCAGGATGGAATGCCGTATCTAGTTTAGGATCTTTAATTTCATTAGTGTCTGCTATTTTATTTGGTTATATTATTTATGATCTATTCGCTAATGGTAAAGAAGTTTCAAATAACCCTTGGGCTGTTCCTTCTTTCTTTACTTCATCTGTACTATTTAATGGTGATACACAAAATGTTCATACATTAGAATGGTCATTAAAAAGTCCTATTCCATTCCATGCATTTAAAATGTTACCTGTACAATCTTAATTCATTATTGTAACAGGCTTCCTGTTCCTCTTGCCTTTGCACCCAAAGAGGCCTCCTGGGAGGCAGCTAAATTTATTTTTAATTATGCTTTATTATCCCCCTGCTGATTTTCTACCATAAGATTTGCAAGCCTAAAGGCTAGAGATAGCATAGCTGTAATTATACAGTCCCTAGTTCTACTTGTCTACCTGCTTAGTCTTTATTCTGCCTGCTAGTCGGCTGTTGCTAGCTAAAGACTCTCTTTGGGTGGGCCCGCTCTTTGGATGCGAGAGGCCCACCCAAAGAGGACTTCGCATCTTAATTCCAAAGGCCTATACGATAGGACACTTCCTAGCTAAGCTAGCGAATGTAAGGCTAAGTCATAAAAGTATTTTATGTGAGAATAAAAGAGTAGGTTAATTTATAATAATTAGTGGCTCTATAAAAGCCACCTTAGTTTTATCATTCCACCCTTTCCTTACCTTACCCTTTTTATCAATGGAAGGACCTACACGCTCTCTAATTAAAAATCTCTAAAAGCGGTAGTGGGGGACAAAGTAAGGCTAACTAAAGGTTAAGGGAAAGGACAATTTATATCTTTAATTATATCTACTAATATTTAATATTTATATATAATATATTAAACATCTATTTTAACTATATCTCAATTATTGTGCATTGCCTTCCTTTGCTAAAGGCATAGGGATAGGCAGCGATATAAATATAGTAATCGAACATTTGTTACGATGAAATAGTATGGAATATTAAATACTTAAGTTATTTAAATTGAGGAATACTTAAGCTTTGTATTAAGTTGTAATCCTGCTCAAAAACAAATATTAATATTAAGTATTTGTATACTATAAATTGAGCGCTAGGAAAAAAATTTAAAATTAAACAATGAACATAATAAAAAATAGATCAAGTTTACTAGCCCATAATTCAATATTTGAAAATAAAAAATTCTGCAACAGTAACGGATCATATAAAAATATCTTTAATAAAAATATTTTATGGGTAAAATTATATGATAATTATTTATATTTATATTTAAATAAAAACACAAATAATAAATTCAGTATATTTGAACCTAAAACAAAAATAAATACATCTTTTACTCCTTTAACTCTTTTTGCTACGCAACCCACAAGCACACAAGTATCAGATCAACTAACTCTTTCCTACCCACAAGAACAAGGGTTAGGAAAAGAAAATCCAAATTTAGTTGGGGCCTACGGCCCAGCATCTTTTAGTAATGGAGGTACAAAAATTGATGATAAAATACAAATAAATAAAAATACTATTAAATTATTAAATTTATCTTCGCAAAGCGGCTGCGTTAATGATGGAATTGGCCCTGCAAAAGCGGACACTACTGTAGGGAATACAACTAAAGTAAATAATATAAAATTATATAAATATCTAAATTCTATTTTTGAATATAAAAATGAAATAGTAAAATATCAAAATATTGTATATCAATTTAATAAAAATAATAAAGTAAAACAAAATAGCAGTGTAGGAAATAATAAAAATGTATTTACATTATTAGAATCTACCTTTTTATCAATGTCTAGTTTAATAAGTAAACCTTTTATTATTATTACTCCTAATAAAGTTGTTATTCAATTATTTTATTATTTAAATAATAATCAATTATTAAATATTAATAATGATAAATTACAATCTCTATGTTTAATTTTAAGTAAAATATATAAAAAACCAGTAGAATTAGAATTAGATAGATTACATTATCCTTATTATGATAGTAATATTTTATCTAATATGATTGGTTTAATTAGTAATATTGTTAAACTTAGATTTATTATTAAAAAATTATTTACTATTGCTAAAATTAAAAAAACTAATAAATTTAGTAATAAATTTTCTATTATACCTTCTTACTTATCTGGATTTAAAATAAGAGTAGCTGGAAGATTATTAACACAAAGAGTTATACCTAGATTAACAGTTAAAACTATACAAAGAGGTACTTTAGCTAGAGGTAAAGCTCAATTTGTTGATAGTGCTAGATTTTCTAATAAAAATAAAAGAGGTTCATTTAGTATTACTGTAACTATGGGACATGTATTTTTTTAAATATTCTTTCCCCCTACTACTCTTTGGGCTTCTCGCATCCAAAGAGCGGGCCCACCCAAAGAGGCCTGCGCTTCCACCCTTACTCTAAGCCTGCCTAGGGTAGGCATTTGCAACAGACAAGGCCTGCTTAATAAGGATAGTTATTCTTTTTACTCAATTTAAAAGAGAATATTAATGTATAAGAGTGTAGTATTAATTGGTTAGTATGGCGATCTCCAAAATCATCGGTAGGTGTTCGAGTCACCTCGCTCTTGTAAATAAATTATTCAAGCCTTATTGCTTACTTTTTCGCATAGGCTTTTAGCTAGAGCCGAAGGCCATCCTAGCTAAGGGAGGAACGCTATGCGACAGGAAAGCGACTCTTTGGGTGCAAAGTAGCAAAAAGGCAGAACCCTTACAACTGCTACTAAAGATTTAACTTTTATTCACTTGTTGTTTTAGGCTTAAGGCTGTTAAGCAACCTAGGCAAATTAGTCTATAGCGGTAACTAGCTATTCAATAAATAGCAAGGTCTATAACTTCTTTATTTCCCGCCCACCCAAAGAGGCCCTGAAAATAGCAGGGCTAAATAAAATAATTTATCAATATAATACAGGGCTCTTAGCTTAATAGGTAGAGTACTCGATTGTCAATTGAGGTTGTCCCAGTTCGAATCTGGAAGGGCTCGTTTATTTAATAACATTAATTGTCTTCTCTCTCTCTTTATCTTTAAAAATAGAGTCGCATAGCGTAGAGAGCCACTGGTCTAGCTTACCTTATGCCACACACACTATCCTTACCTTAGCCTTTTTTGCCTTTGTTATATTTAACTTTTATCTTTAGTCAGAGGCTTAGGTTAGGTTTTAAATAAAAGCAAGGGGTTTAAGGACAAAGATGAGGGTTGCGTAGCAAAGAGACTAAGGGAGGAACGCTATGCGACAGGAAAGCGACTCTTTGGGTGAGAAAGTTAAAATCAAAATAAATTGATAATAATTTATTTGTCTAGGGCCTAACCTACTTCTAGTTTTGTAAGGTAAAGGTAGAGGGTTGCGTAGCAAAGACCCACTTTATTGCTAGCGTAGCCTGCATCCAAAGAGCCGGTAATAAAAAAAAATCTTGCCCGCTCTTTGGATGCGAGAGGCATCCTTATAAAAATAAAATATATAAAAGTATCGATGACAATATAGTAATAACATCAAAGTAATTTAAAGGGGTTATTAAGGATAACTAGCAAATTTATAAAAAAGGAGGTGTAAGCCAAAAGCCACAACTTCAAATAAACTTAATATAAATATTATCTGTTTTCGCAATAGTGATAGCGGTAATTTTATTTAAGCTTTGAACTAAAAATAATGTGGCGATCCTAAGGGAAACCTTTATATAAAAACTTCCTGAAGCAAATCATTCTAGTAAGGAAAGGAAAGGAAATCAACCGAGACTCCGAAAGTAATGGTGAGTGAAATCGGATTAGCCTAGTAAAAATTATAAATTGAAAATCTATCAATAAGGCCAAGCTACTCTTTAAAACTAAAGAATAGCAAAGCAGTAGAGATAACTACAAAAGGTGAAAGTCCTGTAAATTTATAATCAAACTAAATAATAAGTACGATGAGAGAAAACTTGTCGGAATAAAGGGGAACCATCCTCTAAGGCTAAGTATTATAAATTTAGCAATAGCGAAAAGTACTGTAAAGGAAAGTTTGAAAAGTATTGTATTAACAGAGTGAAATAGGCTTGAATTAGTAACCCTATAAGCAGTCGAAGTTTTAATAGAAAATGACGGCGTACCTTTTGCATAATGGGTCAGCAAGTTAATAGAAGTAGCAAGGTTAAAAGCCCTAGCGAAAGCGACTGGACTAACTAGCTTAATTAAATAATTAAGAATTTTTATTTTTAATGTAATTATTCTCTCTCCTATCCTAGCTCCTCATTCCCTGCCTGCCCTTAAAAAGGATGGTAAGGATAAGGTGCGTGCCTTTGGCTCAAACTAAAGAAGGATGGAGTGGGTATAATCCCAAGGGCCTTGCCAGCCAGCATAGCTGGTTGATTAAAGCTACTAGTTTATAATTAAATTATTAAATAGAAGTAAGATATTACCTTACAAAATAAGCTAATATTGCCTAGGAAATAGTGATGGATAAGTTACTTCTATTAGACCCGAAGCAAGGTGATCTTTCCAAGACCAGATTATAATGGATCGAACGGGTGAATGTTGCATAATTCTCCGAAGAGTTTTGGAAAGCGGTGAAATGCCAATCTGACCTTGTGCTAGCTGGTTTTCTACGAAACATATGTAAGTATGACATCTATACAAAATTTATGGAGGTACAGCACGGCAATTCCCAACAAATCATAAAATAATTTTATGAGGCGTTTAGGTTGCGGGGATCTAGACAATCTTACCAATGGAAGCGAATCTCGGAAGTACATAAATTGATGGTAGATATTCAGACTGCTCATGATAAGTTGGGTAGTCAAGACGGAAACAGCCGAGAACACGAAATCAAGGTCCCAAATGATTATTAAGTGAAATTAAGGAAGTAACAAATTGAATGCAGCTGTAAAGTGAGCCTGGTAGTCGCTATCTTTTAATGACCGTTGTAACAACGTAGCAGCCCTTAATTATTCATCGCCAGCCTTACCCTAGCTATGTTTATCCCTATGCCTTTGGCAAGGGAAGGCAAAGCAAGGGATAGGCCTATGGGTGTATAAAAAATAAGATTGTAGCGCCGAAAATTTAACGGGTCTAAATAATCAACCGATATCGTGTTGATTAAGAAATTAATAATATTTTTTCTTAATCTAGGTAGTAGAACATTCAGTTATACTGATGATAAAACAGTGTTTCATTGTTTTAAGGTAACTGAAGAGATAATGCTGACATGAGTAACGTAAAAAGAAGTTATAATACTTCTCGCCGAATACGAAAGGGTTATGAGAAAAGGTTAAACCGTCTCATGTTAATGCGGCCTCTAAGGTCCAAAACCAAAGTTTTGGCTGATGAGTAATTTACTGAAAGTCCAAATTAATATTATTGTGGACTTGCTATCGTAATAGAAGCAAGACTTTAAATAATTACTATACTATATAATTTATAGATAGTGTAGATGGACCAGGAAAATAAAGTAGTATTTTTTATTTACCGCTTCCCTTGCCTCTGTATCTTATTGCACCCTATCCTTTTTAAGGGCAAGGATGTGGTGGTTAGGGGCATAAGGGAAAGCGACTATTTAATTAATAACTGGATTTCTACCGTACCCTAAACCGACACAGGTTCGTAAGTAGAGAATACTAAGGCGTAGAGCTAAAAGTTGTTAAGGAACTCGGCAAGTTCTCCTCATAAGTTTGACAATAAGAGGAACCACTTATGATTAAAGCTTAATCTCTTTCTTATTTAAGCTGTGTCCTTTGTCCTTTAAAAAGGCTAAGGTAAGCTAAAGTTAGAGATAGCTCCCATATGGTGGTGTCACAAAATCGGAGGCCACGACTGTTTACTAAAAACACAATTCAGAGCAATGATGAAAATCATAGTATTCTGGATGAAATTTGCCCGATGCCATTAACATAAAAGAGGTAATGGGAAACTGTTACTAATTGAAAGTCTGGTTAATAGCGGTCTTAACTATGAGGATCCTAAGGTAGCAAAATCAGTTGGCCATTAAATGTGGTCTGGTATCAATAGTGTAACGATGGTCTCACTGTCTCTACAACTTGCTCAGTGAAATTGAATTATCCGTGCAGATGCGGATTGCCTCCAGGTGGACGGGAAGACCCTATGCAGCTTTACTGTAGTTAGTTATCACATTGATCTACAACAACTTTAGTTAATAGTAATTAGGACTGCCGAGAGTAAAACCAATTTTTTGGTTTGGAATCCTTAAAACTGGGTTGGGTCTTTGTTTACCTTATAATTTATAATTAAAGGGATAGTTGACTAATTGGCAGTTTGACTGGGGCGGTCGTCTTTAATAAAGTAGCAAAGTACATCCAAATATTTATATTTAATTTTAATAATAAATATTATTATTTAATTATAATAATATCCTGACAGAAAATATATTTTAAACAAATTTTTTATATATAAAATAATTCTAATATCTCAAAAGGTATAGCTAGAAATTGAATGGAGATCAATTAACCAGTGAACGGTTATGCAGAGTATAAAGGCGGAAAGCATGCCTAACTGAAAGACCTAGAAGTCGCACAGATACGTAAGTAGGGCTTAGTGACCCCTCGCTATATTATGGAATAGACGGGGATCAATCGATAAAAGTTACGCTAGGGATAACAGGCTGATAGCCGGCGAGAGTACACATTGTCCCGGCTGTTTGGCACCTCGATGTCGACTCATCCTATCCTCCCGGGGAAGAAGCTGGGAAGGGTTCGGCTGTTCGCCGATTAAAAGGGTACGCGAGTTGGGTTTAATACGACGTGAGTCAGTATGGTCCCTATCTTCTGGAGGGATAAATAGTAAAAGGAGGCAGACCTTCTAGTACGAAAGGATCAATAGGCTGTGTTTCTCTAGTGTACCAATTGTTGAAGTTTTTAATCTTTATATAATTTTATATTTGATAAAATCAGTAAGCATAGTTGGGTAGCCACAAACATAATAGATAAGCGCTGAATGTATATAAAGCAAGAATCTAACCTCTGGATACTATCTTTAATTTACCTAGGTCTATTTTAGGCTTAGGTAAATCTTTTTATTATCTTACTATAAAGGCTCCTTTAAATTAGCAGTCGTAAGGTAACTAAATATTTATAAGAAATAGATCATTTCTAAATAGGATGCAAATGAATATACTGTGAAGTATTTAGTTTAGCATTACTAATTTATTAAATAGACTTGATGTTAATTATTGTCAATTTTTGTATAACATTTTTTTTTAATCATTTTTAAATTCTTTTTGGCCCGCACTATTTTTTAAGGCCTTTAGCAATTAGACAGAGTCTTAAGCTAGCTGGCTGGATAGATTAAAATACCTAATAATTTATTAGTAGGCACCCTTTTTAAAGGACAAGGAGTAAAGGCTAGCTACGCAAGCCCAATAGCAGAGCAAGGCTAGGTAGATAGGAAACTCTTAAAATGTAAGGTCTTTGCTACGCAACGCTTGCGGCCGAAGGCCAGACAATAAAAGACTTTAATTTATTAAAGCTTCTACATCTTATCGCATCTTACCCTTAGCCACGCTTAGCCTGCCCTTTTTAAGGATCCTAAGGAAAAGGGACAAGGATACGGTGGTGTGGGGAACTATAAGGGTTAAGTTTACAGATGGTTCTGTAGTAGACCTGCAAAGTCTATCTTTATTAGGGTTCAATTCCCTCTTGACTCTATTCGTTAAGAGGGATCGATTATATCTTTGGCCTAGCAAAGCAAGGCTAGGTAGTGGTGAAACTGATTACTTTTCTTCCCTTCCCTTTTTGCTAGGCGGCCACTGGCCTAGCGCTAAACCCTTGCCTTGCCAAAGGCATAGGCATAGGCTTAGCTTAGCAAGGGACAGGAAAAGCGATAAAGAGAAATAAAAAATATTGCCTGCCGTAGGCCAGGCACACAATCTATTTTTATTAGAGATTCAAGAGATATACCTAACCTAGAAGGATTTTATTCAAAATATATTTTAAAAGAAGTGATTAGTGATAAATTAACTATTTATTATTATAGAGTAGAAGAATTGTCTTGCCTATAGCAGGCCTGGCATTGAGAGAATGAAAAATAAAAAATTAAAAATAACAAAATAGAGTATGAAACTATATTATATAAATATATATTTTTTTTAACTTTATTTAAATTGTACCTACCATGGGTTGCGACCTATGCTAAGGCTAAAAAATAAAGGTTAGTAAAGCTATTGCTTGCTGAAATTTTATCGGGTATAACAATAGCAAGCCTACAGCTGTAAATTTAAGCTAGGCTTGCTACTAGCCACAAGTCTCCTAGGAGGCAGCATCCTATTTAGTGTGCTAAGGTAAGGGTTACCTGCCTATGCGCTTTTCGCATAGCAAAAAGGGGGCAAAGAGAAATAGCTACGCAACTGCCCGCTTAGCCTACCTTAACTACTGCTAAGATCTGGCAGGGTGCGAAAGATTAAAATTTAAATATAAAAGATCAATAAAAAATAAAAATAACAATGAACGATAAAGCCTATAATTTAATGGTAGAATAATTTCTTGATGAGGAATCTGTAGAAGTTCAAATCTTCTTGGGCTTAAATTAAATTTAACAAATAAAAAATATTAAAAACTAAAATAGTTATAGTTAAACAGTCCCCCCCTTGTACTTCACTTCACAGAGGTCTCTTTGGGTGAGCCTAACCATAGGCAGGCCTTTGCAGTGAGGAGAAAACAAAATAATAAAACATCAATGTTAAATATAAATATAACTTATATAAAAAGTTAATATATATTAACTATATTTTAAAATATTAAATTTTATCTCAGTTTTCATTAATTAAAATTTAATCTATAACTATTGTGGAAATACCTACCTATGTCAAGCTTGCCTTATCGCTATAGCAAAAAGGAAGGCTACTTCTTATGCTAAAACATTTACAACTTTTTTGTAGCCTCTTTGGGTGGGCCTCTCGGGGCCTAAAACCTTTCAAAGATTAGGTTAGGAAACCATAAATTTTTTGTTCTTTACTTTATCTTATATAAATAAAGGGTAAACTAAAATAAATTATTCATTATTTATTTTAAAAATTTAAAAAAGTAATGTTAAATTTATACAAAAATCTCGCATAGCGTTAAATAATAAAATGAGATTACTAAAATCACATGTTTTACTAAGAATATTTAATTCTTATTTAATAGATTCACCTGAACCAGCAAATATATCTTATTTATGGAATTTTGGTTCATTATTAGGAATGTGTTTAATAATACAAATATTAACAGGAAGTTTTTTAGCAATGCATTATCAACCTCATGTAGATTTTGCATTTTCATCAGTAGAACACATAATGAGAGATGTTAATGCAGGTTATATCATTAGATATTGCCATGCTAATGTAGCTTCATTCTTCTTTATTTTTGTATATGCACATATAGGAAGAGGGTTATATTACGGATCATATAGATCACCTAGAGTATTATTATGGTCAATAGGAGTAATAATATTAATATTAATGATGGCTATAGCATTTTTAGGTTATGTTTTACCTTATGGACAAATGAGTTTATGGGGAGCTACTGTTATTACTAATTTATTAAGTGCTATTCCTGTATTTGGTCAAGATTTAGTTGAATTAATTTGGGGAGGATTTAGTGTAAGTAATGCTACATTAAATAGATTTTTTTCTTTACACTTTTTATTACCTTTCTTATTAGCAGCTTTAGCTGTAGCCCATTTAATTGCTTTACATATACATGGATCAAATAATCCTAATGGAATAACTGCTAATACTGATAGATTAGCTTTCCATCCTTACTTTATTTTTAAAGATTTAGTGACTATTTTCTTATTCTTATTAGTATTATCTATTTTAGTTTTCTATTATCCTAATTTATTAGGACATAGTGATAATTATATTCCTGCTAATCCAATGCAAACTCCTCCTTCAATTGTACCTGAATGGTATGTTAATAGATGCCATGCATAAGAGTAATCTTATGATTAATTAACTTCACTATATGCTGGAAAATCCTAAAGCTTAATCTACTTAAATTAAGTAAAAATGATTTAAGATACTACAATGGACAATCAGCAGGAAACCAAAGTTCTATAATTTAATGGTCTTATCAGAGATTAGAAAAAGTAGGATCCTCAGAGACTACACGTGAAGCTCCTTATTATAATCAATATAAGTAAGGATGAAGATATAGTCCAGCCATTATTGAAAGATAATGGGTATTACATAAATGTATTAAATAATATTATCTAATAACTTCAATTAGTTTAGTGCCTCTCGGGGCCCAGTTCAAAAAAATTCTCTACTATAACTAAAAAAAGCTGCTTATACAGAGCCTTTAGGCTTGAATATAGGCCTACAGATCTTTAGCTTATCTTTCTTATCGGTTGGAACGCTATACGACTCTTTGGGCGGAGCAAAAGAGCCCTTAGCTTACCCTTTTATCCTGTCGCATAGCGTTCCTACGGCCAATAGCTATGCCTATTCCTATGCCTATGCCTATGCCTATGCCTATGCCTTTGGCAAGGCAAGGCAAGGGTTGCTTGCAAAAAGGCATAGCAAAAAGGGAAGGAGGCAGGAAAGACAGCAAAAGGAAGAGAAAATTAAAAATAATATTTATTATGTACCTGATCTATTACCTTACTATGCTATATTAAGATCTATTCCTAATAAATTATTAGGTGTTTTAGCTATGTTTGGTTCATTATTAATTTTATTAATTTTACCTATTACTGATGTATCTAGAATTAGAGGTTGCCAATTTAGACCAGCTATGAAATTCTTCTTCTGGGCATTCGTTGTTAACTTCTTTATCTTAATGTGGATTGGAAGTCAGCACCCTAACACACCTTATGTTGAAATAGGGCAAATTGCTACTGCATTCTATTTTGCTTGGTTTATTTTTATTATTCCAATGGTAGGTTTAATAGAAAATACTTTAATGGATATTGCTACAGAATAATTGCTTTAATTTTCCCCCCCTCTCTTTTTCTTTAAATAGAGTCGCATAGCGTAGAGAGCCACCCAAAGAGGCCTTTGATTCTAGCGTATAAATCACAACTGGATCTTAACTCCTACTATTTGCATTGCACCCTATCCTTTTCCTTATTAAATAACAACCGCATTTTGCCCTTGTCCTTTGTCCTTTAAAAAAGCTAAGGTAAGGAAAGCTAAAATCAGTCCCGACATAAGGTAAGCTTAGATTGGCAAAGCTATTGCATCTATACTACTCTTTGGGCTTAGGCCCACATATTCTACAAAGATAAATAATAAAATTTAAAAGAAATAAGTTACAAATTATGAGCTGAAATAGTTTAATTGGTTAAAACATACCATTCATGACGGTATAACAAAGGTTCAATTCCTTTTTTCAGCTATGAACTTTTTATATTAATTTCTGATTTATTCTAATTAACTTAACTCTATCTTTGGTTTATAACATCCTTAGCTTATCTTTCTTATCGGTTGGAACGCTATACGACTCTTTGGGCGGAGCAAAAGAGCCCTTTTATCAATGGAAGGAGTGCCTCTCGCATAGCCTATGCCTTTGGCAAGGAACGTTATGCGACTGGAAAGGCAGGTAAAGTTTACCATAGCTATTTATAATTCTTTGCCTCATATACGATAGGCCTAACTTAATTTAGGCAATTATTAAACTAAATACCACTCCTTACTTATCCCCTTAAGCAGTTGCCTATGCCTATGCCTTTGGCAAGGCAAGGGTTTCGCGCTAGGCCAGTGGCCGCCTAGCAAAAAGGGTAGGTAGGTGTGGAGCGGTGCAAGGGTTGGTAAAATAAATTTGAATTCTTTCTATTTTCTAAATAACTTAAATACTTAAAAGTAATAGTAAAATTAATG
>Ga0209168_10000320_pt1 | contig 52211 bp, 39 predicted proteins | sample Coa_R1_FD_187156 | JGI IMG/M metagenome (GOLD analysis project Ga0209168, IMG submission 187156) | Surface soil microbial communities from Centralia Pennsylvania, which are recovering from an underground coalmine fire - Coalmine... | ecosystem: Environmental > Terrestrial > Soil > Unclassified ...
GGATCTAATTATCCTCAAAAACCGTCTTCAAGCGTTCGACGACAAGCGAATTGGGATAAGCATTGACCCCTGCCGAGATCACCTGAACATGTGCGTCCGGGCAACTCCCGGAGTTGAGGAGCTTCTCGAGGACAGCACTATAGTGCGAATTGTCATCCACTCCCCAGCCCATAGTGACGGAATCACCGAACGCGAAAATTCTTAACTGCCGGCCCGATTTAAGTCCCACATGAGTGGGATACCGAAAGCCCTGGTCATTGATCGAGATCCGTTCATGGTTTACCGGAGTGCGAAGGTCGTGTCCTTCTTCCGGTACCCAAAGCAAACGCGCATCTGGCCGGTACTCAACGTACGATCCGTAACCAAGAAGCCTCAGAACCAACTCTACCGCGAGACAGACTGCAAAGCACCATGCCGTTCCGCGCCAGAACCTTCTTTTCTTTTCGGCACCGCGAGAGCCGAGCGCCTCGAGTTGACTTGATTCGGTGAGCTGGTTCGTACGATCCCCTTTCGTGAACCTGCTCTTAAGAATACCGTCTTACTCGAACACTTTCAGCCCCAGTAGTTCTAATGACACGTTCCATGCAAACTTTGAACCAAATATCACATAACGGCGCCACAGTCGTCGCGGTTCTGCGGCCAAACGAAAAAGCCATTCCATCCCGTTTTCGCGCATCCAGCTCGGCGCCTGTTTCAGGGTGCCTGCATTGAGATCAAATGCCGCTCCGACTCCAAGCATGACAGGTACGGAAAGTTGTTCGAGGTGCTGATACATCCAGCGTTCTTGTTTGGGAGTGCTCAGGCCGACCCACAAACAATCGGGTCGAGCATTCTCGATCGTCTGAATCGCGTCTTGATCTTCCTCTGGAGTCAGCGGACGAAACGGCGGACAGTACGTCCCGACAACTTGAATACCATATTTTTTTCGGGCAACATCCGCCAACCGTTCCGCAACACCCGGTGCTCCGCCATAGAAAAAGTGTCGATAGCGGTCGCCGGTTTGCTCGAAGAACGTTGCCATCAGCTCGGGCCCATAGACACGGCGCTTCAGCCGGAATCCGCGCCAGCGCCCAATCCAAACCAGCGGCATTCCGTCGGGCACAACCAAGTCCGCTCGCTGCAAGATCGTCCGGAACTGTGAATCGTACTGAGCCTCTGTAACACCGTGCATCCCAGTGACTGCCACGTAATGCGGCGATCGTCGCTCGAGAATCCATCGTTCCATAATCTCGATGACCTGTGGGATTTGAACTGCACTTACCCCGACTCCAAGCACCGGAAATCGTAGATGCCAGGACGCGACGTCCGAACGTGCGTCTGCCGCAGACACTGCATCAGACCGTAGTGCTTTTGCAACATCACTCATAGCTTATTTTTCGTGAGGGAGATCGATCGCTTCGACGAACTCGTTTTTTGGGGAAGATCGTTTCCTAATTTGGACTGAGCACAATCGATGTTGTTGTTGGCCTGGCCGAAAATCTGGTGCTTGCTCTCCACAGGTCCTCTTGTTGTTGCTTTCTTCGGCGCCGCATCAGTTCTGCCCAGCCCAGACAGACGAGGAAAAACTGCGGCGCGTGCCATGCCAATTCCACGTTGAAGAATGAGTGGACGAACAGAACCAGCATCACTGCAAAGCATTCCATGCTGACTTGGCGTTCTTGTGGTGTCAGGCTCTGATCACGCCACAGTCCCCACAACGAATACAAGGTCCACAACACCGCAATCGAAAATAGAACAATACCCGGAATACCGGTGCCCACCAGAATTTCAACGTAATCGCTGTGCACAGAAGAAGTCGTCGACGCACCCAGAGATTTCAAGACGGCAAATCGGCCGCCAGCGTAGGCACCCACCCCGCCCCACGGATGCTCAAGGAAGATCAGCCACGCGTAGTGCCACCACACCATTCGACCGGTCAGGCTTTCGATCGCTTCCGAACTTTGGCCTCGCTGCAGGTACTGCGATACCACGGCGCCGAGCGCAGTGAAAAGCACAAGACCTCCAGACATCGCCAGCAGAACGATGCCTTTCGCTCGTCCGGACATAATCAGAACAACCACAACCGCGATGACGAGGCCGCCGAGAGCATTTCGAGTCTGGGACATCACGGTGAGCGCAGTGGCCCACAGGAATAGAACGCCGTACCAGGAGCGCTCGAATACACCCTGCGTGACTGGGACCAAGCGGCACATCGCAACCGTGGCAATAAGCGCGGCGTAGGCGCCCACGGCGTTGAATCCAGTTAACGGAAACACGCCGGCCAGACGACCTTCGTCCCAACACTCACTTGGCCAGATACCCACCTGCAAGCAGCACCAGATCAACTCGATCGAAAAGATCGTCCAAGTCCAATCCAGCAGCGTCTTATAGTCCTCCGAGGTCTTCACTACACAGAGGATCGCTGCCATCACGCTGACATCCAGCATGTACTCGAGCGATTTAAACAATGTCCAAGGCGCAAATACCGACCAAAAGGTAGTGAGCGCACTAAAGACGCAATAGACAGCGAGAACCCCAGGAATGCCCTTAAACAGTGACGACAACCACTTCACCCGCCCTGTGCCCAACAGATACAAGAAATACAAACCTGTCAAGAATTCGGGGCCTAGTCGCAAAAGGGACCAGCCGTCGAGAAGGGAATCATGAACCTGCTGATAAGTTCGTCGTTCCCAAACCAGAGCGCTTATATAGACGCCGTACCAAATTAAATGCCAGCAATTCAGCCTTGGCCAGAGATAGCGAACGTTTGCCTTCACCTGAGGAAACGCAACCACCATCATCATCAGCACGAGCAGTACGAAGACCACAGCGAGCACATTGACTACACCGTATTTCAGCTGTCCCAGAGTGGTGGTAGCCATGACGGTAAATGCAGTCAGGCCCAAAAACAGAACCGTCGCCCCGAATCTTATGCGCGGCGGGGCAGACTCTCTGGTGGGAGCGGGGCGATCGTATGTGGTTTCGAGAACCTTCATTCATTGACTCCAAAAACAGGTTGCTTGCGGTTCAAGTGCTATTGCCAGGGGAGGCACGATACAAACGGGGACTGTCTCTCCAAGGTATAAGCCAAAAACTACCTTGTCGAGGAGACTAAAGTATGGAAGCTAATAGCCTTAATATCAATCACTTGCGGGCCGGTTAGAACAAAGTGTAAATGAACGGTGCAATGGCTGAGCTTTGGGCCAGAACAATCAACGCGCCGAGCAGAAACAGCGTGACGATCATCGGCACGAGCCACCAACGTTTGTTCCGCATGAAAAAAGAGAACAACTCGCCGGCTACTCCGAGATTGCGGCCTGCAGTCCGAATAAATTTCATAATGCTTTTCCTCTAGTAACTTTGAAGGTAGATCAAGCTGCGCCGTCTTGAATTGCATGTGCCCCGTTGCTCGTTTCCAGGCACGATTGCAGACTTTCCGCCAGCAAGTCCACATTCTCTTCATGGAACATTGATTCGTGTCCACCCCGAATCCTGTAAATTTTCATCTCTCCGACCAAATGGTTCCAACCTGCATGAAACTCCCAATATTGACCTTTTGGCCAATCGGTAGACTGGAAAAAGACGACATCGCCTGGATACGCCTTGGGCTGGTAAACGTATGAAGCCGGATGGATGATGGTATCGAGGTCTTCGAGGTGGTTGTGATCTACGGGAAGCCCGAAAGCGTAGTAAGTCCGCCACCGCAGCACACTCAATCGGCGGGTGACGCCTTTAAAGCGTGCTCGCACGAATCCAGGCAGACTGCTCAAACTTGTGTGGTGCAAATTGCTGAAATGATAACGGGCCTTCTTCCATAACATGGCGCTACGGCTTTCGGAGGAGAAGTCGCGGTAGTAAGCTGGATTCTGGGCATCAAACAGCGCTAACAAGCTGACTTCGTCTCCTTCTGCCCGCAGTTGACGCGCCATCTCGTAAGCAATGACGCCGTTCACGCATAGTCCTGCTAATTTGTAGGGGCCAACCGGTTGCGCTTCGCGCATCCTGTCGATCAGAGCAGCGGCAATGTCTTCGAGCCTGTATGGAACGCGCAAGCGCGCCGCATCCTCAGTCGGCAGGTGTAATCCAATGAGTGGCTGGTCTGGTCCCAAGCGCCGAGACAACGCGAAATACAACGCTCCTCCGCGCACCCAAAATAACGGGGTCTTTGAACCGGCGGGCTGGATGGGCACGATTGCGCCGTTGGTGCGGGCAGCCCCTTGATTCCCCAACAAGCTTGCCAATTCCTTGACTGTGGGTGCTTGAAAAACCTCTCCCAAAGAAAGCTTCTTATGGAATGTCTGCTCGATTAGCAGAAGCAATCTGGCAACCAGCAGCGAGTGACCACCCAAGTCGAAGAAGTTTTGCGTCGTCCCAATCGGGTGTTTGCCAAGGACCTTCTCGAAAATCTCGACCAACTTGGTTTCGACCGGACTCGTCGCCGAATCCTGTACGACCGCCGACAATACTTCCGGCACCGGCAGCGCATTGCGATCTACCTTGCCATTTGGCGTCAATGGCAGGTGATCGAGGGTGACAACAGTCGAAGGCACCATGACCTCGGGGAGCCTTTGTTTCAGGAACTGGCGGAGTTGCCGGCTGTCGAAGTTCTTGGCTGACACGGGAACCACATAGGCGATCAGTTCTGATCGGCCATTGCCCGGGTCACGAAGCGATGTCACGGCGTGGCGCACATTGGCGTGCTCCGCCATGACGGAAGAAATTTCCTCGAGCTCAATGCGGAAGCCGCGAATTTTGACCTGTTCATCCAGCCTGCCCAGTAACTCGAGGTTCCCGTCCGGCAAATAACGGGCCACATCGCCGGTGCGATACATGCGCTCGCCAGTTTTAGGAGAGAAGCGATTCGGCACAAATCTCTCAGCATCGAGATCAGGATGGTTTAAATATCCGCGTACGACGCCGGGTCCGGCAACGCAAATCTCACCCGCGACTCCGACTGGCACCAGGTTCAAGTGGCGATCAACAACGTACAGCTTCGTGTTGGCAATTGGCCGGCCGATTGGCACCAACAAGCGGGTCTGCTTCGGCCTACACTTGTAAACCGCGCTCCACACAGACGCTTCCGTCGGGCCATACTCGTTGTAAAGCGTAGTGTGCGGAAGCAGCTTGTAATGGCGTTCGACCAACTCTGGCACGCAGGGCTCGCCGGCCACGATCGCGGTACGGAGGGTTGCCAATTGTGCGGGACTCGCCTGTTCAAGAAGAAAACTATAGACCGACGGCACGCACAGTAAATCAGAGATCTTGTGTCGGGCGATCAGGTACGCGAGGTCGGGAAGGTTTTCCTGAATCGAGTTGGGACAAAGCACGAGCGTGCCGCCATGGCTTAACGTTCCAAAGATTCCTGCCAGCGAGCTGTCATAGGCGAACGAAGACAGCAGCAAGAACCGGCTGTTAGCGCTTGTGTAATAGTTGAGCCGCGCCTGCGTGGAATGCACCAGATTCCGATGTGTGATGAGCACACCCTTCGGAGTTCCGGTGCTGCCGGATGTATAGATCACGTAGGCGAGGTTGTCGGGACCTACGTCCTTGGCCGGCCGCTCAGGAGCCGATGTGGTCTCAATCTTTTGATCCAGGCAGAGGACATCGATTTCCTCCGCCGCTAGCAACGTTTGGAGATCGCTAGTCGTCAATAACAGACGAGCGTGTGAGTCACGCAGAATGAACCTCAGCCGCTCTTGCGGATAGGTTGGATCGAGAGGGAGACACGCTCCACCCGCTTTCAACACTGCCAGAATTGAAACCATCATCTCCAGCGAAGGCCTTAGGCAGATTGCAACAACCTGGTCGGGGCCCACGCCTCGATTCCGCAGAGTGGTGCTTAATTCTTCAGCGCGAGCGTTCAACTCGCGATAACTGAGCGACCGCTTTCCCTGAACCAAAGCAGCCGCCTCAGGCAGCATCTCGACCTTGGTTTCGACTAGATTGTGGATGCAGACGTCAGTCGCATACACCACGTCCGTCTTGTTCCAATCCACAGCCACCTGGTGGCGCTCGGCTTCCGTTAACAGAGGTACGCGCGAGATCTGCTGTTCTGGATTAGCAGCAACGGCTCGCAGCAGTGTCTCCAGATGTCCGGCCATGCGAGCAATCGTGGGCGGCTCGAACAGATCAGTGCTGTACTTGAATCGGCCTGCAATTCCACTCGGCGCGTCGTCCAACTCAAGGCAGAGATCGAACTTCACCAATTTAGTATCAACTTGTGATTGGGTAAGGGCCACGCTCCAGCCATTGCCGTCGATCGGCATGGGAGGCTCCAGCGTGAACAGAACCTGGAACAGCGGGTTGCAACTAAGTGTTCGTGCCGGGTGGAGTTCATTCACCACCTGAGTGAACGGCGCATCGTCATTCGCAAGCGCATCAAGGCTGATATTTCTTGCGCGTCGAAGGGTCTCACTGAATGTAGGATCGCCTGACAGATCATTTCTAAGGACTACTGGGTTTAGGAAGTAACCTAACAAGCTCTCCAACTCAGAGCGCTTCCGTGCGGAACTTACTGTCGCAATCGCAACATCATCCAAGGCGGAGTAGCGATGTAACAGCACCGCGAGGCCTGCCAGCAAGGTCATGAACAGCGTCGTCCCGCTGCGCCGCCCAAGCATCTTCAACGCTTGACTGACTTCTTGCGAAAGGCCAAACGGATGAATAGCCCCATTGAAGCTCTGCATTGCCGGGCGAGGACGATCTACCGGCAACTGTAGCATCGACAAGTCGGTAAGTTGCTTTTTCCAATAGGCTAGTTGCGACGACAAGGCTCCACTTTGCACCAGCCAGTCCCGTTGCCAAACTGCAAAGTCGGAGTAGTGAATCGACAACTCCGGCAATGGAGAGCGCTTACCGTGGCAATACGCTTCGTAAAGAGCAGTCAGTTCAGGAAGGAAAACGCGATAAATCGAGAACCCGTCGAAAATGATGTGGTGCAGTGTTAGATAAAGTCGATGATCGGTATCGCTAAGGTGGATCAAAAGCGCACGGAAAAGAGGACCGTTGGCCAAATCGAAAGGCCTCTGTGCGTCTTCCACCGCCAGCCTTAGTGCCTCGGGCTCCCGTTGAGGGGCGGGGATACTCCGCAGGTCTACGACTGGGACGCGAACCTCAAATGGAGAGCCGATGACTTGCACCGGTTGTCCATCGATAACCCGGAACTTGGTTCGCCAGGCCTCCTGACGGCGCACGATTTCAGTTAGTGCCCGCTCTAACGCTCCAGGATCAAGCGTTCCGGTTTTATAAATTGTGATCGGCTCGTTATACAGCGAAACATCTGTCACTAGCTGCGTATGCAACCAGATCTGTTCTTGGCCGTGTGACAGCGGCACGACGTCGCCGGGCGGTCTCCGACCAATGGCGCTTAGCGCCTGAGCTTTCTCGTTCAGTTCAGCGATGTGAATACCCACAAGCCGATGATTCCTTTTAGTTGGCGGAAAACGAAACTGGCAATGCAGTGAGACCACGCAGACCGAGGTTCTCGCGCCAAACCAGTTTTTCTGTGGCCAGAGCTAAATCGGGGAAACGGCGGAGCACAAGAGCAAAAGCAATTTGGCCTTCGATACGGGCCAGCGGGGCGCCAAAGCAGAAGTGTGGACCCCAGCCGAAGGCGACGTGGCGATTATCTTTTCGAGTGAGATCGAGACGGTCAGGATCAGGAAATCTTTCCGGGTCGCGATTGGCAGCGCCCATGACGGCCAAAACTGCCTGACGTTTGGCGATTTTCTTTCCCCCCATCTCTACATTGTCAGGAGCGATGCGAGCCGTATATTGGCTAGGGCTCTCGTACCGCAACAACTCCTCGACGGCGACTCCGATGATAGATGGATTTTCCCGCAAGCGGTTTGCTTCGTCAGGATTTCGGAGCAGGCTCACGATTCCGTTGCCAATCAGATTCGTTGTTGTCTCCTGACCACCTACCATGGTCAGAATTGAATTCGCAATTACTTCCTCATCGGTCAGACGGTCCCCATCAACCTCGGCTGTCAAAAGGGAATTGACCAGACCTGGGCGAGGCCTGCGGCGTAGCTCGGCAATCATGCTGCGGAAATATTCCGCCATATCTTCCAAACTGCGCAGTACTCGCGCGACACGATTCGGATTGTGCTGAAAGTTCCCCAGCATTTCGGCAAAATCCGCCGACCAGCGTTTGAGCAGCTGATGGTCGGATGTCGGCACGCCGAGCATTTCGGCGGTCACGATTGCCGGTAATGGAGCGGCGAAATCCGCGATCACTTCCATTTGGCCCGCATCTCGCACTCGATCAAGCAATTGATTCGCGATTTCTAGTATGTGCGAACGAAGTGCTTCGACGCGATGCGGCGTGAACGCTTCCGCGCACAGTCCTCGCAGGCGAGCATGAGTCGAAGCGTCCATGAACAACATTTGCTGCACCATCACCTTCGCGATGGGCGTCAAATCACCCAAACCCATAGCCGTCAGTTGGTCGGGGGTTGGAGTGCGGTTCGCAGAAAAGCTCGACAATACCTGCATTACATCGCTGTATCGCGTCACAACCCAGGCATGCAGAAACTGGTCCCAGTGCACTGGATCTTCTGACCGCAAACGTTGATAAAGCGGATACGGATTCGCCAAAACTTCCGGTTCGAGCAAATGATAGAAACTTAGAGTTTGATCCACTTGTCCCCGTGGAGTACCACCTGGAAGACTCTGAAGCAGACTGGATGTCGAAGCAGCCATGAAATTAGTCGGCGGTGGCTCGGGTTTCATTTGCGATCAGCGACTCAACTTCGGTCGAAAGCTTGGCAGCCGTCGGGGAATCAAATACGCGCCGTAACGAAAGCTCGACGCCAAAAGCATCTCTTAGACGCGCGATCAACTGCGTCCCTAGCAAGGAATGTCCACCAAGGAAAAAGAAATTATCGTTGACACCAACGCCTTCGACTCCAAGTAGCTCGCTTAGTATACGAACGATTGTCCCTTCGATGGGATTGTGAGGTCCCTCGCGGCTGGGATCGCCAACAATATTGGTCGGATCGGGGATGGGCAGCTTGGTGCGATCGACCTTGCCGTTACTGTTCACCGGCAGTGAATCCATTTGTACGAAAATCGGCGGCACCATGTAATCAGGCAGATATTCTCTCGCCAACAAATGAAGCGATGCGTAAGAAAGTTCCGCGCCTGGAACCGGGACAATGTAAGCGACCAATTGCTTATTACCCGCAATGTCTTCGCGTGCCACAACTGCACTTGCCTGCACCCCAGGATGTTGGCGAAGTACGCTGATGATTTCGTTGGGCTCAATGCGATAGCCCCGAATCTTTATTTGACTGTCGATGCGTCCGACGAACGCAATTTGACCATCGGGGAGTACTCGCCCGAGGTCACCTGTTTTGTACAAACGGCTATCGAGATCCTTGCTGAACGGATTGCGGACAAAATGCTGGCGGTCCAGGTCAGGCCTGTTTAAATAGCCTCGCGCCAAGCCTGCGCCACCGATGTAGATTTCCCCCACAGTTCCGTCCGGTGCCTCATGAAATTCTTCGTCCAGAATATGAACCTGAACTCTGTCAATAGGCCGGCCAATGGTCGGTTTGCGGTCGGCATGTTCATTCGGTAACACCTCACCGGACGTGGCTACCACTGTGCACTCCGTCGGCCCGTAATTGTTGACAACGACGAAGGGCAGATTCGGTGCAGGATAGCGATGCAACGCATCGGCCCCGGTCAAAAGAGTCCGCAGTGAGCACCGGGAAGGCCACTCCATGGTCATCAGGCGTTCAGCCAGGGCCGTCGGAACAAAACTGATGGTGATTTCTTGCTCGAGCAGCCATGCTTGCAGAGAATCGTGACTCAGCCTTGTCGTGTCGTCGCAAAAGTGCACACTGGCGCCACTCACCAGGTACGGCCAGATCTCCCACACCGCAGCGTCGAAGCTCACACTTGCGAGCTGACTCGCCCGGTCCGATGGAGTCACCACGAAAGCGCGCTGGTGCCACTGGATAAGGCTGAGCAAGGCATCGTGCGTGATCTGTACACCTTTTGGCTGCCCGTCCGATCCGGAAGTGTAGATCACATACGCCAGGTGTTTCCCCGATCCTTCAGCATCCGGGTCGGAAGCGGGTTGGCGCGAAATCAGATCCGCTTGCTGCTCAATGTCAACGATAGTGCGTCCATTACGCGGCAATTGCTGATTGATCGACTCGCGTGTAACCAGGATCGGCACATGCGAGTCTTCCAACATAAAAGCCAATCGCTCGGAGGGATAGGACGGATCGAGTGGAACGTAGGCTCCTCCCGCTTTCAATATCGCCAGAGCGCTAACCGCCAATTCCGGCGATCGCTCCAGGCAAAGGCCAACCATAACTTCCGGTCCAACTCCAAGGGAACGCAAATGATGCGCCAATTGATTGGCGCGAGCATTCAACTCGCCATAGGACAGCGAACCGGAATCGGAAGAAACAGCTAATGCGTCAGGCGTGTGTCGGGCATGGTGCCCGACCATTTCAGGTATCAATGAGGGCTTCTGACGATTCGCGAATTCTGGAAACGATCGGTTTACCTTGAAGGCAAAACCATCGATTGGTTCTTGCGAGCTAGACATAGTTTCGCTTCCGCCTGGGGACGAAATTAGGGGAGCAGGAAACGGTCACTAGGGTGAAATCCTTCTTCAACAGGAGGCTTTCTTTACCGAACGAGATCTCCCGCTTCTTTCACTTCAACTACATGCTTTTGTGCGCCACACATCGCAAAGAGTTCGCCGTTGGTGACTCTCCGCAAACTGGATCGCTGCGAAATCGACTGGAAAGCCGATTCCAATCTTTGCCATTGCCTGTAATCATCCATCTCCCAGCTATGGAGATAGAGGTGCGCAACCCCGCCATTGGCCTCTACGTGATCAAGCGCATGCCCAAAATGAGCAGCCCAATCCGTGGACAATCGATAGATTGTAAGAAAATTGAAGATGCCCTGAAGGTTTCGCTGCAGCAATGCATGACGAAGTTGGATGCTTCGCGGATGATTATGCGCTTGTGTGCTGACGCCCCACATAAAGGGATCGCTTGAAAATCCATGAAGATTCAGCATACAAGTGCGGGCGCCAATAAAGCCTGCTTTTTTGACCAGGCGGGCGCCTCTCCAACCAAACTTGCCTCTCGGATAGCAGAACGAAAGCACCTGCTGCCCGAGCAGATCCTCCATCCAACGCTTGCCATCGGAAATTTCCAACCAAGCCTTCTCGTCAGAAAGTGTTTGCAGCGGCACATGATTCATTCCATGCCCGCCCACCTCAAAGCGCTGTGAGAGTTCGCGGACCTGTGCCGGCGTTAATACCGGCTGCTCCGGATTCCGTGCAGGGACGTAGAATGTCGCAGACAGACCGTACTTGCTCAGCATATCTGCTACCCGCAAGTCCGACGGGTGGCCATCGTCAACGCTAATCGTTACGAATGACTGGTTGTTTGTATCGTGGGCGCGCAAGTTAATTCCAGGGCTCCTGCAAGACTTTCCATACTAGACGGGAACAACTTCTTTCGCATTCCTCGTCTCGGCCAGCACTTCTGAACGGCGTCTCTTCGCCAACACGGTGTCGTAGATATTCCGCAACATACGGTAGTTCTGCTCTGCGGTGTATTTGGTCTCGTATTCCTGACGCGCCTGCTTGCCAAACTGCGTCAGTAGATCGCGGTTTCTCCACGCAAAAGATACTTTTTGTGCCAAGTCATCGGCATCACTTGGGCGGAACAACAGTCCAGTGCGGCCATCCAGAACGATTTCCTTCATCGCGCCTAATTCCGACGCAATCACCGGCACACCACAAGCGTACGCCTCGGCCAAGGTGAGTGGGAAGTTCTCGTACAGTTGGCTGGGAAAAACCAAAAAACGGGCGCCCCTCATGGTCTGCATCAGTTCATCGAGCGGCAGTTGCCCGAGGTACTGAATATGGGGCATCGTGGCCGCAACGGTCCTTAGCTCGTCCACCAGCGGACCGGTCCCCGCAAGGCGCAATGGAACGGGTTCTGGCAACTTGCGCCACGCATCGAGCAAAGTACGCAACCCTTTCTGTTCTTCGATGCGGCCTACAAATAACGCATATGAACCAGCAGTGTTTCGCTCGCCCGGGTCAGAATATACAAAATTCGGCTTAACGGTGATTTTGCTCGGATCCATTCCTGCAGCGACGAAGTTGGAACGTGAAAACTCTGTCAGCGCGATATAACGATCGATCAGATTTTCGTAGGTCCCGGTTGACCGATGCCAGGCCAGCATCATGGCAACGCTGGCTGTGCTGGCACGCGACCCGCGGTAGCAACCATGCAGAATGCTATGACCGAGATTCGAGGTGCAGTCATGGCAAGGTTTGCCGTCACGTGAAAAATTTGCGCCTGGACAAAGCAGCCGGTAATTGTGCAGGGTCTGCACCACCGGGACGTGCTGATCGCGACACGCACTGTAGATTGAGGGCGAAATCACCATGAATGTGTTGTGAACATGTACGATGTCGGGGCGGCTACTCTTTAGAACCTCAGCAAACTGACTCCGCGAATCCGACGACCACACCGTCCTGAACCCCAGCATCAGGCGTTGCGTCAGAGGGTAGTTCTCGATCTCTTTATTTGTCCGCCAATACTCAACCACTTCGTCTCCCGAGGCCCTGAGCAGGTCTCGCTCTCGCTGATAGACCCCGTCTTCGCCGCCGGGCAACTGATACGAATTGTGGACAAGTAAAACTTTCACCGATTCACCGTTAGCTCTATGCTCCACCCTTAGCGGTGCTGCTAACCACCTCGGCGTGAACGGGCATGGTGGCAAGGTTCGCCATGACAAGTGGGTATCCGAGACGGACCATCACCTCGCCCGCATTCGCTTCAATGATTCGAAGTTGCTCGGGCGAGAGCCGGCTCCGCCACCCCTGTACTTGACCACTGCGAATGAAACGGCCCCGCACCGAAGCTTTTTGTGGATTCGCCAGTTCTTTCTCGCGCATTTTCTCGACCGAGTTGTTTTCAATGGCTCGCCGGATTGCCTCCGGTTCCCGATAAAGACCCGCGAAATCCAGCATACGTTTGAATTGGCCTTCAGGATCCTGGCGAAGGTCTTCATATCGAATAATCAATAGATTCGGTGTTCCAGCGATCGGACTATCCAGCCAGGAACTCACGTGTCGGGGCCAGGCGCCAAACCCGTTGATTTTCCCTCGAAAGAACGAAGCGATGAATTGATCCAGATCGCCGTGAAAGCGATCGAGCGCAGAGACGAATGCGAACTCCGAAAGAATCACATCGCGAACGTCGCGAACCAGGTAAACGGCACGCTTGTAGTCCCTGCGGTAGGCTTCATGGGTTCCAATCAGCCTGCCGTCGCTGGGGAGCACTGGGCGCGCGAGTTGATGCATCCCCACTCCATGGAGCAAGCCGTTGACTGAGTTAAATGTCGCGCTTTCTCCGGTCAGCACCTCGAACATCGTGAATCGAGTCCAGGTTGTTCCTGACCGTGGATACGTGGAAAAGAATATGTCCGATGGGCGGAAATCACGATGGCGATACCATTGAACCGGAACCCGAAGCTTCGTTTTGGACAATCGAAAACGTAGCTTGGAAAAGACCGATTCGGGCTTCTTCTTGGGCTTCGCCGCCTCTTGATTGGCTCCGTTCGGATTAGTTTGTTCAGTCATTGTGCACAGTCTCCAACTTTGTGGATGCCAACTGTCAAATCTACTCGGGTGCGAGGGCTTGTTCGATTGCAGTAGTTTCCGGATTGACTACAAGACTCGCGCCACTGCCGTTCAGTTTCCGCCGTACCACCACAAAAACCATGACCAGGGATGTTACGTCCGCAAGGTTGCTGCCCCAGATCGCACCTTGGAGGCCCCAAAACCATGTTGCCGGAATTCCGACCACTAACGACGCGATCATCGCAACCGTGAATGCACGGAACACCAGTTCTGGCGCTTCCATACCGCGCAGGGCGACCGCCGGACCGTAAGCTGCGCTCCAGAAAATTTGGCCGAAGGCGACCAGCGGCAGGAGATTCATGACCTCCGTATATTTTCCTGAGTACATCAACTGGAAGACCGGGCCGCGAAAGGGTAACAAAATCCCCCAATACGCAATCGCGCCCGCAAAACCCAGTAACGTCATTTGCCCTGTGACTGCCCAGGCGCCGGCTTTCCCCTTTTGTGCAACCATGCGAGCCGCATAAGGAAGAAACAACATCGACAGAGCTGCCTTGGTTTGCTCGAAAGGCAGAGTCAAATTCATCAACGCTTTCAACTGGCCGGATTGCGCCATGCCGCTGAAACTGCTCAAAATCGGATAATAGATGTACGCCGGAATCCATCCGACCACACAGGTCGCCAATGCCCAACGCCCATAGCCCCAGTGGCGGCGCCAAGCCTCGCCTAACGTAGGGCCAACTCCGCCCTTTGGCAGCATGAAGCGCAAGCGAATCCAGAGAAGAAGGCTGGTGAACGCTGCCGCTATGCCGATGAGAACGAAAGCACTGAACGTCGATAGCGCCCCGCGATGGTAGGCAATGAAGAGGCCAGCCATCATCAGCGCGCAGTACAACAGCGATCCGGCTGCCGATGCCGCAGGGGAGAACTCGAGATAAAAAGTTCGTCGCGCCAGGAAGAGAACCAAGACGCACGGCGACGCAATCGTGACTCCCGCAAAGGCCGCAGCCAGAACTGGCTGTTTGCCAAACTCTTGTATAACGAGCGCTGTTGCGCCGAATACCACGACAAGCGATAGCGATATGACAAAGTGAATACGGGAAAGCGTTTTGAGATAGCTGCGCAGTGAGTCGCGATAAGACGATCCCCCGAAAACTGCCATCGGCTCGAGAACCAGCGATTGGTAAACCAGCGATAGCAACACAAAAATGCCGAATGCGACGGCATAGGCGCCATACTGTTCGGCGCCAAGCCAACGCGCCAGCAGGATGCTGAGAAGGAAATTAGATCCGGAGATGAGCCCCTGATCGGCGATGGCAAGCCCGCCTTTGCTGGTCCATTGCACCAGCTTGTTTCGAAGCGTCTCTCGATCCAGGCCGAGATGCTTCCCCAGGATTCCCTGCGGACTCGCTTCGACCGGGCGTTCTTCGACCGACACGGCGTTATCTTCGGACCTGATCATCGATTTCGGCTGTTTCGAAAGAAGGTATCGCTTACTGGGCGACGCAATCACGGTGGGTTGCCAGGGCGGTATCGATAAGGTTTTTCAATCGCTCCGCGAGAACCCCAACCTCGGGCTCTACCAGAATGCCATTGTGGCTGCCGGGAACTTCTTGGATCTCTACGCCACCCTGCACCAGGTCGAACCATGCGGCATAAGGATCTTCGCCGATGCGTGGCGATTGCTCTTGCGCCCGAAACAAAGTTGCCTTGCCCGCATAAGTCTGAATCTTGTATCGCCCAAGTGCCCGGCTATTCGCCTGATAGACTTCCCGGAGGGGCCGCGGCCAGGTGAGGAACCGCCAAGTCAGTCGGAGGCGGCGGCGTATGGATCGCCCGACCTGCCCGACTAGCTGCGCGGACGGAGACATCAATCCTTTCAGTAGGGAAGCCGTTGCAGACTGAAGATTGCCGGGATAAGTATCGAATAAGGCGAGAAGCGCCACTTGCTCATCCTGAGAATAAAGTTGGCGCGCCATTTCGTAGGCAACCAGCCCGCCGAACGAGAACCCTCCTAGAAGATAAGGGCCTTGGGGCTGAATCGTACGTACCTCTCCCAGATAGTGAGCTGCCATTTCCTCGATGCTGACAGGGTTGGGATGCTTTCCATCGAGGCCTCGCGATTGCAAACCATAAAACGGATGGGTGGGCGCAAGGTGACGCCCAAGGTCGCGAAAGCCGACTACATTCCCGCCCACACCGTGAATGCAGAAAAACGGAGTTTGAGATCCTTGTGACTGGATCGGCACGAGCGAGCACCAGTGGCGTGCCCAACCGTTCTTGCGCAGTGCAACAGAGAGATCCTGGATGGTGGCGGCTTCGAGCAACATCGCCAGCGGCAGTGTCTTTCCTACTAACTGGCCGATGCGGTGCATCAGTTTTGCTGCCAGGAGAGAGTGGCCGCCCACCTCGAAAAAATTGTCTTGCGCGTTTACAGGCCTGCCCAATACTTCCTGCCAAATCTGTGCAATGCCCGCAAGCAAATCATCGCTTGCAGCAAACGCCATCGCGCCTTTTTTTACCGGTTCGGGCAGATTCCGTCTGTCAACTTTTCCGTTGGGTGTCATCGGCATCGAGTCGAGCGTGACAATCAATGCCGGCACCATATAATCGGGTAATTTGTCCTTAAGATATGCGCGCAATTCTGTGTCGATGAGATCGCGCTTCTTCGTCGTGACGACATACGCTATAAGACGTTTTTCTCCGCTCTCGTCTGTGCGTGCTACAACTGCGGCCTCACGAATCCTCTCGTGTCTGCTGATAACTTCTTCGATCTCTCCCGGTTCTACGCGGAAACCACGAATCTTGACCTGATCATCTCCTCTGCCGAGGAACTCAATTTGTCCGTCACGCGCGTACCGAGCGAAGTCCCCGGTGCGATAAAGTCGTGCTCCGGCCTCAGCACTGAACGGATCGGGAACGAATTTCTCATTCGTCAGCTCGGGGCGGTTAAGGTAACCGAGTGCGATTCCAACCCCTCCAATGAATAGTTCCCCCGGTTCGCCGATCGGCATCGGTTCCAGCGAGGCATCGAGCAGATAAATTCGAGTGTTATCGATAGGACGGCCGATAGGAACGATGGCTTCGGGACGCCTCTGTGAAAGGTCGGGTTCGTAAGCGGTTGCGATTACGCTGGCCTCGCTAGGACCATAGGTGTTGATCCAGCGAATTCGATTTCCCGCGCGTGCTTGCCAACGATCCAGAATCGGGGCGGAAACCTTTTCTCCTCCGACAATCACAAGGCGAAGATTTTCCGGCGGTGCTTCCTGATTGTCGAACAGGAAATTTGTCCACTCGTGCCAGTAGGCCGTCGGGAGATCAAGCGCAGTTATCTGTTGCTTTCGAACGAACTGCATGAACTCAGAAAATCCAAGCGAAAATCCATCGTCTTTGAAGACCACCGTGCCACCAGATGACCAGGTTGGGAAAATCTCTTCAATTGCGATATCGAAACTCACCGAAGAGAACTGCAGCATGCGATCATCTGGTCCGAGCCCGTACAACTTGATCGCGGCGGAGCTGTGGTTCACCAATCCGCGGTGTCCAAGCAGCACTCCCTTAGGAGTGCCGGTGGAACCAGACGTGTAGATGATGTAAGCAGCATCCTCGGCGCTGGTGGTGTCAGGAAGATCTTGATTGTTTTGCTGGATGATGAATGGCCATGCGGAATCCAGATCAATGATCGGCGTCGAGATCGGGCCGATGGTGGCAAGCGAATCAGGAACGCCGAGCAAAACGCGAGCCCGGACGTCCTCAAGCATAAAAGCTAGTCGCTGCTTTGGATAGGCGGGATCGAAAGGAACGCACGCTCCTCCCGACTTAAGCACTGCCAGAATTGCGATCGCAAATTCCAGCGTCGGGCTAAGACACACCGCAACCGGATCACCGTGTTGAACTCCAAACGATCGCAGGTAATGGCCGAGCTGATTTGCCTTGGCGTTTAGTTCGCGATAGGTGAGTTGGCGATTGCCTTGAGAGGCAGCGCAGGCATTCGGCGTCTTCTCCACCTGACTTTCGAAGAGCTGGTGCAGGCACAAAGACGAAGGGAATGGAGTATCCGTTCGATTCCACAGGTCAATCGCGACCTGTTTCTCGTCCCGAGCGGTGCCTGGCATCTGAGGGGCGATGGGAGTGGACTGTGAATAGCCCGCTTCTGGAATGAACGAATTGCTCATGAGGTGAGACGCGGAGGACCCTGCGGAGAACGGACTTCCGCAGTTCGACTACGCTGCGCCGGAGCCTTTCAGAACCGCTGGGATGGTTCGCAGCAGGATCTCAAAGTCCAGGCGAAGCGACCACATATCGATGTATTCCAAATCCAGCTGCATCCATTTTTCGAAGGGAATGGAATTGCGGCCGTTGATCTGCCAGAGACAGGTGATTCCGGGACGAACGCTGAAGCGGCGGCGTTGCCAATCCTTGTCGAAGCCATCGCAGTCGCGCACCGGCAGCGGCCGTGGTCCGACCAGGCTCATATTGCCTTTCAGCACGTTAAAGAGCTGGGGCAGTTCATCGATACTGGTTTTGCGCAGGAATTTTCCGATGGGAGTGATTCGAGGATCGTTCTTGATCTTGAAGACAGGGCCGGAGACTTCGTTGAGATGTTCCAGGTCGCGAATACGCTTTTCTGCGTCCGGAACCATGGTGCGGAACTTGTAAATGCTAAAACGCCGCTTATTGAGTCCGAGCCGGTGTTGCGTGAAAAGAACCGGTCCCGGCGATGTCAACTTAATAAGAATCGCCACTACAAGAAGCAAGGGCCCCAGGATCACTAAAGCAATCGAAGACGCGAGAATATCCACAATCCTCTTGACAACGACTGGCCAGCCTTCTGCCATGCCCGCGTAGTGCGTCACCAGCGTGGAGCTTTCAAGTTCGTCTCCCGCAGTGTGATTGCCCTTGAGGTCGAAAAGATTGTTCAGAACACGAATGGTGATGCCTTGCTCTTCGCAAGTCGATGTAATAGCGGCGCCATATTCGTGCAGCGAACGCATCGGCAGCGTTAATACGACTTCATCAACGACTGTGGTTCGCAGGTAATGCTTCAGTCCGTCAAAGTCGCATACGAGTGGAAGGCCGGTTTCCTCGATGTGCTGCAGTCCATGCCAGTCCTGATCAGCAAAGCCCAGTACCCGATAGCCCAGCTCAGGTGAGTGCATGATGCGATGAGCGAACTCAATCGCACGGCGATTCGATCCAACGATCAGCATGAATCGCAAATTGCGTCCATGCAGACGCACCCGCTCCAGGACAGCGCGAAGCACAAGACGGCTGCCCGCGGTGGAGATCGACGTAGCCACCCAGAAGACGATGACAAACAGGCGCGTAACCAGCCTGATTTTGAAGACCGCGGCCGCTAACAGAAGGAACACAGCAACGACGGTCGAGGCTTTAGCGAAGTCGATCACATCGCGGCGGCGTCCAGAAAATCGTCGCGAACCATAAAGACCAAAACTAGAGAAGACAACGTGCCAGGTAAGCATCAAACCGGCGAACAGGAAGAAGTTCACCAGCTTAATGCGCATCGAAAGTACTTCTTCGAAACTCAAGCCCGTCTGCGTTTGCCGCAGCACGATGAAGGCAGCGGCTAGAAAGCACGCTACCATCAGAACAAGGTCGTAGACCTTGAGGGCATTGAGAAGAATTTGGCGCCGAACAGGTCCCATAGGAAATTCTGTGAATCGTCTATCCGGTATACGAAAACAGATTGCTCAATTTGGGGACGGAGTGGAGAGAAAAGCGGCACTACGGCTGTGCCGCTTTACAGACGCCGGTAGATCGATTCCGGAACTGGGAACGTGCGTTGGTTCAGGACCGCGCCCAGAATCCGCACATTGTGCGACCTTGCTTCTTGAATGACTCGTTGAGCGATTTCTCGTCTGGACGAATTCGCCTTCAGGACCAGTGCGATCCCGTCCGCGGATGAAGCCAGGCGCACCGTATCGCTGTACAGATTCATCGGCGGGGAATCAATCAGGACGTAGTCGAATTGAGCACGCAACTGCCGGATGTAAGCGACCAACGCTTCCGTAGCATTTAACGCGGATTCCGCCTTCTCTGGTGATCCACAGGTCAGCAGCCACAGATTTGGCAACGGCGAGCGCCGCAGGTAGCCTTGAAGCGGAGCCGCGGCTGCGACTGCATCGGCCAAGCCATTATGGTTGGTCAGAGAGAACAACTCATGCATCGTTGGATGGCGCAGATTTGCGTCAACCAGGCAAACAGTATTGCGGCTTTGCGTCGCCAGCATGGTCGCTACTTGCGAGGTCAGCCAGGTGCAGCCCGCTCCCCGCTCGACGCTCGAGAACACAACGACTCGGGCCGAATCCGCCAGCAGGAACAATCTCTGCACCAGCTTCGTCAGTTCCTCACGTGGGTGCCCTTCGGGTCCCCGCGGAATTGCGCCGACTTCAGCCGTATTCGATTGATCCAGCCATTCTGGCGAGACCTCTGCGGTTGAGGCTACTACTGTGCGTTGTTCGTGCTCCCGTTCCTCAGCTGCTTTTTGGAGAAGTTCGAAATTCCTGCTCATTTTTCCTATTTCCTTTTCCCGTGAAGAAGTGGCAAAGCCTGTTCGGTGTTACGCCGCGGCTCTCAGTGCGTTCCAGTCATCGTGTCAGTCGACAAAGGCTTCGGTCGATGTCCATTGCCATTGCCGTTCCCATTTCCATTTCCGTTTCCGTTTACCGTCACGTGAAAGTGGTTTCCGTTCGGGCTTGGTACGGCCGCCAGTACAGGCAGGTTCAGTACGTGCTCGACCTCAGTTGGTGTCCGGAACGATCCATCCATACGTTCCTTCATGAACACCGTGCCGGCGCTCACCGTGACAGCAAGAAGAGTCCCAACCAGGGCAAATAACCATCCCGACTGCGCTGGGTACATCGGCACGGACGGCTTTTCTTGGATCGAAACGTTCACGATCTGAGTGGTATCCAGTGCGTCAGTGATACGGGCTTCCTCTCGTTTCTTGAGGTAGAGAAGGTAGTTATCCTCCGCAGCCTTTGCGGACCGCGCCAGATCCTGCAGTTCAATGTTCTCGCCGTCCAGCTTGCGAACGCCCTCCATATTCTGGGCAATGACTTTTTCCAGTTCAACGATCCTTGCCCGGTCACCCGTGATCTGCGCTTTCTCCTTGACTATTTCGTCGTTGATCCAGAGAGCCGATGGATTGCGGTCAGTGGTGACATCGAACATCGGCTTGTCGCTATTGATCAAGTCCTGTGTTTCCGCGATTTCCTTCTCGACTTCCACCAACGGCGGATAATCCGGTTGATACTTGGAAGCGAGATCGCTGCGCCGCAATTCCAGATCCAGCAGCTTCGATCTCATCTCCTTGGTCGACCCGTCATCGACTTTGCGCTCCTGGGCCAACAAGCGAGGAGCCGTGTCTTTATGCAACTGCTCCAGTGCATCCAGTCGCTTCTGTGTTTCGGCTAAGTCCGTTCGAGTCTGGCCAAGGCTGTAATTGAAGTCATTGACCTTTTGCAGTGCGCTATCGCGCGTCAACATGGGGTTTGCAACACCGGTTTCCTGCGGGAACGCCTTCAACTTGGCTTCGGCCGCTTCCAAGTCGCCTTCGGCGCGCTTGGTCTGCTGGTCAAAGAAGGCAAACTGTCCGATCGGGTTGTGCAATTCCTTATGCTTCTGCAAGTACACGTCGTCAAGGGTGCTCAGCACCATCGCAGCTTCCTGCGGATCGGTGGACGGGTACGTTACACGCACGATATGGCTCTTCGGAATGGATTCGACGCGGAGGCTGGACTTCAAGCTGGCAACCTCTTTCGCGAGCGCTTCCTCAGGCTTGCGGCTGAAGAAGAACCACCTCTTGCTATCGTGTTTCTGCAGTCCAAGTTTCAGCACGACCGGCCGAATAACGTCGTCACTCTTAAACAGTTCAGCTTCCGAGTTCAGGTCTTCTTCCATGACCTGATCGTTGGAGATCATCGGATTGCCAGCCTGCGGCGACACAACCGGATCGACACGTTCCTTGTGTACAAGAATCTCCGTGTGGGATTCATAGCGCGGCAGCATGATTGCTGCGAGGGCTGTTCCCAACAGAACCGCAATGAAGGAAACCACCAAAGCAACGCGGTGACGAAAGCCCATCGCGACCAGGTCGCGAGTGGTGAGCGTTGCTGGCTGCCCACTGTGAATGACTAGCTGTTGACTTTCCATATCAACTCTCCTTGGCTTTCGCTCAGAATGATTTTGACTGTGCGCCTAATACGTTCACGCTGTAGATCGGGATCCATTGCTGGATTTTGGATAACGCGTTCTTGGGAACAAACAACATGTCACCCGGTCGAAGATGCACGTCCTCCGACAAATCTCCGTTCTTCTCCATGGTCTTAAGGTCGATCACTTTGGTTTCGACCCAGTTGTCATCGACTCTGCGGAAAAGGATCACATGTGAGTGCTTCGCGTATTGGCTGTTCAACCCTCCTGCCATCGCGATTGCCTGTGTGGCAGTAGTATCGCCGCGCATTTCGTACTTGCCAGGTTTGCCTACCATGCCGTCAGCAATGAAATAAGGCTTTTGGAAATCTCGCAGGTTAATCGAGATGTTCGGCTTGTTCAGAATCTTGCCGTAAGACTCCTCCAGCTTGTCCTTGAGCTGCTGCGGAGTCAGGCCATTGACGTAAACGTCGCCAATGCTGCGAGCGGTGACGTATCCGTCGGGCTGCACGGTGAGTGTCTGGTTCCACTCCGGTGTGTAATCAAAAACAACGTCGAACGAATCGCTCGCGCTCAGTTTGTATCGCGGATATCGTTCCGAAAAAGTCGGAGCATTCGTGAAATGATTTGATTGCGAGGCGACCGGCGCCGTCGATGCGTTCAGCGTTGTGTCTTGCGCCAATGCCGCGACCGAAGTCAAAATCAAAGCCGCTAGAATCCAGGTTGATACTCGTTTCATGTTTCCCATCTCCATCGAATCTGTTACTTGCTCTAAATACAGCTCCGCCCTGTCAGTTCGCCGGGCTATTTCAACTAAATTTTGTCTGCTCAACTGTTTGCGGGGAATTTCCCGCACTTGTTCAACTCTAGCGTTCAAAACGGATGAACTCGCTCACAGCCGCGAATCCTGTTGCCTGGCCGTTCGATTCAGACCGTACGATTTCGCCCACCGATTTCAAATGCAAACCTCCAGATGATTGTTCAAGTGGAGGAAACTGGAACTCCAATCGCACTGTCGTTCCGACGGGAGGCACCTCCGCGCTGAAGACGAAAACGCCGTGCGTACTGATATCGCGCGTGTATCCCTTGCTCATGCATCGCGATCCATCTTCGCGTTTCCATCGAAAAATTACTGGAATGCCGAGTCGGTAGCGCATGCAGCTACGCTGCTGCAGGGGGGCGCACACTGTTTGTAATAGGCTGGCCACTGGTTCTAATTAAATGGGGAAACTATTGATCTATCGGTCGAAACGGCGTGCTTAACATACGAAATTGGGGCAGGTTGTAAAAGAGGCGGAAAGTTTCGCCAACACAGGACTATTAGGCTCAAATACCAGCCGGGGGTGACGTACCCTCCGAGGTGAGCGAATACCTACTCCCTGCTAGGGTACGTTATGCCCTCAAGATCGGATAGAGAATATCGACTCCAGTAGCAGGATAAAAGTCCCTAGACGGCTCTCTCCTCCGCGTGTAGTATCTCCCGGAGAGTTACTGTTCCTCCCCTTTAAGAGAGGAATTCTCCGACTCCAGGACCTACATGACACCCTCCGGGCCAGCATCCATTCGTGTCCTGGTTACTGACACTACCCGCATGGGAAGCCAGTTACTCGCAGATGCGTTGAGGCGGGATCCCCAATTTGAGATTGTTGCCGTTTGTGCGAGTTCGCACGAAACATTAACCGCGCTTTCGCAGAAACCCGATGTGGCCATCCTGGGCCTGAATATCGATGACCAGCCGCTGAAGGGCCTGGAGATGTGCCGCCAGATGCGGCTTTCAGCCTCCGACTGCAAGACTATTCTTTTACTGGAGAGTTCCAAGAAAGAAGCAGTACTGGGCGCGTTTGGCGCGGGGGCGCGAGGCGTTTTTTGCCGCGCTGAATCCATCGAGGCTCTCCGGAAGTGCATAACTGTGGTTTCCACAGGTCAAGTCTGGGCCAATCAGGTCGAAATGCGTTACGTACTCGAAGCTTTTGCTGATGCGGCCCCAAGTCGCCTCACCGACTCTCGCGGTACCGTGCTGTTATCCAAGCGCCAGCAGGACATTGTCCGTTGCATCACGGAAGGCCTCACCAATCGGGAAATCGCTGCACGATTAAAACTGAGCGAACACACGGTCAAAAACTATATCTTCCGGATTTTTGACCGCCTTGGCGTTTCCACGCGGGTGGAAATGGTGCTGTACGCATTCAGTCAGCGCGACTCGCAGAAAATGACCGGGCTCGAATCCCAAGCGGTCTCTCTGGAAGAATTACCGGATATCGAACGATACCGGCGGTTAGCGGAATTTGAGACAGCACTTTCGACCCTTCGATTAGGCGAAATGCATCGAGATGGCCACGAGATTTCTAAAGACAGCGTGGCGGCGACCATGTGGTTCTTGATCGCTGAGAAGATTGGCGCCGAGTTAAATGGAGGTGCTCACGCGGCCTTGACGGCATTGGAACCGACGATGGAGGCACACGAAACTCGAGAAGCTCACAGGAGGGCCGACAAATGGCTCAGTGAACACGAACTGGTGCCTACTGGCGATTTTTCTCCCCCGCAATCTGCGGCTCCCACTGAGGCCCCAGAACGGCGGACTGCCCGCCGTCAGGCATCGCGCCGAGGAGCGCGCGCGTGACATCGCTGTCCTCGTGGGCATCGTCTTCTGCCGAGATATCGGCACTTTTCTCAAAAATTCTTTCACCTTGACATCGGAACCAAGCGGCACGAGACTATCCGGGCGCCACGCTAAACGGTTCCGCTTCTCGGGCGTGTCGCAGCCCTCCCCCCGTAACATCGAGAAGCAATCGACGCGTAGGCGAGCCTTGGCTCGTGTGCGCGTTTTTGTCTTTTAGACAGGACACGCACTCTCCGCTAGCGGGCGCACTGATAACCACGATGTGGGAGGGGTCATGAAGCATGCAGCTCGCTCTGTTTTAATTCTTCTTTGCGCCGCGCCAGGATTTGCCCAAGTAGGAGGGTCGGGCACTCCGAACACGGTGCCGTTATGGACTAACACAACAACCCTAGGTAATTCTGCAATCACGCAGAACGCAGGCAATATCGGTATCGGTGGTGCTCCCAATGGCGGAGCAAAGTTCAGTGTCTTCACAGCGAACGCGTCTGGCGAAGCGATTCTCGGAAACAACCTCTCCAACGCGACAACGACATTTCCTGTCGGTGTAATCGGTCTCAGCGCCGGTTTGCAAGGCGTCGGTGTGTATGGACAAGCCACGTCGACAACCGGGAGCACTTTGGGGGTCGCAGGCGTTACCGTGAGCCCGACTGGCATTGGCATCGAGGGCATCAGTGACGCACCGACCGGATCGGGCGGCAGTGGCGTCACCGGACTCTTTAACGGAGGCGGTAATGGCAACGGAGTAGTTGGGATCAGCGCAGGTGTGCAAGGAAGTGGAGTCTTGGGCCAATCCACCACCAATATCGGTGTCAGCGGGCTGACTAGCGCGAAAGCGGCCACTGCAGGCTACTTCGATAACACTGGTAGTGGCAATCTCTTGATTGGCGCTGTCAGTGGCGTGCACAAGTTTCGCGTCGATGGAACCGGAAAGGGTTACTTTGATGGCGGTACTCAGACCGGAGGCGCCGACTTTGCCGAATCTGTCGCAGTCTCCCAGCGCGAGAAATCGCACGAACCCGGCGATCTCTTAATGGTGGACCCACAAGCAACGCGCCAACTGAAACTCGCCACCGAGCCTTACTCCACTCTCGTCGCCGGAATTTACTCGACCAAACCCGGGGTGTTGGCAACCACGCACGGCCTGAACGAGGCCGCTGCTGACGAGGTGCCCCTTGCGATCGTTGGAATTGTTCCGTGCAAGGTAACCGTCGAAAATGGTCCCATCCAGCCCGGCGACTTGCTCGTCAGTTCGTCTACTCCAGGCTATGCGATGAAGGGAACGGACCGCAGTCGCATGCTCGGCGCAGTTGTTGGAAAAGCATTGGAACCCATCAGTGAAGGTAGAGGTGTAATCCAGGTGTTAGTCACCTTGCAGTAGGTCGTCTTTCCCCAACGAAATCGTTAAAAAATTCGGCGGTGCCCGTCGGACACCGCCGATAAAATTTTCGCAAACCAATCTATTGCACGGTCAGCTGAACGACCACGTTGTGATTGACCACTCCCGTTCCCGCGATTGTCAGATTGTAAGTGCCAGGGTTCGTCGAGGACCCAACGTTTACGGTCAACGTAGACTGCGTTGTCCCCGGTGGAGTTAATTGCGTGGGGTTCACCGTACAACTGCTCCCCGTGGGGCAGAAGTAGACCGTGAGATTAATCGGTTGATCAAACCCCGCGCTCGGCGTCACTGTGATGGTGGAAGTCCCTTGATTTCCGCGAGTGACCGTCAGCGAATTCGGCTGAGCCGCGATCGAGAAATTGGGCCCGGAACCGAAGAGCGAAATCGTTTGACTTGGGCCGTTGAACGCATTGTCATTCAGGATGGCTTGACCGTTCTGCGTTCCATAACCCGACGGACTGAATGTGATCTGGTAGATGCAGTTGGTGTCCGGCGCAACCAAGTTGTTTATGCACGGATTTTGGTTATTGAAGCCGTATGGCCCAGAGATCGATGGTGTTCCCATCAGCAAGTCGTCATCCCCGGTGTCGGTCACAGTCACCGACATTGTGCTATGTCCACCAATCGGCGTCGCTGGGAAAGTCAAGGATGTCGGGCTTAGCTTGATTACCGGGGCCAGACCCTGTGTGGATGAACTATTAACCTCGCGCACTCGGTTGTTCCCGCCATCCGCGATGAAGAGATCTTCCTGGCTATCAAGAGCCACGCCGTAATTGTTGAGATATGCGCCTAGAGCTGGGCCACCGTCACCGGCAAAGCCATAGTACTTTGGCGAACCGGATGGCCAACCGGCAATGCTCGTTACCGGATTAACGATTGGCGACGTTGCGGTATCGATCCTCTGAACTACGTAGTAGAGAGAGCTTCCACTCACGAACAAGTTGTCGCGCGAATCGAGGGCCACGTACATGGGGAAAATGTAATGGTTTAACAGCGCGGCCTGTCCATCCGGCCCGAAGCCGTTTGAGCCGTCGAATGCGAACGCACAAATAAATCCGACTGTCCCGCAGTACTTGCCAGTGTTGTCCACCACGCGAATACGATTGTCGCCGCTGTCAGAGATGAAGATGTTCCCGGTGCTGTCAGCCATCACACCATACGGCAGGAATAACAGCGCGCTGGTTGCGGGACCGCCATCTCCGCAGGAACCGGCTGCAGGGTTTGCGCAGGCCGTACCAGTGCCGGCCAGTGTCGTGATAGTTCCGCTCGCGATGTTGACTTCACGGACTCTGTTTGCCCGTTGATCGGCAACATAAAAATTCCCAGAAGCGTCAAGACTGACTTTGGTTGGGAAAGTGAATGTGGCCGCGGTTGCCCTCCCACCATCTCCACAGCCCGACGTCGGGGTGCAGGACTTCCCAGTTCCCGCGACGGTGCCGATGTTGCCTGGCTGGATCTGAACCCCTGCGATGGTGATCGGCGACGACTGGGTGTTCAATACGCGAACCACAAGATTGAACGTGTCAGCTATGTATACGTTCCCGAGATTGTCCAACGCGAATCCATAAGGCGAATTGAGATTAGCGCTGGCGGCAGGGCCGTCTACGTAATTTGCGATCCCGTTCCCGGCGATGGTTGTGATGTTCCCGCCAGTGACTTTCCGGACTCGATTATTGGCAGTATCAAGAATGTAGAGGTTGCCTGATGCATCAACGGTGACATCGCGATCGCCACCAAGAATAGCCGATGTGGCGGCACCATCCGCGAGTCCCCCGCCCGCATAGGTAATAATGTCATTCTTCGATTTATTCATCTGGCGAATGCGTTGATCGCCTGAGTCGGCGATATAGAAGTTGCCCGATGAATCCCCGTAGAAACCATGTGGGGTATTCAAGAACGCGCTAGTTGCGGGTCCGTTGTCACCACAAAAATTCGCATTAATGAAACTCGAAGAACAGGCGACGCCGTTGCCTGCGATGGTTGTGATTACAGACGTGCTCGGAGGATTACTTCCCGGCGTGACCTTGCGTATGCGATTGGTCGGCGCATCGGCGATGTAGAGATTGTGGGCGGAATCCACATAGAGTTGCCAGGGATTAGTCAACGTCGCCGACGTTGACGGTCCGCCGTCGCCGCAACTCTGTGTGCCTAGGCAGGTCGCTCCGGTTCCTACGTAGGTCGTAATCGCACCTTGGGGTGTTATCACCCGAATGCGATGGTCTCCGGCGTCTGCGATGAAGATGTATCCGAGTGGGTCAACCGCAACCGCGTTTGGACTGTTGAGATAAGCAAGTTGGGCGGAGCCGCCGTCGCCACAGGCGTTGGTTGGGCTCGGGCAAGTGTTGCCGCCGCCGGGCAACGGAGTCCTCGAACCTGCGATAGTGGCAATGCAACCGACGCATACATTGGTCTTGGCAATCGTGATCGGGCTGGACTGCATATTGACGACGCGAATGCGATTGTCGCCAGTGTCAGCGATATAGACGTTTCCCGCAGCATCGGTGGCAACCCCGTTTGGCGCAGCGAGCAACGCGCTAGACAGCGTTGCCGGGTTCCCGTCCCCACAGTTGGCAGTCGAAGGAGAACAGTAGTGGCCTTGGCCGGCTAGCGTCGTCATGATGCCATTCGTGTCGACTCGGCGAATCAAGTAATCCTGTGTATCGGCGATGATGATGTTGCCGCTGCTGTCGACCGCGATTCCTTCCGGCTGATTGAGGCTGCCTTGCGTCGCCGGCTGGCCATCAAGGTTCCTGGGCTGCTCCATCGGCCATCCCACACCGGCAAAGAGAGTGAGATGTCCGGCCGTGTCCACTTTGAACACCTGATTTGCTGTCGAAGAAACCGTGTACACGTTGCCTTTGTTGTCAACGATGACATTTGACGGGCCAGGTATGTCAGCATTGTCCCCGGTTGCCGGGCCGGAGACGGATCCACCTCCGGCAACGGTATTGATGGTGTTTTGCGCGTTCATCGTTTGAAGTCCGCAAAGAAGAATCACAAGCATCGCGGCAAAGTGAGCGAGATTGTGCAAACGAATGCCTGAAAACGACAAGGGGGGGCGAGAATTCGTGAACATAGTGTCCTCGGAACGCTGGGATCGACCTGGGGAGAGAGTCAGATTTTAGCTGTTCGGAGTCTACGCACCTGTGCAATCTTTTGGCAATAGGAAGGAATGCCCTACCACACAAGTAGAATTTTGGCTCCAATGCCCCGCTTATTTTCCACTGCCGAAGCGTGCGACACCGAACCAACCCAAACCCCTGAAGCGAAAAAAGTGAGCGCAACTCCTTCTGAATACTGAGTAACCCGCGTTAGTAATTGTCCTCCCGGCCACGCCTGGATTTGTCCAATTGTCAAAATTCTCACCGTCCATCGCGACCTTGTGACGTCATTGCTTCCGGGGAATACTCGCAGAGTCGGAAGCGTGGGAATCGGTACAACCGAGACCCGTGGCTTAATCCGGCGTCCCCCTGCTCATGGGGAGTTTTGATCGATCAAGGCGCGGAACAACAGTTATCGCTCCTTGCATTGAAAGGACAACAGACCATGAAGCAACGAGTTGCACTTTTATGTTTGGTTCTCCTGGCCTCAAGCATAGCCGTGGCACAGATTTCGCCACAGTTCTTCGGAATGCATGCTTCGACGACGAACCCATGGCCTACCGCGGTTAACGTCGAATTTGCCTCCTGGCGGTCGCACGACGCCGTCGTGAAGTGGGCCGATATCAACACCGCCCCTGGCGTCTACGATTGGTCACGTCTGGATTATTTCCTGCAATTTGCGTCGAAGAACGGGCAAACCGTGCTCTACACGTTCTATTACACGCCGAGCTGGGCATCGTCCTCTCCGAATGCATCGTGTGCGGTCGATAATCTCGGGGGCTGCGCTCCTCCGAACGACCTCAACGCCGACGGCACTGGTACGGACCAGCATGTCAAAGATTTTATTGCTGCACTCATGAAACACGTAGGAGCCGGCAAGATTCAGTACATCGAAATCTGGAACGAGCCGAACATCGACACGGAGTGGACCGGCACTGTCGCGCAGATCGTTCGAATTGCCCAGGACGTGAATCATGTCGCGAAGTCGATCGACCCCAGTATCAAGGTCATCTCTCCGTCGGAAACGGGCGACGGAAAGCTCACGGAAGAAGCCCCGAAGATGACCTGGCTGGGCCAATACCTGGCAGCAGGCGGCGGTCAGTACGTGGACGTGATCGGTATGCACGGGTATGTTGTAAACCCGGAGTCCGTGATCGCGCGGATTAACTCGGCCGTTGCTCAAATGGCGCAATACGGACAAGGCACGAAGCCACTCTTCGTTACTGAAGGCAGCTGGTCGAACAAGCTCGGAATGTTTCCTTCCAACCAACAGCCGGGTTTCACCTTCCGTCACTATCTTGCGATGCTCTCCACTCCAGTGCAGAGGTTTTACGTTTACGAGTACAACAATCCCAAAGAGGGAAACCTCTACAGCATGCCAAACAACCATGTGACGGAGAACGCCATTGTTTATGAGCGCTACTATGACTGGCTTGTGGGCGCGACCATGATTTCGCCCTGCCAGGCTCAGACCCCGGGCGGTTCCATCTGGAGCTGCAGTTTCACTAAGCCCCCAGACATTCAGGCGGAGGCGATTTGGAATACCTCGTTGCCATGGGGCCAAACCACAACCGTTAGCGTCCCCAAGCAATTCGTTCGCTATTTGGATCTCTACGGGAATACATACTTGATCCAGAACCACCAAGTTCCCATTGGATACGACCCAGTCGTGCTGGTGGTTGAAGGGAAGTAGCTCACCGTTTATCTCGAGACCTGAACCAGCGGGGTGGCCAGAGAGCCACCCCGCTTTATTTGTGCCCGGAATCGCGAAAAGCCGCAACCGGCCAAGACTTTGGTACAGTTACCCCCTGTACTTCAGAATGTACTTCTGATTCTTGCTGTTAACCAAGGTGCTTCCTATAATCCGATTCATCGAGTAGTACTCGCCGCTTCGCGTTGGAAAGCATATTCGGAAATTAAGTTGGGGTTGAAGCTGTTTCTCGTTGACGAGAGATTGGCTCTGGAGTTCTCTCTGCGTCAGCAGCGGTGATCAGTCCTGTCGTCCGGTTTGCTTTCTGATAACTCAGTTCCCCCGGAGTTAGATGTTATGAAGCAGCGGTTGGCAGTAATTGGGATCCTGATATTCGCCTCCACAGTCAACGCCCAAATCTCTCCTCAGTTTTTCGCCATGCATGCTTATTCCCAGTGGAATTGGCCAACCAAGGAAGGCGTGCAGCTCGCCTCTTGGCGCACCGAGCCCATTAGCAGCCTTCAGTGGGCGGGCGTTAATACTTCATCAGGTGTTTATAACTGGAGCGCCTTAGATAGTTGGATCGCGACGGCACAACAGTCCGGAGTTTCGGTGTTGTACACCGTTTGGGTTACGCCAAGCTGGGCTTCTTCCTGTCCGAAATGTCTCTGCTTCGACAATAGAGTCTACAACGGCGGTTGCTACCCACCGAATGATGTGAACGCGGATGGAAGCGGCACCGATCAGAATCTCAAGAACTTCATCACGGCGATGATGAAGCACCTTGGCCCGGGAAAGATCAACTACATTGAGGTTTGGAACGAACCGAATATTCTTGCGGAGTGGGCTGGAACGGTGCAACAACTCGCGCGCATGGCCATGGATATTCGCACCATCGCGAAATCCTACGATCCGAACGTCATGATTACATCACCGGCGGAAACCGGTGATGGCAACATTACGCAAGGTGGCGTCGACATGAAGTGGTTAACTTCTTATCTGGCGGCGGGTGGAGGCGCGTATGCGGACGTGATCGCTCTTCATGGCTACGTAGGGCGCCCTGAAGACATCATTACTCGTATTAACAACACAACCGGAGCCATGGCGCAGTATGGCCAGAGCGGCAAGCCGATTTACGTCACCGAAGGTAGTTGGGCTCTGAAAATTAACCTGCCGGCCAGGCAGCAACCGGGTTTCAGCTTCCGTCACTATCTCTCCATGTTATCGACGCCGGCTCAGCGCTTCTACCTGATGGCCTTCGACAATCCGCAGCTTGGCAACCTCTTCAGCGATCCCAACAATGCTTTCAATCCGCCGGGGGTTGCGTACCAGCTTTTCTACAACTGGCTGGTCGGTGCGACCATGACACAGCCTTGCAAGGCGCAATCTAATAACAGTTCGGTCTGGTCTTGCACGTTTACGCGCTCGGGTGGGTATCAAGCGGAAGCGATCTGGAGTACGTCCTTGCCCTGGGGACAGAAAACGACCGTCACTGTTCCAAGCCAATACACCCAGTACCGTGATCTTTACAACAACCTCTACCAGATCAAGAGCAATCAGGTACCGATCGGATACGATCCCATCTGGCTGGAAAACTAGTTTGAAACGAGTGGGCCCGGTTTGACGGGGTCCAGTTCGGCTTGCCATCATATTGGTATGGCTGAGCGTAATCTGCAGATCGCCAGGTTCATCGGCGCGACTCCCAGCGTTGCTTATTGCGACGTCTGCAAACTGGTTTTTCGCACCCGCCAGGAATTTCTGGTCGATTCTGAACAGGCCAAGTCGCAACTCCTCGCTGAGTTCGAGAAGCACGAGTGTAAGCCCGAACAGGGTGCAGTGGACGAGGCCCTAAGCCACATCCGATAGCCATTTATTCAACCTCAATATTGCGCAGGGTGTTCTGCGTAGCGTCGGAAAAAGCTGTCCGCCTTCCATTGCGGCCGCGCAGCGTTATCAGAAACCTCAACCATCAGCGCGCGAATGACCTCTTCATATTGCGCAGCGGCTGAAAGCTCAACCGGCTGATTTAGATCATCGGACGGCGCGTGGTAGCGATTGGTGAGCCAGTCTCGGTAAAGCTGCTTCTGTTCCGGGGAATTGGGGTCGGGCGCGACACCCATCGCGAGAGCGGGAATTCCGTGTCGAATGAAGTTGTACTGGTCGCTGCGAACAAAGATATTGCGCTCTGGTTGTGGATCGGCCTGCACTCGAATGCCTCGAGCCTCCGCGACTTGCCGCGCTGCGTCGCCCAGGTCGGATTCCGAGATGCCTTGGACGGTGAGCAGTTTCAACGGCACAATTGGTAAGAACATATCGATGTTGATGTCCGCCACCATCGATTTCGGATCAACGGTCGGGTAGGCCGCGAAGTATCGCGATCCCAGTAGCCCCTTCTCCTCGCCCGTGACAAAGACGAAAAGCAGCGAGCGCTTCAACCGGTCGCCAGACTTTTTCAGGGACGCGGCAACATCGAGTAGCACGGCGCTGCCGGACGCATTGTCCATCGCGCCGTTGTAGATGCGGTCCCCGTTGATGGGTTCGCCAATGCCAACGTGGTCGATGTGTGCCGAAAGCACGACGTATTCATCTTTCAATCCGGGCTCGCTGCCGGGAAGCTTGGCGACGACATTGGCAGACTCCACTTCCTCCTTAACCATATGGGTTAACGCCTTCACAGCGACGCTCAGCGGAAACCGCGGAAGTTGTTTGCGGTCCTTGGCGAGCGCCGCAATCTCCTCGAACGTGTGCCCGGAACCGGCAAAAAGTTGCGCCGCGTGTGCGGGATTGAAAACAACGGACAGTTGCTGGCCGTTGGTATCGTCGAAATGCGGATCAGCAAGCGTCATGCTGACATGATTGCGATTGGCCGACATACGCGACCATGGAATGTCCATCGAGGCGGGATTGGGGATATAGATAGAGCCGATCGCACCGGCGCTGTGCAGGGTCTTCCAGCGCTCGGCAGAAGACGAATAATGGGCGGCCAGAGGGCCCGGAATCTCCGACGGCGAACCCGATATCATCACCGCGACCTTGCCATGGAGATCGAGTCCGGCAAGATCGTCATAATTCTGCTCTGGAACTCGCAAACCCCATCCGACGAATACCAATGGTGCCTCGACTTCAGGGGCGAGATCTGCACGCGTGCCGAAGTAGGCATCCTCACCAAGCGTCAGTGGTTCGCTCTTGCCATTGCTAACCAGCGCGAGGCTGCAGTCTTTTTCGACGATCTGCCGAGAGATGAATTTTACGGGCTGGTAGAAGCCCTTGGTGCCCGCAGGTTGCAGTCCTGCCGCCCTAAGCTGCGACACGACATATGCTTCCGCAGCTACCAAACCCTTGCTGCCCGTTTCCCGCCCCTCCATGTTGTCGGCAGCGAGAACTTTGACATAATCCCACCAGGTTTTCCCGTCAAAGTGAGTGGGAGCGGTTTGCCCTGAAACTGCGGCGATTGCAAGAAGCAGAAAGGCACAGAACCTAAAAATGCGCGACATGCGTGGAGCCTCCTGAAATCAGTAAAAAAGAATAACAGGACTCGATTGTTGATGTCGGACTGGATTAAGCCTCGGCTCTCGCTGAATCCAAGGATGCCCCGCGATATTTCGCAAGGACATCCCCGCCGGAAATCACTCCTTCGAGTTTGCGAAAATCCGCCCGGCTGACGACGGGAACAATGGCTGCCCGCTCCACATAACGTAGTGCCATTTCGAGCGGATAGTCGGGATGCAGAAACGGCAGGCGTTCCGTCGGCAAGGCTGATCCAAGGGTCATTTCGGCCTTGCCCTCGCTATCAAAGCGCTGGAGCAGCTCTCGAGTGACACTTGTCCAACCAACTGGACTCAGTCGCACCAGAAAAACCTGAGCCTTTGAATTGTGGATGCTCTGCGTAGCTTCGTGCACGGTTTCGCGGGCCTCGAGAACCAAATCCGGCGGCGGCCTCATGGCATCCTCCACCCGAAGGATGCTCTCCTCGCGTTGCTCTTCCAACGAAGGTAGGTCCAACCCGTCTTGGCGCGTGAGTAAATCGAATATCGGTGTCGGCTGAAGGCTGCGCGAAATAATGTAGGCGATCGCGTTGGCAAGGATGACCGGAACGATAATGGAATAGCTGCCGCTCACTTCCAGCACCATAAAAACTGATGTCATCGGTGCGCGGAGAAATCCCGCAAAAAGCACTCCCATCCCGACCAGCGCATAGGTTCCCGTGGTTCCGGTGAGGGAGGGATAGAAATGACGTTCTAGCCCACCGACTGCCCCTCCCAACATGGCGCCAATAAACAAAGCGGGAGCGAACATGCCGCCTGGAGTTCCGCTTACGAATGAGAGCGTTGTCGCGAGGATCTTTAGTCCAGCGAGGATCGCAAGGAACTTCCAGGTGAATTGATCGTGCATCGCCTGGTCCATGTATTCGTATCCGGCGCCCATCACTTGTGGCGCGCCTAGATAGCCGATCAAGCCGATGATTAGGCCGGCGATAGCGGGCTGGCCATAACTAGTCCACTTTGGCCATGCTCGGCATTTCGGGCGCAGGACTTCGATTCCGCGTGAAAAAATGACTGCTGCCACCCCTCCGGCAACCCCAAGCAAAGCATAGGCAAGCAACTCAGAAGGCCGGGCGGAAGTCAGTTGGGGTATCCGGAATAACGGTTGCGACCCGAGGAACCAGCGAACTACGACGACGCTGGAAATGGCCGACAGTACGACTGACCCAAGAATCCCGGCGCTCCAGCGTCCAATGACTTCCTCGATCACAAACAGCACTGCCGAGATCGGCGCATTGAAGGCAGCGGCCAAACCAGCCGCAGCCCCAACTGGAGCCAACAAGCGAAGCTTCTCGCGCGAAAATTCCAGATGTCGGCCCAGCGCCGAGGCAATGCCCGCGCCGATCTGTAAAGACGGATCCTCCGGTCCAAGGGACTGGCCGCTGCCAATTGCGAGAGCCGCTGTGATGAACTTTCCGATGGCGGTGCGAAACGGGATGTAACCGTTAAAGATGTAGAGCGCGGCCTTCGTTTGATTCACACCGCTTCCACGGACAAGCGGAAAAACATGAATGACCAGAACCGCAACCAGTAGTGCTACCAGAGCGGGCACATAAAGCAATCGGGAATCGTGTGCCTGGGGTGTCGGTCCTAGAATACCGATCCGTGTCCACTCGATCGCCAGTCGAAAACAGACAACCGCCAGGCCAGAAAACAGTCCGATAAAAACAGAAAGAATCAGGAAATATCGATCCTCGTTCAGACTGACGGAGAGCCGGCTGGGTTTTTCATCTTCAGCTCTTACGCTAACCGCTGTGGCGGGGGAAATCCCGGTCGCAGAAGAGGCCTCAGCCATTGTTTATTGCTCCACTCCGGGATTTTGCGCAAGGAGCAGGAGAGCCTGATCCAAACCACTGGGGGGACCACACTCCTTCTGCGTGACCTGTTCAACCTGAAAAACGAGATCCATCGTGCTGTTCTCGAAATCTGTATCCACAACCCGCAGCCTCGTGACGCGTGGTCTTGCTTGCAGCCATTCGAATTCGAGCTTAACCAGCGGACTTGAGGATGTTTGGTCCTGAAGATCGACGTTTTTCGTCCGCGCACAGGATTCAAGGCGATCACCTGCCTGCCGAAATGCAGTGCGTATGCGCTCAATTCGATCCGTGTCGCTAATGCGTCGCAGAAAAGGATCCAAATCTAGAATATTTCTGCTGAGTTGCAACAGTTGCGCAGACTGAACATCCCCGGGATTCACTTTGACCGCGTGTTCCAGATAATGCAATGCCTCGCGATAGCGGCCCAGGTTGAACGCATATTGGCCCGCATCCGCGAGAGCTTGCGGATGCTCCGGTTTTTCCGCCAAAATTTGTCGGCACTCGTTCAGGGCATCCTCATAATCCTGGGCACGCGCGAACAAGTTTGCCACCCGCAGCTGCAAATCAAGTCGACCACGGAGTTCCGCGGCCATGGTGATGAGCTCGGCTTGCGCTTGCGGGCGGGCATTTTGCTGTAATAGCGTTTCGATTAGTTCGAACCAGGCGTTAAACCGGCTCTGGTCGGAATCGCCCGTCGTCCAAACTCCGTAGATCGCGTTGTGATAGTACTGCAGGATCTTGTCGAGAGAATGTTGCCGCGCGGCCAGTCTCCCGAGGGCTAAATTAATGGCGCCATTTTGTGGTGATCGCTCCCACAGACTTATGAGGTAGGTCTCTGCTTCCTCCGTCCGGCCCGTATCCCGTAATACCCGGGCTAACTGAAGTTGGTAATCGAAGTTCTCGGGCGAATAGGAGAGCGCCGAACGGAAGTGTTCAATCGCGAGATCAGCTTTGCCCTCTTTTTGTTCGCTCAGGCCTTGAGCATACAAATGCCGAGCAATCGCTTTCTGCTGTTCTCCAAAACGATTCACGAGCCGATTCACGGCGAAAAATCCAAAAATAACCAGCAGCGCCAGACCGGTAATTACAACGGGCGGTCGAGTCGTAATTGGCTGCAGGGTGAAATTCGACATGGATGAGCAGACTTCTTATCGTAAATCATCGAACTCAACCGACGCGAACGCGATCCAGGGTGTGTCGTTACCACTCCGTGAACTTGTCCTGCCGATATGTTCATATGAGTCAACTTTGCAATCGCCCTTCGCACCGATTCCTAGAAACCTTCGCGAATTCAATGTGCAAAACGTTGCAGGTCAAAAGTCTCTATCTACTTCTCCGTCTCCAATTTTTAATGATTCTCGCTGTAGGTTTAATGGTAATATCGCGAAATATTTAGCCGGTGCACCCCCTACCGCGCTGTGGGGATAACGACCGCAAGTCCAGCCAACCTCTTGAGGAGATCGTCGATGCTTCGCTTCCGTAGTGACCGTGTACAGCTTGCTCTTTGTGCTTTGGGATTTCTCGCCCTTACGACCATCACCGGCGCCGCTGAGGATCGCGCGTCTTTGGCATTGCGCGCGCCACAGGCCCCGGGCGGCGTGAGAGTGGACGCGGGAAATGCGCAGGCAGTTGTGAGTTGGGCAGCATCCGAGGGGGCGACACGGTACACAGTCTATTCTTCAACCGTTAACGGCGGACCGTATCAAGCGGTTGGGAATACTGAGAAGGACAGCCTTGCTCTAACCAAACTAAGTAACAATAAGACCTACTACTATGTGGTCTCGGCCTCCGGTCCCGGTGGCACAAGTTCGTACTCCAATCAGGTTGCAGCTACTCCGGAGACGCTTCCGGGATTTGGAGCCATCCAGCATATTGTTTTCCTCATTAAGGAGAATCGCAGCTTTGACAATTATTTCGGAACTTTCCCAGGCGCGGATGGAGTAACCAGCGCTACCGTTTCGACTGGACAAGTGATTCCTCTCGGTTATACCGGGGATCGCCCAACCAGAGACCTGGATCACAACTGGAACGCATCGTTGATTGGGACCGACTACAACAAGATGGATAAGTTTGACTTGGCGCCGATGTGCAGCATCAATGAAGATTATTACTGCATCAGTCAGGTGACCGAGTCTGATATTCCGAACTACTTCCAATACGCTAAGCATTATGTGTTGGCCGATCGCATGTTCTCTTCGCTGCACGGCCCCAGTTTTCCGAACCACCTGTATACCATTGCAGCGCAGAGTGGTGGCGCCGCGAATAACCCCAACAATACTGATACGGGTGGCAACTCATGGGGCTGCGACTCGCCGCAAGGAGCGAGTGTTGCCGTGATCGACCCCCAGGGCAATCTGAGCGAGGTTTTCCCGTGCTTTGATTTCCAGACTTTGGTCGATACCATGCAGACGGCAGGGGTTACCTGGAAGTACTACTCTCCGGCCCAATACCAACCAGGCTACATTTGGAACGCTCTCGACGCCATCAATCACATTCGAAATACAAACCTGTGGTCGAATGTTGTGCCCTATACCCAATTCGTTACGGATGCGCAAAAAGGCCAGCTGCCACAGGTGAGTTGGGTCGTCGAAGATGGGTGGAGCAGTGAGCATCCGGTATCGGGATCGTGTGTTGGCGAAAATTTCACGGTGCAGCAGGTGAATGCTGTGATGCAAGGGCCGGAATGGGGTTCCACGGTTGTCTTCATCACATGGGACGACTTCGGTGGTTTCTATGATCACGTGCCGCCACCGTTAAACGATCAATACGGCTTAGGTCTACGCGTGCCTCTTTTAATCGTCTCGCCGTGGGTCAAGCAGGGCTACATTTCGCATACACAATATGAGTTCTCGTCGTTCTTGAAGTTTGTTGAGGAGAGGTTCAATCTTCCGCCGCTGACCTCGCGGGACGCGAACGCGAACGACATGCTCGACAGCTTCATTCTGAATCCGTCAAGCCGCACGCCGGCGCCGCCTCTCGTGCTCGCGCAGCGAAGTTGCCCCGTGAATTCGCCGTACGCTCTGAACTTTCCTCGTCAGCAGGTCACCACAACCAGCTCAACTCAGGAAGTGAAGGTCAGTGACAATTTAAATGGGCAAGTGACGGTGGAATCTTTCAGCGCTAGTGGGGACTTCACGATTGTCCCTGCCATGGGTTCCTGCACCACCGGACAAGTTTTGAATAAGAAGACCTATTGTTCGCTGGAAGTTGCGTTCACACCTCAAGCGACCGGACGGCGCACCGGCACCCTGACCATAACGGACACGGATCCGAGCAGTCCTCAGACTGTGAACCTGGTTGGTATCGGGACCTTTGTGACGATGTCGACCGACATCCTAAACTTTGGCACATCACTCTTGGGGAACAGTCCGGCGCAACAGTCAGTCACGGTGAAGAACAATGGGACGTCGCCGGTCACTATTTCGAATCTGACGGTTTCCGGGGACTACACCCAGAGCAACACTTGTCAGCCTGCGATACCGGCAAATTCCTCTTGTACCGTCACCGCGACATTCACCCCGACCGCCAGCGGAACGCGATACGGCGAGGTCAATCTTACAGACAATGATGGTGGAAGTCCGCAAACGATCCATTTAACTGGTGTTGGAACGGAGGTCGGCGTTGCACCAAAGAGCTTCAACTTCCCGACAACTCCGGTTGGCTCAAGCAGCGGCCCTGTCCCAATCACATTCACCAATCATGGAAAGTCCAGCTTGAATCTTTCCGGAATCACTTTAAGCGGGAACCCTGGGAAACCTCCGGTAACTTATCCGGGTGTCTTGACGGTTAACTTCACCCAGACCAATGATTGCCCGTCGACTCTGGTAGCTGGAGGAAGCTGCACAATTCAAGCGACATTCACGCCGCAATTAACCGGCGGGCTTGCGGCCAATATAGTGATCGGATACAACGCAGCGGACGGCCCGGTAGTAGTGCCCCTCTCCGGAACAGGGCAATAATGAATGAGGAAAAACGCCCGAGCTAATCATCCCGCCCGAAGTTAGGTGGGGTGATTAGCAGGATGGACAAGTCCAGATCCGTGGTCTTTCCTTTCGCGGTTTCTCCCTGAAGTCGAAACTGGACCGCGCAGTTGCCTTGATTGTCCGCCACCACTGAAGGGAAGCCTTTGTACAACGGATTGATTGGGACCAGGCTAAGCAGAAGCGCTGGCTTGCTTGCAGGTTCATGCCGACTGAATTGACGAAGCCGTGCCAAAACCAGAGGTGAACCCCCCGGCGTATCAGATTGCGCTTCATTCAAGATCACAAAATCAATGTAAGGACTAGCCTTGAGAGCATCTTCATCGTCACCTTGATCCGCTTGAGCATCCTTCTTATCGTCCTTGTCGTCCTTATCCTCTCTTGGTTTTGCAAGTTTTGCATAACGCATGGTGTAAAAGCCGGGGCCGAATTCATGCTCATAGAAATCCGCTGTCATGTCAGGGACGTACAAGACTCCAAGCAATGTTCCGAAGGCCAGTTGTCGATAAACCAGCCCAGGACTCTTTCTGGCGTCCTTGTGAACCGCGATCTCACTACTCCACCAAACCTCATAAAGCGTGGTGCGAATCCCGGTATCGAGACGAACGAGGCGCGTGCCAGTTGCTTGCAGCTGAGTGCGCAGCGAAAGGGGAATGTCAGATCGAGGTGGACCTGCGGGCTCTATTGAAAGCGTACCCTGCGCGAAAATCGTGCCATTAGCGACACAGCAGAACAAAATCAGGAGGCACAGTCGAGCAAAAACCGACATTCTGTCTCTCATGGGGTTCAAACGATAAAAATCGAAGGGCAAAACCCGTAACCTTTATGCGCTGCGCTTCGATCCCGACCTGGCGTAAGAAGTGGTCGTTTGCTCTCTCTCTTCAAAGAGGAGTCGCCTCAAGGTCCGGAGATCGTTGAGAAGGCGGCGGCTAACCTTTATATGCTGTTCTAGTTTCTCGAGCTTGTATAAAACCAGGGCCAAGGCTTCCTTCCGTCGCGCTGGCTGAGAATCGCCATTAGTCGTCATATCGGTCTCGGCACTCTGCCGGGCTTCTATGACGGACTCCATCATCAAGGCGAAGTATTCCTGCGCCCCTTCAATACTGTCGAACGGAGTTTCGAAATCGTGAGCCAAATTTGAAGTCTCTGCTGGGCGCACCCCAGAACTATATCGCATTTCGCCGCCGAGAATTCGGGCATTTTGGCTGCCAAATACGGTACGACTAAACCCTTGAAGAGAGGGCAGTTCTAGCCCCTCAACTGACGTGAAGTGCAAAGCCATGCACATGCCGCCCGTTCGTGCCTTACTTGGAGATCTCAAAAATTGGTCGAGTTCGTATTTGTGGGTCTTGCTTCCGTCCAGCCAATCGACCCTAGGGCGCGGGAGACCTTAGTCATGTTGCCTCACATTCAACTCGATGTTAACGTGGCGCAACGCTTGGGGTGAAAAGCGGATTCGTAAGGCCGCGGGGATCAACTGGACCGCTTCTACACAACCAATCCAGCGTTTTGAGCTTCCCCCGAAAACCAAGTCACGCGTACGACGCGCCTGGGACAAGCGGCGCAACGAAGATCGAACTCTGCGTATGCTGAACGCCAGCGTCTATTCGCCACCGACCAATGGCAACGGCCATTCGCCGCGTGTCATCGAGCTTCGCCGCGTTGTTGTCACTGGCGTAGGTCTCCTTTCCGGCGTCGGATTAAACACAGACGAAGTCTGGGACGGCATTCTTGCGGGCAAATCCGGGGCGACGCGGATCACTCAATTTAACGCCGACGGTTTCGCCACCAAAATCGCTGCGGAGGTACACGGTTTCGATGCCTCCCTTTACCTTGATCGCAAGGAAGTCAAGAGGATGGCACGCTTCATTCACTTCGCGATTGCCGCCGGCGACATGGCCATTCGGCAATCCGGCTTCAAGATTGATAGCTGCAATGCGGAGCGGGTCGGGGTTTGTGTAGGGAGCGGAATCGGTGGGCTGGAAATTCTCGAACGTGAACACCGTACCCTGCTAGGAGAAGGACCGAGGCATATTTCTGCGTTCCTGATTCCATCAATGATTGTAAATCTGGCTTCAGGTTTCATTTCGCTGCGCACTGGCGCCAGAGGGCCGAACCTGGCCAGCGCCACGGCATGTGCGACAGGTGCGCATTCTGTGGGAGACTCGTACCGGTTGATTCAACTTGGCCAGGTTGATGCGATGATCTGCGGCGGCTCCGAGGCTGCCATCACGCCTCTTCTAGTTGGCGGTTTTAACGCTATGCGCGCTCTCTCCACACGAAACGATTGTCCGCAGGAAGCGTCCCGTCCCTGGGACAAAGATCGAGATGGTTTCGTCATCGGCGAGGGTGCAGGAGTGTTGGTTTTGGAGGAAATGGAGCACGCGAAAAAACGCGGGGCACACATCCTGGCCGAAATCGTTGGCTACGCTGCAACCGCGGACGCATACCACTTCACCAGCGTCCCCAATGATGGAAACGGAGCATTCCGTTCGATGCGCAACGCAATTCAGGACGCCGGCATCACTCCCGATAAAGTCCAATACATCAATGCCCACGCAACCTCGACCTGTCTAGGGGACCGTGCCGAAAGCCGCGCCATTGAATCGCTCTTTGGTGACCATGCATTTGATATCGCCATCAGTTCCACCAAATCGGTAACGGGTCACCTGCTGGGTGCAGCTGGCGCATTCGAAGCCGGAGTGACGGTTCTGGCCCTGCACAATCAGCTGGCACCGCCCACCGCCAACCTGGCGGCGCCGGGCGATGGCTGCAACCTCGACTACGTTGGAGGTGGGCCACGTCGAATGCCAATAGAGCATGCCATATCGAACTCTTTTGGTTTCGGAGGAACGAATGCCTCGCTGGTATTCCGCCGTTATCAGAACGGGTCAACCCCAGCTGCCGTGCTGCCCGACAACTGAAATCCTTGGGATTGAGTTAGATACCACTCCAATAATTCCTTAACAACTTCTTAATAAGCTCTCCGGCCCGGCGAAAGTACCGCATCGAAGCAGTTTTTGCGCCTCACAACTTTGCAACCGATTCTTAGTGAATTCCAAAGGACTTTGCTAGCGCTCTTTCGCTAAGTTCCCACCTGTCAGCCGGGAAATGCATTCAGTGCCTTCCCGGTTCATTTTAAAAATCGCTTCGCCAGAAAGATAATTTAAGGAGAACTGCAATGAAACGATTTGCCCTCACCTTCGCATCGGCCGTACTGTTCTGCACTTCTATGTTTGCGCAGACTTACACCTTCCAGGAAGTCAACTACCCTGGCGACACCTTCACTCAGTTGCTGGGAGTCAACAATGCCAACGTGATCGCCGGTTATCACGGCGCTGACGTCAACAAAGGTTTCACGCTCGTTTTGCCCAGCAGCTTCACCACGGAGAACTACCCAAAATCCGTTCAGACCCAGGTCACCGGGATCAATAACAACGGAGAAACCGTTGGATTCTACATCGACACTAACAACGTCACCCACGGGTTCAAGAATGTTAACGGCATCTACGGAACGGTTGATTTCCCCGGAGAGCCTTTCAACCAACTACTTGGAGTCAGCAGCAATGGGCAACTCGTCGGATATTTCAGCACCAAAGCCGACAACAGCGGTCCGGAATATCCGACGTTCTACGACCAGATCGGCACGCCTGCTGTATCTGGCGCGCTGATTATCAACGGTGGGGTGACCGCCCAGGGAACCGGCATCAACAATGCGGGCATTGTCTCCGGCTTCGTGCAAGACAGCAAGGGTGTGTTCCACGGCTTCGTGCTTACTGGCGGACACTGTGAATTGCTCAATTTTCCCGGCTCGACCGGAACGATGGCATTGGGTCTAAACAACTCCGGACGGGTAGTTGGTTCATATACCGACAGCACGAACGCTACTCACGGATTCATCTACAACACCTTCAGCAAGAGCTTTACCTCGATTGATGATCCCAACGGCGTTGGTACGACGATCGTGAACGGCATCAACGACAACAATGTAATTGTTGGGTTCTGGGGGAACTCGCCGAACAACACTGGCTTTGTCGGAACCCCGCAGTAATGCACGACTCAAAACGAACGTTTAATCGAAAGGGCTGCCTCACGGGCAGCCCTTATTTGTTGAATTCTGAATCAGAGACTTCCGAGCCGCCGATCCACTCTATTTTCGATTCGCAGGCTTTGATAGAATCTCCCGTCTCGCGGTAGTCGCTCGCGAATAAGTCTGCGATTCGGCCAGTTTGCACCACTTCCAACACACCGTCACTCAACTTTCGTTCTATGTTTTTTGTTGCTTTTTTGGTAGTTTGCATGACTAAGACTGCTCATTCCGATGCCTGGGGCGCCACTCGTGGATAGAACCACACTTGATCTTCAAGGGATCATGCAGATCCTTCCGCATCGCTATCCCTTCTTAATGCTTGATCGAGGTGAACTTAGGGTTGCGGCAGATCGGGCGCTCGTTCAAGCCGGCACTCAAGTGAGACCAGAATGAGCAGCGTAAGCACCGCCGCCACGACGGTCCGCGAAGCTGCATTAAGCGATTATGCTCAGATTGCCGCGTTGCATTCGCGCAACGGGTTGGAGGTAAAGAGTCAGGAGGAATGGGAGCACAGTTGGGTCAATAACCCCGTCTACAAGAAGGTCCCCAAATGGCCAATCGGTTGGGTGGCTGAAATCAACTCCGAAGTCGTTGGCTTTGTCGGAAATATTCCTCTGAGTTACTTCTTCAAAGGCCGGGAGATCATCGGCAACGCTACGCATTCGCTTTGTATCGATCCCCCCTACCGCGGATACCTGATTTTTCTCGCGAAACGGTACATGAAATTCTGCCGCACGCAACTCGAATACAGCGTCGATAGCTCAGCGAATGCCAATTCTTATCGGCTCCTCGATGGCCTGAAAATACCTCGAGTACCGACGGGAGATTGGGCAAATTCTGTATTTTGGATCACCGATTACGTCGGCTTCCTTGAGAGCGCACTGGAACGTAAGAAACTACCTAGATTACTTGCATACCCCGGTGCTGCGCTCCTTAAGAGCCGCGACAACATCACAAAGCCAGGTTCATGGCGGCGGCGAACTGAGGACGTTACTCCCTGTTCCACGTTCGACCAACGCTTCGACGTGTTCTGGGGAGATCTGAAGAGCGCATATCCCAATCGCTTCCTGTCTGTTCGGTCGCGCGATGTCCTGCAATGGCATTTCAAATACGCCTTAGCCAAAGAGCGGGCATGGATCGCGACAAGAACTGAGGGTGCCCGCATAACCGCGTACGCCATTTTTTGTCGCGTAGACAGCCCTGAAATCAAATTGAAGCGGGTGCGCTTGGTCGATTTCCAATCGTTGGACGGCACTTCTCAAGCCCTCATCCCGATGTTGGCGTGGGCGCTACGCCAGTGTGAACAACAGAAGATACATATGCTGGAAGCGTACGGATTCCGGCCCGATAAGCAAAGCGTAATTGATCGCTTGGCTCCGTACCGGCGTCAACTCCCGGCCTGGTTTTACTTTTACAAAACATGGGGTAATACGGACCTGGAAGAAATCCTACGTGACCCGGAGGTTTGGGACCCTTCTCATTTTGACGGCGACGCAAGTCTCTAGACAACTTCCACCTGGAGTCGTCCAAAAAGAAAGACGCAGGACTGAGCCTGCGTCTGATGGTGCGTGAAGATTCAATTACGGCTTTCGAGTCGCCGGGACCCTCGCTTTTGCCACCGGAGGCTTTGTCGCCGGAGCAGGGTTAGCCTTCGGATAGGTCGCCTCGGCGGCCTGCTTGAAAGCGTACGGATGATGCTCGGCTTCGTAGGCAATTTCCGGATGCGTGGCCAGCGCATGCGCCAGATCCGGATGCTGCGCCAGGTATTCCTTGTTGTTGATCAAGCTCGGGTTGGCAGCCAACTGCTTCGCTTCCTCGGGGTGATTCTTCAGATACTCGTTGGACTCCTTCATTCCATTCCGAGCTTCGCTCGCCGCTGACTCTTCAGTTGTCCTCACGGCCCAGTCAGGATGCTGAGCCGCCAGCTTCTGAATCCCGGGATGCGTAGACATATACTGCTTCACATCGGGGTGTTGCGAGAGCCACTGCGGGTTGTTGATAAGGTTCGGATTGTTGTGCAGTTGTTCAGCAACTCCGGGATGATTCAATAGGTATGTATCCATTTGAGTCTTGTCCCGAAGTTCGGTCGGCGTCAGATGTCCCGGCTCCGGTAGCGGTGGCGGCGGAGCCACGCCGGGCGTTGGTGCCGGTGATGGCGGAGTCGTAGGTGGCGTGCTGGTAGGTGGAGTGGTTGCGCTCTGAGCGAATCCGCTGCCCAGACCGATGGCCATCGTTAGTGCGATTGCCAAAATAAATCTAATAGCTTTTTGTTCTTTCATTTTGCTACTTCCTCCGTTCGACTGTGGCGCCATCCCTAGCGGGTTACAATTGTTTGCAAGGTTACTAAACACCGATCTGAAAAGAAAGTTTCTGTTTCTTTTCATTAATTTACAGGTGGCTCGAACGTAATCTACAGACAACGCGATGCCTCACGTTTTGAGTTACGCGCTCGCTTTATCGGTCAAAGGAAGCGTCTCCGTGTCGGAGACAGACGTTTCCAAATCAAGTTGCTCCTGGCCGCTCAGTGCCGACACCTTGCCCCGATATGTCTTAAGGTGCCTCTGCGCGGTTTCAAACGCTTCCTGCGCTTTGTTGAGGTTCTTTCCGACGTTGTCGAACTGGTTCTGGAAGAAGTCAAAAGACTTCTGTGCCTTCGCCAGTTCCAAACGGCTTTTTTCAAAGCGTCCGGCCACCTCATACCACTTATGGACGAGAGCAATCGTCTTCAGCGTCATCAGCAACGTATTCGGAGACACCGGAAACACGTGCTGCTGGTTGAGCCAATCTGCCAGTTCGCGATTGCGGACCGATTCCATGTAAAGCGTCTCGCTCGGCAAATACATCAGGGCGATGTCAGTAGTTCCATTCTGCGGCTGTATATAGGCCTTTACACGCTTCGCCTCGGCCTTCATGACCCGGACAAATTCATGCTGTGCCTCTGCAATTTCGGACTTGTCCGAACTCTCAAACAGAGCCAACACCTGCTCACGCGGAAACTTGGCGTCGATCGGTAGACGCCGATCCGGGAAGTGAATCACCGCATCCGGCCGGCCACCGCCGTCGGGAAGGGAAGCCTGCATCTCAAACATGTGCGCGGGCAGAAAATCTGCGAGCAGGCGCTCGAGGCTTGCTTCGCCAAACGTACCGCGCAAATGAGGCAGCTTCAGAAGGTTGTTCAAATCATTGATAGAGTGCCCGAGTGCACCGACTTCACGTAACTGCTCTTCGGCTGCTTTGAGGTGTTGCTGCACTTTTTCGAATTGCGCGAACCCCTCTTTAATATTTTGATCGAGCTTCTGCTGAACCTGGTCCGTGATTGCGAGAAGTCTGGTGTCCACCCGTTCCCGGATCAAGTCCAAACTTTGGGCTGTGGTCTGGTTCAGACCATCAAACTCTGTTTTCAATTGCGCCGTGGTCAACGCCAGGGAGCCAGTTAACTCCTTGCGGGCCTCTGCCAACCGCACCGCTTGCTCCTCCCGGCCAGCTTTCATCTGCTCGTCTACCGTGGTTCGGATCGCAGAAAAGCCGTCACCAAGACGATCACTCACCTGTTGCCTGAGGTCTCCCTTCGTTTGTTCCAGCCGCTGCGCCATGTCAGCCGTGGCCGAGGTAAGCTGCTGCGAAAGGTTGCAGGTCGCGTTCTCGGCACGACCCATAACAGACATCAATTCTGCAAGTTGGGAGGCGTTATTGGTCTTTCTCTGCAGCCGAAGCACGGCAATCAGAAGTACGACATTCCCTATGGAAACCAGCCCGAGGAACCAAAGAAGAAAAGACACTCCCAAACCTCTCCGATGTAATAGTGACTGGTGGGATTGTAGAAGCTAGTCTCACAGAAGCAAAGCAACAAGTAAGGCTCTTTCGGGTTCTCAAGAAGAATGGTTCTTCGTGTTTTTGTATGTCGGATTTTTTTGGTGGTCGCTGGTTGCTGCCTCACTCTGGCGGAAGCACAGGTTTCGGTTCCACGGCCGCCCTCCCGTCCTCGATCCTCTTCAGCCAACTTCGATGCCGCTGCTGAACGTCAATTTTTAGAACTGGCCAACCAGGAGCGGGCGGATGTCGGCCTTCCCCCGTTGGTGATGAACGAGGGTTTGAGAAAAGCCGCGAGGGGCCATTCAACCGGGATGGCGGAACATCGCGAGCTCACCCACAATCTGCCCGGCGAGCCCGATCTTTCACAACGCCTGTCCGCAAACAGCGAATCGCACTTCGACCAGGCCGGTGAAAATGTTGCCTACGCGAATAGTGTCGCGGATGCTCACAATGGGTTGATGCACTCCCCACCCCATCGCGAGAACCTGCTTGACCCCAAGTACAACGCCGTCGGCATGGGTGTGGTCTGGAGTGGATCGACTTTATACGTGACTCAGGATTTTGGTCACGTGCTGCCGACTTACTCGGGTGCAAAAGCTGAAGATCTGATCGCTGAGACGGTGCAGCACTCCCGTCAGGTCGCCCACTTAAACCCGATGGCGCGCATCGACAACAGGGAAGCGCATGAATCCGCCTGTGCGATGGCCGCTGCCGATTCCGTGCATGTGACGGCTCCAAGCGACCACACCGCTCTGCGCTACACGACGATGCAGCCGGACATCTTGCCATCAAACGTCGCCAAAATGACTCTCGACCCGAACGTCCGGTCTTTCGCCGTCGGCAGTTGTTATTCCCGTACTGACCATTATCCCAGCGGCGTGTACTGGGTCACGCTGATCCTGTATTGAAGGGTGTCTTAGCCTTAACGACCTTCCACCAGAAACACATGATAATCGGTAGCGATGGGTTCGGCACCGAGCTGCCGCATCATCAGCGCGACTTGCCCGCGATGGTAGGTCGAGTGATTGGCCATGTGTTGCATCAGGTGCATTAAGGGAACGTCGGTTGTCCGAAAGGGGACCGATTTGAGCAGGGCCTCGTCCGTAAGACGTTTAACGAACTCGAGCTGTTCCTTTTCGACCTCCGCCCACTTCTTTTGAACTGCTGCGATATCTGGAGCTGCGGACGCGCTGAACAAAGCATTCCTTCGCGAAACCAATGCTTCCAGCAATCCGGGAGTAGACGGCGGATCATTCCAGTACGCCAGCCAGATCCACTCGCCTCCGACGATGTGCGCCAGGGTGTCGCGAACAGACCGAAAGCTGCCACCAAGATCACGCGTGAACTGTTCTGCGCTCAGCTTCAAAGCTGCTTGAAACACCCGGTTGTTTGCCCAGCGATCGTACTCAAAGAGCAGTTCAATATCGGATTTCGTCATGCTAGCCTGGCCCTGTAGCACGCACTTCCTCGCCCTTGCCGCTCTTGACGCTTCGGTAAGCGGCATCAAGCACTTCCTGGTTCTTCCAGCCCTCGATGCCCGGCACCGGAAATGCAGCTTTGCCCTCTACCGCAGCGGCGAACGCATCAACCTGACGCGCATAAGCCAACCGGTTCGAAACCGTTTCTCTCTCGATGATGTGGGCGCCATCGCGCAACTCAATTTCGATCGGTCGTTCAACGTTTAGAGCATCGTTCGCGAACAGTGCCGCCTTTTCGCCGACTAACTCCAGGGGAGTTCGATACGACGCACAAAACGAAACCATGACGGTCGCCATTGTCCCCTTGGCAAACTCAAGAATCAAAGAAGCTCCATGCTCCACTTGCCTTGGGACATCGCCGAAAAATGCTCGCGCCGTGACCCGCACGACCTCATCCTGAAGCACAAAGCGGAGGGCATCGATACAGTGCACTCCGACATCAGCAATCGGCCCACCGCCCGCTACTGCGGGATCATGAATCCACGTCCGTGGATGGCCGTGCTCGGCCGGAAACGAAAACTCAGATCTCGCAAAGATCGGTTTGCCAATCTGCCCGGCCGCCACTCGAGCCCGCAACACAGCCGTGGTCTCTTCGAAGCGAAAGACCTGCGCGACTCCCAAGAGAATATTTGCTGCGTGCGCCGCCTCGACCATTCGGCGACACTCGTCGGCATGCATTGCCATCGGCTTTTCGCAGAGCACCGGCTTCCCATAGCGGATCGCCAGCAGCACGTCGTTCAAGTGGCAAGCGTTTGGCGTCGCGATAAAGACTGCATCCACTTCCGGAGCCCGGCATAATTCTTCAGCCGAGTCGAATGCAAGCGGAATCTTGAATTCACGGGCTGAGGCTTGCGCCTTGTCCACGTCACGTCGGGAAAGACCTACGACCCGGCAGTTCTTTGCCTTCGCGAATCCAGGCATCAGCCGTTTCACCGCATGCAATCCAAAACCGAGGATGCCAAAGTTCACCATGGAATGAGTCGCTCTGGTCGGGCAGGAAATCGAGCACTACTTCGTTGTCAACGCTAACGACGTTGCCGGGAACTGACCCACCGAGGCGGATTGCGTGAAGGTGAGCGTGCCCAGGGTTCCACCGTTGCTGGTGGAGGTATTAATGTCGAACGTCACAACGGTCTTTGTGCTTTGACTGATCGCGTACACATACTTCCCGTCAGGGTCACTTGTAATGAATATCGGTTGCGTGGCGCCGCTGAAAGGCTGCGTTGTGACAAGCGTAGGTACGCCATTAGTATCGACCGAGTACGCCGTGATGTTATTCGATCCCTCATTGGCAACGTACAGGTAAGTGCTGGAGGGATCAATCGTCACCGAGACCGGCGTCGTTCCCGTAGCAAACGGCGATCCCGAGATGGTTGTCAGAACCCCAGTCGCAGAATTGATAGAAAGAATCGATAGCGTGTTATCGGTCGAGTTCGCGACATGCACGAATTTTCCTGCGGGTTCAATTGCAATTCCATTTGCTCCCGCACCGACCGGGAACGATCCGGGAACCTGCATTAAGGCCCCGGAACTTGAAATCGAGTAAGCGAAAACGGCGGGCAGGTTGGGAGCCACGACATAGAGGTAGGTTCCCGATGGCGTGATCGCCATCGAAACCGGATTTGCCGGAACCGAGAACGGCGATCCCGCAACTTGTGTCAGTGCTCCGCTACTTGAGTTCACGCTAAACACGGATATATTGCTCGAAATAGTGTTTGCCACAAACAAGAAACTTCCGGCGGCATTCAGCACCATCGCTGACGGCGAGAGGCCGGTGTTGGTACGCGGCGTTACCTCGGTGAGTGTTCCGACCAGGCTGTCAATCTTGAAAAGCGAAATCGTATTATCGGTCTGGTTTGCTGCGTAAAGAAATTTGTTTGACGGTGCGACCACTACTGGCCCGGGAGAATTCCCCGCGAGAAACGGCGATCCTACGATCGGAGTGAATTTACCTGTATTGTTGTCAATCCGGAATGCGGCAATACCGTTCAGCGTCGGTACGCCCAGGTAAGCAAGATGGGTGGGGCGCGAACCGCAACTCACCACACCGAGGGGCAGCAAAAACGCCAACGTGGCAATGATTCCTCTGCCCCAACAACGTCGGAAAATGTTGAACGCAGTCATACTGATGAATTCGGTCATTAGAGCTTGCGCGGATGTCCGATATGGCCAAAATGAAAAACCAGACCGGCTGAAACTCGAAAGTCGTTCTGCGACAGTCCATACGTATCGCTGTGAAGGTAGTCGGCTTGGAAAACCCGGATGGAGATCCTCGGTTTTAAATCGTAGTCGAATCCGCCTCCGCCCCCGTAAGCTTTTCCCACACTCTCCAGATCGCCATTGATCCGGGTCGTCACATTCACCTTATTCTGTGCTTTGCCAATAAATCCGTGCACAAAAAAGCGCGACTTGTCCCTGCGAAAACTGTACTGCGGCCCGATCAGAAAGTTGTAAATGGTCAGTTCTTGGCCATAATGGCCGCTTGCGTCGAGGAAAACGCCCCATTTCAACGTGATGTTTCCGGCAACCGCCGCATTCCATCCGTTCAGATTCGAGTCGCTGGCAAAACCCAGGGGACGCGAATCGAACCTCATGTACGAGTAGCCGCCGAACACATCGAAGCGCGAGGCTTCTTGCGCTCGTGAAAGCTGGGTAGAAAAGAGAATGGACAGGAAACCAACGATCACCAGAAGAGACTTGGGCCGCACGATTCCTTCACGATCGATATTCATTCGTAGGAAAACCCAACTCCGATTTTCTTTGAGCTTGAGGAAGTTACTATATCAGGTTGGTCTGGCCTCGTGCTCTAGAGCGTTGGATGCAAGAAAACGAAGGAACCAGGTGCGAATTCTATTTTTCTGCCATCGCCCCCACTAGAGACTGGAAGATCTTGA
>Ga0209168_10000321_pt1 | contig 51991 bp, 42 predicted proteins | sample Coa_R1_FD_187156 | JGI IMG/M metagenome (GOLD analysis project Ga0209168, IMG submission 187156) | Surface soil microbial communities from Centralia Pennsylvania, which are recovering from an underground coalmine fire - Coalmine... | ecosystem: Environmental > Terrestrial > Soil > Unclassified ...
TTGCGTGCCGGAGATCCACGAACCAGTTCTGGTTCAAGCATTCATCGCGGAACTTCCCGTTGAAGCTTTCGATGAATGCGTTCTGCGTGGGCTTGCCGCGCTCGATGAAGTGCAGCGCCACCTGATTTTGATACGCCCACTGATCCACAACGCGGCTGGTGAACTCCGTTCCGTTGTCGACCTGGATGGCTGCCGGTGTTCCACGTCGTTCTCGCAGCCCCTCCAGTACCCGCACCACCCGCAGGCCGGGCAACGATGTGTCCGGCTCGATCCGCAGGGCCTCTCGCGTGAAGCCGTCCATCAGGTTCAGCGTTCGGAATTTTCGCCCGCTGGCCAGATCATCATGCGTGTAGTCCATGGTCCACAGTTCGTTCGCACGCGTCGGAAGTGCCAACGGCACTCGCGCTTCAGCTCGAAATCGCTTGCGTCTCCTACGCTGCACCGACAGCCCTTCCTCCCGGTAGAGTCGATACACCCGCTTGTGGTTGACCCGCCACCGCAACGTTCCGTCTTCGGTCTTCTCCCGTCGCAGGAAAATGTACAGCCGCCGATAGCCGAATCGCGGACGCTCGCCTGCCAACTCTCGCAGCCGAGCCCGCAAGGCCCCTTCGATCCGTTCCTTCCGCTGGTACCGCCAGCTCCCGCGGTGCATCCCGATCAGCCCACAGGCGCGTCGCTCGCTGAGCCCAGCTTCTTCCCGCACGACACGCACCGCTTCTCGCTTCGCCCGCGGGCCTACCACTTTTTTGCCAGTACCACCTTCAGCGCGTCCAGGTCCAGCGCCTGCTGCGCTACGATCTTCTTCAGCCGTCCGTTCTCGTCCTCTAGCTGACGCAGTCGCCGGGTCTCGCTCACTTCCATGCCCCCGTACTTCGCCTTCCAGTGGTAAAACGTAGCGGTACTAATACCAATCCGGCGGCAGAGGTCCTTCATGGGAACTCCGGCCTCCGCTTCTTTCAACACCCCCACGATCTGCTCTTCACTAAACCGGCTTCCTTTCATGGCGCTTCTCCTCTCGCGGTCTTATACCCGGAGAAGCTAAGTTTTGGCTGGACTAAATTTCGGGGAGCAGGTCATCAGGTTCGAATCCGCCTTTTCGATTTCGCTCGGGTTTACTTTTCTCCAAAGAACCTGGGCGAGTTTGACACCGATTTCGAAAAGACACCCTAGCCCGCTCTCGAAGTACTCGGGTGTTACGTTCAGAGTCTTGCCTTGGCAAGCATCTGGCTCCAGTGCTACGCCGTGTTTCCTACAAACTTCGATGTATTGCCGAGAAATCACACCACCCGTGTGAACGAACAAATTCCGGCGCTCGGTTACCTCAATGAATACGGGCCATATTTTCAGTTCCTTTCGCAGTGGAAGTCCGAATTTGCTCTCTAACCAGTCGAACTGTTCGGAGTGGCTCTTGCGAAGGATTCCTTCAATCTCTTTCTCAACGATCGATTCACGTGCATCGTCTATCGAATCAAACTCAACTAATTGTGCGAAAGTAAGCATGCTCTCCGAGGAGTTCAGAATTTCGGGCTTCATTTCGAACAATTGTCGGATGAGCCCTCCCAGAAACACGTCGAACTGACTTACAAGCGCGACTAAAAGGCTCCGCGGTACAAGTTCTTGAGCAAGTGAAGTCTCTTGGACACGCCCCTTAAGTAGCCGATACCGCATGTACTTGCCAGGCTCGATTGTGATGGTTAGTCGATTCCCGTCGCGAACTACCTTGCATTCATCTGTCGTGAATTTGTGAAACTCTCTCTGCGCGACTTGGCATGAAGAATCTAGGGACGCGGTCGAAAGAGGCAGAGCGGTAGCCAATCCGTCGATCTGATGTAGAAACAGGTCGACTTCACCACCAATGTCGTGGGGCCGCTTAGAAATTTGCTTTTTTGCCCTCGAGGTCAACAATTCTTCGGACATCGACAACCACCTCCTTGCCAGGACCTGACGCCGTCCGCGAGCTGTTTAAGTTTAGCCGTACTAATGAGCACAGTGCCGCTTAGATATAATATCCGCACATGAATCGTAACGATACGATGCAGCTATATCGATAGTCGTTAGATTTTCAATCAATATTCTTAGTTGTTAGAATTGCCTATTCGCGGGGTCGAGCCGAGTTGAATCCTTATAGAGCCACTTTTGTATTTGGGCTCGGAGGCACAAAAAAGCCCGCCGATTTCTCGGCGGGCTTTCGTTTAAATGCACTTTGAAAACTGGGCAGCGCATATCGAGTGCGCTCTTACAAAGATGAGATCGACCAGAACCCGCTCGAAGATTGAATCGTTTCGAGCGATTGATCTCAGAAGCCCGTGAGAGCGTTCTGAGATTTTGGGCCACTTCACCTGCACACCTGCACAGGATCCGTAGGCCGCTTTGTTTAGAAAGGAGGTGATCCAGCCGCAGGTTCTCCTACGGCTACCTTGTTACGACTTCACCCCAATCATGGGCCATACCTTGGGCGCTGGCCTCCTTGCGGTTGGCTCGGCGACTTCTAGTACAGCTCACTTTCGTGATGTGACGGGCGGTGTGTACAAGGCCCGGGAACGTATTCACGGCGTCGATCTGATACGCCATTACTAGCGATTCCAGCTTCATGCAGCCGAGTTGCAGACTGCAATCCGAACTGAGCACGGTTTTATCCGATTAGCTCCCCCTCGCGGGTTCGCAACAGTCTGTACCGTGCATTGTAACACGTGTGTAGCCCTGGACATAAAGGCCGTGCTGACTTGACGTCATCCCCACCTTCCTCTCCGTTATCCGGAGCAGTCCTCGTAGAGTTCTCCCTTGCGGGTAGCAACTACGAGTAAGGGTTGCGCTCGTTGCGGGACTTAACCCAACACCTCACGGCACGAGCTGACGACAGCCATGCAGCACCTCTACTACGGTCCCTTGCGGGAAGAGGATATTTCTACCCTTGGTCCGTAGCGGTTCAAGCCCAGGTAAGGTTCTTCGCGTTGCGTCGAATTGAACCACATGTTCCACCGCTTGTGCGGGCCCCCGTCAATTCCTTTGAGTTTCAGTCTTGCGACCGTACTCCCCAGGCGCAGAACTTAACGCGTTAGCTACGGGACAACCCGCCTACGCGGGCTACCCCAAGTTCTGATGGTTTAGGGCTAGGACTACCAGGGTATCTAATCCTGTTTGCTCCCCTAGCTTTCGTTCCTCAGTGTCAGTTGCGATCCAGTCAGCCGCCTTCGCCACGGGTGTTCCTGCAGATATCTACGCATTTCACCGCTACACCTGCAATTCCACTGACCTCTCTCGCACTCGAGCACGGCAGTTTTGAAAGCAGCCTCTGAGTTAAGCCCAGAGATTTCACTCCCAACTTGCCGCACCACCTACGAACCCTTTACGCCCAGTAATTCCGAGCAACGCTGGCCCCCTACGTATTACCGCGGCTGCTGGCACGTAGTTAGCCGGGGCTTCTTATACCCGTACCGTCAAACCCTTGCGGGTCATTCGTCCGGGTCGAAAGGGGTTTACACTCCGAGAAGCTTCATCCCCCACGCGGCGTCGCTGCGTCAGGCTTTCGCCCATTGCGCAATATTCCCCACTGCTGCCTCCCGTAGGAGTCTGGACCGTGTCTCAGTTCCAGTGTGGCCGGCCATCCTCTCAGACCGGCTACCGATCAAAGCCTTGGTGAGCCGTTACCTCACCAACTAGCTAATCGGGCGCGGGCTCCTCCTCAGACGGCCTTGCGGCCTTTGAGTCCAAAGACCGGAGTCTTCGGAATGTCATGCGGTATTAGCTCGCCTTTCGGCGAGTTATCCCCCATCCGAGGGCAGATTGCCCACGTGTTACGCACCCGTGCGCCGTGCGCCATCCGTATTGCTACGGACGCGCACTCGACTTGCATGTGTTAAGCACGCCGCCAGCGTTCGCTCTGAGCCAGGATCAAACTCTCGTGTGAAACTGGCTGCTTAGAAAGCAAAAAGCCCGACCATCATTTCTGAGTGTCGGACCTAAGTTTTCCAAGCGAACTTTTTAATCGCTCGATTCACTCAATCCCTTGTCCCCAGGTTTTACCCCAATTGACAAGGTCAATCGAACGGGTTCTGGCACATCTCATCTTACCCAGTTTGTCAAAGAGCTAAGGCCTCCTGTCCAGCAGGCAGGCTACCGTAGAACCCAACGATCATAGCATCGGTTTCCTAAATGTCAAGCATAAGTCGGGCGATCGTCAGGCGGCTGTGGATGCCCTGAGGAAAACGCGGCGCTACGATTTGGACCAGTTCTCCCAGGAGAGATTCTTGATCCGGCTGAACTCCCCTGCGTTCGCGGTGACCAGCGTCATCTTGTGGCGAAGCGCCTGGCCCGCGATCAGCAGATCGTATTGACCCACTGGCCGGCCGATGGCCTCCAGTTCTGCGCGAAGTTCTCCGGCAACCCGAGCGTCTTCTTCGTCGAAGTTTAGGAGACTGATCCAACCGCGTAGGAAGGCGGCTAATTTCTGCGTGTTTGATTCGAGGCGGGCGCTTTTTGCCACGCCGTACCACAGTTCAAACGCGGTGACTGAAGATACCGATAGCTGGGACTTTGAACGCAGCTCCTTCAGCACCCGAGATTCAATTTGCTCAGAGGTTTCGTTGAGCACAGCAATGCAGACATTGGTATCCAGCAGATAGTTCAATCGAAGTACCTGCGGATGGGAGGTTTCCGCTGTTTGCGGCCTTTCGGAAAGATGTTGGCGGGCCCAAATCGTTTCAATTCCGCAAGCCACTCCGCCGGATCCGAACTCATGGGTTCAAGCAAGACTCCGCCGGCAACTTTGCGAACACGGACGGAGTTCCCGGTGAAACGAAACTCCTTCGGAAGGCGAACCGCCTGGCTGCGCCCGTTCTTGAATAATTTGGCGACCTTCGTTTTCGGCATCATTTTCTAAGTCTATACCAACGATATATACCATGCAAGCTTAGCACTATCCGCGATGTTCCTAAATGGAAGTGCGTGGCGGCAATTCTGGCAGTTAGGAGGTCGGGGCTTTCAGCCCCGATAATCGAACTCGTATCTACTTGGGATCTAGCCCGCTGAAGCTTCGAGACTCGTCGTCCGATCTGAAGATCGGGGCTCCTGAAGGCACCGTCAAGTTGGTATCTGGTAGACATGCCATGATGGAGCCTAGGCCATCCGGTGAGAATTATCAGTTGATCGTTCGAATCGCGCGTGGTGAAATCATTCGCGGGACTGACTTTTCGATTGAGGAGACGCTTGTGGCGCTCAACGACAAAATTTTAGTGGCTGGCGCGGGCGGCTTTATCGGCGGAGCGCTCGTTTCGCTGCTGCGCAAGCAGGGATACCGCGACATTCGCGCGGTGGACGTCAAGCCGCTTGACGAATGGTACCAGCGCTTCGACGACGTGGAGAATCTGTCCCTGGATCTGAACCTCAAGGAAAATTGCGACATCGCCGCTGAAGGCGCCGCGGAAATTTACAACCTGGCGGCCAACATGGGAGGCATGGGCTTCATCGAGCACAACAAGGCGCTGTGCATGCTGTCCGTCTTGATCAATACGCACATGCTGCAGGCGGCGCTGAAGCAGGGTACGGTCCGCCGTTTCTTTTACGCCTCCTCGGCTTGCGTCTACAACGGCGATAAGCAGACCACGTTTGAAGCTCCCTCTCTTAAAGAGGAAGACGCTTACCCGGCGCTGGCGGAAGACGGCTACGGCTGGGAAAAATTATTCTCGGAGCGCATGTGCCGGCATTTCCGCGAGGATTTCGGCCTCATCACGCGCGTGGCGCGCTTCCACAACGTATACGGCCCCTGGGGCACCTGGTTTGGCGGGCGCGAGAAGGCGCCCGCGGCGATCTGCCGCAAAGTGATCGAGGCCAAAGTTTCCGGGAAGCATGAAATTGAAATCTGGGGCAGCGGAGTGCAGACGCGCAGCTTCATGTTCATCGACGACTGCACCGACGGCATCCAGCGCATCACCAACTCGGACATTCTCGAGCCGATCAATCTGGGCTCGAGCGAAGCCGTCACCATCAATCAGCTGGTGGACATCGCTGAAGACATTGCGGGAATCAAGCTCAAGCGGAATTATGATTTGAACGCGCCGAAGGGCGTGAACGGGCGCAACAGCGACAACACGCTGATCCAGAAATACCTGCACTGGGAACCCAGCACGCCGTTGCGCGTGGGACTCGAAAAGACTTACCGCTGGATCTTCGATCAATATATGGCGCGGGAAAAAGGCGAAGCTGGAGTCGTGCGCGAGGCGGGGGCGGGCCGGTAGCGGCTGTCTCGCAATCGATTCTGTTGGATTGTGGCTTCCGCCTGTGGGGTTCGATCCTGCTGCAACCAAACCCCACAGACTGAAGTCTGTGCCACTTTTTACTTGGCTGGATGCAGGGATAGCTTCTGCATTCGCCAGTTCAGCAACTCACCCACGTAAATTTCATTTTCCGACGGGCAAGCGATTTCGTGAATCCATCCGAACTGCTTCATCTGCCGGCCCGTTCCGCCGAGCTTGCCCAGAACCTTGCCGTCCAGGCTTAGCTTATAAACTCGACCCGGAAAAGCGTCCGAAGCGTAGAGCACCTGGTTCGGCCCGGGCGTGATGCAAACGGTCCACGGCGCTCCGTTGCCCATAGTGCCCACCAGATCGACGGGCGGCTTGTTGCCGATGATCGGCACGGTATTGGCGTAGTCAAACGGCTCGCTGATTTTGATCTGGCGCAGGTATTTGCCGTCGCCGTCGAACACTTCGATCCGCGAATTGCCGCGATTGGCAACATACACATTGCCCTGATTGTCAGTGGCGATGCTGTGCGGAGTGTTCAGTTGCCCCGGGCCGCTGCCGGGTTCGCCGAAGGACTTGACCCACTTGCCGTCCTTGTCATATTTGGCGACGCGCGAATTGATGTAGCCGTCGCTGATGAACGTGTCGCCGGCGGCGTTCCAAGCCATGTCGGTCACCTGACGGAACATGCCATCGACAGGAGGCAGCGGCGGTTTGGGATGCTTCAGCGGCTCGGCGCCTTCATCGGAAGCTTCCGACTTGCGGCCAAATACTTCGGTTACCTGGCCCTCCGGATTGAACCGGATGACCATGTCCGAGCCTTTATCGGCGACCCAGATGTTGTCTTCCTTGTCCACGCGCACGGTGTGTGCGAAGGACCAGGCATAGAGGCTGTGGCCAATCTCACGAATGAATTTTCCATCCTTGTCAAATTCCAGGAGCTGCGCGGCGGACGCGCCGTAGGCCGGACCGGTGGTGTTCCCGCGCGTGAAAATAAAGATGTGCCCTTTGGAGTTGACCGCCACGCCGGACACTTCGCCGAGATACATCCCGGCCGGAAGCTTCAGCGCGTTGGGTGCGGAGTCGAACGGAATTTCCGGCGCCTGGGCGAAGGCCGCCAGCGGCGCGAACATCAAAAATGCCAGAACCAGCGCAAACTTTTTCATTCAAACCTCCTCGTTTCTTCAGTCGTGGGCTCTGCTCGACGCGGAGAACGTGCAGGCCAGCGTTGAGCCCGATCGCTTGTCAATGATTTTGCAAGGATGCGAACTGCCGGAGAATACATCGGTTTGCCCGAAGAACGCCAATGGAAAAGCGTTTCGATCATGTAGCGCCCGCCTTCAGGCGGGCACGTGTGCGCGATTGCAAAGTGCCAACCTGAAGGTTGGCGCTACAATAGACCGCCAGAATTCCAGAATCGAGGTGACGTTTATGCCGCAGGATTATTTGCTGAAAACCGAACCATCGGAATATTCGTTCGCCGATCTGTTGAAAGACAAAACGACTGAGTGGGACGGCGTCTCCAATCCCGTCGCGGTGAAAAACTTGCGCGAGATGACGCCCGGTGCGAGGCTGATCATCTACGAAACAGGTTCGCGCAAGAGCGCTGTCGGCACGGCGACGGTTGTTTCGGTGCAGGCTTCCGATCCCAAGAAGCCTAAAGTCAAAATCAAGGCGGGAAAATCCCTCGCCAATCCGGTCTCGCTCGCAGCGATCAAGGCGAACAAACTCTTCAAGGATTCGGCGCTCGTGCGCATTGGAAGGCTCTCCGTCGTGCCGCTGACCGCGGAGCAGTACGGAGTCTTGTCGGGGGATTAGTTCGGGGCGCAGAGGCGACCGCCGGGCGACCAGCCGCCGCGAAGCGCGCCGGTTGTCATTCTGAGCGAAGCGAAGAATCTCTCTTCGATTTGACGATGGGCACAGACACCGAGAGATTCTTCGCTTCGCTCAGAATGACATCGTTTTTTCCTGCAGGATGTGAAGACCGGACAGAAAACTACTGAGCGACACTCGGTGCCGCCGCCAGCGGCGTTGCCAGGCGGCGCAGCGACTCGGTGTACGGCGCCTTCGCCACGCCGCGTTCGCACACAATCGCGGTGATCAGTCGCGCCGGCGTCACATCGAATGCCGGATGCGCCGCCACCACATCCGGCGCGATGCGCACGCCCCGAATGTGCGTGACTTCTTCCGCGGAACGTTCCTCGATGGGAATCTGTTCTCCGGATGCGATGGACAGGTCAAACGTGGACACGGGCGCGGCCACGTAGAACGGCACGTTGTGTTCGCGCGCGAGCACCGCGATCTGGTACGTGCCGATTTTGTTGGCGGTATCGCCGTTGGCCGCGATGCGATCGGCGCCCACCACCACTGCGTTTACTTTTCCGGTCTTCATGAAGTGTCCGACCATGTTGTCGGTAATCAGCGTCAGCGGCACGCCGCCTTCGTGCAGTTCCCAAGCGGTGAGCCGCGCGCCCTGCAAGTAGGGCCGCGTCTCCGGCACCAGCACGCTCAGCTTGTGGCCCTCCTCGATCGCAGTGCGAATCACTCCGAGCGCGGATCCGATTCCCGCGGTTGCCAGCGCGCCGGCGTTGCATTGCGTCATCACCTGCCCAGCGGCAGGCAGCAATTCCGCGCCGAAGCGGCCCATGGCTTCGTCGGTGGCGCGTTTTTCGGCGTGAACGGCGCGAGCTTCTTCCACCATCGCAAGGCGCGTGGCATCCAGCGGCGTGTTTGACGCCGAGAGCTGATCAAACCGGCGCGTCATCCGCGCAACGGCCCAGAATAAATCGACGGCCGTGGGACGCGTCTGCGCGATGGTCCGGCAAATATCCGGAAACTCCGCGCGCAGTTCTTCCACCGAGTGCGCGCTGGAACGCTCCACTCCAAGCGCGATGCCCATCGCAGCAGCCACGCCAATGGCCGGCGCCCCGCGAATCACCATATCCTTAATCGCCGCCGCAACTTCGCGATAGTCGGTGTAAGTGTGGCGGATCACTTCGCCCGGCAGGAGTCGCTGGTCCAGCATGACCACACCCTGGCCAGTCCATTCAATCGGCTGTGCGACATTCATAATGTTGGAAGATGCCCTCAAGTAGGACAGGCTTCAGCCTGTCTTCTTTTGATTTCTGCCGGCGCCGCAAAACGTAAAATCAGACAGGCTGAAGCCTGTCCTACTTTTTAGTGATGCGTCCCGCTGACCACGTAAATCAAATAGCCGACAAGCTGCAAGCCATTGTACCCAAGATGAACGAAATAACTAGCGGCCACGGTGCCGGTGCGCGCGCGCACCCAGGTCAGCACCACGCCCACCAGGATCAACAGCGCAATCTGCCCCCAGCCGCCCCACAATTGCGCCGCATGCATCAGTCCGAAGAGCGTGCCGGTGATGACGATTCCCGCCGCGATGCCCATCCGGCGCGCAATCACCGGATAAAGGAATCCGCGAAAAATAGTTTCCTCGACCAGCGGCGCGACCAGCACGCCCAGCACTCCGAAAAGCAAAATGCTGACGCGCGCCTGCAGTAACTCCTCGATCGGAAGTGTTTCCTTGGAATTGAGCAGCCCGCCAGCAAAGGACACCGCAACGGCCATCACCGCTCCGCCAGTGAGAAACTGCAAGGCCGACGCGCGAATCCTGCCGTCCGCTCCGTGCAGGTCGCGCCACCCGATGGACTGCCAGAACGGCGCAGTGGTTCGCGGCAACAGCATCAAATATAAATAGAGAATCGCGAGACCGTCGATCAACGCCTGGCTGATGAGCACCACAATCGACTTGGCCGTGCTCATGGTCGCGCCGAACACCTGGTTGGCGTTCGCCCCGAAAAACCGCACCGCGATTTCCGCCGTGCCCCAGGTGACCGCCGCGCTGGCAATCACCGCGAGAAATACAAAGAGCGCCACCTCCAGCCCGCCCCACGGCACCCGCAAATCTTCCGGAATTGCGGCGTGATATTGCGGCAGGTGCGGCGGAGGCGGCGCGGACTCCAGTTCCTGCGGCGAAGTCTCTGTCGATTCCGTCGTGTGCGGCGGCACACTTCCGGCCTCGCCGGCCAGTGGTTCACCGGCACGAGCCCTCACGGGCGCCGCGCTGGATGGAGTGTAATCGTCGTAAGCCATTTCCAAGTGGTGAGGCGCTATCGGGGGAACGCGGCGCTTCAGGACACCACAATCACTGTAACGGCAGTTCCGGCGCTGCGCAAGTGGGCCGCAGAGTCGTTGCTGGCGCTGATTTCTTAGGAGGACAGGCCTTGAGAACTTGTGAGGAAACTCCGGGTTTGAATCATGTAGCGCCCGCCTTCAGGCGGGCATCTGCGGACGGTGTCGACGCATCGGGCGGGTAGTCCCTGGAGGTCGGGACTTCAGTCCCGACAAACCCGTGACTCCACAAAGGGGTTTTAACCCCTGAAGCTTCAGCGGCTAAAGCCGAAAATCCAATGCAAGACCACCGGCCGAGCTGAAGCTCGGCCCTCCTAAACGCAAGGACCCATCAAACTAGACAACGTGAGAGCGTTTGAGAATTTCGGATCGCCCGGCATTACACCTCCATCCCTGTGTGAGGCACAACCGGAAAACCCGTTAGTGTCCCCAAGTTATCCGGAAAGTAAGCTATCTGCGCGCAAACCGTAGTATCGTTTGTGATATGCGATGCGGTGTATTCTTCGCGTTAGCAATTCTTCTCGGACCTTCTGCTCGAGGTCAGAGTCCTCAAGTGAATCGGACTTTGCCAGATCAGTTTGAGATCGGTCGGCGAACGTTTTGGGATTTCGGTCCGCCCTTTAATTATTATGATATTTTTATCGTCCGTCCAACAAACGAAGGTGCTTCCGTCGAACGGATTATCGTAACTCCTCCGGCAGACGAGTGTTTCGCGCCTGCAAAAGTCGAAATCACTTCCGCAGCCATTCGTTCAACGCCTGCGGACTTACTGGGACCCATGGATCCTTGCGAAATTCCCGAGAAAGTCTTGCGACGAAAACCAAAGAATTGCAAAAATTGCGCTCGATTCAGCGGCGCAGATGAAGTTATGCGAGTACGTTGTGGAACACAGACGCGCATCATCCGCGCCCATATTTTCGAGGATTACTGGTTTAAACCGGGCGCCGGAGTTCCAAAGACTCCGTTCTCGCTTATGGAATTGGTGAACCGAATGGATCAAGCTGTGGGGCCGGGCGTAATGGATAAGCCAATGATCACGCTACCGGAGGAAGGAAATTCCTCGTCCAACGATGATTCTGCTGCGCTGCAAGGTTTGAATGCCGGTAAATATGACGAATTATTCGAGGGTGCCAAGGATAAAGTATCTGATCTATATCGCGCCGCTCAGACCCACCCACTGGCTCCGAGCGTCCGATTAGTAGAAAGCATTCCCTTTACGCCAGACTCGCCGATCCTACCAAAATATCCTCCAATCGCGAGAGCTGCCAGGGTAGAGGGCCAAGTCAAATTCACTGCAACTATTGATTCGCTCGGAACTCCAAACCTTGTCACACTGGAGGGCGGCAACCCGCTCCTTAAATTGGGCGTGCGCGAAACCATCGAATCTTGGAAGTTTCCTGAAGACGCCACCAACCATGAAATTCATGGAACAATTGAATTTCTTTTGAATTGTCATGTGCACCGGCCTTGAGGCACTCTTCGGGCCCGCAACCCTGCGTGCCGTTATGAATGATTCCCGTTCGCCCCGTTCAACACCCGCGCCAACACCTGCCCCGTATACGATTTCTTGACCTTAGCCACCGACTCCGGCGTCCCCTGCGCCACAATGCGTCCCCCACCCTCTCCGCCTTCAGGTCCGAGGTCAATGATCCAGTCAGCCTGCTTGATCACGTCAAGGTGATGCTCGATCACCAGCACCGTATTGCCGAGGTCCGCGAGACGATTGAGAACGTCGAGCAATTTTTTCACGTCGTCAAAATGCAGGCCGGTGGTGGGCTCGTCCAGAATGTACAGCGTGCGGCCGGTCTGGCGGCGTGACAGTTCCTTGGCCAGCTTGATGCGCTGGGCCTCGCCGCCCGATAGTGTGGTGGAGGACTGGCCCAGCTGTACGTAGCCGAGGCCGACGTCCACCAGCGTTTCGAGCTTCACGCGGATTTGCGGAATATTTTCCAGAATTTTCAGGGCGTCGGCGATCTGCATGTCCAGCAGGTCGGAAATCGAATAGCCCTTGTACCTCACGGCAAGCGTTTCCGCGTTGTAGCGCCGCCCGCGGCACACTTCGCACGTTACGTACACGTCCGGCAGAAAATTCATTTCGATGCGGCGCAGGCCGTCGCCCTGGCAGGCTTCGCAGCGGCCGCCTTTCACGTTGAAGCTGAAGCGGCCGGGCTTGTAGCCGCGCTCGCGCGATTCGGGCAGCATGGCGAACAGCTCGCGGATCGGCGCGAAGACTCCGGTGTACGTCGCGGGATTCGAGCGCGGCGTGCGTCCGATGGGCGCCTGGTCGATCTCAATCACTTTGTCGATCTGGTCGGCGCCTTCGATGGCGCGAAACGCGCCGGGGCGCTCCATGGAGCGGTACAGCGTCTGCGCCAGCGCGCGGTACAGAATGTCGTTCACCAGCGTGGATTTTCCCGAGCCGGAAACGCCGGTCACCACGGTCAGCAATCCGAGCGGCAACTCCAGATCCACATTTTTCAAATTATTGGCTTCGGCGCCGAGGATTCGAACCCACTTCTCGCCGGGCGCGCGGCGCTTGGACGGCACCGCGATTTTCAGTTCGCCGCGCAGGTATCGCCCCGTCAGCGAATCTGCGTTGCGTTCGATTTCTTCCGGGCGGCCCCGGGCCACCAGGTGCCCGCCGGCGTTTCCCGCGCCGGGGCCGAGGTCCACCACGTAGTTGGCGCGGCGAATGGTTTCTTCGTCGTGCTCGACGACCAGCACGGTGTTTCCCAGGTCGCGCAATTTTTCGAGCGATGCGATCAGGCGGTCATTGTCACGCGCGTGCAGGCCGATCGAAGGCTCGTCCAGCACATAGAGCACGCCGCGCAATTGCGAACCGATCTGCGTCGCCAGGCGAATGCGCTGCGCCTCGCCGCCGGAAAGCGTTGCGGCGGAGCGGTCCAGGCTGAGGTAGCCGAGTCCAACGGCCAGAAGAAAATCGAGCCGCGCGGCAATTTCCGCCAGCGCGCGGCCGGCAATCTCCGTCTGCCGTCCAGTCAGGCCTTCGCGAATCTTGTCCACCGCGGGGCGCGCATCGGAAATCGCCAGCGCGGTAAACTCCGCGATCGACCGGCCGCCTACCTTGACCGCCAGACTTTCCGGGCGCAAGCGCTGCTCGCCGCACACCGCGCACGGCACGGGAGACATGTATTGCGTGATCCATTCGCGGTAGGCATCCGAGCCGGACTCCTCGAAATTAGACTCCAGAAAACCGATCACGCCCTGGAAATGCAGCCCCGGAAGAGCTTTCCCGCTGCCCTTCGCCCCGCCTGCTCGCGACGAACCAGCGCCGTTGCCCTTCGCATTCGACGGCGGATTGCCGTAAAGAATCAGGTTCTGCACTTCCCGCGAAAATTTTTCAAACGGCGTGGTGAGATCGAATCCGTGCGCCATCGCGCCCAGCTCAATGTTGCGCTTCAGAAACACGGAGCCCGAGCCGGGACCGAGCGCGCCCTCGAACAGCGGCCGCGTCCAGTCAACAATCACCTTGGACGGATCGAAATCGTATTTCGAGCCCAGGCCGTTGCACGCCGGGCACGCCCCGTACGGCGAATTGAAGCTGAAGGAGCGCGGCTCAAGCTGCGGCACGGAAATGCCGCACTCGCTGCAGGCCATTTTTTCGGAAAACACCTGCTCCGTGCCCCCGACCACCACCACGGTGACCAGTCCCTTGGCCAGCTTCAGCGCCGTAGCGATCGACTGCTCCAGCCGCGAGGCGATGCCGGGTTTCACCAGCAGGCGGTCGATGAGGACCTCGATGGTGTGGTTTTTTCTTTTGTCGAGGCGCGGCGGATCGTCCAGCGGGCACAGATCTCCGTCAATTCGCGCGCGCACAAAGCCGTCGCGCGCCAGCTTTTCGAGTTCCTGTTTGTACTCGCCTTTCCTGCCGCGCACGATGGGCGCGAGAATCATCACGCGATCGCCGCTTTTGGCCAGCTCGCCCTGCAGGATGGAGCGCACGATCTGGTCCGTCGACTGGCGCGAGATCGGCTTGCCGCATTTCGGGCAATGCGGCGTGCCGATGGAGCTGTAAACGACGCGCAGGTAATCGTAAATTTCAGTGATGGTCCCGACCGTGGAACGCGGCGAGCGCGTGGTCGTTTTTTGCTCGATGGCGATCGAAGGCGAGAGGCCTTCGATGGAATCCACTTCCGGGCGCTCCATCTGATCGAGAAACTGCCGTGCATACGCGGAAAGCGATTCGACGTAGCGCCGCTGCCCCTCCGCGTAAATCGTGTCAAACGCCAGCGAGGATTTACCGGAGCCGGAAAGCCCGGTGATCACGGTCAGCGTGTTGCGCGGAATTTCCAGGCTGATGTTTTTCAGGTTGTGCTGGCGCGCGCCCCGGATGGCGATGTTGTTCAGGCCCATGTTGCAAACACCGCCCTCACTGACGGTTCGGCACACGGCGGGTAAAATACGCCCATCGTAATCCTACAACGTAGCAGGGTGCGCAAAGACCGTCAAGGTAGGTGAAGCGAGTGAGGGGGCTACTTCGCTGCGGATTTTCCGCGCGCTTCCGGTTGAGCAGCAGGGGCGGGACGAAGGGTATGAAGAATCAGATTGATATCGGCTTGAGTCAGGCCGCTATCGGGGTATGACCGACTTCCAAAATCGAATTCAAACTGGCGATCTTGGATGTCGAACGCTTTGACAATCACGTTTTTTGCTTTCGCGGGATTGCCGTTTTGAAAGCCCGCAGATTTTGCGTCTCGAATGAATAGAAACCAGTCTCCGAATCAATCATCTCGATTGGTTTCAACATCAAGAACACGGCTGCACGGACTTCCTTTCTCCGCGGCAGGACGTAGGAAAGTTGCGAGGGAGTCGCGTTCGCGACGGCTCGATAGAAGTCGTAATCAGACTGCATTGCTCTTGCTCCATAAACGGAAGCTAATGCTCCAAGTTGCGCCCCTGGAGTCTCCTTCATCCGTCTCACGAGCCCCTTTTTTTCCGCCGGGTCCCAGAACATGATTGCCTCCTGCCCGGACTCAGATCCGAATATTGCTATTGTTGCTGCTTCTTTTGTTTCTTTCATTTTCCAAGGGACATCAAATTGATATCCAAACTTCGTAAGCGTCGATCCTCGAGCGGTCGAAATCGAAGTATCTGAAAGGGGTACTGGAACCACCGCCAAGGTTGGATTCCTGGCGGCGTCTTTTTTAATTTGCCATACGAAAATCGTCGCCCTTCCGAAGAGCCACGCATAAGCCAGAACCAACGCAACAGCGAGCGCGAGTGGAAAAGGAATTCCACATAACTTCTTCGGGATTGCCATTGCGCAGACGTTACACGCGCCGCCCGAGCATATGCAAGTACTACGAAACAGCATTGCGAGGCGCTATTTGACGGCGTAGATATGTCGCCTCGTGCCGCTCCACGAGAACCAGCCAAATTGGCTCGTAAAAGGCCAATAATTACTCTTGCGTAAGAAACAACACTAACCTAGAATGCGCGGCGCTGGAGGAGGTTCGGAATGCGGGAACGCAATCACAATCCGATGGATCGGCCAATGGAATGGATGCCCGGCCGGGATTGTGTCCGAATCTGGTCCAGTCCCTCACGGTAGTTAACTTCTTTTCCATCTATTTGTTGCCGATTTAATTTTCTCAGCCTGGGCGGCGCTGTCTGCGGTTCGGTCGATTTCCTCCACAAGGCAAACGCCGGCGGTCCTTGAGGCTCCAGCGGCCAGTGGTGCCCCGCGGTTCGGGGTAACGATCGCTTCTTTGGAAAGGAGGCGCCATGAGCATCTACATCAAGAACGGAACGCCGATCGGCAAACCGTCGCTGTGCGAGTCGTGTTCGCGCGCGTTTATTGCCCGCGGATACAGCGAAACGGAACTGGCTGTGGTTTGCCAGGCGCAGTGGCAGGGAATGCGGATCGATTTCCCGGTGCGCTCCTGCACGGCGTACGTCGAGAAAAACAAGCCGACGATCCTGGAAATGGAAGAAATCGCCCTGGTTCTGGACCGGGTGGCGCTGAAGCGCGATGCGGGTTTCGTGCGCGTCAGTGAAAACGACAACGACAAAGACGCGAAGCAAATCGAACTGATTCTCGATTCCAACGAATAACCACGCCCTCCAGTGGGGAGGATGCGGTCGCCTTTCCCCGCCGGGCAAAGTGTTGTAGCCGCATTTGAACGGCCTCGTCGGCACAGCCGAGAGTCGCCGTGCCGCGAAACAAATTTGATTTCAAGATACGAAACTGAGAGAGGACGCTATGTCACGACTGAACTTGTTGTTGATTCCCAATTTCTGGCTCACGCGCCGCCACGAAAGCGGACCAGCACGAACCGGTTCCCCGGAGACGCAAGGTGCCAGACCAAGAACGGAGCCGGCGATGGAAAATGAACGAGTCGACGGGCGGAGTGAATCCGAAGTGGAGTACGTCCATGCCGTCGAGCCGGCCACAGACACGTGAGCCATTGGGGCGACGCGCTACGCCGTGTAGCGCCGAGCCCCATTTTGGTTTAGGTTCTGCGATTTTTTCTGTATCCTACCCGTTGAACAATGTTGCTGTTTTTCTTTTGCAATCACCGTGAGCGGTGAAAGGATAACCAACATGCCAGTCCAAAATACTTCCCACGCCAGGAATTTCTTTCTGACGGCTCTGCTCGCGGCGGGAATATCTGTTTTTGCGGTTTTCCTGACCGGCTGCAGCTCACCCAAGCCGGCAACCGAGCAGCAGGCGCCGGCCGAAGGGCCCAAGCGGTACCAGCTCTCCGGCCGCGTCGTTTCCGTGGAGCCCGCCAAGCAACAAGTAGTGGTCGACGCGGAAGACATTCCGGGATTCATGATGGCCATGACGATGGGATACGCAGTGAAAAGCCCGGATCAGCTCACTCCACTTTCGCCGGAGGATCAGATCAAAGCCGACGTGGTCGTCAACGGCACCGACGTCCACCTGGAAAACATTGTGGTGGTGAAAAAGGCGGACAAGTCGAAAGTGCCCGCCTCGTCGCAACCGGCAAAATAAAAAAGCGCGTCTCGCAATTCGCGGGGACACAGTACGCTGTGCCCCCGCGACTCCGATCGACGTGAATTCGATTACGAACTTCCGGTTTCCCGCCGGACGTCCGATTTAGCCCACTCTACTTTCGGTCTTTGTCGTCACCCTTCTTCGAATCCCGCTCCTGTGATTTTGGCGGCTCTTTTTCCGTTCGCGCCGGAGGATTCGCCTGTTGCGGCGGCGCCGGCGGTTTTTCAAACTGATGCGGGCGATACGTGTCGTCATTCGCTCGTGCCGGCGGCGCCATTCTCACCGGATTCTGCTGTTGCGGCGGCGGTTGCGGTGGCCGGGATTGCGGAGCCTGTTGTGCGGGCTGCTGTTGCATTTGCTGTTGCTGCTGCCCGCGTTGCGGCGTCTGGCGCTGTTCCTGCTGGGGCGGCGGTTGTTGCCCTTGCGGCGGCCGGAACTGCGGTTGCCGCTGGGGTTCCTGCTGCTGCATTTGCTGCTGTTGTTGTCCGCGCTGCGGCACTGGCGGCTGGCCCTGCTGCGGTGGCGGCTGTTGTCCTTGCGGCGGACGGAATTGCGGCTGCTGCTGGGGTTGCTGTTGCTGCATCTGCTGCTGTTGTTGCCCACGCTGCGGCACTGGCGGCTGTCCTTGCTGCGGTGGCGGCTGTTGCCCTTGTGGCGGCCGGAACTGCGGCTGTCGCTGCGGCTCCTGCTGCTGCATCTGCTGTTGGCCCCTCTGCGGCACTGGCGGTTGTCCCGGTTGAGCCGGCCGCGATTGCATCGGCTGCTGTGGCGGCGCGTTCGCCGGACGGAACGAGCGCTGCTGCTGGGGCGTATTATTGAAGGACGGACGCGGCGTAGGCGGAGTCTCCTTGGCGACGACTTGCCGCTGCATCACGGCGGCCGGAGGGCGCGCCGACGCCACCGGGGCGGCACCCACCACGCTCTTCTGCACTGGGGCCATCGTGAAGTTGCGCTGCACCTGGACTTCGCGCATTTGCTGTTGATTCACCCGGACATTGGCGGCGGCCACGGGACGCGCGTTGACGAACGTGTCGTGCGAGACGACGGTCACCGCCTGGACATTCTTCTGGTGCATGTAGGTCACATTATTCACATTTACATTATTGTATACATTCGTTACGTTGACCACGTTCACCGTGGTATTCGTGACGTTCACTCTCTGCACGTAGCGTTCGCTGGTGCGGTATGGAGGAACGTACACTTCGCGCGGTCCCAGCGGGAACCAGCCCACGCCGCCACCTCCGCCGAACGACAAGGTAGCGCCGAAGCGCGGCCCGCCGACAAACACCACCAGCGCCGGCGCATACACCGGCCGGACAACCACTGGCCCCGGAACCCAGCACCATCCGCCGCCGACCTCGGCCCAGCGTCCGTAGTGAAACGGAGCAAATCCCCAGGGCTCGTCTTCCACCCAGGTCCATCCCCACGGAGCAATCCACGCCCAATGGCCATAGCGATAGGGCGCCCATCCCGCGGCGACGTGAGTTGGATACCACACCTCTCCGTAATCGGGAACGTTGCGCCATTCTCCGTTGTCATCGAGGTCTTCGTATCCGATGACGTCGCGGGAAACGTAGCGGGAAGATTGCGAACGCTCTTCGCGCTCGTCACGCGAGCGGCTCCATTCGTCAAAATCGTCCATGCGTCCGGCGCGTTCGCCGTCGTAGGTCAGGGAGTCCGTGCCGGTAAAGTTGGCGCGATCGCCGGAATCCATGTGGTATTCATTGCCGGCGCCGGTGGCTTCGCCTTCACCCGAGCGCACGGTGATCGCGGTGGCATTCCCATTGGGGTCGACATCCACGCGATATTCACCGGGTCGCTGCAGCGTGAACGCCAGGTTCGGCGTGTCGATCTCGAAATCATCGCCGCCCTCCATCCGCCGCACAGTGACGCTCATCGAACCTTGCGCCAATTGGATCTGCACGGTGCGGTCGTCGAGATTCAAGAAGGTGATGCCGGTCTCACTGGCGATGCGAATGGACGAACTTCCAATGTGCAGCTCGCCGCGGGAATCGCGATCGGCCCAGAGATTGTCGCCGGTGGTCAGAGGGCGGTTGGGATTGGCCTGAACCCAATCGCTTTCGCCGCCGGGCTGGAAGGAAATCGAGCCCTGGATGTAGTTCAGGCGCGCCACCCGTCCGGGCGGATCATCATCCGCCAGGGCAGGCAATGAGAACACGAAGTGAAATCCGGCCAGAAGAATTAGAAAAGGAAAAATGAAAATAGATTTGCGCATAGCGTCTGTCCCTCCGACATTCGCGAAATCGAGCACTTCGCTTCTACTTCGATTCTACTCCCAGATGGGCAGCCTTACCCTGGGGATGAAACTGTAGGGTTGCCAACTGGTTCTTCGCGGGCTGGGCGCTACCATTCGATTTCTCGTTCCCCTCGTACCTCTCCCGTGTGCCCGGGAGGAACAGGAGGCTCCTTGCGGAGCCTCCTGACGGTGAGTGAGGTGAGGGGTAATACGAGGTGGAAACTTTTTAGTGATGGCTATGTCCGCCGCCGGACGAGCCGCCATGGGATCCGCCGGAATTTCCTCCGTGCGATCCGCCGCCCGAAGGCGATCCGCGGTAACCGCCGCCGCTGCCGCCACCGCTCGGTGCACTGGGCGCCGGCCGGCCGGAATAGGATCCGCCACTAGGTGGCGCTCCACGGTAACCGCCATAATTTCCGTTCGTGGGTGTGCGACTGCCGCCAGCGTACGAACCATTGGAACCTCCGCCTCGGGGAGTCACCACCGGCTGCTGCATGTTGAGCGTTGGACGGCTGTAGTTGCCGCCGTTGTAGCCGCCACGCGAGTAGTTCTGATATTGCCGCGGCTGTTCGGACGGCTGCGAATAATTGGGTCGCGGTTGCGGCGCTACTTGCCCCTGCCCTGGACCGCGTCCTTGTTCACGTCCCTGATCTTGATACGACCGGCCGCTGTTTTCGTAGGACCTGCCGCCATTCGATGGCCCTTGCTGGCCCGATGGCGGACTAAACGTGCGCCATCCCGGCCGCGACGATTGAATCGAGTGGCCCGGTTGCGAAGCTGGACCGTTGAAACCGCGCTGGCCCTGTTCGCTGGAGGTTCCCCGGCTTACATTGCCGCCCGGATTCCCGCCACGATTGAAATTGTTGTCGCCGCGCCCGGACTGGAACGCGCCGCTGGTCCGCGCGTTCGAGCTGAAGAACCGCTGATTGCTGGTGGCACGGTTCGGAATTGAGTTCGGACTCACCGGGCGATTGGTCGATTGGAAACTTTCGCGCGAAGGTGACATGGGATGCGCGCCGGTCATTACGCTGGCCTGGCGGAACGTACCCGAGTCAATGCGCACCTGCTGCGCCGGCACGCGGCCATGGCCGAACTCATTACTCTGCATGGAGCTGAATCCACCGCGCACGCGCACGTCGCTCCCAGCTCGATCGATGTTGGAGAAAGCGTGCGGACCGTCGCGCAGTGGGCCGATGCCGCCGAAGTTGTTATGAATGTTGGTGACGTTGACCACGTTCACGCGGTTGACGCCGCGGCCATACCACGGGAAGAAGCGGTCGCCAGGCCCGCACGGCAGCCAGCCGATGCTTCCGAAGCCGCCGCCGAATCCGAAGCCCACGTTGACGCCCCAGCCGCCTCCGCCAAACCCGAAGAACGAGACATAAGCAGGCGCCCACAGCGGACGGTATCCGACGTACACCGGACCGGGCCACCAGCCCCAATTGCCGCCATAAACGAACCAACGTCCATAGTGATAAGGCGCCCAGCCCCACGGCTCATAGGAAACCCAGGTCCAGCCATAATAAGGTTCAAAGACCCAGCGCCCATCGCGATACGGCGCCCAGTCCGCACCCGCCGACGGAAACCACACGTCGCCGTAGTCAGGGACGTTGGACCAATGTCCGTAGGTATCAAGATCCTGGCTGCCGGTGTAGTACGGATTGGTGTGCTGCCAGCTCTGCGCGCCTTCGATGACGCGGTCGCGATCGCCATTCCACTTGTCCCAGTCATCGCGGCCGGGCGCGCCGGAAACCTGATATTGGGCGCTGTCAGCCGAACCCTGAATGGTGATGCGCTGGTCGCGCTCCACGCGAGTGCTGCCCTGCGGCGTGGAAATTTCCGCGGAGCCCTTGCGCACGTCCACAATCGTCTCGCCGTCGGAATTCACCAGAATGCGGTAGCTGCCCTCGCCCGTCTCTGGGCGAATGGCGACGTTCAGAGTGTCGATCTCCACATTCGCGTCGTTATTTTTGAAGACTTCGTAATTCGCAAGGCCCTGCCCGATCTGCAGTTGCATCTGGTTGCGCGCCAGGCTTACGACGTTCGCGGTGGTCTGGTCGGAGAGGCGCAGGACATTGGCGTGATCGAGCTGAATTTCCGCTCGGGCATTCTGCCCCGTGGAAATGTGGTCGCCGTTTACGACTGGAGTATTGATGGTGGCCGCGGCCCATTCGCTCGATCCGCTATGCTGCGTGGAAACATCGCCGTGCATGAAGCTGATGCGCGCCGCGCCAGGATCATTCTGTGGCGCCGCCTGCGGTTGCGGGCCACCCTGCGGTGGCGGAGGATATTGCGCCTGCGCCGGAATCTCCATGGGCTGCTGCGAAGCGGGCGGCGCGTATTGCGCCGCAGCGCCCGCGCTCAAGCCCAGAACCAGCGCCGCTGTCGCGAACCCCGTTCCGAGAACCGTTCCCAAGCTCCCAAGATAGTTTTTCATGGCCGACCTCTCACGACTTCCGGGCCCACTGCTGCTCTCACCCGTGTTAGATGATTGCAGGGTGGGGGCCAAACGGCGCCCTGCAACAGGTATTTCTAAGCCCCCTATTAACATCCATTTACGGATCTTCGAAGAGAGGGACTGTCGGCACCTTGGCAGGAATTTGGTGGATCTCACGCAAGACTGGTGGATTTCAACCACCGCGAGCACTCTTACATTCGAATCGCTCTGCTCAATTTTCCGCGTCCGCGGGATCGGCCACTCCCAACTTCGAGAGGCGATAGCGCAGGGCGTTGCGGGAAAGGCCGAGGGCGCGTGCGGCCTGGCTCTTGTTGCCGTTGGCGTGGCGCAGGGCTTCGCGGATGGCTTCGTCTTCCCACTGTTCCAGCGTCACACCGGCGGGAAGTACGTAAGGTGAACCTCCCGGCACGGGGGAACGCTTGGCGGGATCGTCGAGATAAATATCGGCGGCGTCCAGCGTGCTGCCGGTAGAGAGCGCTACGCCGCGCTCGATAATGTTTTGCAGCTCGCGCACATTTCCCGGCCAGTGATATTCCATCAGGCGCTTCATCGCTTCGGGGGTAATGGCGGTGATGCTTTTCGCGGATTCCTTGGCGTAGCGCTCCAGAAAATAAATGGCCAGCGGCGGCACATCTTCCTTGCGGTCGCGCAGCGGAGGAATGTCGATGGCCACGACGTTGAGGCGGTAGTAGAGATCTTCGCGAAAAGTGCCCTCTTCGAGCGCGGCGCGCAGGTCGCGATTGGTCGCGGCCACCAGCCGCACGTCGACCTTGTGGGTTTTGGTTCCGCCGAGGCGCTCGAACTCGCGGTCCTGCAGCACGCGCAGGAGTTTTACCTGAATCGCGCCGGGGACGTCGCCAATTTCGTCAAGAAACAGCGTGCCTTTGTCGGCCAGTTCGAACTTTCCGGGCTTGCTTCCGGCGGCGCCGCTGAACGCGCCCTTTTCGTAGCCGAACAGTTCGCTCTCCAGAAGATTTTCCGGAATGGCGGTGCTGTTGATTTTGATGAAGGGGCCGGAGGCGCGCTGCGAATGTTCGTGAATGGCGCGGGCAATCAAATCTTTTCCGACACCGCTTTCGCCGCCCAGCAGGACTGTGGAATTGGTGGGCGCGACGCGCTCGACCATGGCCAGGACGGCCTGCATTTTGTCGCTCTGCGCCACGATGTTGTTGTAGGAGTAGCGGCGTCCCAGCGCTTCGCGCAGGTTGCGATTTTCCTCGCGCAACTGGCGCGTGTCGAGCTCTTTGCGAATCACTAGGACCAGCTCGTCAAACGAGAAGGGCTTTGTCACGTAGTTGCTCGCGCCGACCTTCATCGCTTCGACGGCCGATTCGACCGTGCCGTACGCGGTCATCACCACCACGGGCAGCGCTGCATTGGCGCGCTTCACCGCCTGCAGAAATTCCAGGCCGCTCATACCCGGAAGGCGCAGATCGGTCACCACGAGGTCTGGCTTTTCGCGCACCAGGAGCTGCAGCCCGGTTTCGGCGTCCGGCGCGGAGTGAACGAGGAAACCTTCCTCGCCGAGGCGCAGCTCGACGAGCCGCCGCATCTTGGCTTCGTCTTCGACGACTAGAATGGCCGCCTTTTCCGGGCGTGTGGTCATGGTGTTGGTAGGACAGGCTTCAGCCTGTCCGGTTTAGATCATGCCAGCCACAGATTTAAACCAGACAGGCTGAAGCCTGTCCTACGCAAAGCATTGTGCCAGCCGTCCGCTATCCAAGTGAAGCCGTTCCTTATGATACGCTGGGCGTCCACGACTTTCCGCGGTCCGCCGCTCACTGGAGTATGCCATGACCGATCTGAATCCACAGGCCAAGCAGATGGCCGACGAGTCCATGGTGCGCAACCTCGACGCGCAGGCGCGCGCCATCTGGCCGCAGGAAATGCCGCTGCTGCAGCGCTACCAACTGCCCCCGGAGCCGCGGATTCTGGACGCCGGCTGTGGCACGGGCGAAGGCGCTTCGCGGTTGGCTGAACTTTTCCCGCGCGCGCAGGTGCTCGGAGTTGACATCGTCGATGCGCACCTGGAACTGGCGCGCAATCGTTATACAAGCCTCGCGCCACGGCTGGCATTTGAACATCAATCGATCTTTGAACTGCGCGCCGCCGACCGCAGCTTCGATCTCACCGTGTGCCGCCATGTTTTGCATTCCATTCCGCACGCTGATCTTGTGCTGGGCGAACTTGCGCGCGTCACACGCCGCAGAGGCTACCTGCACTTGATTCCCGAGGACTACGGCATGCTGTACTTCGAGCGCGCCGTCCCTGACCCGCGGGATTTCTGGGATGCCGCTCCCGCGAGTTTCGGAAAAAAGACCGGCACAGACCTTTATATGGGGCGTCACACGTTCCGGATTCTGGCCACGATGGGAATGGAAGAAATCAAAGTCGATTACGTGGTCGTCGACACGTTGCGCGTGCCGCGTGAAACGTTTGCGTCGATTCTGACGGCCTGGCGCGATGGGTACGTCGAATCGATCGGCGAACTGACGCCCATCTCCAGCGAATCCGCCCGGGCATATTTCAATCAGATGATCGCCAACATTCGCGACCCGCGGGGCTATGCGGCGTGGATGGTTCCGGTGGTCAGCGCGCGCGTGCCGTGAGTTCGCCCGTCTCCGTAGCCATGAAAATCAGCGATAAGTAAATCCGAGCGCCGGCTGGCGCGCATAACCGAACGGGCTCCAGCCGTACCGTTGGTACGAATAGAAGGAAGGGCCGCAATACACTCCGGGTGCCGGCCACAGCGGCGCGACTGGACCACACGCGGGCACGGCGGGAACCGCGCTCACTCCGAAATTCGCGCCAAACGCGTCTCGGGAATAGCCGGCGTCGCCGCCATCAAATCCTTCCTGGCCTGATTCCGCCGCGCCGATTCCGGAAACAAACAATCGCACGGCCAATGAAAGCGCATTCGCCGCGAGCATTCCCGGCCCGCCGAAAAACGACCGTCCAACACCGAGAAAACTGCCCAGCAGGTTCGGCAACAGTGACAATCCTGAACCGAAACCCGAGCCCAGGCCCGAACCGAGTCCTGATCCGGAAAAACCTCCGGAGCCGAAGGAAGAATTTGCAAACATGGAGCCGCCGTAGCCGGAGCCTTCAAAGCCGGAGACCGCGAAGCGAGCGCCTCCGAAATTGCCGAACGAATTTCCAAACCTATTTCCAAATGACGGCCCCGAAGAAAATGATGAGAACGATGAGAATCGCGGCGAGCCCGCCCCACGGCCCTCCCAATGATTTGAAAAGCGATCGGAGAAACTGGCGCCGCCGGAGCGCAGACCCAAACCCGCGGCGCGGCTGGGACCAAACGATGAAAATCCTGAACTGCTACGGGCCCACGAAGCGCTCCTCGAATTTCCAAACGAGCGCCACTGGCTGTCCGACCGGAAATTATTCCCAAACGACCGGGCAAATTCCTGCCCATGGCCTTGGCTGAAATTGTGATTGAAGTTGCCGAAGGAACGCCATCCGCTTCCGGAATTTCCGAACGTCCGGGCCGGAGTGAAGACCGGCCGTCCCGAGGAATTCCCGAACGACTGCCAGTTGCCCATCGTATTGCGTGATGTCTGGTCGCGTGATGCCTGGTTTCGAGATGCCTGTGCTATCGAGCGCGAGGAATCGAAGCTGCCGGTAAAATTTCGAGAGCCGCTGGACGGGCCGAAGCCACGACTCCCATTATTTGAATTGCGCGCGAAATCGCTTCCGGAGTTGCGGGAAGAATGCGAGAAGAATCCGCCGGACTTCGCGGAGAACCTGCCACTATTCCGGCTGCTTCCCTTCAATCCGCTGCCGAGATGAGCGGAAGAAGCGCGGCCACCGCCGCGAGAGCCGCTGTAAGAATGACCGCCGCCATTGAAGCTCGAGTGCCCGCCGCCGTGGAATGCGCCTCCCCCGTGTGAACTTCCACCGCGCGGGCCTCCGCCCTTGGAACCTCCGTCATGCCGGGCGAACGCCGTGCCGGGCAAACAAATCAAGGCTGCAAGGGAGACAACTAGCCACGCCGATTTCGAGAAGGCAGGCTTTTTCATAGCGATCCCTCCGCTCGAGATGCGCACAACTGCGGGACTGGAGCTACGGCCTGGAGTCGGGTGGTGCGCTAACCTTTCTGATTCTACTCGCAGCCCGCGGGTTGCGCCGGAGAAAATGTTCGGCCCCAGTAGGACAGGCTTCAGCCTGTCTGGTTTTGGCTAGCGTGGTGCGCAAATCTAAACCAGACAGGCTGAAGCCTGTCCTACCGGGCGGGCGTTGATTCGCTCTTGGTTGTGTTAGGCTGGTGGGAGTGCGCGATTTATCGGAAAGGGAGACGATCCTGTGAAACATGCGCCCGGATTCTTGAACATCGTCAACGACGCGAAAAGCCGCGTGAAAGAACTGAATTTTCGTGACGTGAAAAAACGTCTGGACGCCGGAGAAAAATTCACGCTGGTGGACGTGCGTGAAGACAACGAATGGGCCCGCGGTCACCTGCCGGGAGCGATTCACCTCGGCAAGGGCATCATCGAGCGCGACATCGAATCGACGGTTCCCGACAAGTCCAAGACCCTGGTCCTCTATTGTGGGGGCGGATTCCGCTCCGCGCTGGCCGCGGACAACCTGCAAAAAATGGGCTATCGGAATTGCATTTCCATGGACGGCGGCTGGCGCGCCTGGACGGAAGCTGGTTTTCCCACGGAAACAAAGGACTAAAAAAACTTCGCCGCGAACGCGCCGCTTTTCGTACAATAATCTTCTCTACGGATGTAAAGATTCCGCGCGTCACCGCTGGGGCGTGGTCCAATCGGTAGGGCACCTCACTGTTAATGAGGACGGTGTTGGTTCGAGTCCAACCGCCCCAGCCAAATCTTCCCGCAAACCGACGCAAAACCAACTTGCAGAGCAAACCGGTGGCACTGCCACTTCGACTGCGCGAGTCGTGACCTGAATCCACCGGCCGAGTGCCAACTAGACGTGCCGATTGTATGCACGGCGCCGCGCCACGGCGACAATCGCAACCTGCAGAGCAAGATAAGATGCGCTATCAAAAATTGGTCAAACGTTTTCGTTAATTCGCGGGAGGCGTGCGCGCATACTTCCGCCGATAGGTATGGTCCATTGGGTGTGGTTTTTTGGGGTAGGCGGCGGAAGCAGGTCGGAGGGAAGATCGTGCCGGCCCAGCCCTCAATCCCCTATAGGGATCCTCGGCGCGTCTTCCCTCCTACGGCTTTAATGGTTGCACGCACGAGGCCAAACACAAGACGCTGAAAACACAGTGTTTTGTTTTTCGCACCCCGGGTAAAAAAGCCACGGGGCGGGAAAATTTTCCGGCGAAGAATTTTTGCGCCTACGGTGATCCTGGTAGAAAGGCGACAGGTCTTCCCCATCGCGACTCGCAGTAGCTGCTGCTACTAGTACTCGCATGTGCAGTAAGGCCGCGACGAATCCAGTTTGAAACCCATTCGAAAGACTGCCAAGGATGACTGCGCTTATGGCTGATCTTTACGTGAACCAAGGGTTCGACAATTTAAGCGCGAGTAGAGGGATAACGCAGCGTTTCGCGGAGGTCCGATCTCAATCACCAAGGAATCGTAGCGATGCCCGACTATCGTGCCGAAAGGCGCTCAATATTACTTACGAAGAGTTCCACAATCTGCTTGGGTATTGCGTCGGAACCTGGGCGAGAAATTTCTATCGACAAAGAATTTATCGAAATTCAGGGCATCGGGAATTTCATCTGTGATTGCGGCGGCGCCCCGCGAAGTCTAGAGCTGCAGCCTTTACTGGACGTCCGCCAGGTGCGCTCCCGATTCCAGATCTTCGCTCAATTTTTCGCGGTTGGAATCGTCCAGCATTCTGTAGAGGCTGGTCCGGCTAATCCCCAGGATCTTTGCCGCGAGCGCCTTGTTACCCTTGACTTGAGCGAGCACGCTGTCCACATGCTGGCGGATGATCTGCGACAGCGGCAAAAGAGTTTCCGTAGTCACGTGTTCCACCGGCGTTTCGCTGAAATTGGTTTCCGGCAAGTCCCGGAGGTCAATCACGTCCGATTCCGTCATCATGCAGGCGTGGCCGATTACATTTTCTAGTTCGCGAACATTCCCAGGCCAGGAATAACCGGCGAGCAGCGTCTGCGTTCTTCGCGTGAGGCCATAAATCGTTTTCTTGTATTGTTCGGAGAAACGCTTCAGGAAATGCCGCTGCAGCAGAAGGACGTCCTCGGGACGCTCTGCCAGGGCTGGCACCTTCAACTGGACCATGGTGAGGCGGAAGTAAAGATCGGCCCGGAATTTTCCCCGCCGGACGAGGTCCGGAAGATCCCGGTTGGTGGCGGCGACCACGCGAACGTCGAGCTTGCGCGTGACCGGAGAGCCGAGACGCTGCAGTTCCTGGTTTTGCAGGACGCGCAATAGCTTGGCCTGCATGGTCAACGGCATGTCGCCGATTTCATCCAGGAATGCGGTGCCCCCGTTGGCGTACTCGAAGAGTCCCAGTTTGTCCTGCAGGGCTCCGGTGAAAGCGCCCTTTACGTAACCGAATAATTCACTCTCGGCGAGAGTTTCCGCGATCGATGAGCAATTCGCGCTGACGAACGGCGCCTTGCCCGCCGCGCTCAAACGATGCAGCGCCTTGGCCACCAAATCCTTGCCGGCGCCGGTTGGTCCAGTAATCAGAACGGTGCGAAAATGCGGAGCGATTCGGCGAATTTTGGCGAACAGATCGAGCATTCGAGGGCTGCGCCCGATCATCCCTTCAAATTCGAGATTTTTCGCCAGATCGTCTTCCAGCTTGGTGGCGCACTGGCGTCGCGTGGCGTCCGTGAGCAGCTGTCCGATCCGCCCGCGCAGCTTCTCGATGGAAAACGGCTTCGGGAAGTAGTCGGTGGCGCCCGCCTGGATGGCCTCCACAGCGGACTCGGTCGAATAGAAACCGGTCATCAAGATGACGTCGATGCCCGGATCGATTTCGACAAGCTGGCGCAGCAGTTCCATGCCTTGAACACCCGGCATCACCAGATCGGTGAGAACGACTTTGGGATGCAGGCGACGAACCAGATCAATTCCGCTTTGCGGATCGGTGGCCGTGTGAATTTCAAGGTCCATTCCCTCGAGGGCGGCGCAAATCAGATCCAGATTTTCCTGTTCATCATCAATAATCACTAATCTCATAGGAGGGACACCTGAAGGAAATATCGGCGACACGCCGGCTGTGACACTTTCCGGCCACCGCTGCGAGCGTCAACCTGTTCTGGCTGATCTTGATCGGACAATGGGACCTCACCCGGCAGATCGGGGAGTTCTTCCTGGTTCGGAAGCTTTCGGAATTGTAGCTCACCCACAACGTAGCATTTTAGGTAGCTATCCGATTTCTAACCGAGTTCAGCGAATCAGTTAATGCAGGGTTTTCCGGTAGGCGGTTTCCGGGATTCCTCATCCCTGGCGTCCTAAATAAAAGACCTTACTCCCTTAGTCCAGTACCTAGTTAGACACGATTGGCGGTTCGGGGGAGCCGGGTGCTGACAGAAGATTTAGAATTGTCATTCGGCCGGTCTGCCTGGCCGGATCGATGCTGGATCAGTACCCGGAAATTCACCATGCCCAATTTCCAGAAAAGAAGTGGTAGTTCGACTCTTTCGCCCGAGAATTCCTCCCTTCGCCCCTACGAGATGTTGATTGTCGAAGATAGCGCCGACGATGTGGAGTTGTTCTTGCGCGCGTTGCAAAAAGTTCAGATCGATATGGACAGGGAAATCAGGCCCTTCGCTGTGTCCAGCGGCGTCGAGGCGGCGACCAAAATCCTGGAGCGAAAGTACGATGCGATCTTCCTCGACATTAACCTTCCGCCACCCGACGGCGTGGAATTGACCAGAAAAATCCGCGCTTCCGCGGTCAATCGGACCACGACCGTCGTGGTTCTCACCGGCGCCGAGGATCGCGGACTGATGACCCGCGCATTCCAGGCGGGCGCCAACCTGTTTCTATCCAAGCCCATCGACCGCGGCCGCCTGTTGCGGCTCATTCAAGTTTCCAGCGTGCCGATCGATCGCGAGCGGCGCCGGCTGCAGCGAGTGAAGGTCGAATGCGCGGTCACCATCGAATCGGGACAGGGCCGTTTCAACGGTAAGACGGTTGATCTTTCATTGAACGGAATATTGGCCCGCTACAATCGTGTCTTGCCGGTGGGGTCCGCGGTGAACGTAACCTTGGCGCTCAGTCCAGGTGAAGAACCCATCCGTACAGCCGGGCGAATTGTTCGAGTTATGGGAAATGATCTCATGGCGCTAACCCTCGAAGACGTCGGCAGTGCTGAGAGCGCGCGGCTCGGAGAGTTCCTCGTTCCACTAATCGCAGCCGCCACGAAGAGTGAAGACTGAGAGCGCCGGCAGCGTGCTGCTGCGTGACTCGATCGATCCTCTGACTTGCATGCAATTCCATCCTTCCGGCCCTGCCGCGCGAGTACCTCAAATACTGTATTAACGTCTATGAAACTAACATAGTAAGAACTAATTTACAGAGTCACCCTATATGACTAACCTATTCCCAGGTGAACGGCCTTTTGCGCCAGCCTGGTCCGCCGGGACAATTATGCTCAACCTTACCTTTGCCGTTGGTAACTCTGCCCCCGGACAAACGACACGGAGGCAGTTATGGAAAAGCAGGCGCCGGCGGTACTGGGCGCGACCCGCAGCGCGGTTATCCGCATCCTCCATTTGGAAGACTTTTTCGACGATTCAGAGCTGTGCCGCAGAGAACTAGCAAAATCAGAATTCCTGGCATCGATTGACGTAGTCCAGACGGCCGAAGAGTTCTACCGCTCTATTTCCTCAAGCACATACGACGTTATCCTGGCGGATTATCAGCTCCGAGACTGGAACGGAATGCAGGCGCTGGAAGTATGCCGAAAACTTGGAAGTAAAATTCCCTTCATATTGGTAACCGGTGCAATCGGCGAAGAAAAAGTGGCTCGATGCATGCGCGAAGGCGTCTCTGACTTCGTTTTCAAAAACCATCTGACTCGCCTTCCAATGGTCATTCAGCGATGTCTGGAAGAACAAAAGCTTCGTGAGGAACATGAGCGTTCGGCGGAAACCCTGCGCGAGAGCGAGCAGCGCTTCCGCGCCCTGGCTGAATCCGTGGCCTCCGGAATCCTGATTTACCAAGGGGTGGACTGTAAATACGCCAACCGCAAAGCCGAGGAGATCACCGGTTACACGAGGGAGGAGCTTGCGCTGGTCAGTTCGTGGGAAATCATCCATCCAGACTCCAGGGACTTGCTGATTGAAGCGTGCCTCGCACGCATCCAGAGCAACCAGCCTTCCCAGCGGTTTGAATTGAAGATTCTTACGAAGGACGGGACGGCCCGTTGGGTGGATCTGACTCTGGGCAGGATCGAGGTTTCAGGAGCGCCAGGAGGGCTGTTCACCATCAACGACATCACCGGGCGAAAGATGGCCGAAGAAGAGCTTCTATTCATGGCGGGGAACGATCCGTTGACCGGCCTCGCGAATGGCCGGTACCTGGTGGATTCGTTCCATGCCGAGACCAAACGGTACGCCCGGACCGCGCGCACATTTTCCTTGCTCATTTTCGACCTGGATGGGTTGAAGCAAATCAACGACTCCTTCGGGCACTTGGTTGGCAGCAGGGCTTTGTGCCGGGTGGCCAACGTGCTGCGTTCGCAATGCCGCAACATCGACGTGATCGCCCGCCCGGGAGGCGATGAGTTCACCGTGATTCTTCCGGAAACCATGATGGACGGCGCACAGATCTTTGGCAGGCGGATCTGCCAGCGGTTGGCGGACGATCACCAGCATCCGCAACTGACGGTCAGCTTTGGCGCCGCGGTCTATCCCGGCGCGGGAACGTTTGAAGATTTGTTTTCTACTGCCGACAAGGCTTTGTATGCGATGAAGGCCCGGCACCACCGTTGCCGAGTCCTGGAACCTCAACAATATGCCAGCGCATAAGCGTAGCAGGCGCCGATTGCCGTCGAAGTGCTTCTGATTGCGATCGACGATCGTGATCCAGAAACCGCGTCGCCTGATTTCCATAGAGGGGTTATAGGATTCGTCACGTAATTTTAGGAACTAGTAAGAAGGACGATACGTACCGGGTTAAGTTGAAGAAACCACGTTAGGCTGCCCGCCGGCGTGCGTCCAGATCAATCGCATGGTGACTCGAATCGATCTTCCGGGTTGCGCCTTTCGGACGGCGCTAAGCCGACCTGCCGCCCTGGCACTCTGCTGGTTGCTAATCCTGTTGTCACCCATCGGCAGCCTTGCGGACGACCCGCAGCAGCCTGATCCATCCGCCGCCGTCAATCTAAAACAATTGAGTCTCGAGCAGCTTGGAAACGTTGAAATCACCTCCGTCTCCAAGAATCCGCAGCAAGTGATGAAAACAGCTGCCGCTATCTTCGTGATTACCCAGGCGGATATTCGCCGTTCCGGCGCTACCAGCATTCCGGAAGCCCTGCGCCTGGCGCCGGGAGTGGAAGTCGCTCGCATCGACGCGGACCACTGGTCGGTGGCGATTCGCGGGCTGGCCGGGCAGTTTTCGAAAGACCTGCTCGTACTGATTGACGGCCGCAGCGTCTACACTCCGCTTTTTGCCGGAGTGTATTGGGATGTGCAGAACGTGATGCTGGAGGACGTGGAGCGGATCGAGGTGATTCGCGGACCGGGTGGCACCATCTGGGGAGCGAATGCGGTCAACGGGGTGATTAACATCATCACCGCCAGCGCCGAGCACACCCATGGCGCGCTGGTTTCTCTCGGAGGCGGTAACGTCGAGCAGGGTACGGGAGGCATCCGCTACGGCGGCACGATGGGCAAGGACTTCAACTATCGCGTGTATGGAACCGGAGATGTTCGCGCACCCGAGTTTCACCCGGACGGCAATGACTTCGACCGCTTCCGGATGGGCCAGGCCGGCTTCCGCACGGATTGGAAGAAGGGCGATAAGGACTCGTTCACCGTACAAGGCGACATCTATACCGCTGGGAGCGGAGAGAGCAGCTTCCTCCCCACTTTTTCTCCTGCAGCGGAAATTATGGCCTATGGCAACGCCATCGCCTCCGGCGGCAATGTACTCACACGCTGGCAGCATACGATGGGGGAAGGCTCTGATATACAAATTCAGGCCTATTTCGACCGCACCCATCGCGTCGATCTCGAAGGTGGCGAAGCACGCGACACGTTCGATGTCGATTACGTCCAGCACGCCCGCATCCACGGGTACCACAATCTCACCTGGGGCCTCGGCGCCAGAGTAAGCCCGAGCAAGTTCATTCAGACCACGCCCGGCATCAGCTTTATGCCGCTGAAGCAAACCGACAGCATCTACAGCGGGTTCTTCCAATATGAGCTACCCATCGTTCGTGACAAGCTGACTCTGACCGCAGGATCCAAGCTGGAGCGCAACAATTTCAGCGGGTTTGAGTATGAGCCCAGCGTCCGGTTGCTTTGGACGCCGACCAGCAACCAGACCTTCTGGGCCGCCGCGACTCGTTCCGTGCGGACCCCGTCGCGACAGGATCAGGATGTGGCCTTTGCCATTCTCGCTGTCGCGGAGCCGACGCCGCCCAGCGTGTATTTCGAAGTGGTTGGGAATCCTGACGCCAAAGCCGAGCAGATGATCGGGTATGAAGCCGGCTACCGCGCCCAGGTCAACTCCAACCTTTATCTCGATATCGCCGCGTTCTACAACCGCTACAGCGGCCTGCAGGCTTATGGCCCTCCCGGGATCGCCGAATCCGCCGACCCGCCGCCGCTGCATCTGTTTTTCGTTCTGCCCTATGCCAACATCGTTGAAGGCAACACCGTGGGAGGGGAAATCGCTCCTGACTGGAAAATTACCCACTGGTGGCAGATGCGCGGTTCGTACGCCTATCTGAATATGGCGCTGCATGACAAGCCGGGCTTTACGGATGTGGGAAATCTTCTTGGTTCCTACGATGGTTCCAGCCCGCGTCACGTGGTGAGCGCTCAATCCTTCTTCAATCTGCCAAAACATTTCGAGTTCGATGTGACGTACCGATATTCCAGCGCCCTCCCGGCCTATGGCTCCACCGCTTACAGCTCGGCGGACGCCCGCTTGGGATGGCACGTTGGAGAGAACGTCGAGTTCTCCGTGGTTGGCCAGAATCTTCTGCAGCCTTACCACCCGGAATTTGGAGGGAATCCCGGACCGCTGGTGGGGATCAAGCGCAGCGCCTTTGCCAAGCTGACCTGGAGGAAATAAACGTAGCCGCGGGCCCATGAAGCGTCCCTCTCATGCACGTTCCTTCCGGAGCGTCCTTCTCGCCGCAGCGCCTGTGCGGCTCCGCATTGCCGTGCTCGTGGCCATATTTTGTTTCCTGCCGGGTGTTCGGTTACTCGCCCAGCAAACGAAAGCCGCTGAGTACGCGGTCAAGGCCACTTACCTTTACAACTTCAGCCGGTTTGTCCAGTGGCCCGCGGATGCCGGTGCCGCGAAGGGTGAATCGTTTCCCATTTGCATTTTCGGAGAAGATCCATTCGGCACGGTTCTGGACACCATCCTTTCGGGCGAATCGATCAAGGGCAAGCCGGTGGTGCTCAAGCGGGTGTTGAAGCTCCCAGACGCGCTGGAGTGCCGCGTGCTTTACATTAGCGCGTCTGAGGATGCCAGACTGAAGGAAATCCTGGCCGGTCTAGATAAGACCGGCGTCCTGACCGTCAGCGATATCCCGCAGTTTTCGCAGCGCGGCGGAATCATTCAGTTCGTGATTGTCGCGAACAAGGTCCGGTTCGAAGTGAATCTGAGCAGCGCGCAGGATGCCGGACTGACTCTGAGTTCTGATTTGCTGAAGGTCGCCGTCGCTGTGAGGAAGTCTTCGCAACCGGGAGACTGACAAACGATGTTTAAAGACCTGTCCATCTCGAAGAAGCTGACCTGGACCAACATGCTGGTAAGCGGCGCGGCGCTGCTGCTGGCCTGCACGGCGTTTATGGGATACGACCTGGTCACCTTCCGCCGAGCGACGGTCTACAACGTTTCCATTCAAGCTCAAATCACGGGATCGAACGCGGTTTCGGCGCTGCTATTTGACGATCAGAATTCCGCGGACAAGACATTGTCGGCGCTACGGGCTTCGCCCAATATCCTCAGCGCCGGCATCCTGACGCTCGACGGCCGGCCGTTTGCATCTTATGTGCGCGATCCGGGTGCAACCATTCCAGCCCTTCCGGCGCTCTCGGCCGGGCAGACGGAAACCTACCGATTTGGCACCGATGGAGTACTGCTGGTCCGTTCGATCGTCTTCGAGGGGAAACCGACGGGCATCATCTATATTCAATCGGGAACACAGGCGCTCTACGCCAGGCTGCGGCTGTACGGAGCGATCTCTACTCTCGTGCTGGCCGTCTCGCTTCTGATGGCCCTGTTCATTTCTTCCGGGTTCCAGCGGGAAATTTCCCAGCCAATCACCCAGTTGGCGCAGCTCGCCCAACAGGTATCCCGCGACAAAAATTATTCGGTGCGCGCGGCGCCAGCCAACAGCCGCGATGAAGTAGCGGTGATGGTCGAGGCGTTTAACGGCATGCTGTCGCAGATTCAAGCGCGCGACGCCGATTTGCGCCGTGCCCACGACGAACTCGAGCTGCGAGTGCATGAGCGCACGGCGGAGCTGACCCTGGCCAACGAACTTCTGACCGCGGAGGTCACCGAACGCAAAGCGACGGAAGAGGCTTTACGCCAGAGCGAAGAGCGATTTCGCTTGATGGTGTCCGACGTGAAAGACTACGCCATCCTTATGCTCGATCCGGACGGGCGAGTTGCCAGCTGGAACGCGGGAGCGGAACGCACCAAGGGATACCAAGCCGAGGAAATTCTGGGGCAGCCTTTTTCACGGTTCTATCCGGAGGAAGATATTCAGAGCGGCAAGCCTGCGGCCGCATTGCAAACCGCTTTGCAAAAGGGACGGCACGAGGATGAAGGATGGCGTGTCCGCAAGGACGGCTCGAAGTTTTGGGCGGACGTCGTTCTGACGGCTCTGCGCGACAAAACCGGTGAGCTGCGCGGGTTCTGCAAAGTGACGCGGGATGTCACCGTCCGCAAACGCAACGAGGAGTTGCTGCACCTGCGGAACGCGCAGCTGGAAACCGCCAACAAGGAACTCGACGCCTTCAGCTATTCCGTTTCTCACGATTTGCGCGCCCCGCTCCGCGGCATCGACGGTTTCAGCCAGGCCCTGCTCGAGGACTATAATGACAAGCTCGATTCCACCGGGCAGGACTACCTCCAGCGCGTGCGCCTCGCCGCGCAGCGCATGTCCGTGCTGATCGACGATCTGCTGAACCTTTCCCGCGTCACCCGGAGCGAAATCCGCCGCGAAAAACTCAATTTGAGCGCCATCGTCCGGTCCGCCGCCGAGGAACTCCAGCGCGTCGCCCCCGAACGCGACGTGAAATTTGTGATCGCCGAGGGACTGACCGCCGACGGCGATTCGCGTTTGTTGCGGGTGGCCATCGAAAATCTGTTGGGGAATGCCTGGAAGTACACTTCCGCCCACAGCAGTGCGCGAATCGAATTCGGTTTCCATCAGAATAACGGCCAGTCCGCTTATTTTGTTCGCGACGACGGCGCGGGTTTCGATCCGCGCTATTCCGAGCGCCTGTTCGGCGCTTTCCAGCGGCTTCACGCGGTGACGGAATTCCCCGGCACCGGCATCGGGCTAGCCACCGTGCAGCGAATCATCCGCAGGCACGGCGGAGAAATCTGGGCGGAAGGGGCCGTCGAAAAGGGAGCAACGTTTTACTTCACTTTGTGACGAAATCAAACGAGCCAAGGACGGACCATGGGAGAAAACGTAATTCTGCTGGTGGAAGACAATCCTGACGACGAGGCGCTCACGCTTCGCGCGTTGAAAAAGAACAATATCGTCAACGAAGTTGTGGTGGCGCGCGACGGCAATGAAGCGCTCGATTACATGTTCGGACGCGGCCACCATGCGGGCCGGGACGCGACGATACTGCCTCAGGTCGTCTTGCTGGACCTGAAGCTTCCCAAGATCGACGGGCTGGAGGTGCTGCGGCAACTTCGCGCGGATTCACGAACAAAACTTACCCCCGTCGTCATTCTGACTTCCTCCAATGAAGAGCAGGACAGATTCAAGGGATACGATCTGGGCGCCAACAGCTATGTCCGCAAGCCGGTCGACTTTAACAAGTTCATCGATGCGGTTCGGCAACTCGGATTGTACTGGCTGGTGTTCAACGAGCGGCCACCGGCGGGGAGATCCTAGATGGCAATTCCCCTGCGTTTATTGATGGTCGAGGATTCCGAAGACGATGCCGCGCTGCTGCTGCTTGAACTTCGTCGCGGCGGATACGAAGTCACTCACAAGCGGGTAGACACCGCGGCCGAACTCATTTCCGCCATCGATGGCCAGAAATGGGATCTGGTGATTTCCGATCATTCCATGCCGCATTTTACAGGGATTGATGCATTGCACCTCCTGAGAACGAAAGGTTCGCGGATTCCCTTCATTTTCGTCTCCGGAACCATTGGCGAGGAGACTGCCGTGTCCGCTCTAAAGGACGGTGCGCAGGATTATTTGATGAAAACGAACCTGAAACGCCTGGTTCCGGCGGTTCAGCGCGAACTGCGGGAGGCGGAGCAACTTCGAGAAAGAGAGCGGTTGCAGCACCAGGTGCAGCAGTTGCACAAGTTTGAAACCATCGGCCGGTTGGCCGGCGGCATCGCCCATGATTTCAACAACGTCATCGGTGCAATCCTCGGATGGGCCGAACTGTGCAGCCAGGAAGTTCAGCCCGGCACCCAACTGCACGACAGAATCCGCCGAATCATGGACCAGGCCGATCGCGCCGCCGGACTAACCTCTCAACTGCTCTCGTTTGCACGCAGGCAATTCCTGCAGCCGAAACGCATTGACATGAACCTGCACGTTTTGCAGAGCACCAGCCTACTGAGGAGAGTGATCGGAGAGCACATCACCATCACGGTGGAGACCGCCAAAGACCTGCACGTCAGTTTGGCCGACCCGTCCCAGGTTGACCAAATCCTCATGAACCTCTGCCTGAATGCGAGAGACGCTATGCCGGACGGTGGACGGCTGCTTCTGGAAACCAGGAACGTCACAATCACCGAAGAATATTGCCAGACCGTTACCTACGCGCTGCCTGGAGATTACGTGATGCTTTCGGTCTCTGACACGGGCGTGGGAATGAATGCCGAAACGATTGAGCAAATTTTTGAGCCGTTCTTCACCACCAAAGAACCGGGTAAGGGCACCGGCCTCGGTCTGGCGACCGTCTACGGCATCGTGAAGCAGCACGGCGGCTTCCTGAATGTGGAGAGCGAACCGGGTAAAGGCACCACGTTCCAGATTTATCTTCCGGCCAGCAGCGGTATGGCCGAAACTCGCGAGACTCAAAACGACCAGCCCGCTCGAAAAGGCAGCGAAACGATTCTGCTGGCCGAAGATCACGACGGATTGCGGCAATCCGCCCAGGAGATGCTGCAGGGCCTGGGCTATCGCGTTCTGCTCGCCGCAAACGGACTGGATGCGGTTCAGCTTTTCAAAGCAAATTCCAGGAGCATTGATTTAGTGATTTTGGATGTCGTGATGCCTGGCCAGTCCGGTCCGGATACCTATTCGCAGTTGATTTCCATGCGGCCTGACCTAAAAGTGATTTTTACAACCGGCTATACGACGGAAGTCGCTTCTCTCGCGTCGCTCATCGATCATGGCGCCGGTTTTCTTCAAAAGCCATACGGCCAACGCAGCATCGGTTTAAAGGTCCGCGAATTGCTGGACCGCGCGCCCTCCTCTCACCCAAAAGGCGTTACGGAAACCAAATGTTCGACCTAGGGACACGAGGCTCGCAGGGAAGCATCTAAGAGGGGATCTTATTCATCCTGTGGGTGTTACAGGTGAATCCTACCGCTCAGATCCGACTGCTTACGTTGAATTAGTTAGTGACGGTTAGGCACAACGGCCGGCAGTACTATTGCCCCATCAGGCACTTACTTGCTTACATGGCTCTATGTTGCCGACGAGCCTAGCGGGCGCCTTACAGTCGCCGTACGAGCCGTCGTTCTGGACGCGCATCCGCAAGATTGAACAGCGGCAATGGTGGTTATGGGCGTCGGCGATCGTCATAACGCTCTTGTTAACGGCCGGCATGGCCTCTTTCTCGTTCCTGTTCGATCAATCCGATCCCAACTATTCAGTTACGCTGCGGGATTCTGTTCGGGGGCTGGTGGCTCTCGTCTTCCTCTTCAATTTGTATACCATCTACCAGCAAATCGAAATTCACCGCATGCGCCGGCAATTGTCCAATCAGGAGCAAATGTTCCGGTTGATCTCGGAAAACGCCGAAGATCTGATCACCGTGGTCGATCGTTTCGGCAACCGTGAGTACAACAGTCCCGGCTACGCCAGATTTGGTTATTCCAGCGAAGAACTTCAACAGGGAGAGGTTCCGAACCAGATCCATCCGGACGATCGAAGCGCGCTGATCGAGGCACGCCGCGCGACCTTTGAAACCGGCACAGGCCCCCGGGTGGAATATCGCTTCCGGCGCAAGGATGGTGAGTGGCGCATTTTGGAATCGACGCGCAGCCCAGTGCGCAATAGCCGTGGGCAAATCGAAAAGGTGGTGATTGTCAGCCGGGATATCACCGAACGCAAGCAGACCGAAGAGCTGCTGCGCCGGCGCGACGAACAACTTCGCCAGTCACAGAAAATGGAAGCGGTGGGACGCCTTTCCGGGGGCATCGCACATGACTTCAATAATCTGCTCGGCGTCATTATCGGTTACAGCGAGTCCATCGAATATCGCCTGACCGCCAACGATCCGCTGCGCAAGAGCGCGGAGGAAATCCGCAAAGCCGGCGAGCGCGCCGCGTCCTTGACGCATCAACTGCTGGCATTCAGCCGCCAGCAAGTTCTGCAGGCGCAGATTCTGGATCTGAATCTGCTGGTTACGGATATGGGCATGATGCTGAAGCGCCTGATTGGCATGCATATCGAGCTTTCTACTTCCTTGGAGCCGGAATTGGCGCTGGTAAAGGCGGAGCAGAGCCAAATCGAGCAGGTAATCGTAAACCTCGCGGTCAATGCGCGGGACGCCATGCCCGATGGCGGCAAATTGTCGATCGAAACGTCGAATCTTCAGGTCGACGAAAAGCTGGCGAGCTCTTTCACATTTCTTCAGCCGGGCTCCTATGTGCTTCTGACGGTTCGGGACACCGGGGTCGGGATGGACTCTGAAACGCGGCGGCACATTTTTGAGCCGTTCTTCACCACCAAGGGACCCGGAAAAGGAACGGGCCTGGGCCTGGCGACGGTCTACGGAGTCGTGAAGCAAAGCGGCGGAGGGGTCACCGTCGAATCCGAACCCGGCAAAGGCTCCACGTTCAAGATATTTCTCCCGCGAACACAGGAATCGGCGGTCGAGACAGTACCGGTGGAAACGGCCTCCCAGCCGTCGTCCGGAACCGGAACCATTCTGCTGGTGGAGGACGAGGAGGCTCTGTTGAATCTCACGGCCGAACGCCTGGTGGAATGCGGCTACAACGTCCTGCCGGCGCACGACGGGCTGCACGCCCTTGAAATTGCGCGCTCGTTCGACGGGCCAATCCAATTGTTATTGACCGATATCATGATGCCGCGAATGGGCGGACTGGCGCTGGCCCGCAACATGGCGGAATTGCGCCCAGGAATTCGCGTGCTGTTCATGACCGGCCACGCCGAGCGGGAATCTTCATACCGCGAAGCGATGCGTTCCGGGGCGGAATCCATCCAGAAGCCATTCACCCACGAGCAACTGCTCCGGCTGGTGCGCAAAGCGCTGAACGCGTCGCAATTGCAACCACAAGCCTGATCGCCTGCGCCCGCACTACCGTTACCCATTCCCCGCGAACGTGCAGCAGTTCAGATTGTTTCTGCCTCCCTCCCGTGATATCTAATTACCGTACTCGGCAGGTTACTGAAGCGCGCATCGACCACATTTCGCCCGCGGCAAAGACATCAACCGAGGGCGCGGGCAAATTCAGATACCCTGGCTCTTCGCGGGCAGAGGGGAACCGGCATTGCCGCATTCATGAAAAAGGAAACTACATTTAGCGCGATCAGTTTCTCGGTCAACATCCTCTTGATTTCTTCCGTGCTGCTGACGTTGCTGGGCGTGGCCTGGGAATATTCCACACGCTGGTATCTCTCCGGATTTTCGAACGCGGTGCTGCCGTTTACTTCCTCTCCGGTGCAAAAGGTGAACGCGATTTTAGACTGGATGAACGAAGGACCTGCGCGCCAAACCGAATACTACAGTGACGACAACGAAAATCGCGATCCGGTCGATACTCTGAACTACAAGGAATTGCTCGGGGTCTGCGGTACCGCCACCAACGCTTTTGTGAATCTGGCGTCCGCGGGAGGACTTGAATCGCGGCGGCTGCTCCTGCTGGACGAGCAAGGCATGAGCACCAATCACGTGGTCGCCGAAGTTCTTTTGGATGGCCGCTGGATTATTGTCGATCCCACCTTCCATACCATTTTGAAGAACAGCGCCGGACGTTTTCTTACCAAGGAGGAACTGGCCCGGCCGGAAGTATTTGCGGACGCGACCAGAAGCATCCCGCTCTACGACGCCAGCTATAATTACGAACACACCGCCTTTATTCATTTCGCCCGCCTCCCTCTGCTGGGGCGTTTTCTTCAAGTGAAATTGAATCCTCTTCTGCTGGAGTGGCAGGAGCGCATCAACTGGACCATGTTCCTGGAGCGCCAGTCCTACTCCACGTTTATCGTGGGTCTCACGCTGCTGGTGATATCCGCTGGTTTGCGGCGCCTGGTTGGCTGGTATGGGCGGAGGCTGTCCATCGTGCCCATCGGCCCGTGGGAACAGTTGAGGCATGCCGGAATCGAGTTGTTTTCGTCCCCTCCCGTTGGTGACTCTCGTGGCGGACTAAGAACCACGTGAAAATCGATCGCTCCGACGGGCAGCGTGTTTTTGTCTAACCGGCTCGCGGCTCCGCCAACGTTCATAGAATCGGAATGTGTCCAATGTTTGTTGAAACGCCGGTGTTGAGAAACACGTTTTGTTTCTAGGGGGCCATGATGGGGGGCTTTTCAGCCGGGCTGGTTACAGGCTGTTTGCTCGGCGTGTGCGGAACTTTCTTGTTGCTGTCCATTAGCACCGCGTTTTCCGCGGAGCGTGCGCGTGTGTTCCGCGTGCGATCCGTTCCCGCCACGATTCTTGCCACCGTCGTCCTGCTGTTCATCGCGGCCATTTGCCATCGCATGGGAATCGGCAAGGACGCTTCGATGCTCCTGCTTTTGTTTGCGGTGCTGGGCGTATCCAAATTTGGAGGTTTGACGAACGGCTTGATTGCCACGGTCGTCGCGGCGCTGATTCTGGCCTACTGGTTCTTCCCGCCGGAGGGACTGATGATCACGAGTTCCAGCGACCGGTTGGCACTGGCGCTGTTTCTCCTGCTCGCCACGCTCGGGAGCCGCATGCTTGGAAACCACAACCGTTCGGCATCCTAGGACCTATTCCGCTTCACGCCGCACACGCGCTCCTTCACTCCCCGAAATTGTAGCTCTGTCACGATATACTTCCGCCGCCGAATCCAATGCCAACCTTTCCGACACCGTGAGCGGGCGCCAGGATCCCTTCGCCAACTGGCCCAACGGGAGCGGCCCGATGGCGACGCGAATCAGGCGCAGTACATCGATCTGAAAATGTTCCACCATGCGCCGGATCTGCCGATTTTTTCCTTCGTCGAGCACGATCTCCAGCCAGCTGTTCTTCTCGCCCCTGCGCAATATGCTCGCGCGCTTCGCACGCAGCAATTCCCCGCCGGCCGGCACGCCTTTTCGCAGATGGGCGCTCAGCGCTTCCCCATCCGGGGTGCCCACTTGAACGTGATACGTCTTATCCAGATGCGAATCCGGACTGGCGATGCGCGCCGCCCATTCGGAATCGTTGGTGAGCAAAAGCAGGCCCTCACTGGCTTTGTCCAGCCGGCCGACCGGCCCGACCCACGGCAGATTTTCGCCCAGCAGCGAATAGACGGTCCGGCGGCCCTTCTCGTCGGAAGCTGTGGTGACCACGCCGCGCGGCTTGTTCAGCGCCACGTAGATTTTTGATTCGGCGGCAACCTCGCTTCGGTCCACCTCAATTCGATCGAGCGCCAGCCGCACCGGTGCTTCGGGGTCTCTGCGCGTTGCGCCGTTCAGCCGGACGCGACCCGCTCGAATCAGCTTCGCGGCTTGTGAGCGCGAGCAAAATCCCAGTTTGGACAAGGCACGGGCGAGCCCCACCAGTTTCGCATCGGGTTTGCGGTTGTTCATAGTTGCCCGGTTTCCCAGGGACCGGATAGCCGGAAAACCGCCGTCCCATCATTTATTACCATTATCATATATACCTTAATAGGTATAGAAACGGGCCTTCGAAGCGCTCGTCATCCTTCGCGCGGCCTGTGCCGGCGGAATCCGTTGCCAGCGATACTTTGCAGAGTATAAACTCAGTCGCGCAACACTCGCTTGGTCCGACGAACGTTATCGCTCGGAGGTGAGTAGTGTTCAGCTCCTGCCACGTGCTGATCGTAATTTCCGATTCCCTTCAGTGTCAGAAGATCGAAGAGACGCTGCGCCGCCTCGGATTGCACTCCTCTACCTGCGCGTCCTTGCTGGATGCGCGGGCCAGCATCCAGCAGCAGGCGTTTCAGTTTGTCCTGTGCAGCGACGACCTGCCGGATTGCAACCTGCGGACCGCGGTGAGCGTTTTGACGGCCGCTACCGGAGGCGTGCCGGTGATCGTGCTTTCCCACCTCGCCGATTGGGATGCTTACATGAAAGCCCTGGGCGCCGGCGCCTTTGACTATATTGCCTGCCCGCCCGATCCGGCGGAAATGGAACGCATTGTTCGCAACGCGCTGGAGCAAAATCCGCCGCCGCGCAGAGCCTCTCATACCGCAGCCTGATTGCAGCGATTTCATTCGCTGCTTGCGCCGTCACCCGGAAACGTGTTTCCATCTCGCCTGTGATTTCCCTCTATATTCCTTGGGACTTTGCTGTGATCCTTCTGTTCCTCGCGACCGTCGTTCCCTGGCGGGGGCAAAGCCGCATGAAGCGGTTGATGAGCAACCCCGTCGCAACCTCCTCCGACCGCCTTTCTTTGTACGGATCCACGATCGTTTTTCAGTGGCTGATGCTCGCGATCGTGGCCGTGCGGTGCCTGGCACGATCGGTAGGCGGTGACGAATTAGGGATTTCGCTCGATGATCCCTGGAGAATCGCCTGGACCAGCATCGCCTTGACCGTGTTTCTTTGCCTCAATCAGGTTTTTGGGATCCGGAAGATCGCCAGCGTGCCGCCCGAAAAGAGGCCACCACTGTTCGCCATCACGGAGAGGATCGCGCCGCGGAGTTCGAAGGAAACGATTGTCTTTGCGGCGCTCGCCTGCACGGCGGGAATTTCAGAGGAGTTCCTCTACCGGGGATTTGTGTTCACGGCATTTTTCAGGATGCTGGTCAATTACATGTCGCCAACGGCGGTCGCGGCCATTCTGTCTTCGGGGTGGTTTGCGTTGGCGCACTTGTATCAGGGACGGAGAGGAATATTTACTACGTTTGTAGTTGGAATTATCTTTGTTACCGTACGCGTTTGGACCGGCAGCCTTATTCCCGCTATTATCGCCCACATTGCCATTGATGTGGTTGCCGGGATTTGTGTGGCTAAATTTCTTCCGAGGGCTTAAGACCTGTGCCCCCTTCCGCATCCACCGAACTCACGCTCCCAAGGATCCGGGAAGCTCTTTCCGCGTTTAAAGTTTCGGTGACAGATGATCAGGCCGCGCAGATCCGGGAGTATGTGCTCTTTCTGCTCAAATGGAACCGCTCAATCAGCCTGACTACGGTCACGGAGCCAGGCGAAATCGTTCGGCGCCACTTTGGCGAATCGATGTTCGGTGCGAGTCTTTTGCCTGTGGAAAACTGTCGACTGGCCGACTTTGGAACAGGGGCCGGATTTCCCGGGCTCGCGCTGAAAATCACGGTTCCGAGCCTCGACGTGGTCCTAGTCGATTCCAATAAGAAGAAATGCGCATTCTTGGCAGAAGTGGTCCGGTCTCTGGGGCTCTCCGGGGTCGAGATTATCTCAGAGCGATTCGAGCAGATCCGGCCCGAAGATCTGCTGGTCGATGTCGTGACTTCGAGGGCGGTCGGAGAATTCAAGGGTCTTCTTCGCTGGTGCGCGGCTGGCCTGAATCGGAGAGGCCATGTGATGCTTTGGGTTGGCGCGGAAGACTCGACGCGAATTACGCGAGACACGACCTGGAACTGGCAGCCGGCTGTTCGACTGCCTGACTCCGAGCGGCGTTTTGTATTGATTGGCCGCCCGATCAGGCCAGCCGATTGAGATAGGCACAATAAAAATCGATGTGGTCGTGTTTTCCTTCGAGATTACCTGCTGCGCGCGGACCTGCGGCAATAAATTATCGATTGCATGACAGAGTTGTTCCACGTGGAACATCCGCAATCATTCTAAGAATCCGATTGTCGGCGAGCTCTCAAGAAGCGTGCCCTTGATAGAATCCTAGGCAGAGCAAGCAAGTGAAACACATTGACTCGCCGTATTCTGAATTAATTTTCACAGAAACCGTTTGTTCCACGTGAAACAATTTGCATATTCTGCGATTGCTATGGTAGATTTCGCCGCCTGAGGGCACGGAGCTTGGGCCGTATCATTGCAATCGCTAACCAAAAGGGCGGTGTCGGCAAGACGACTACCGCCATTAACCTGGCATCGTCCCTGGCTCTCTCCGAACAGCATACTCTCCTCGTCGACTGCGATCCTCAAGGCAATACCACCGCTGGAATTGGTTTCCCAAAGGATCCTGCGCGGCGGACCCTTTACAACGCCCTGATCCTCAATGAGCCGCTCGAGAAAATCATCATCAAGACTCAAATTGACGGGCTTGAGCTGATCCCTGCCGACAAGAATATGGTCGGGGCTGAGGTCGAGCTGGTCTCGGCCGAGAACCGTGAATTTCAGCTCAAGAGAATCCTCGCCCAAATCAGAGATCAATACGCTTTCATCATCATGGATTGCCCGCCAGCGCTCGGCCTCCTGACCTTGAATGCGCTCAGCGCGGCCGATTCAGTGTTGGTACCGATTCAGTGCGAATACCTGGCACTCGAAGGAGTGTCGGAGCTGCTGGACACCTTGATGAGGATCCGCAGGACGCTGAACCCGGCCCTGGCGATCGAAGGCATTGTATTGACCATGTACGACGAGCGCACCACGCTGTCCAAACAGGTCGCCTCAGACCTGAGGAGCTTCTTTGGATCACAGGTCTTCGAGTCTGTAATACCGCGCAATGTTCGCCTGGCGGAAGCACCCAGCCACGGGAAGCCAATCCACTTCTACGACATTCATAGTAGAGGTGCCGAAGCTTATATCAATCTTGCAAAGGAGGTTATCTCAAATGGCCAGAAACGCATTGGGAAGGGGGCTGGGAGCGCTGATTCGTGAGCCGGAGGTCGCGGCCCAGGCTGTTCCGCCCGCTGCTACGCCCGCCGTATCGTCTGTTGCAATCTCCGGCGGTTCCGCAGCCGCAGTCGCACCGGCGCAAAGCATTCCGGGGGGCCCGTTACACATCGACATCGATCTGATCGATCCGAGCCCGTTCCAACCGCGGACGCGATTTGCGGAAACAGGCCTCGAGGAATTGGCGCAATCGATTCGCGCCAGCGGAATCATCCAGCCCCTCGTCGTGCGCAAAACGCAATCGCGCTATCAACTCATCGCCGGCGAGCGCCGCTGGAGAGCCTCGCAGCGGGCGCAGTTGCTGCGTGTGCCTGTGGTGATACGAGAAGTCAGCGACGAGCAAGCTCTCGAACTGACGCTCGTCGAAAACATTCAACGCGAGGATCTGAATCCCATCGAGCAGGCGCGCGCCTTTGACCGCTTGATGGAGGAGTTCCACCTCACCCAAGACGAAGTTGCATCAAGGACGGGCAAGGATCGAGTTACCGTGGCGAACGCCGTTCGGCTGCTTTCCCTCGAAGCACCGCTGCTTGCGTGGATTGAGGAAGGGAAGATTACCGCGAGTCACGGCCGCGCGCTTCTTGCGATCGAAGACCGAAAACTGCGGAGCGAGCTCGCGCAAAAGGCGTCGCGCGGGAAGCTTACGGTCCGGCAACTGGAACGAATGGCTACACGGCGATCTCGGGGACGATCAGGCGCATCAGCACCAGAGGAAACTTACGATCCAAACCGGCAGGCGGCGATCGATGAACTGCAGAAGCACCTGGGCACACGAGTGACGCTGCACATGCCGCGGAAAGGGCATGCCGGCGAACTGATCCTCGAATTTTACGATGAGGAACAGCTAAACGCACTGTACGATCGGCTGACGACATAATATTACATATGTAGTATGTGACCCAGCGGCCAGCTCAACGTTTCGTCCAGCTGTACTAATTTCACGACTCACCCGGGCCTCCCTAGGGTAAAATCTAGCTTCCCGTAAATCATCGGCTTCCATCTGGAGCAAACGCGTGCAATGGCGATCGAAAGAACGCACCAAGGAACCGCAGCGGCAGGAATTCACCGGCTTTCTGGACAAGGGTGTCCGGTTTGAAGGCACCCTGGAAGCTTCCGGCGTATTCCGCATCGACGCACAGGTAAAGGGAAATGTGATTTCCTCCCACAGCCTGGTGCTCGGTGAGTCTGCCCGGGTCGAGGGCCAGATCGAAGGTAACCACGTGGCCATCGCCGGGAAGTTTGACGGCGTGATCTTCGCCAAGGGCCGCGTCGAGATCCAGGCGAAGGGCGTGGTGACCGGCGAAGTTCACTCTCCGTGCATGGTCATCGAGCCGGGCGGGATCTTCGACGGGCAGTGCCACATGCTGGCGGCATCGGAATCCACCAAACCTCTGACCATCCCGATTCGCGTCGGGCAATAGCGCTTTTCCGGCAGCCATTCGCGTGCCGGCTAGCTTCTTCCGGAAATTCCGCATAACATCCTGCATCCCGCATGGACACCATCACTCACGGCATTATCGGCGCGCTCACGGGCAAAGCCCTGTTCGCCGGGCGCGACATGCCCGCGGGCGTGCGTGGAAACGAGGAATCCCGCGCGATAAGTTCCGCCACGGCGCGCGCCGCCATCGTCGCCTGCACGCTCGGCTCGATGTTCCCCGACGTAGACATCTTTGCCGGGCCGCTGGCGCACAACCCGCTGGCGATCATGGAGTGGCACCGCAATATTACGCACTCCGTGCTGCTGCTGCCGGTTTGGGCATTGCTATTGGCCGCAGTCTCACTGCCGCTGGCCGGATGGGTCAAATGGAAAGCGCCGCCATTCCTCACGCTTTTCGCCATTTACGCCACGGGGATCGCAACGCACATTTTCCTCGACCTTATCACCAGCTTTGGCACCATAGTCTGGAGCCCCCTGCGATATTCCCGGCCGGCGTGGGATTGGGTTTTCATTGTGGATCTGACGGTGACCGGGCTGGCGCTGGCTCCGCAACTGATCGCCTGGTGTTATCGCGAGCCGCGCTGGTTCTGGCCGCGAGCCGCGGGCATTTGGGCGGTCTTAACGGCCGGCGCATTCGGAGCGTTTTGGCTCGCCGCCTCCCAAGGCTATGGATTCCCCGTTCCGGTAGCGGTCGGGGCCAGCGCCATTTTCGCGGCAGCCATTTTCCTGCCGGCCGCCCAGGGCACGGGTTTCCGGTGGACACGGGCGAACTGGTGCCGCGCGGGCCTGGCGTTGATTTGCGGCTATATTTCCCTGGCGAGTGCGGCGCATCACCGGGCCCTTATCGATGCGAGCCGTTTCGCGGACGCGCAACACTTGCGGGTCAAATCACTGGCCGCCCTTCCTCTGCCGCCAACTTTGACCCATTGGGAAGCCCTCGTCAGTACGCCGGGTGGCGTTTGGCGCGCCACGTTCCACGAACCGGCCGGAGCGGTGGAGACCACGCAGTTTTTTGCGAATTCGGCGGCTGGCAACCTGGTTGACGAGGCCAGGGAATTGCACGATGTGCAGGTTTTTTTATGGTTCGCGCGATTTCCAGTGTGGCGTGTGCACCAGCGAGGGAACGAAACGGTTATCGGGATTTCCGATGTGCGCTTCTTCCGGGCAAATGTTCCGGAAGAATTTGCCGATCCCGCTGCGCCGAAGCGTTCAGGCGCCGGAATCCGTCCCCGGCGTGCTGGGTTCACCTTCGAGGTGGTGTTCAATCCGGAAGGGCACGTTGTTTCGAGCGGGTTTCGGGAAGATCCGTAGTGGGTAATGCGGATTTGCAGGGCGGGGTTCTTCGCTAGTTACACCGCGGGGTAAACGACCACCTGGCGTTCGTCGCCCGCGCCTTCGCTTTCGCTGCGTACTCCCGCCTCTTCCTTTAGTACCAGGTGCAGAATGCGGCGTTCGCGCGACGACATCGCGTTGAAGCGGAATGGCACCCGCGTTTCGCGGACGCGCTCAGCGGCTACCCGGGCGGAAAGTTTCAATTCTTCAATCCGGATCGCGCGGTAACCTGCGGCATCGAAGCGGATGCGGCCGTAGAATTGAGGATCGAGCCAAAGCCAGCGCAGGGCAATGTGCTCGAGCGCCAGAAGCAGCTCGGCATGATGCTCGAGCAGCAAATCCTGATCGCGGCCCTTGAATTCAACAACGATTTCGGGATTTTCAAACTCCTTAGAGGAGGCCGGACCGCTGGCTCGAATTTCGTAGGTCAGCTGGAAGCGGGATTTCTGAAGCAGGGTATCGAGGCAACGCCGCAGCTCCGCCGTCACCGCCGAGTGATCCAGTCTGCCATCCACGATCAAGGTTGGGCGGGCTACAGGCGTCAAGGTGGCTCCCTCAGAGTGCTTTGCTGCCTTCTTTGTTGCAAATCGCTATTTCTTTTTGCCGGGGCCACCACGCGCCGGTTTCGGCGGGGGCGGCGTGGTGCGATAGAGATACCACTGCTGCCCGATTCCAACAAGATTGCTAGTCAGGATATACACCGACAGGCCGCTCGGATAAAGCGCAAACATTCCGCCAAAAATCAGCGGCGTCACGGCCATCATCTTGGCTTGGGCCGGATCCATGCCTGGCGTGGGCGTCATTTTCTGCATGAAATACATGGAAATGGCCATCACCACGGGAAGAATGAAATACGGATCGTGGGCCGAAAGATCGTGGATCCAGCCGAACCACGGCGTGTGGCGAAGCTCGATGGTGTTGGCCAGCATGCGATACAGCCCGAACCAGATGGGCATCTGGATGAGCGTGGGCCAGCAACTTCCCAGCGGATTGATGCCTTCGCGCGAATACACGGCCATGACTTCCTTATTCATCTCGGCCTTGCGCGGATCGCGCATTGAATACTTCTTGTATCTTTCCTGAATGGCTTTGACTTCCGGCGCGACCATTTGCATTTTCTGCATGGCGCGCATGCTTTTCACTTTCAGCGGGAACATCACCATGTTGATGGCGATGGTGATCAGGACGATGGCCCAGCCGAAGTTGTGCACATACTTGTGCATCCACAGCAGGGAATAAAACAGCGGCTCGGCGATAAATCCCCACCAGCCGAACTGCACCAGGCTGTTCAGCGGCGGGCGCGTGGCTTTCAATCCATCGACGCTCTTGGGCCCCGCGTACAGGCGCACGTCCAGCGGCCCCGGCGCCGACAGGCCGAACGCGACCTGCGGAACGATTTCCGTTTCAGCCTTGCCGTCGACGTTGGTCTCGTGCGAATAGGTCCAGCCGGTGGCGGTGAGGGGAATATCGGTGATTTCGCCGCGCGCGTTGAAGGGTGGCAGGAAGGCCGCGGCAAAATACAGGTCCTCGATGCCGGCAAAATCGAAGGTTCCAGGGATGGCTGCGCGCACCGCTGTCTGACCAGGCCGGCCCAGATTTTTTGCGGCGAGCGTGTTGAGCTTTCCCGCCGCGCTGGTAAAGACCTGCGTCTGCGACGCGGCGCGATACGCGGTGATGTCACCGAATCCGCCGGACCAAATAATGCTGTTTCGCAACGGCGCGCCGTCGAGCGTGGCCGACGTTTTCACTCCAACGATGTAACTGGTGTCGAACTTCAGCTGCTTGGTGATTTCCAGGTGGCCGTCGCTCCAGGACAGCGTCACTTCCGCCGGGGCTTTCAGCACCGCGCCCGCGTCCACCGACTTGCCGCCGGAAGTCACTTCAAAGAGAGCCTTGTTGGCGTCCATTTCCTGCTGCGGATCGTCCAGCGCCAGCGAAAAAGGCCAGCTACCGGATTGCTGGGCGGCGTCCGGGTGAACGAGGTCGAGGGTGCGCGGCGGTTTATGGTCGTCGTCGAACTGTTTCAACTGCCAACTGCGCACCACGCCGCCGCGGTTGAAAATCTCCACGTGATAAAGATCGCTCTCGATCACGACGGAAGCTTCCGCGCTGGCGGCCCGCATGGTGACCGGCGCGGGCGCCGCGGCTTTCGTTACGCTGGGAGTGGTGGCAGGCGCGGTTGCCGGCGCGGCGGGCGATGCCGGATGCGTGGCCGTCGCGGCAGGCGCGGCCGGAGCCGGCTGCGGAGGCTTGTAGATCAGAGACCAGCCGGCGATCACCAGCAGACACAGCACTGCCGCCAGCAGCGAGCGCATCTCGGTGGACATTTCCTTGCGCTCGCTCAAGATCGAACCTCTTTAGGCGTGCGGCGACCAGGATTGTCCAGCGGAAAATCCGCCGCGTCCGGAACCAGATCGACGCCGCCCGGCGTGAATGGATGACACCGCGAAACGCGCCGCAGCGCCAGCCACGATCCGCGACGTGCGCCGTGCACGCGCACCGCCTCGGCGGCATAGTGCGAACAGGAGGGATAAAACTTGCAGGCGCTGGGCATCAATGCCGAAAAAAAAGTCTGATAGACGCGCACGGCAAACAGCAAGGTGCGAGC
>Ga0209168_10000322_pt1 | contig 51986 bp, 46 predicted proteins | sample Coa_R1_FD_187156 | JGI IMG/M metagenome (GOLD analysis project Ga0209168, IMG submission 187156) | Surface soil microbial communities from Centralia Pennsylvania, which are recovering from an underground coalmine fire - Coalmine... | ecosystem: Environmental > Terrestrial > Soil > Unclassified ...
GCCGTCACTGAAGAAGTTTTCACCGATGAGATCAACCCGGCTTCCTGAGCATCCATCGCTCATGTAGACGCTGCCCGGCGCTCAAACTTTAAGAATTTCGTCAATACGGCCCGATCCGGACGCTTACCTTGAGTCAGCAAAAGCGACAGTGAAGTCGATATCGCGCGGTATAGTCAAATCATCTCCTTGTGCTTCCATGCGACGAAGCGCATCTCCGTTAGAATCGTTGGGATAGATCATCAAACTATATCCTTCCTCAAAGGATCTTGATCTATTGACATGATGATTCCTATCACCACCAGTTCTTAACATGATTCTTCAACGATGGTGTCTTGATCAAAATAACGACATCGACCATGGTGATCCACGAAAATATCCGCCAGTTTGCTCCAGCCATTCTTTCGCACAAAATTGGCTTCAACTTTGGTGATCGGGACCATCCAGACGAACAGATTAGAAGGTGCAAAAACAGCTAAAGAGCATCGAGTAGTAGTCGAATGCAGTCAACATGAGGGCCGTCGTCCAACTGGCATGCACCTTGCGACGAGTAAATGAGCCCTGCCCGGTAACTTGGAAGACCACCCGGTCACGTTGCCGCCCCGCCAAGATAAGCTGCGATGCCAATCGACTCTCTAATCCCAATCGTGTCAGCAAAACAAGGCGTTGCTCCGCCCAAAACCACGTAAACATAATGCCCGCTCCGGGCGATATTTCCCCGAATGTGGTCCAGTCTTGCCGCTCGTTGAGTGTGGTTTACCACTTGTTTAACGGATGACCACCGGCCTGTTATCTAGCCCGCCAGAACTGTCTCTCGCAGATGTTGGATCGGCTTCCGCTTCTCCGCAAAACATGGCTCCAATTGGTCCACCAGTTCGAACTCATCGATCTTTTCCAGAAGCACCTCTTCCCCCAGGATGCTCTCCAGTGTTATTGCTGCTGCCTGCCACCGCTCGTCATCATCCAAAGACGTAAGGTTGTTACCTCTTAGCAGTAACTCCTGAGCTCCGTCTGGGTATCGCAAGAGAACAAACTCCCAGCCAGATGCGTCTAACGATATGAAGTTGCGTCCGTCAGACCTTTCCATCAGCAACTTATAATCCCAGTCCTTTGGCCTTCTGGCAGCGTAGAACTCCCATCCCCGAATTACTGGGGCATGCGAGATGATCTCCAGTGCCTTTGGCCGTAAATCACGATCCAAGTTGGGAGAGATTACAAGCTGCCAAGGCTCGCATGCTCCAGGGCCAATTTCCCAGGACAGCATCGAATCTAGCTCGTGCATTCGTGCGTCAATCTGTTGGAGCAGGGAGCGGTTTTCAACGTCGGCTGACAATGAGGTTTCGATGCTACGAAACCAATTCCAAAATTCCTCGATCTTCGCGCTCTTAGTCATCTACTCTTGCTTCTCGAGATTGCCAATCCTCTGTGAACAGACCGCCAATAGAGCATACTGCTCCTGCAATACCATTTCCCAAGCCTCTAAGCGCGTTCTGGCCTGGTCCAGCGCTGCTTAGCGCTGAGCATGGTTTGCCATGGGTTCAACAGACGACCACGGCGCCCCGTTAACTCACCAGAACTGTCTCTCGAAGATGCCTGATCGGCTTCCGCTTGGCAGCAGCTAGTTCTCAGGTTCCTTAACTTGAAGGCGAACCTGCGTTCCCTCCGGTAAATCCTTAACTTTTACAGCTAATTCGCCCTTGAACAGCATCCCTTTGACGGCGTCACCTGCCCAAAGATTCTCCAAGTCGTATTCTCCGCCATAGATGAAAGGGATCTTCGGTTGCAATCTTTGACCAAACGCCAATCGACCGTGTTTGGCTTGCCATTGATGAGCGAAAGGCCAGCCCGTCTCGAGTTCGTAGTTGGTCAAGATACGATCTGCCCAGCTCTCAATGGAGCCTGCGACTAGTTGGGTCTCAGCAGTCTCAGCGACAAAGCGCAGCACGCCGCGTACTTTGTCCGATAAACAGAACTGGTCACCAAAGGCATCTTCCGCAAAAAATGCTAGGTTATCGGCGAGGCCCTGGTAAGCATTGCGCCAAAGCGTGTCGGAATTCCATTCCTCAAACGTCACTACCCCCGTAATGTCAGACTGTGACGGAAACACATGCAGCGCGTGCTCAAAAGCATAAAAGCCGTTCTTCTGCTGGAGCATCTGAAGCAGCTCAGGTCCAAGGGCATACTGCTCAAGAAACTTGGGCATCTTCTTAAGCTGCGCCCCTAGCGCTTCAGATCCCACGGATAAGAGTTCTTCAATCCGGTTCATGGGTTGCACTTATTTTGTACTTCACTTTTGCTCTTTAACGCGAATTTCAACCTTGGTGCCATCAGGAAGATTTTTGATCGTGTTCCCCCAATCAGCACCAGCGCCTCTGTTATCCGATGAGTCAACAGAACGGACACTGGCACCATTTCCTCCTTCGGCTGTACTTGCAGGAGGATATTCATCCCGATCCTTGTTCTTCGCGGTGGGCACGCCTTTCGTAGCGGCGGCTCTGCGTCCTGCAGCGCCGGCCTTGGCGACGGTAACCACCTTTGGCTTTCCTGCAGCTTGCGCATCTTTTACGTGCCCTGCGGTTTCAGGGTGTTTGGCGGGATCGACTTCATGGACGGCAGGTTGCGACTGGGACTGTCCTTGAGTTCCTGTTCCGGATGAAGGTGGCGGAGGAGTGTTGCTGCTTCTGTGAAACAGTCCGCCCATAGAGCTTATCGCTCCTCCTATAGCATTTCCCAGGCCTCTAAGCGCGTTCTGGCCTGGTGGGCTGGCAAGGTAAGAGGAGACTAGATATGCTCCAAAGACTATGCCTTCGACAACACACGCATCCTCCAAACAATGGCCGTCCACATCCGCTTTGCTGGTGGGGATGTTGCGCACGTAGCTGTAGAGATTCAACGACTGCGGGTCGTGCAGGTCAGAGTACGGCACAGCCTCGGGCTTCTCAGCCCAATCCGGCGACATCCAACGTCCCAACCAATTCCCATAATACCTCGCTCCGAAGTAGTCGAGGCCTGTTTCGACGTCGCGCTCTTTGCCGGTGAACTTGTAGTGATTGGAATCATTGTTGGCGAACTGAAGTTCACCGCCCCAGGGATAATAGTCTTCGTCTTCCTTGATGTTCCCTGCCGAGTCCGTAATGACGGATGCTGTTTTAAGGTGATCGGAAAAATAGTAGGAAACAGTGTTGCCAGGTAAGTCCTTGCGCGCAACACGCTCACCAGCGAAGAAAACATACTCCGATTTCAGTGCTCCCGTAAGGTCACTCTCGCCGACGATCCCCGGTGACATGTACCAGTAGATTGTACCTGTGCTGCCGTTGGATTTTTCGACTCGATTTCCATCGGCGTCGTACGTGTAGGTGTAGCCGGCGGCGCCGGTGATGCGGTTTTCCTGGTCAAAGGAGTAACTCAGGTTCGTGGTGGCGTCGTGAGTCATGTTGCCGGCGGAGTCGTAAGAATAGCCCGACAACTGGTTATTGGCCAACGCCGTGACGCTCAGGTTCTCGGCGCTGCACTTGGTCACTGTCTTTTGCAGCAGGTTGCCCCAGGCGTCGTAGCTGTAGCTGTTGGCCCAGTATTCGGTCTTGCCGTTCACTGTGAATTTCGTGCAGTCCGTGCCGGCATTCTGCGCGGAGGTCAGGCGGTTCAGGGCATCGTAGGTGAAGGTCTGGATGCGGCTGAGGTCTTTGTTATTGACCAGGCGGAAGACGTTGCCGTTATTCCCACTCCCCAGGTGAAAGTCATAGCTCAGATCGATCACGTTGCCGATGTTTGTCCCGTCTGTGCAGGAGGCAGGCGGGGCTCCGGTGGTTGCGGAGAGGCGGCAGGGTTGCAGACGGGTGTTGTAACTGAAGGTGTTTGTGATCCCGGCAAAGCTGCTGCTGTTGCCGCTGACAAAGCCGGTCAGGGCACTGTCCGGCCCGTAGGTTGCGCCGGTGATGTAGTTGATGTTGTTGCCCGAGTCCACGGCCGAGGCAATTCTGCCTGCGGAATCCGGAGTGTAGGTCACCACCGCGCCACTGGGGTACGTTAGGGTGGCCACGGAATTATCCAGGTTGTAGGTGTACGCCAAGTTCTTCTGGATTCCCGCTATGGTCCGGCTCTCACTGCCGATCCGGCCCAAAGCGTCAAAGCTGTAGCTGCCTGAACCCGCCTGGTCGGTCAGGCTGGTGAGATGGCCGATGCCGTTCGCGCCCGCGTCATAGGCGTAAGTGACTACCGCAGTCCCTGACGGCAGTTGGCCGTTGGCGCAGGTCTGCGCCGAATGGGCCTTGCCGGTTACGCGATTGAGCTTGTCGTAACAGTAGCTGATGGTCTGGGTGGCCGAGCCCGTCTGGTTGGGCGCGGGCGAGGTCTTCTGCAGCATGTTTCCATCGGCGTCATAGCTGTAGCTGATCTGCCCCGACTCGGGGTTGGTGGCCGTCAGCAGGCGTGAGAGCGAATCGTAGGTAAACGACCGGACACGCCATTGGCTGGAACTGGTGACTGTGGGATCGCCCTTTTGCGTCACGTTCAGCAGGTTGCCCAGCGCATCGTAGCCGTATTGGGTGACAAAGTAGTTGAAGTCCAAGGATGGAGCTTCCGGGTTGTAGCCGCCGTTGAGGGCCGTGGTCACGGGGCAGCTGAATGACGGGCTGGAGAAATAAGTCCCCTGGCTGGTGGAAGAGCCGCAACTGACGGAAACATTCCCCGCAGTGCCCACGCTCGAGTAGTTGATGGTGATGGTTGAGCCGGAGACTGAAGCCGTGACCGGCGAACCCGAACGATTCAGATTATTGGGATTGCTGGAGCTAATCAGCGCCTGCGCCACCTGCCCCGCCGTGCTGTTTCCGCCCTGGCTGTAGGGAGCGCTCGCGGTAAAGCTCCCGATGGTTACCGTGACCGTGCCCGAGTCATAGACCGTCGACGGGTTAGTGCCATTCGCGCCTCCGGTCAGGCTTGCGCCCGAGGCGCCGGCGGTAAACGAAGCCTGGGTGAAATATTGGGTGTTGTAGCTGGTGCTGGCCGCCAGGGAAAAATTGCCGCTCGCGCCCGCACTGCGCGCCTGCAAATACAGCGTGGCCGTGGGCGGGTTGGCTGACAGGTTCACGCTCACACTGCTCACCTGAACATAGGAAGAGGTATTGTTGATGGTGCTCTGCAAAGCGCTGCTGATCGAGCTTACATTGTCGGTCTGCTGGTTCGCTCCGTAGTTGTAGGTGTACGGCTGGCCGTTGACGGTGATGGTAACTGCGCCCGAATCGTAGGTAGTGGTGCTGTCCGTCTCCCAAGCGACACAGCGGCCATTGAGGCCGTACTGATCGCAGACCCTGGTGCTCGTGATGATCGATTGCTGACGGCCACTGATGGTCACGCTGCCGGTGGCCGTTGTCGCATTGGTGCCAGGAATGGTGTACGTCTGCAGATTCCCGCCAACGGAGAACGAGCCTTGCGCCTGGGTGCCACTGAAGTTGTCGCCCGGCTCGTGCACCTCGGTGAGCCGCCCCAAGCCGTCGGCGCAGGTCAGCCGCTGCTTGCCCGCTTCATCCGTGGTCCTGGTGCAATCTCCGGCGACTGCCTGAATGGGCACGGTGTCATAAGCCATGCTGCTCACGCTTCCATCCTGCTTGGTGACCTGCGTCACCCGCCCCAGAGCGTCGTACTGGGTCTGGATCACCCCGTAAGTGGGATCGCTGGTGGAGAAGTAAGGATTGGTAACGCTAACGGCATGATCCAGGCCATCGTAGGTGGTCTGCACCGTGGCGTTGCCGTTGGGCGTGGCGTGCTGCGTCTGGTAAGGCCGGCCTAGTCCATCCAAGTACGTCGTCAAAGTGTCAGTCAAGCTTGTGGTAATCGTCTTCTGCCGCTGCACTGTCATGGGAAAGGTCCCTGCAGCGGAATAGCTAAAGGTCGTTTGGGGGTTGTTTCCGGCGGGATCAGGCGGGAGTTGGGCGCTCGTTAGCCGAGACAGGAAATCGTAGCTGTAGTTGCTGGTATGCGCCGGATCGCCCGGAGTGTTCCCGCTGGCCGCATAGCTGCCATTGGCATCGGTAAAGCTGGTCAACAGGCCGGTAGTGAAGTCATAAGTGCCGCTCACGCACTGGCTGAGCGCGTTGCAGGTCCTGGTCGAATATCCGCCCACGTAAGCCGGATCGTAGCTGTGCGTGGTCGTGTTTCCCAGTGGATCAATCTGCTGGTACACCTCTCCCGTGTCATACCAGTTGGTGTGGCTCACCACGGGACTGGTGCTGGTGTTCAACCACTTGCTGACTGTGGTCAGGTTGCCGCGCACCGTGTTGGGCGCCGCTCCGTGCTGCGTGGTAATGTTCGATGCCGTCAGATAAGCAGATTCATCGTAGGTGTAATCTGTCTCCGCCACCCGGTTGCCATTGCCGTCCTTCACCACCACAGACGCCGGCAGATCCAGCAAATTGGCGTTGAGATAGGCGCTGTTAGCCTGCCACTCGTATGTGGTGTCGGTTTCCCGAAGCAGCGCACCCGGCGTCCCCTGGCCCCAGTCATAGTCTTTTTCCGCCACCACTTTGCCCAGTCCTGCTGTGTCATAGCTCTTGGTTACCTTGCTCACCTCGCCGCTCGGATAGACCGTGGTTTGGATGCTGATGGGAAGGTCGTACGTCGGCGGCGTCGCAGCACTGCACACATTTGGTGCTGCTATTCCAGATACGCAATCAACCTGGTAGGCTGTGTCCACACGCTTCAACAACTGGCCCGAACCACTGGAACCCTGGTAATACAGTGTGCTGGTTTCATAGTACGCACTCCCCAGGTTCGTGAATACATGCACCGCATCATTGCCCAGCGGATCGGTGACCACATTGGTGTAGGAGGTCACGGCCCCAGAGCTTCCCGTGGTTTGCTGTGTCATCCAGTGGTACGTCCACGTGGAAGAATTGCCATTATTATCATTCACGGTGCGCGAGGACACAGCGCGGCTGACGGTGATGTTGCTATCCGGTACAGGCGGAAATGCCACTGTCTCCCATTGATAGCTCACCGATCCTCCCAGCGGCAGCCCGATAGAGGTGAGATTGCCGTAGCTGTCATACTGGAAAACCCACTTCGTGCCATCGGGCAGGATCATGGTCATGGGCGCGGATACATTTGCGCTCCCACTGTACCGGTTGGGAAATTCAAGGGTGCCGGATATGCCGAAATTGGTTTGCAACTGCAGGGTGGAGTAGCAGACCTTGATCTGATTGGTCACCCCATTTGGGCCAGGATAGGTGTTGAGGTTGGCCGACGCAATGGGAAGCGGACTGACGCATCCGGAATAATCGGAGGTGCTGTTGATACTGCCGGAGGAGGGAAAGGCTCCAAAGGTCCTGCCCAGGGTGTCCGTAAACGGACTACTGTTGGGTAGGCCAAAGATATTGCCATTGGTATCCCGGGCAACAGTCGCGTGAGCGAGTTGATTGCATAGGGTCGTCATGGTGTTGCCGTTAAGGCCGTCATTGGTGGTCGTGTGGCATGGTCCGGCCCAACTGGCGATGGTATATTGGTTGCCGTCGGGATCGAATATCGTTCCGCCCTGAGGTGTGCCATTGGCATCCGGGTTGCCTGGAGCGATATTCCAGTCTGCAGGATCCACTCCACCATCCCACGTCGAAACGTGGTAGCCATAGTCGCTATAGGTAGTGTTGCCCGCGGGGTCCACATCGATTTCATACGTGCGGGTAGCGGAGGGAAGAACCGTTGCTCCGCTGGACATGCTAAGTGGCCCCCAGCCCGGATTGGAGGTCCAGTAGTAAACCGGCGGACAGCAATTGTCGGGGCTGGTATAACTTTGGACAGTCCATGTTTTGGCGTTGAGGGCCAGGACGAAATCGTTATTGAGCCGACCGCCCCGCTGCGGGTAATGTTGTGGATGGGAAACATGAGTGACCAGGTTTCCGTTCATCAGGTTGACCGCACCAATCTGGTGCTCATCAAATGAACCGTAAGGGGTAAAGCCATTCGCGAGATTGGGTGCGCTCTGCGCGAAAGCGGGAACAACACCCGCCAGCATGACTGCCACGAGCACGAGCCACTTGCATGATTTCATCTCTGTGTCTCCAACCTATATGAAAGATTCGGCTTAACCTACTGGGACCCGGGACAACCGACTACGGAATGACCTACCACGAGCCATGACGTTTATTTCCCGCCGCTCGTGCAGACACACTGCGGCAACACCTATTGACACGTCAAGCTGCTACAAGGTTCCCGTGAACCAGGCACACCTCGGCGATATCGCCGTGCTTATTTGTTCCGGCTAGGGGTTGCTCACGCGGATGGAGTGGGCACGTTCCTTCCGCGAGTTCGTTACACCTTCATGCTTCAGCAATGCTCAGCGCGCAGGAGTAGAGTGGGGTTCCTGCAAAATGCCAGTCTGATTTTTATATGGAAGGAACTCTGGAGCTGTCAAGAGGAAACCGCTAAGAAAATGTTAATTTTTCGTCTTGGGCATGATCGACAAGGAAATGTGAACAACTTTTCACCGACGCGATCCTTCGAAATGGTATCCCGGCTGATTCTCCTACGGGAAGGTCAACACCATGAAAGGGGTCTGCACACCGGTGGCGCCGCAGGAGGGATTGGCGCAGCCGAAGCTTTGTTGCGGGGCCGTAACGCGCATGAGTTCGGAATCCGTGGAGGTCTTGATAATGGATATATTTCCATCGTGGGCGTTCGCTGCATACACTCGGGTGCCATCGACGGAGGGAGCGATGGAAACGGTTCCCGAACCTACAGGAATAACTTTTTTCTCAAACAAACCCACCGCGTCAATCACGCTCACCTGGTTGCCCGTGCAGCTTGCAAGGTTCGTCTGCAGATTCGTGTGATTGGTTCCGGCAGGACAATTGCCCAGGGCAGCATATGCCCTGGTTCCATCGGCGATCGCTCCCACAGAAATCGGGGTGCCGGAAAGCGTCACGTCCGCCAGTTTTACGGGCAAAATCTGAGGCGTCACGCCCAGATTGATGCTGTCAGCCTTGATGACACTGACGGTATGGTTTCCGGTATTGGTTACGTAGACGCGCTTGCGCACGTTGTCGTAGAAGGCAAAGTTAGGCGATGGGCCTACCGGGATGGTCGCAATTACGATGTCCAGTGTGGTATCGATCACGCTGACGGTTCCGTCACCCTGATTCACGACAAAAACGTCAACACCATCACTGCTCATCACGGCCCAGATGGGCTGGGCGCCAACCTGGATGGGTTGAGCTTCAGGAATGTTGTCCTGGGTGCCAATGACAGTGACACTATGGTCGCCATGATTGATCACGTACGCCTTGTTGCCGCTGCCATTGGCCCCCACCATCACCGGCTGGCTACCCACAGGAACAACCGTGGTAACAACATTCTGGCCGGATGCGATTACGCTGACGTCATTAGAGCCGCTGTTGGCAATATAAATGTTGCCATTGCTGCTGGCAGCGCCGCCGATTGCGCCACTGGTGGTCGCCGGCAGCGTGACCGTATTGATGGTCGTTGATTCCGGGAGCAACGCGACATAAAGCGTTGCCGTGTTGTCGCTGTTGAGGACGAATGCCCGGCCAATTCCCTTGCCCAGAAAGACAGGATTGGGGCCAACATTTACCACGCCGACACTGCTATCGCCAGAAACGTCAATGTGGGTATTGCTACCGGTGCCCGCGGGATTGGTCGCCAATACAACTGCCTGACCCACAGCGGCTGGATCACCGCCCGGCTGAGGCTGGAAATTGATGGTGGGACGAAAGGTGTCACCGCAGCCGGTAACCAGCGCTACGCAAACCGCGATAACTATAACAAGGACCGCCCATACGGCCCGGTTGCTCGAAATCATTCCTTCTCCGCCGGCTCACCGGTAGTGATCAAAATTTGCTTTGAGAACAACCATTGTATTACATCAGAGCAGCACTCGCGCTCATTCGTCGGCTTTTCCCTCGCCCTGGCCCGTTGATCCCCAGGACGGAGAAAACCTTAGCCTGAGAACGGGCTCAATCCAGAATCTTGCGCAAATTTTTTTAGAAATTGACCGTCACGTATTGATAAAGAAAACAGGGACCATGCCCTCGGCGTAGCCAGCGGCCGCCTCCATTGCCGCAAGGCTTTTGTTAGGATTCGCTACATGCGCTTTCATGCCACCAAAGCCGGAGAGTATGAACCTGACCAAGGATAAGGCCGTGACAAGCAACCAATCCAGAAAGCGCTCTTCACCAACCGCGGAGGCAGTCGCTCTGATCTGTGCTGCCGGATTGCTGGCCATAATGTTTTGGTTTCACGGAGCGGCGCTGCTTCGTTCAGGCAACCACCTGTACGTGGCATTGGCCACCACAGCCGCTTTTGCCCTGATGGCCCGCCTCGCACATGGGGTCAACACCCCCGGCGCGCTGGCTGGGGCCATCATCGCATTTGTTCTGGCCAGCCGCGATCTGCGAATGTTCTGGGTGCTCCTGATTGTCTTTTTTGTGACCCTGGCCGCCACGCGCGCAGGCGTTTCGCGCAAGCACCTGCTACTGATGGCCGAAGCAGAGAGCGGGAGGTCTGCTTCCCAGGTTATGGCCAATCTGGGAGTTGCGGCGTTGATACTGGCGATTCCCTCTCGTAACCAGGCCTTCCTGCTGGCCCTGGCCGGGTTGGCGGAAGTGGCGGCTGATACAACTTCAAGCGAGATTGGCGCCGCACTCTCAGGCGAAACGGTCCTGATCACCACCTGGGAAGCGGCCCCTCCAGGCACCGACGGCGGGATCAGCCTGAGCGGAACCGGCGCAGGTCTGGTTGCGGCAGCGGTTACCGCCGCTTCCGCGGCAGCTCTTGGAATGGTCTCCGCCGGGGCCGCTGTCGTGATTACGTGCGCCGGCGTTACCGGGATGCTGGTGGACAGCGTGCTCGGAGCAACACTGGAGCGGAGCCGCTATCTGAACAATGATGTGGTGAATCTATTCAGTACGGCCGCAGCAGCATTGGCGGCACTTGGGCTCCTGACTGTTAGCTCTTAGCCCTTGCCGTTGGCCCTTCGCGTTTTCGGCCTGGAACCAGGAAACTCTTAGCAACGCTCAATTTTCAATTTTGCAATTTCTCAACTCTGGCAATCTTTCTCACTGGTGGTCCAACTCTCCCACCGCCACCAAGCCACCGTCTACATCGATGAACAAAACGCGGGTTCCGTTCACAACGTAAAAGACAATGTTCTGCGTGCCAATCTGACTCTGGAACGTAGCAGTGCCGCGCCCGCTGGCGGCTATAGTGTAAGTGCCGGTCAAGGCCAGATTGTTGCTCAGGCCTCCGCCATTGTTGAAATCCACCGCCCCAGTGGCGCTTCCTGCACCGGTAGCCGCAAACTGGGCTATGGAATCGATTTCATTCGCGCCGCCTATCTCTCCGGTGAAATCCCAGCCGTAATTTCCTTGAACGGATGAGTTGGAGAAGGGTCCAGTCTGCTGGAAGGCTGCACCGCTAGCGACCGCAAAGGTGTCAATCTCAATTACCTGGATCCCGGCGGTCGAGGGATAGATGGCAAAGGTGTTACCATTCAGGGCCAGGGTACCGCGGCCATTGGCGGCCACAGAGTAGGTACCGCTCAAGGCGATGTTCTCGGTGACCGAACCGCCATTGTTCACGTCTTCGGTGCTGGTATTCAGCACGTTGCCTGCTCCATCGGTGTTGATAATTCCACCCGCTGCAAAAAGCGCGCCTGTATTCCCCGCGATCGTGAAGGCGAAGGAGCCGGATATGGCGGTCCCGGACTGGCGAAAAGCATCCCCGGCCAGGGCCGGCGCCAGATCAACCTCGATCAGTTTCATGTGATTTGCATTGACTACGTAGTAGACAAAGTTGCGGCCCCCAATGGCCAAAGTGCCGCGGCCATTGGTTGGACTGGTCATGGCCCCGTTGGCAGGCGTCATGGCTACATTGGAGCTGATGGTCCCAAAGTCATTCGTGTCCTGGACTCCACTGGTGAGATTGCCGGAACTGTCTACTGTAAAAACACCGCCCGAGGCCTCCGGATTTCCATTTCCAGCAGCATTCGCGCCGGAAACGTTGAAGGCAAAACTACCGGCGAGAGCGGCAAGAGAGAAAGCAGACGAAGTCTGGAGAGCGATGGTTCCACTGGCGCTTGAATTGGCGTCAAAGCGCATCACCAGCCCGCTCGAACTGGAAAGCAGTACAAAGTCAATGTCGAAAGTGCCGGCGCTGGCAATGAGGGTCGCAGTAGCCTGCCCGTTGGCGTGAACATTGTACGTGCCGGTTATGGACTGGTTCTGAAATATGCCGCCACCGCTATTAATATCGACCGTGCCGCCGGTGATGGTGCCCGAGCCGTTGGCCTGAAAGCTGCCGGCCACCGCCAGAAAGCCATTCTGATTCGCGCCGGTAAAGGAAATCGTGTAGGAGCCGCTGAGGCTGGAGTTGTTGAACGAACCGTTGATGGGCCCAGCGCCACCGCTGGTCATGCTTCCGCATCCGGTGAGTACAACCAGAGAAAGGAGCATAAAAGATAGCGAGAGGCGGATCGTCAAGGACATAACTACCCCCAGATCGTTGCGGTAATTCAGGATTTCCGTAGTATTAGACGTTTCAAGAGCCCACACTGACTCCCAAAAATATTAGAACACCGTTCGGGCAGAGTTGTTGCGGGACTTGCGGCAGGATGGGAGATATTACAAATTCTTAACAAAAGGCGCAGTTCACTCCCGAAGACCAGAGCAGTCAGAGAGAGCGCAAAATGGCACATCATGAGCCCAGGGAGATTTGTTTATGGTAAGGGGGTGTTTACGACAGTCTCAGCAGCCACAGCGTATAGCTTGCGATCTCATGCCAGGCGGCTTCATTTCTTTTGCCGAACGATAGCGGTATGGAGTTGGGCCGGGGAGAGCCGTAGGCGGTAACTCCTTCCCGGGCCAGCATATGCTTGATGCGAAAGATGTGGTAGCCGTCACTGACCGCAAGGCAGGTATGCATGCGATTGGTGCGCATGATAGTGCTCACGCGTCGCGCCGATTCCGCCGTATCGACACTTTGTGTCTCGGCAATGAGATGGTCATCAGGGATGCCCAGCGCCTTCAGGTAATCCCTGCCCACCTCCCCTTCGCTGAACTTCGGATCGGCGCCCGCCCCCCCAGTTGTAATCACGATGGGCGCAAGCCCTTGATGAAACAAATCGGCGGCGTGGTCCAAACGGGCCTTGAATACCGGAGACGGCCTGCCGACATACTCCGCGGCGCCAAAGACCACGATAGCATCGGCGCTGCGCGATTCCTCTCGCGTCGATTGCCTGAGAATGCCGATGTACACCGCACCAACATACCCGGCGACCACAACGAGGAAGAACAGCAGCCATTTTTTCCAAACCCTGGCGCCGGCCATTAATGCAGGAACTCGGCCAGTTCATTCTCAGGAATGGCGCCGTGGCGCAGAATCGTGGGGTGATCGGGCTCACTCATATCAATGATGGTGGAAGCTACCTCCCGCGGACTCGTACCCCCGTCCACAATCAGACTAAGCTGGCTACCGAGTTGTGCGCGCACACCATCGGCCGTGGTGCATTCGCTCTCGCCACTGATGTTGGCTGACGTGGCCGTAATTGGGACTCCGGCGGCGCGAATCACCTCCACCGGGATACGGGCTGCGGGAACACGCAGGGCCACGTTGCCAGTATTGGCCGTGACCTTTAACGGGAGGCGCGGAGAAGCTTTCACAATGATGGTCAGGGGGCCCGGCCAATACTTGCGCGTGATCTCATAGAAAACATCGGGAAGAGGGCGCGTCAGGTATTCGGCCTGTTCTACACTTTCGATCAGTAGTGACAGAGGCTTGTGACGGCTGCGGGACTTCACTTCATAAATCAAATCTACAGCACGTAAATTCAGGGGGTCTGCAGCTAAACCATAAAAGGTGTCGGTGGGCATCCCCACCACCTGGCCGGCCTTGATCCGATCGGCCACATACGCCACCAGGCGCACATCCGGGTTTTCAGGGTTGATTCTTATAACTTCCGCAGCCAAACTAGCTCCTCGACTCGTGGGATTGGAAATGGGCAAAGCTACCATATTCGTGCAGGCTTTCTCAACTACGAACATCGGAGCAGCCACCGCGGGGGTATTCAGGCCTTAATCCACCCAAGTGTCGCCAAAGAACATAGGGGAAACTACCCAGTCAGCAACCTGCACGATTACCAATTCTCCCCGGGGTTCCCGCCCAAAGGGACAGGGCCAGTTGCTACAGTCGATTCGACGTCAGTAACGCGCCAATCTGAGTTGATCCCGCTATGCTTACCACACTCCCCGAAGGAGCTTAACTTACTTATGAAGACCATGCTTCCTCCGCAAGTACGCAGGCAAGCCCTGACGATTATTTTCGTCTTCGTTTTCAGCCTCGGCTCGTTCGGACAGTCAAGGCTGGCTGCGACCTACGACCCGGCTCTACCGGGTGAGCACGACCTGAATTCGTCGCTGGCTGAACTGACGCGGGTGGCCCCAGCGACAAACCAGGACCTTACCAGCCTGCACGTCAGTGCAGGAAAGATCCGCCGGCTCGAATTCTGGCGCAGAGACAGCGCGCATAAAGCGCAGATAGCCGTGGCGTTGCGCCGCAACCTCCAATTCGCCGTGCCCACGCTGGTTCGCGATACGCAAGCCTCCCATGGAAGCATCTCTACCACCTTCAAGTTGTACAACGACCTGAGCGTGGTTTGCGAATCCCTGGACTCCCTTGTCTCACCGGGCTCGCGGGGGAACAAGGAAGAATACGCGGCTCTCGCCCGCGACCTTTCTGACCTGGACCGCATCCGGGAAGAACTTTCTTCCCATATCCAACACACAGCTGCTTTGCTGGAGAGTGGGAATCCAAGTCTCGTATTATCAGCGGGCAGGGCGCCGAAGAAGATCATCGTTGACGACGCCGTGCCGGAAAAGCGCACTCTGAGGAAAAAGATCCCACCTCAGTAACGCAACACATTCAGCCCGATGAAATCAGCAGCGGGCCGCTGCTTAAGGCTTGACTGCCGATCTTTCGCTGTTATTGGCTGCGTTTTGTGCAAAACTACGCTTGCCGCCATTGAGCTTATCCGGCGATACATCACTTGAAGGCTCGGCCACGGTGTTCATGAGAGCAGATCAGTGGTAAGGTTTGCTTTATGCCAGTCCAGAACGAAGCCCGCCTGCGTCCGGTCAGCAGCCGCCAGAATGCGCAGGTAAAGGACCTACGCAAAGCCTTCTCGCAAGCCGAGCCTACCCGCGAAGGCTACATAGCGATAGAGGGCATCCGCCTGATTGAAGAGGCAATCCGCAGCGGCTTGCGTTTTCAGACAGTATTTTTCAGCGAGAGCGGCCGAGTACACTCCAGCCGGCTGCTTCCCCAGATCGCCAGCCATGCTGAGGCACTGCTGCTGCCGGATGAAGTTTTTTTGAGCGCTGTAGCCACCGAGACGCCCCAGGGCGTGGCGGCACTGGTCAAACCCAAGACCGTTCGCCTGGAAGAGATTCTAGGAGAGCACAGCAAGAGCGACCCTGATCTTTTGCTGTTGGGGTTGGCGGGCGTTCAGGATCCTGGCAATGTAGGCACCGTCATCCGATCTGCGGAGGCATTCTCCGCGCGCGCTGTACTACTGGGAGAAAAGACGGCCAATCATTTCAACTCCAAGGTTGTCAGGGCATCGGCTGGTTCGGTTTTTCGTGAGCCCGTCATCCGCGTATCCTGGGCAGAGGCTGTCACCAGTCTTAAAGAACATGGCGTGAGGATGGTGGCGACTTCGTCGCATAAAGGCCAGTCACTGGACGAGATCGACTTGACCGGACCGCTGGCGCTACTGATTGGCGGTGAAGGCTCAGGCCTGCCACCCGCTGTTGCCGCCCACTCCGACGAACTGGTGACAATTCCACATTCTCCCAGGGTTGAGTCATTGAATGCCGGAATTGCCGCATCCATACTCTTATATGAAGCGGCGCGACGGAAAGGATCGGGTGACCGGGTGATCGGGAGAAAACAGTAGGTATTCAGTCGTTAGCAAGAAGCAAATATCCAGGTGGAAACAAGAGCGAAGCCGGGTGCTGTTCAGGTGACCGGCGTCCCCGGCGTACGCCACTTTGCGTGTGACAGGAGTGCCGATCAACGGATCATCGGATCACGGCGATCACCCCAATTTCTTGTTGGCGCCAAAGTGATGAACGGATCTTAAAACATGGGTCTCTTCCAGACAGTGCCGGACCAGCGAGGCAAGGGCGCACGGCCCCTGGCCGACCGCATGCGCCCGCGGACGCTGGATGAATTTGTGGGCCAGGAACACATCCTCGCTCCCGGCAAGCCGCTGCGCATGCAGATCGAGCGCGACGATCCCGGCTCCATCATTTTCTGGGGACCTCCGGGAGTAGGCAAAACTACCCTGGCGCAAATCATCGCTCACATCACGCAAGCTGAGTTCATCGAATTCTCCGCCGTGCTCGCAGGAATCAAGGAAATCAAGCAGGTCATGGCGGATGCGGAGAAGGCCCGCCAGTACGGCACGCGGACAATCGTGTTTATAGACGAAATCCATCGCTTCAACAAAGCGCAGCAGGACGCCTTTCTTCCCCACGTGGAGCGAGGAAACATCCGACTGATCGGAGCGACCACAGAAAATCCATCATTTGAGATCATCGGCGCGCTGCTTTCACGCTGCCGCGTCTACATCCTGAAACCACTGACCGCGGAAGAAATCATCGTGTTGCTCCGCAGGGCATTAGCCGACGGCGAACGCGGGCTGGGCAATCTGAAGCTGCAGGCTTCAGACGACATTCTGAAACAGATTGCCGTCTATTCCAGCGGCGATGCCCGCACCGCGTATAACGTCCTGGAAGTTGCGGCCGCCACTGCCGGAGAAAGCGGAGAGATAAGCGATCAGATCCTCAAAGACACGCTCCAGAAAAAAATCCTGCTCTACGATAAAGCCGGCGAAGAGCACTATAACCTGATTTCCGCGCTGCACAAATCTGTCCGCAACAGTGATGTGGATGCATCGCTTTACTGGCTGGGACGAATGCTGGAATCGGGCGAAGATCCGCTTTACATTGCGCGTCGCGTGGTGCGCATGGCCGTAGAGGATATTGGCCTGGCCGCCCCGGAAGCGCTCAATATCTGCCTGTCCGCCAAAGATGCCTTTGATTTTCTCGGGATGCCGGAAGGCGCGCTGGCCCTGGCCGAAGCCGTTGTTTATATCGCGCTTGCGCCCAAGTCCAATGCGCTCTATACGGCTTATAACCAGGTGCTGGAGGATGTGGAGAAGAGTTCCGCTGAGCCGGTTCCCTTGCACATCCGCAATGCCGTCACTTCATTGATGAAGCAAGTTGGCTACGGCAAAGGCTACCAGTATGCGCACGATCTCGATACCAAAGTCGCAGACATGGATTGCCTTCCCGACAACCTTCGCGGCCGCAAGTACTATCATCCAACCGCTGAAGGACGAGAGAAGCTGCTAGGCCAACGGCTGGAGGAGATTCGCAAGCTGCGGGAAGAAGCTAGAAAGGCCACTCCAACGGTCGAAAACGAGCAAGAACAAGACCAGCGGACCAAGAAGTAACCATGGAGCACCACACAACCCCGCGACGACGCACCATCCTGCTGTTCACCTGGGCGGCAGGCTGTGTGGACTCAATCGTATACATTATGGCGCATGTGTTCACTGCCAACATGACGGGCAACGCTGTGCTGCTGGGCATCTCTGTGGGGCGGGATCTGAGCATAGCCACCGTGCGCTCCCTGGTGGCCCTGGTTACGTTTACCGCTGGAGTGGTGCTGGGCTCGATCCTGGTGGGAGAGAAAGTCCACGGCATTCCCTGGAAGGGCGTGCGGATCGCAGTATTGGTTGAGACCATCGTGCTGGCCCTGTTCGCGGCACTGTTCTTTGCCCCGTTCCCGCAAAAGGACGAACGCGTGGTGGAAGCTCTTATCGTCTTGTCGGGCTTTGCTATGGGAATGCAAAGCGCAACAGTCAAGCGCCTGAACCTGCCGGGAATTGCCACTACTTACATCACCGGAACCATGACCAGCCTGATTTCCGGATTGATTCATCATTGGGGCAGCGAAGAGGAAGAAAGAAAAGAGGAAGAAGGTTCGCAAATGGAACGCTCACTGGCCCTGCAGGCGTGGGTGTTTATACTCTACGCCCTGGCGGCAGTGGCGAGCGCAGTCCTCTACCAGCACTGGCCCTCGGGAGTTGCTTTGTTGCCGTTGATTGCGATCGCAGCGGTCACAATCTCGGTTTACGTGCAGCATCCGCCAAAAATTCATCCTGCGCACAACCTACGCTGATTTATCGTGGCTCTTCACTAATCCTATCTATAAAGTATCTTCTGCCGGATAAGCCCGATGAGAAAGAAAACAGTTTATGGATGGAAGGAAAATGCGGAACCAAAAGAAAGTGGGCGCCGGTATCAAGGGGCGACGCCCACGTGGGGGTACTGCGTATGTTCTGTTACTTAGATAGACGGCAAAAAACAAAAAAGGTTTCGAAGAATACGGGAACTTAACATAAATATACAAACAGCCCCTCGCTTTCGTGAGGGGCTGAAAAGAACAACAAGGAGAGAGGAGATTGATGCGAGCTATTACATCCGAGCAATCAAGTTGCGTATCTGCATCCGTGCTTGATGAAGTCCCGCCTTTGATTCTTCCAAGGTGATTCCGAGCAGACGCGAAATTCGGCCATGCTCGTAGCCTTCAACGTCGTGCATGAGGAAGATCAGCTTTTCCGTGGCGGGTAGTTGTACCACCGCCCGCTCTAAATGAATGCGTTTTACATTGTGGTGCATGCTCTGGGTCTGGGTTGATGTGGCGGAATTCAAGGTTAGTACGCCGATGGCTGTGAACTCGCGAACCTCCGTCAAAAATGCACGATCAATCTGTTCGCCCGCGGGTTGATCTGTCGCTGCAAATGCCCGCAGGAAAGTATTTGTACTCAGTTCTTCCGCAGTCAACTCGTTGTCTGTCATCCAGAACGCCAGAGAATAGATTCTGTCGCAGTTTTCCGCGTAGATTTCGTTGTACCGGATCTCTTGCGTCTTAACAGCGGGAACATAGATGGTCAAAGTCTCGATTGCGCTATTCGTCATGGCCTACCTCTCGTTTCTGGGCGTTTTGGGGATGGCTTACTTCCACTTCAACATCTCCTTATGAGCAATCCGCTTGCCCAATTGCACTCAGGAGTCGATAAAAAATTGTCAACTTCTCGTAAGTTGATGAATTTAATGCCTTTATATTTGGTCTCAATAAGATAAAGCAGGAGTCTGTCCTAGCTATTCAAGACTTCAGCATGACTCCATTCGCTTTTGGTGGGAACTTATGTGCCACATGTAAGGACAAGAGTACCTAGAATGCGAAGCCCTAGGAAAAATTTACAGCGCTGAACGACACAAGACGGGCTTACTACTCCGCAACCGCAGTCGGTTCCAACTGCGCCCGGGCTCAGCGGACGACCAGGACTTCCCGAATATTATCCCGGGCCAAAAAGAATTTGAGTGAGGAGAAGCCCTTAAAGAGGTTCTCAATGTGGCGATTGTTGAAAACACGTTGCAGGCGGAAATCGGGCCTTGGCTCCAGGTCCAGCACTTCACCGGAGACAATATGGTAGCGACAATAGGGAGAATCGGGGCCGGCATCCTTGGTGTGGAAGAAAGCCAGAAGAATTCCGCCGGGTTTCACAATCTTGTGAATTCGCTCCACCATCGGCTTGACCAAGACTTCAGGCAGATAGTCTGGAATGTCCCAGCACAGGATGGCGTCGAAGCGGTGCTCCGGATAATCAAGATTTTCGGAAAGAAATTTTTGCGGGTCCAGCATCTCTGAACCGTCTTCCTGCCGCGCCAGATAGGTTCTGTCTTGCGAGGCGCGCAGAATGTCTTCGTTATGAACGCGTCCGCCGAAGCCGGTGAGAAATGCGATGTTGGCGGAAGAAGTGGGCCCCAGATCGAGCGCAGAAAGGTCCTTATAGCCAGTGAGCGAACGTGTAAATTCCGCAAAGCCGGTGGAGCGGCGGCTGCTCCTGGGCCCCGCGCTGGTTTTGACCGCTGGTTTGGGTTGCGCTACCTCGCTGCCACGGAACCATCGCATGAAAGTTCGCTTCACCCCAGGGCTGAAGCTAATTCGGGGCTTCGCTCAGTCTAGCCTACCAAAACTACTGGTGCTCTGAAAATGAACTTTGCGCGCTCATGACTGCAACTGGTGCGGCGCTTACTCCGTTGGCCGCTGCTACGGCCTTGCGAGGTTCCGCTTTGCTCTCTCTCTGCAGGTCAACTGATCCCTTGAAGAACGCTCCGTCTTCAATGACCACCCGTTGCGTCGTAATGTCGCCTGAAAGCACGCAGGACTTCTTGAGTTCCACCCGCTCGGTCCCGATGACATTCCCCTCGATTTTGCCGTGCATAATCACTTCCCGCGCGCTGATATTAGCGCGGACACGGCCATTCGGCCCTACCACCAAAGTGTGGTTATTCAGTTCAATAGTGCCTTCCACTTCTCCATCAAGATAGAGATCCTCACTGCCGGAAAGCTCGCCCTTCACCAGAACAGATTTGCCGATATGTGCGGCTACATCGGCGCGAAAAGGCTGGCTCGCTTTTGCCGGCTCCAGAGAATGGGTCTCTTTGCCCGGGCCGAAAGCAGGCGCGCTTGGAGGTGCGAGCGTTGGTTGACTTGGAGAATTTGACGACACAGGTTTTTCATCAGGGCGTGGTTTCCACATTTGGCTGGCTCCCGTAGTAGCGTACTGAGCTGACTATACCCAAGGAGAAGACCGTCCGCAATCAGTGTCTTCACACTCTTCGCACTAAGGTACTTAGACCCTGGAAAGGTCACGTAGAGCTTCCTCGAACATAGCAGCCCATGACGATAAGGGGTTTGTCCTGTCCTCCAACGGACCGCTCACGGCCTGATTGCCAGCAGTCTTGAGACGAAGATAGGGGTGGACTGACACAGTGAGTTGAAATTCAACCGATTCACCGCTCGCTCTGTCTGGCCTGTAAGACAACCATCCCCCAGCAAAATCGCGGACGTAAATTCAATTCAGGCATTCAAAGTTGGCCTGCTGTGCTAACAGGTGGCACTTCCCTTCCCAGATTGGAAAATTTGCTCTCTTTCTAACATGTACTATTTAGTTAACCGATCAAGGGAATATATAACCATATTGTTTACTATCACTTACAGGGCACAACAAAATTGCCTGGGATTCGACCGTTTGGCCTTGTAGTTGCTTTTTAGTTGTGTGTCGGCCAGGACGGAAGAATTGTCGCGGCACGCCAGGAGCCGAAAACCAGGGGAACAACGGGTTCTGACCGGTCGCGGCGAAAGAGAGCCAATGGGACTGCCTTTTCCGAAGAGGTCGATTGCACAGCAGGCGGCGAAAGCCGCCTGTCGCGCTTTTGGGCCTCCGGCTGTAAAATGCAACTAGCTGCTGGAATTCGGACTCTAACAAAGTAGGTTTATGTCCCCCAAAAAACTGCGGACTGGATTGCTGTATTTCCTGGCAGCCGTCCTGGCTGCGGGTGCTAGTGATCAGCACTCTCCCCCTATTACTCCGGCCCTTCCCGCCGATCCCAATCAGTTTGTACGCGAAATGGTACAGCATGAACTGGACGCTCAAGACAAAGACCACACCCACTGGAGATTTCGCCTCCACAAAGAAGACGAGACGTCCGTCCAGGACCGGGACGTAATCCAAACCAAATATGGTTCCCTGGCCAGGACTCTTCTAATCAATGGCCAGCCGCTCACAGCCGAGCAACGCATGAATGATGAGCAGCGGATGAAGAAGCAGGTGGATGATCCCGCCGAACAGGCGCGCCGGGAACGCCGGTCTAAGCAAGACGAAGAGAAAGCCAAAGAGCTTCTCCGAGCTATCCCGGATGCTTTTATCTTCAAGTACGATGGCACCGCGGATGACCTGGTATACCTTGCCTTCACTCCCAATCCGCGCTATTCGCCTCCCACGCGCGAGTTGATGGTCTATCACGCTATGGTCGGCAAGTTGTGGGTGGATCGCTCAGTCATGAGGCTGGCAATGATTGAAGGCCGTCTCGTCGAGGAGGTGCGGTTTGGCTGGGGGCTGTTCGGGCATCTGGATAAAGGCGGGACCTTCAAAGTTATTCAGAAGAACGTGGGCGACAATCACTGGGACACGGTTTCCCTGGACGTGAATATGCAAGGCCGCATCGTTCTGTTCAAGTCGCTCAATGTCAGGCAAAAAGAGATCCTTACGGACTTTCGCCGCGTACCTGACGACCTGACCATCTCCCGAGCCTACGAAATGCTTCAGCAGGGCAATACGTCGGCCTCCGCCAGCAACCACTAAACGAAGGTAGGCAGATGGAGGAGGAACCAGCGAAAAGCATGTGCATTCGCGCATTTTGATCATGTAAAGCCCATTTCATGCCCTAACTAAGTCCGCAATGTCTGTTGCCGGGTCGTGAGCCTCTCAATCAGGTCGGTCCTGATCTGAAATCCACGCCCCGGAGTATTGGGGACCTGAATGAACCCCTGCGCCGATACCCCGACTGCCGGATCAATCACATCCTCCTTCCAGTAACGTTTAGAGGCCGAAACATCGCCCGGAAGGGTGAAATTCGATAGCGTCGAAAGGGCAATGTTGTGGGAGCGTCCAATGCCGGCTTCCAGCATTCCTCCACACCACACCGGAATGCCACTTTGTTTGGCCGTGTTGTGCACGGCAATGGCCTCACTAAAGCCACCCACGCGCCCAACTTTGATGTTAATAATCTTGCATGAGCCCAGTTCAATGGCGGCCTGGGCGTCACGACGGTTGTGGATCGCCTCATCGAGGCAGATCTTCGTCTTGAGTTGCTTTTGCAATTGAGCGTGAAAGTAAAAATCATCGTGCCAGAGCGGCTGCTCGATCATGAGGAGGTTGAAGCGTTCAAACTGTTTCAGGTGCTCAGTCTGATCGAGGGTGTAAGCAGAGTTGGCATCGCAGCTCAGGACGATCTCCGGCCAGCGCCCCCGTATGCGCTCGAAAATCTCGACATCCCATCCCGGTTTGCATTTCACTTTAATGCGCCGGTATCCTGCCGCCGATTCGGTCTCAATTTTTTCCAGTAGCTGTTCAACCGAGTTCTGAATTCCGATAGAAACGCCGCAGGCAATTTCGCGTTGCGTGCCGCCAAGCAATTGCCACAATGGAAGTCGCCGCACCTGAGCTTCTGCGTCCCACAGCGCGTTCTCCAAAGCGGCTTTGGCCATGCGGTGCCCCCGCACGCGCGCGAGCAACGCGGGAACCTCGCTGGCTTTCTCGATTGTCTTGCCCAGCAGAGCCGGCGCCAGGTAACGCTCAATCGCGTACCAGCAGGTATCTATTGACTCCTCGCTGTAGAACGGATCTTCGCCGGCAACGCACTCGCCCCAGCCATCAGGACCATCCGTGTGCAGAGTCAGCAGCAGGATGCGGCGTTCCGTAGTGCGCCCGAAGCTGGTCTCAAAGAAATGCACCAGCGGCATACGAATTTCCCGTAGCGTTATTGCGTCAATCTTCATGGCTTACCCCAGTACTTAGTATTTGGTATTTAATCCTTAGCCGAAGCGAAGATCCTTGCGCCACGTGGCATTTAATTTGCAGTGCTGGTTTTCCTAAGTACTAAATACTAAGTACTGAAGTACCCATATTCTTCTTCCCATCGTCCAAGCAGAAATGTTCCATTGTCCTTCGGATCGCACTCAAATCCCAGCACTGTCAGGTCCTGAGAAAATGCCTGTAAGAATTCCTCCCGGTTTCGCTTCTGGACTTCCGCCGCCTTGGGCAGATCAGCCGCAGAGGCTCTCCAGTGGTAAATTTCCGCCGGGACGGTGATCTTCTTCACCGGCTGAAAGACAGGCTCCTTGCCGTAGTCCAGCAAATCGAGGACGCGTGTTGACTTGAGCCACCACTCCGCCACCAGCCGGTCAGTTGGCAAGCCCTGATGCAGGACGGAAGAGGTGTAGCCATAGTGATTCACATAGTAGCGCCGGGCGATTGCGCCCAACCTCATCACGTTGAGCCAGGCGTTCTTGATCTCCAGCGGATCGAAGGTCCACTCGATCAATTCAAAGCCGCGTTCCAGAGCATCTTTGCGCTGCGCCAGCTTCAGAACCCTCCCCACGCCCTGATTGCGATAACTCTCGCGAACGGCCAACATGTGGGAATGCAGATACGTGTGGCCGGCACGCGTGCCCGGGACGGAAAAAACGTAGCCCACCAGCGCGTCGCCTTCAAACGCTCCAATAATCTGGCCGCCAACTTTTTCCGCGACAACAAACATGCGCAGAGGAACCAGTTCGGCATCCTCAAACTTCCACACTTCTTTCTGCAAACTCACGCAGGCATTGAATTCGTCAATGCCCTTGCACGGTCGAATTGTGATGGAGGAGTTCGTGGCCATTCGCTCTTAGCTCTTAGCCATTGGCTCTTGGCCTTTGACTAGAATTCAGTATTTAGTACTTAGCGATTAGTAGTTAGTGAAAGCACTTCCCTGTCCTTCTGTTCTCTTTGCCATTCGCGTTGATTCGCGGCTGAATTGCCTTGGATCTTGGTCTTGGCTAACGACTGAATACTAACTACTGCCGCTTAGCCTCCTGCCATAGCGCTTCCATCTCCTCCAGCGTGCTCTCTTCCAGCCTTTTGCCCTGTTTGCGGAGTTGCTCCTCCATCCAGCCAAAACGCTGGCGGAATTTGCGGTTGGTCCGGCGTAGCGCTGATTCGGCATCAACCGCGAGATAGCGGGCAATGTTCACCAGGACAAAAAATAGGTCTCCGACCTCATCTTCAATCCGGCCGCGCAGCGCTTCTGGAATCTTGGAGTTATTTCCCGGCTTCAGCGCGCCCGGCGGCAGGTCTTTAATATGGGCGCGCAGCTCCTCCGTCTCTTCCTCCAGCTTGTCGAAGAGTCCTTCCATCTCCGGCCAATCAAAGCCGACGTGGGCGGCCTTGGAGTTGATCTTGTGGGCCTCCAGCAGGGCCGGCATTTTAGAAGAGATTCCTCCCAGAAGCGATTCTGCAGCCATCTCGTCATTGGCTCCCGCAGCCGCAAGTTTCTTCCTTTTTTCTTCAGCTTTAAAGGCTTCCCAGTTCTTCAGGACTTGTTGAGCGTCTTCAGCCTTAACGGCGCCAAAAACATGCGGATGGCGCGAGATCAGTTTGTCGCTAAGCGCGTCGAGAACGTCATTGATGGAGAACCGGCCTTCTTCCCGGGCCATTTCTGAGTAGAAGAGCACCTGCAGAAGCAGGTCGCCAAGTTCGAGAGTAAGCTCGGGCCAGTCGCGGTTATCAATGGCCTCCAGGACTTCATAGGTTTCTTCCAGGGTATATCGCTTGATGGTGTCAAAGGTCTGCTCGCGGTCCCACGGACACCCTCCCGGCGCCCGCAGCCGGGTCATGATGGCAACGGCCTTCTCGAATTTCTCTCCCGTAGTCACCTATCAAATTTATCATTGGAAAGCAGTCAGGAGAGCATTCAGCAGTCAGCCGCTGGCCACGCCGGGGGGTAGTGCATGAAACGCTAACTGCTGGCCGAGATTTTTGGCCGCACATGCAGGAAGATCAGATCTAATGCTTCTGGTTCTCCGCGATGCGCTTTTGCGCCATTTCCACAAACTGTTTTTTCTGCTCTGCGCTCAGGTTTGAGTCATTCTGGGCCACGGATATCTCTTTCTGCGAAGCAGCAATGGCCTGCTGCGGCTTGGAGGCTGCGGCGTAGGCGTCAGCCAGGCTGTCATAAGCATTGGCGGAATCAGGGAAGTTCTTTGCCACCAGCTCGAAGACCGAGATTGCGCGGTCCGTCTTCTTCTGTTGCAGGAGACCGTATCCCATCATATTCAACACATGTTCGCCCAGCATGTCGGAATCAGGATTCTTCTTGCGATCATCGTAAAATGCCTGCTCGGCCTTTTCCCACCCTGAGCTGTCCATGATCTTCATCAAGCGGGATTGGTTCAAGGGAATATCAACGCCCGGCTTGATCAGATTCTTCTCAATAGCAAAATCCAGCAGGGTGGGATAGAACTGCACAAATGTGTGTTCGACCGCAGCATTCCTGGTATGGCAGTTGTTGCAGCCCGGCCCCACTGACTCACCTGTATTATGGCCCGGCTCAAAATTGTAGTAACTCCACTCCTCGGGACGCGACGAGTCTCTCACCTCGACATCCAGACCCATAAAGCTGTCCTGATAGTGCCCGGACTTGTTGATGGAGCCATGACTGGCGGGGGAATAGATTTCCACGATGAACATGCTCTTGTCCGGCCATTTTGCCTTTGCTTTGAAGCCCTGATATGCCTCGGGCGAGACGTAAACATTCGTGAACATGGGGTTCGAGTTCGTGCCGTTGGAATAGTTCATGCCAAAACCAGAAGTCAGGAACACCCAGTCACGGTAGTTAGCTGGAAGCGTGAGCTTGCCATCGGGAGTGTAGGATGGCTGGTTCAAAGCGCCGGCGTTGGCCGATGCCTTATGCGCAGTCCAGACGGCGGCAGCCACCATGGAGAGCAACACCATCAATACGATAAAAACTCTCTTCATGACAAACTCCTGTCAGTTTAGAAAAGCCAATCATTCGTCTTTATTCAGATCTCAATGCAATCAGCGGGCTCACTTTGCTGACGCGACGCGCGGGAATGTAGCTGGCCAGTAATGCCACGACTACAAATAGCAATGCCACAGCGACAAATGTAAGCGGGTCGGTCGGCGGGGTGCTGAATAACAAGGTCGCAATCAGGCGCGACCCCAGCGCCGCACCTGCTATCCCTATGACCAACCCGAAAAGAATGACCTTCATTGCCTGCACCACGAACATCCGCGATACGGCCGTACGTTGTGCTCCCAGCGCCATGCGTATACCAATCTCACGCGTGCGCTGGCTCACCAGCAATGCCGTCACCCCGCTGAGCCCGGTAGCGGCAATAGCCAGCGCAAGTCCGGCAAACATTGCCAGCAGCAAACTGGTGAGCCGGGTTGCAGCCATGGAGTCTCCTCGCAGTTCGTCCAGCGTCTTCACGTCGGTCACCGGCTCCTCGGGATCTACGGAATAGACCGCGTCACGCACCTGCTTCAGGTAGTTCATGGGATTTCCGGCGGTCTTGACCAGCAGCGTGCCGACCATAGGCGACAGCACAAATGGCACATAGACGGTCTCCACGGGCTCCTGCTCCAGGCCGTACTGTTTCACGTCACCGGCGACGCCAACAATCGTGACCCAGTGCTTCCCGTCGTCACCGGAAATGCGCTTGTTGAGCGGGTCCTGGTGAGGAAAATAGTGGTGAGCAAGAGACTGGCTGATAACCACAACAGGCTTATCGGGGGTGTCCTGTCGCGTGAAGAAGCGTCCACTGATGAGAGGAATACCCAGGGTGCGGAAGATGTCAGGCGTGGCGTACATCTCATCGGACTCCGGCCTGGCCTCGTTGGGCGCAAACGCCCGCCCTTCGATCACAAAGGCGGTTCTGGATGGCTGTCCGTGCGGCGTGAGTGGCGCACCGTTGTTTGCGGCCACAGCCCGGATGCCGGGCGTGCCCTCGAGCTTCTGCAGTACCCGATCGAAGAAGTTGATTACAGATTTGTCATCCTTGTATTTGGTGAAACTCAAGGGCACATGCGCGGTGAGGACATTCTCCGCATCGTAACCGGCATCAACGCTTTGCAAGCGAATGAAGCTGCGCATCATAAGGCCGGCGCCGATGAGGAGCATAAAACTCAGGGCCACCTGGGCCATCACCAGGGCGTTGCGCACGGTGTGGCGGCTGCTCCTGGAGCTTGCGGTACTGCTTCCTTCCTTGAGGGAATGAACCACATCAAGACGCTGGAAAAATGCCGGAACCGCGCCAAACGCCAAGCCAGTCAAGAGAGAGACTACCAGCGTAAACAACAGGACCGGCGTGCTGATGCTCACTTCGGCGGCGCGGGTGGTGAAACCGGCAACAAAGCGCACCAGCAGACTGAGACAGCCCCACGCCAGCAAGAGACCCAGCGCTCCTCCCGCCAGGCTTAGAAGAGTGCTTTCCGTGAGCAATTGCCGTACCAGCCGGCCTCGGCTCGCCCCCACGGCCGCGCGCAGAGCCAGCTCCTGTTCACGGCGCATGGTCCGCGCCAGGGCAAGATTGGCAACGTTGGCGCAGGCGATCAGGAGAACAAGGCCAGCCGTGGCCAGCAGCATCCACAACATGGGCCGCACCCGTTCCGTGAGCTGGTTTTGCAAACCGTCCATAGAGGCGGTGAAACCTTGATCGGCCGGATAGTATGCGGGATAGGACCGCTGCAAGCGGGCCGCAATTCCGGCGATATCGGCGTTCCCAGAGTTCAAACTCACACCTGGCTTGAGCCGCCCAAACGCACGCATCATGTGCTGTTCGCGCCCGTTGATCATCATCTCGGAAGAGCGGAATGGGCAGGCCACGGTGGGCATGTAAACATCGTTTTCGCGTGGATACTGCGGGATGGGCGGCAGCACGCCGATCACGGTATGGACCTTGTCATTCATGCGAAAACGCCGTCCCACAATGCTGGGATCGCCGCCATAACGCTGTTGCCAGTATGGATAGCTCAGCACGAGCACAGCGTCTGCGCCCGGCTTGTCATCGGTATCGGCAAAGAACCTTCCCAGATATGGCTTGATCCCCAGCAGGTCAAAGAAATGAGCGGACACCACGCCGGTACGCACCTCGTCCGGCTCCTGGCCGTCCAGCAGGATGAAGGACATCCCGTGGTATTCCTCCAGCTCTGCCAGCGACTTGCTCTGAGCGCGGTAATCCTCGATCTCCTTCACTGAGAACAAGACATCGTCGGCGCCGGTTTTGGCGAATGCCTGCCGAATTACCACCAACTGGTGGCCCTGCGCGTAAGGCAGCGGCTTCAACAGCACTCCGTACACCAGGCTGAATAAGGCCGTATTGGCGCCAATGCCGAGTCCCAGCGCCAGCATGGCAACCGGAGTGAATGCAGGATTCTTGCGCAAGATGCGGAGTCCGTAACGGACGTCCTGCGCGAAATGGTCCAGCCAGCTCCAGCCCCACGCTTCGCGCGCCTGTTCACGCACCCGCAACGTGTTGCCGAAGTCCTTACGATACTCCTGGCCCATCATTTCACGATGGACTTCAATATCGTTGGCCAACTCGCGTTCCAGCCTGCGCCGGTTCAGCAGGTAATAAATCCGCCGAAAGAACTCGCCCATCACTCCTCCATCAAGCCTTGGACAGTACGGCCTGGATGCCCTGGTTCAAGCGATCGTAGTCGCTGATCTCCGCCTGCAACTGCTTGCGGCCGGCGGCCGTCAGGCGGTAGAAACGCACCTTGCGGTTGGTTTCAGATATTCCCCACTCGGCCTGCACCCATCCTTTCAGCAGCATCCGCTGCAACGCGGGATAGAGTGAGCCTTCTTCCACCTGAAGCAGGTCGTTGGAGAGTTGATGAATCCGCTGGGCAATCGCGTAACCGTGCAGCGAGCCATGTTGCAGCACGCGCAGGACCAGCATGCCCAAAGTCCCGGGAAGCATTTCATTTTTAGCCATAGATTACCAAGGCCTAGATTATCTATACCTAGACAAAGACGGTCAAGAGAGAAATTGGTGAGCATGGAAAAATGCCCGCAGGAGCAGGGCGCCGGCTCATCGGAACTTCGGGGATATCGGCACCTGAGTTACATCCAATCCACTGACCGGCATCCTACCGCGGTGTCCACTGTGGATGGCCAGTGAGCAGACCGTCAACGATGCAGATCTGATATGCCACCACCAGGCCAAAAACCAGGCTGATCAGGCCGGATGCCACGCCGAGATAGCGGGAAAATTGCCGGCTTCTTCCCACCAAGTGAAAGGTGGAAGCAATGCTCAGCGTGATCAACATCATGCCGGCAATTGTTCCCACGCCAAAAATCAGCAGATATCCCACGGCCCAGTAGGCATTGCGGATGGTGGCCAGCACCAGCAGGGCAACGGCCGCCGATCCGGCCAGGCCGTGCACAATTCCAATGACAAGCGGGCGCAACGGTTGATACAGACCGGTTCGTCCCAAGGTGCGATCCAGCCAGGCGACTGGCGTGTTTTCATGGGAATGGAAATGCTGCTCCGGCTCATGTCCGTGCGGATGATTATGAACGTATTCTCCGTGGCTGTGATAGTGAGCATGAACCACGCTTGAGCTCTCATGCGAGTGGATCGGACCAGCGGGCATGGAGCGCACAAAGCCCACTACATTCATGCTTCCCAGGAGCACCAGCATCAGCCCCACTGAAAGCTCCATGCTCAAACCGATGCGGGGCGGGATGACCAGCCCAAAGAGAATGATTGCGGCGCCCACCAGCAAGATGGTCAGAGTGTGGCCCAGCCCCCAGAACGCGCCAACGAGAGCGGATTTCTTGATGTTGCGCTGGCGGCTCACGATGGTCGTGACTGCGATTACATGATCCGGATCGGTGGCATGACGCATGCCCAGGAAGAATCCCAACGCCAGGATGGAGAAAAAGCTGATCATGGATTGTCCTAAACCGCAACCGTGCCCGGCCGCTGCACTGCCTGCACTCCGTCAACTGCGGGAAAAATGTCAAACACATAGTCATGAGCGCCCAATGCCAGCCTCTCCATCGTTCCTGCCTCGACCCGCTTCACCACTTCCTCCCGGGAGAGATCGAAGATTGCATCCAGAATCTGCGCGCGTGCCTGCGGATTGGCCTGTCCCAAAACGAATAGTAAGCGGGCGCTGTGCTGGATGTAGTGTGGTGAAAGCAGTTGCCGCTTCAACAGTTCCATAATGACGGAGGCTCTGCTCCGGTCAAACCGGCCGGGATCACCACGGCGGTCCAATTCGGCGAAGAACTCTGCTGTCCACTGGTTGTGGTAGTCCCACACTTTCTGGAACAACTCCGGACTAAAGCGGGTTCCGGCCTTCACGAGGTCGGCATTTGCCGCCGGTTCAACTCCATCTTCCGTAAGCGCCGGCCGCTTGAGGTAGCCATCCCTGGTGATGGCGGCCCGGTGATGCACAAGCGTCCACAACCAGGAGACATCGATACGGTAAGTAGCCAGGTCATTCATGAACCGCAGCTTGAGCTCGTAGTCGTCAATGGCTGCCGCGAAGTTGCCATTCAGGATCTGGTAACCGTAATTCGCCGCCATATAGAACGCGTGCTGAATGTGCTCAATAGTAATCTCGCCCTTGGGCACGCCATAGATGGAATCCCAAAGCTGTTGGGTAAAGATTTTCTCCGGTGCGTCCAGCATTTCCCTGACGACAACCAGCGGAGTAATCTTGCCTTGCGCGTTCAACAAACTAACAGATCGCAGGACGCTCCGCTCTGCCTCGCTCAGCCCACTGGCCGCTGTTGGCACCTGTTTTCCTTTTACGTCTACATTCTGCGAAGGCGAGTCGAGGATTGCCTGGAGTTGAGCCACAGGCGCTCGAAGCGGCGCGTTCCCTGCCGCCACATAGTCCGGCTCCGGGCTCGCAACCCAGCTTTGCCGGTAGGCGTCGTAGAGCCGCCCTTTCACCCGCTTCGCCAGAATGTCTTCCAGAGTTGGTTGTTGACCTGCAGGTAAGGGCTGATCAGGCACAAATATCAACCCCAGCATGCGTTCGCGCAGCTTGTCGATCACCATGGCGCGCAGAGCAAGCGGGTTATATCTGGCGCGCCCATAGGCATCGCTCTGCTGATAGATCATCACGGCTGCCATTCCGCCAATCGGAGCGGCATTGGTGAGTTCGCCATTCTTCATGCCCGCCATGAGCATCATCAGCGCGTTGTATCGCTGGTAAGCAATCATGATCGGTGCGGACATGCCGATGGTCTGCGGATCGGGATAGACGCCCTGCGGATCATCCTTCCACATCTCCATCAGGCTGCCCAGGTAGTCCCATCGGCCAACGTTCGTCCCCACCAGGCGGCGGCGCAGCACCCAGGCAATCGCGGGCAGGGTCCGGCCCGCATTGCCCTCTTCGTACAGGACCTTGATTTTAAAGGTCCCGGCGGGAACGCCGATCATGCCTTCCAGACGCGCCAGCAGCCTCTCCACAATGAGAGCTTCTTCAGGAGTCTGAATCTTGGGGATGTAGTAGTACACGCCGGCGCCGGCGCGCTTCAAAGCATCGTAATTGTTGAGCGTCAACAGGGCCGTGACCACAACCAGGGCAGGCGCGGGCTGGTCGTCCACCGTGATGTGGTCATAAGTAATGTGAATGCCGGGAGGACGGCCAAAGCGCGTGGGCCATTGTTCCGGAGGCTTATTGATTTTGTACTCGCGCTTTTTTCCCTTCTTCACCACCTCGTAGGCGCGTCCCGTCCAGCGGCCTTCAAAGATTTCTTTTGCGTTCAGCAGGGCGGCAAAAACTCCTACCGGCTGCGTTGTGGCCGTGCCGTCAGGCTGAAAGTGCGGTGGCGATGCATCCTCGAAGTCAGGCATGTTCATGGGCGCCGGGCTGTTTAAAGCATTGAAAGCCATGTCCAGCGGATGCCAGGGCCCGGTCAGCTCCAGGCCGGGATTCGTCAGCGGATGAGCATCCTTGGGGATGGGTACATCGTCGTTGAGCCGCCAACGCCACTCGCTCTCGCGGTCTAGAAGGTTATCAATGAGACCCTGGACAATCTGGCGGAACGTCCAGGACCGTCCGCTGATCGGATCCTCAAATGAATGGTCCCACTTGGGCCAAGCATATTTCTCCCGGACGGGAGCAGGCGACTCGAGCAGCTTCCTGCGCGCGGTCAGGGCCGCGGCAATGAAGGGACGCAGCTCTCGCGTGAGCGTGGTGATGGTTTCTTCCACACTAAGCTCGCGGCCGTTTACCTTCTTTGTACCGAATAGATCGGCGAATTTATACAGGATATCCTTACGGACCATGACTGGGCGGCTCCTTACCTCATCTTAAATGAAAGGTATTATCAACCGTCTACAGAGGCCAATCTTCGCCGGCAGGATGTCCGTCAGAATCGCTCTGCACCGCTCAATGCGCTTCCGCTCCAGCCAGCGGTTCATTGGACTTCATCCAGAAGGCCAGAATAGCGCCCACAAAAAGGAGGCACATGCTACCGATAAAGGGCAGTCTATAGTCGTTGGTCCACTTGATCACATATCCCGCCACCAGCGGAGAGACAGCCGCAGCCAACGCCGAGCCAACGTTCATGAGGCCGCTGGCAGAACCGGAGAAACGCGGCGCAATGTCCATGGGAATGGCCCAGAAAGGTCCGATGGTGAATTCAGCAAAGAAAAAGGCTGCCGTCAGGCAGGCAGCCACCAGATTCAGGCTATGCAACATCAACACCGGCAGCATGAAGGCCAGTGACAAGAGGAAACCGATGACGATTAGATTGCGGCGCGCTTTGTTCCGGTCGCCAGTCCGCTGTAAGATCCAGTCACTCATCACCCCTCCTAGTGTGTTGCCCACCGCGCCCAGCACATAGACTTCAAAGGACGAGATGGACGCGTGTTTCAGGTCGATGTTGTAACTGTGCATAAAAAATGATGGCAGCCATGTCAGGTAGAGCCACAGCGTCCACCCGTAACAAAAGTAGACGGCCGCAACCGGCGCCATGCGTTTTACCAGCGCACCCCACGGCGTGGGTTCTTTCGTCTTCTTCATCCTGGCAGAGTAGCTGGGAAGTCTTCGCAACTCCTCAGGGGTGATGCCGCGATGTTGGGAGGGATCATCCCGGAAATACAGCCACCAAAGCAAGGTCCAGACGAGGCTGACTACACCGAGGATCACAAATGATCCGCGCCATGATGTTTTCAAGATCAACCAGGACACCAACGGCGGCGTGAGAGCATTTCCGAGACGGGAAAAAGCATGCGTTATGCCCTGGGCAAAACCCCGGAGACTGGCCGGCATCCAGTCAGACAATGCGCGCGTGGCCGTGGGAAAGGTGGCGCCTTCGCCCAAGCCCAGAATTACGCGGGCCACCAGCAACATGGCAAACGTGCCCGCCAAACCCATCATGATCGTGGAACCCGCCCAGACAATTCCGCAGACCGTTAGAGCCAGCCGCGCCCCAAAACGGTCACTTAGCCAGCCTCCGGAAACCTGCAACACCAGATAAGCCCAGCCGAACGCGGAAAACACCCAGCCAAGCTGGGACGAGTCCAGTGCGAACTCTTTTTGCAAGACTGGCCCCGCCGTGTTCACATTGATGCGATCAATGTATGCGAGCCCATACATCAGGCAGATCATGAAGAGCACAAGGTTGGTGGAGGAAAAAACTCTTACTGGCCGGCCGGTCTGCGTGGAGGCAGCCGGAGGCTTCTGGGAAGGCGTTGTCATAAGTTGGAGCGGCCGGGAGCCAGCAAAGTATTTTTGTTCATCTTCATCGATCGCGGGTAGAAGCGACGCCTTCCTCCAGAACAGTACCTTGCGGCGAATCTTTATTGATAGCTGCATAAGAGACTCTTGAGGGCCACGGTAACGCCTCCGCTCTTGTGAGGAACGCCCGCGAGCTGCAGCCCCATCTCAATTCCACTTAAGGTTCCGGCGAGCATGAGATCGTTGAAGCTGCCCAGGTGTCCGATGCGGAAGACTTTACCGGCAAGCCTGGAGAGGCCGGTCCCGAGTGACATATCAAACTTCTCAAGGATAATCTCGCGCAAGCGGTCCGCATCTTGGCCTTCCGGCATGAACACCGCGGTCAGCGTATTGGAATACTCAGCCGGATCCTCGCAGACTATTTCCATGCCCCAGGTTCTCACCGCGGTTCGCGTAGCTTCCGCATGACGCGCATGGCGGCGAAACACATTGGGCAATCCTTCCTCATGCAGCATCAGCAGCGCCTCCCGCAAGGCATAGATGAGATTTGTGGCCGGGGTGTATGGGAAAAAGCCGGCATGATTGGGCTTGAGCATCTCCTGCCAATCCCAGTAGTAGCGAGGCGATTTCGCGCTCCGGCTCGCCGCCAGCGCTTTCTCGGAAATGGCGTTGAAGCTGAGGCCAGGCGGTAGCATCAGCCCTTTTTGCGAGCCGCCAACCGTCACGTCCACGCCCCATTCATCGTGACGATAGTCAATCGACGCCAGGGAAGAAATCGTGTCCACCATCAGCAATGCCGGATGATGGGCACGGTCCATGCTGCGGCGAACGTCGGCAATGCGGCTGGTCACGCCTGTAGAAGTCTCGTTGTGGACTACCATGACGGCCTTGATCGTCTGGTGCTTGTCCTGCCCCAGCCGCGCCTCCACCTCAGCGGAAGAAACGCCGTGCCGCCACGTGCCGGGCACATACTCCACCTGCATTCCCAGACGCGTGGCAATGTCTCTCCAGAGGTTGGAAAAATGTCCAGTCTCAAACATCAGCACGCGGTCTCCGGGCGAAAGCGTGTTCACAATGGCCGCCTCCCAAGCCCCTGATCCAGAGGATGGATAAATCACCACCGGGTCCTTTGTTTGGAAAATCGGAAGCAGGCCCTCGAGCACTTCCCTGCTCAGCTTGGCAAACTCAGGACCACGATGGTCGATGACTGCACGGTCCATGGCGCGCAGCACACGGTCAGGCACATTGGTCGGGCCGGGAATCTGCAGAAAGTGGCGCCCTGTGTGGATCATCGTCAACTCCGGAGATATTGCGTGCGCGGCCACAATAGCAGACGCCTTGCAGCGGATCAAATGCCGCGTGCAAGTCACCGTCAAATAGCCGGCCAGCGGTTTCTTTGCAGCCTCCGCCCCGTCACTCGAAAAAACCGCCCGCGTGATCTCACCTGCATGTTGCCGCCGGGTTGCACATCTCCGGTTGAAACTCAAGCCTTGCAGCGATTTTATTGGACTCGCTCAGCGTGACTAAAGTCATAATTCTGTCGGCAGCTTTTTCGTCAGATCACTTCCAGACAGGGCCTCCGGAAAAGTGATAGAACTAGCTACGCAGGATTGCATCTAAATGGATGTGCAGCTACGCAGCCCCGAACGACTCTGCCTGGATGGCCAGACCTTTGATGTGCTGGTTATCGGCGGCGGCATAAACGGCGTTGCCATAGCTCGGGAGTGTGCCCGGAGCAAAAAAAGGGTGGCTTTGGTCGAGCAAAACGACTTTGCCTCCGGCACCACCAGCCGCTCCACCCGCATCATTCATGGCGGCTTGCGCTATCTCGAGCACGGCGAAGTCGGCCTGGTGCGTGAGTCACTGCGGGAACGCGACCGTCTTCTGCGCCGCTACCCGAATCTGGTCAGGCCCGCGCAGTTCCTGCTGGCGCTTACCAATGACCAGCGCTCACTCCTGCGCAGCTCTCTGGCCATCAGGACCGGACTCTGGCTCTACCACCGCTGGGCGGGCGGGCCACAAAATATCTGGCCTGACCCGCATGTATTCGAACGCCAGTTGGATGGTGGCCATAGCTGGTCTGTCTATTCCTATGAAGATGCCCAGTGCGAATTCCCGGAGCGCCTGGTCTCGGAATGGCTGGCGGAGGCCGTTACTGACGGGGCCACGGCCTGTAACTACACGCAGGTGCTTGAGATTCTTTGCCAGAGCGGTCGAGTCACCGGCACCCGTCTGCGCGATACCATTTCGGGAAGAGAATCTCAGGTCAGCGCAACGCAAGTTGTGAATGCTTCCGGGCCGTGGGCCGATTTTGTTCTGGGCCGTTCCCGGCTCCAGTCGCGCAGACTGGTGGGAGGCGTTCGCGGGTCGCATATTGTGCTACCGCAATTTGCCGGTGGGCCAAACGCAGCCGTGTATACAGAAGCGCTGGATGGCCGTCCGTTTTTTGTTATTCCCTGGAACCACCAGGTGCTGGTGGGCACTACGGAAGTAACGGATTCGGATGATCCCGGCAGCGTCCAGCCGGCGGAGAGCGAGCTTGATTACCTGTTCGCCAGCTTTTCCCGGCTCTTTTCGAATTCAGGCCTCACGAAAGCAGACGTACGTTACACGTTTGCTGGAGTGCGCTCTCTTCCCTACGCTTCCGGCGAGAAACTTTCTGCCGTGACCCGCAAACACATCATTTACGACCATCAGGAGGAAGGTGCTGCCGGCCTGTTTTCAATTGTTGGCGGAAAGCTCACCACCGCCATGAGCCTGGCCAGAGAGGCGGCAAGGAAGCTGGGCATACCAGTCTTGGAGCCGGTGAACGTTCTTGCCGCGCCCGCACCGGCCAATGGAATTGAGTCGACCCTGGCGCAATGGGCGCATCTGGTAGCCTGCAAGGCGCAGATTCCCGAATCGTCCGCGCATGCCATTGCCGCATGGCATGGACGGCGAGCGCTGGCCATCGCCCGCACGGCATCGCTTCATGAGAATTTGCGCGCGCCTCTGTGCAGTCACAGTGAACATATTGTGGCGGAAGCCGTGGAGGCCGTAATGCATGAGTCCGCGGTCACGCTGGCCGATGTTCTTCTGCGCCGTGTGCCCGTCGCCCTGGGCCCATGCTGGTCAGTATCCTGCAGCCTGGAGGCGGCAACAAGGATTGGCGCCGCACTGAGCTGGGACCAATCACACATTCACAACGAACTGGAACGCTTTGAAGCGGAGCGCGAGCGCTTCCTGCATCCTAAGCACAGGGAACAGACCACAGGCGACAAATTGCAGATAAGCTCGCAAGTTAGTCAATAGCCCCGGCAAGCCCCGGCGGTTTTTCCATCCCGTATGCGGGACCACCCGACCCGGATCGTCCCGGTTATTTGGCTTTTTCAGCCTGTGGAATCTCGCCTTTGCCGTCACAGGTTGGACAGCGCATGCCATCTTTTAAGCCGGAGCCACGGCACACTGGACATCGTTGCAGAGCGGGTTTGGTTGAAGTTGTCACTGATCTAATCATACGCCCTATTGAGAACCGGTGCCGATTCTTGCAGTTTGACTAAAATAAGAATTCAAAATTGCACGACTATCACAATTTCTCGATCTTTTTCTCTTTTTATTCGCCCTAATGTTTTGTCATAAAAATAAAGCAGGTTACGCCAGCGCTGTAAACACTGACGGAGCCTAACCAAATTACCTCACTGGGAGGGGGTAAGGTCATCTGCTGCCTCCCAGCGTCTCCCGCAACAATTTCGTATCGTCGGAAATGATTCCATCCACTCCCAACTCCGCAGCGCGCAGCATCTTCTTCGGTTCGTTCACCGTCCATGTAACCACCAGCTTCTTCGCCGCGTGAATCTCTTCCACCAATCTACGCGAGAGCAAACGATAGTTCGGCACAACATATGCAGCGGGCAGCCGGTCCCAGCGACGTAGTTGCCACCGGGTTTGTGAGAGCGTGCCCAGAATCAGCGTGCTATCGATGCGGTGCAATTCGCGCAGGACGCTCGGCCAAAATGACGAGATGAAGTAACCGCGCTGTGGGGCAAAATTGCGGAAAATCCGGTAGACCAGCCGCTCGATGCCCCTGACTTTTACCTCCAGATTCATAAAAGCAGTGCTCGCATAACGCTGCAAAACATCCTCCAGGCAGGGCGGAAACTCCTCCGGAGCCCCACTGTGTGCCTGGAGCTGTTTGAGCGTAGAACGGCGAATGGACAAGCGGTTCAGTCCAGGGTCGTGACAAATGAGAATCTGCCGGCTGCGAGTGCTGCGCAGATCAAACTCAAAGCCATCGGCGCCATGTTCCAGGGCCAGGTCAAACGCGGCAAAGGTGTTCTCAGGCGCGTAATTCCGTGCGCCTCTATGTCCCAGCAGGAGTAGATGAGGTGGCAAAACGCTGGTCGCCTAGTCGAGATCAATGTCGCGGATAAACTTTTCGTCCGGCATCTCTTTGGCCTTCTTGACTGCCTCCTGAAATTTCTTCTCCAGCAGGTCAGTCTTGTTCTTTTCGTTGTCTACAGCCTGGCGGAAAATTGACTCCTTGCGAACGTCCTGCTCGCGCATGGCTTTGGCTGCTGCGTCCAGGTCGGCAAACATTTTTGGCTTAATAGGCGCAACATGGGAGATTACCGCCTTGGTGGCCGGGTCTACCTTCAATACCGCGCTGCAGCACGGACAGCCAACTTCAAAGGGCTGGGATGACTTTGCCATAAGAGAATTGTATGCCAGCCAACAGCCATTTGTGATTTTTGATTTGTGACTGGTGATTTGCAAAGCCCCCCGGCGGTGCTGGAGCCGCCGTCGTCGCTCGTGGTAGATCTCGGCTTTGGTTTTCCGATGCGCCGATATCCCGATGCCCCGATCTCTAGCGGTTTGCTACAATTTCCCCCAGGAACCCCTTATGTCTGCCTCCTCGCAATTTACTGACGTTCTCACGGCGGTCGAGGAAATCCGCGCCGGGCGCATGATCGTGGTCGTGGACGATGAAGACCGTGAAAATGAAGGCGACCTCACCCTTGCGGCCGAGAAGGTCACTCCGGAAGCCGTCAATTTCATGGCCAAGTATGGCCGTGGATTGATCTGCCTGGCCATGACTCCCGAGCGACTCGATTATCTGCGCATCGGACCGATGACGCGCGAGAATACCTCGCCTTACGGAACCGCATTTTACGAAAGCGTCGAGGCGCGCGAGGGCGTCACAACGGGAATCTCCGCTCATGACCGCTCGCGGACCATCCAGGTCGCCATCGACCCCGCCAGCCGCCATGCCGATCTGGTGCGACCCGGCCACATCTTTCCTCTTTGTGCGCGCAAAGGCGGCGTGCTGGTGCGAGCCGGCCAGACGGAAGCCGCCGTGGATCTATCGCGTATGGCAGGCCTGATTCCCGCAGGGGTGATCTGCGAGATCATGAACGAGGACGGCACCATGGCCCGGGTGCCTCATTTGATCGAGTTTTGCCAGAAGCACGGGCTCAAGATGCTTACCGTAGCGGAGCTGATCCGTTATCGCATGGCGCACGAGCGCTACATGGTCCGCGTGGGCGAGGCCCTTCTGCCAACGCGGCATGGCGAGTTCCGCATGATTGCCTTTGAGAGCCAGCTTGACCGCGAATCCCACGTTGCCCTGGTACGAGGCGACGTGGAAAACTCTCCCGGTCCGGTGCTGGTGCGCATGCACGCGCATTGCCTCGCGGGAGATGTTTTTGGCGGCGCGCTTTGCGATTGCCAGATGGTCCTGGACCGCTCACTGGAGATGATTGCCTCCCATGGCACCGGCGCATTGATCTACCTGCATCAGACTTCAAAGGGCTTTAGCGTGGATGATGCGCAGCGCCTGGTCTTTCATCGTGAAGTGCGCGAATCCGCGAGCGTGGCCCATCAGAGAAAAACCCAGAGGGACATCGGCATGGGTGCGCAAATCCTCTCCGATCTCAACATCCGGGAAATCCGGCTGCTGACCAACCACCCCAAGCGCGTGGCCGCGCTGGAAGGCTTCGGCATCAGCATCAAGGAGCAAGTGCCCATCCAGACGTCAGCAGCAATCAGTTCATCCCGAGCATAAGGTGAGGTCTTTGTAGTTTATCCCGACCAAAGGGAGGGGAACCCGACACGTACGTGCAGCCGGAGGACCTCTGCCCCCAGATATCCTCGCAGCAGTAGCGATTCCCTCGCTACGCTCGGGATAAACTACAAAGCATCAACCCCAAACAACCCTACATCGGCAGGCGCGGCATCACCTGCTCATTCAGGATCATGAATTGCGCTGGACACAGCCGCGAGCCACAAATCACCGGAATTGCGCCACGCACCTGATTGCGTGTGATCAATCCCAGCGTTCCGCACGCAGGACAGGACAAAACCGCCCAATAAGGGTCATCCTGCTCACCCACCTCACCTGCATTCTCCAGAATAAAAAGGCTGCCCGGCCCCATCTGCTCCGGCATCCATTCCGTCAGAATGTTGAGTTCCGCCACCATCTCACCCTCCGATCACCTTGGCTTTGCTTCGTTTCCGGTTTACAGGGCTCCTTCTTCCTGGTTGCGTTGTTGGCCGTCTGGCCCTGCGCGGGCCGGCGGCCGAATATCTCCGCGTGAATTTCCCGGACCGCATCACTCAGGCACACGCCCAACATGGGTTGACGGGAATTCTTGAGGAGGTCGATTACCTGGCGCTGCGAGTTCTCCACGTAGATGCGCTTGCCGTCCGTCAGCAGGTGGTATTCAGAACCACTGCTTACGGTGGACGCCAGCCGTTTTCCAAACTCTTTTTGCAAGAACTTCATGATGCTGCGCACCCGCTGGAGAGGAAACCCCTTGCGGCGCAACGCGCAGATCACCGCGATTTCCGTCACGTCATCCAGCGTGTACAGGCGTCTCCGCCCGTCCCGCTGCGGCGTCACGATGCCGCGCTCGTCCCACCATTGAAGCTGGCGCGGCGTAATGCCGGTCAGGGCGACCACTTGCGAGGATGTAAATCGTTGCTCCATATTCCACCGGAAATGTTTAAAACATTTCCTGAAGAAAATGTTTTCAACATTTTAAGGTGGCAGGAGGGAATGTCAATGGGAAAGTAAGCAGTTAGTAAACAAGCAGCCCTTGGCCACTAGCTCTTGGCTTTTGTCTTCAGCGTTTTGATTACTTTTGAGGAGCAGTCAACGAAACGTACTGACGACAACGCCGCCGGCAGCAACCAAACAGAAGCTAAAGCCCAAGAGCCAAGGGCCAAAGGCTCGTTCTCTATCTCCACTCATTCTCAAGAATCGTCAGATACTCTCCTTGCGCGGAGTTGAACGCCAGCTGCACGAGTTTATATCCGGAAGGCACAAAATTAGGGTTGTTCAGTTTTTCTTCCAGGTCAACCGCGTTCTTTCCGAACACCACGATATAGCGTTGCCTTCCTGTGTCCATGTCATCATTCATGTTCAGTACCTCCAATATCACAGTGATCTTTTCCGCCACCCACAAAGTGGACAATCTCCAGATTGTCGCCATCCTTGAGCTGTGTAGCCGCCCAGTTCGCGCGCGGAACAATCTCAAGATTCAACTCCACCGCTACCCGGTCAGACTTCATCCCCAGATGCTCAACCAGCGCACCAAGACTGAGCCCGTCTGAAAAGTCACGCTGTTCGCCATTAAGCTGGAGTTTCATAAGAGCAATTAGCAGTTAACAAATAGCTCAACCTCGTCCGGCGCGAGCATTTTCGTTAGCGGGTATCGTCGCACCAACTACGCCAACTCTTGCCCGTCGCCACTTGCCGGGTCTTCATGCCAGGTTCGGATGCTTCAAATGGAAACCAGTCGCATCCTGATACGCCTTGGCTACGGCCAGCAGCTTGGCTTCGCCATAAAGCTGTCCCAGAAAGGTCAGGCTGAGCGGGGTTCCCGGTCCTCCGGGTTGCAGCTCTCCATCCCTGACCTGCGGCTTGGGAGCATCGTCTCCGCGTATGCCATTCGGCAGGATCACAGCCGGATGTCCGGTCAGATTGGTGACGACCAGTTGCGTGCCAAAGGTTGGGGCCACTATCACATCCACCTGTTCGAACACTTTCGCCATTCCGTCAATGGCCATGGTGCGCGCGCGGTTCGCCTGGATATACTCGACCGCGGGAATGAAACGCGCGCTGCGGAAGGTGTTTGGCCAGTCGTTCGGCGTCTGCCGGGTTAGCAGCTTGTCGCGCCCGCTGCGGGTCAAATCATCAAACGCTGCCGCAGCTTCCGCCAGCAAAATAGTACGCATCGCCTGGTAGGGATACTTCGGCAACTCCACCGGAACCAGGTTGATTCCCATGCTGCGCAGCTTGGCCAGGGCGGCATCGTTGAACTGTTTGTCATAGAGCTGGCGCGCCCGCCCCAGTTCACGGTTCGCCTTTTCCTCGTCGCGCCTCTTCTTCTCTTCGGCGGTAAGGTTCTTCTCTTCCGCCGGAGGTTCAGGCGCGGGCGGCTGAGGCTCAAAATCGCTCTTAATATAACCGACGCGCACCTTGCGCCAGTCAAGACTTGCGTCCCAATTGAAAGCAACATTCTGAACGGTGCGGTCCTTGCCATCAGGACCGTAAACTGCGCTGAGCACCAGCGCACAATCCTCCACCGAGCGGCAGATCGGACCCAGCTTGTCCATCGTCCAGGAAAGGGCCATGGCGCCGGCCCGTGGCACCAGCCCGAAAGAAGGACGCAATCCGGTTGTCCCACAACGGGTTGACGGGGAGGAGATGGAGCCGAGCGTCTCTGAGCCAATGGCAAAGCCAACGCACCCCGCAGCCGTAGCAGAAGCTGATCCGGCAGACGATCCGCTGGAGCCTTGCTGCGAATTCCAGGGATTGCGGGTCATCCCGCCAAACCATCTGTCACCCTGGGCCAGTGCGCCCAGAGTAAGTTTGGCCACCAGCACTGCGCCGGCTGCATCCAGCCGCTGCACCACGGTGGCATCCTCATCAATCATCTGGTTTTCAAAACCGCCTGCGCCCCAAGTAGTGCGATATCCCTTCACCGCCAGCAGGTCTTTCGCACCCCAGGGTATGCCGTGCAGGGGGCCGCGATACTTCCCGGCGGTAATCTCCTGATCGGCCTCTTTGGCCTTGGCGTGCGCGCGATCTTCCGTGAGCGTAATCACAAACTTGAGCACCGGGTCATAGCGCTTGAGCCGCTCCAGATACATGCTCGTAAGCGCGCTGGATGAGACTTTTTTGGTACGTACCAGCTCCGCCAGTTGGCGAACGGAATAGAAAGCCACCTCGTCCAGGTTCTTGGGTGCGCCGCTGGCATTCACATTAGGCGCTCCAGAAGTCTTCGCCGGCCGCCGCTCCCCATCCAGCTTCATCCCCGACGGCACGGGATCAAAAATGATGGCGGGCGCAACCTGGTTGCCGATTTTCAGTTCGTAGATGGCGTCATAGTCCTTGGTGAAGTCGTTCAACGACTCCAGCATCATCTCTTTGTATTCATCGGCAATCGGAACATCCGCGATCAGAGAGGCGTTATCAATCATCTCGCGGGTAATCTTGCTCTTTGGGTCGGCCATGGCCCAGAGAACTCCGGGCAGCAACGTGGAAGTAAGTCCGAACTGCGAACAAACCGTAAGAAATGCCCTGCGATCCATCATCAAGAACTCCTCTTTTTGCGGACGGACATTATAAATGGAACCAATTTTGATTTGTGATTTATGATTTGTGGCTTATGATTTCTGGCCGTCGGTGATCCTTGATTTGCGCCTCCGGGGTGGTGTTACGGGGTCGGCGCGGGGTTCAATCAGAAATCAAAAATCACAAATCATAAATTGCAGGAGCCACTCATGAAGTTCTTTCGCGCAGTAGTACCGTGGTTTTTGGTATTAATTTCCGTCCAGGTGCTAGCCGCCCAGTCTACTGACTATCACAATCCCGATCAGGGGACCTTTGTGGTCAAGGACTTTCAGTTTAAGTCGGGCGAACGGCTGCCGGAGGTAAGACTCCATTACTACACTCTGGGCGCGTCCAAGAAGGACGCTGGCGGCAAGGTGCGCAATGCCGTAATCATCCTGCACGGCACCGGGGGCACGGGGCGCCAGTTTCTTTCCGCCAATTTTGCCGGAGTGCTGTTTGGCCCGGGCCAACTGCTGGATGCCAGCAAATATTTCATCATCATGCCGGACAACGTTGGCCACGGGCAGTCCAGCAAGCCCAGTGACGGCATGCACATGCGCTTCCCGCATTACGAATACGACGACATGATTGAGCTTCAATACCGCCTCCTTACCCAGGGACTGGGCGTGAACCATCTGCGGCTGGTAATGGGGACCTCCATGGGCGGAATGCATACCTGGCTTTGGGGCGAGCAGCATCCTGATTTCATGGACGCGCTAATGCCGCTGGCCAGCCAGCCAATCGAGATTGCCGGGCGCAATCGCATGATGCGCCGGATGATTATGGATGACATTCGCACCGATCCCGATTGGAACAACGGCGAATACAAGACCCAACCTCATGGACTGGCGTCAGCCGAAGGCGTGCTGCTGTTCATGGGCAGCGCTCCTCTACGCATGCAAAAAGAGGAGCCTACACGGGAAAAGGCCGATGCTTATCTGGAAGAAAGGGTCGCTCAAGGCATAAAGACTACGGATGCCAATGACATGCTCTATTACTTTGACGCTTCGCGGAACTACAACCCCGAGCCGCAGTTGAACAAAATCGTCGCGCCACTGACCGCGGTCAATTCAGCCGACGACCAGATCAACCCACCCGAATTGAAAATTATTGACGTGGACATCCAGCAAGTGAAAAAAGGCAAATACGTGCTTCTGCCCATTACAGCTGAGACTCGCGGACACGGCACCCACAGCTGGCCGGCAATCTGGCAGCAACACCTGGCAGAACTGTTGCAGAGGTCAGAGCACTAAAGCAAAGCCTGCCGGTAAATTGTCACTGCACTGGTACTGCATTGATTCCCCTTCACCGCGCCAGAATTGCCCCACCCGTGATTGGAACGGGCGGGGCGCGTACCGGGCAACTCTGGCTGGTAATTGCGCCCTACGGCCAATTGTTAAGGGCCCGCGGGCTGAATGCGAGTTGCTATTTGCTAGCCAGTAGCTGTCTTTTCTCAAATGTCCCCACAAACGCGCTGCGCTTGTTGTGCAGCGTCCAAGTATCGTTCAGTCCCTGGCCCTGGTATTCATCTGTCAGCGCGACTGCCGGCATGGCGTGGGTGGTTTCGGTGAGCGGCGGATAGAACGTGGATTCATTCCCGCACAGGTGATCGTTCTCGCCAATGGCGCGAGTCTCCACGGTCACGAAGCTGCCTGCATGGACTGATGCGCTGGCATGGTGCTCCTGCAAGACCTCCATGTTGATGGGCACATCCATGACCTTGACGATATGGCGAAGCAGTTCGCCGCCCATCTCCTGGGCAAAATTAATCAGCGCCTGCCGCTGCTGCGGCGTGGCCTGGCGGTCCACCATTAAAACTGACTTCGCGGGATAGGGCTTGCCGTAAGGATCGCCTAGCGTGGCCCCGGCCTTCACTGCGCCTACAACACTCAACCCGTTCAGAGAGACGCCGTCCCAGCTTCCGTCCTTAATGTGCCAGGCGAGAATGGCTTCATCGCCCACCAAGCCAACTTCGCCATTGGCAACGCACTGCCCGGTATAGACGTCCGCGCTGCGGGTCTCAACATATTCGCCCTTAATCTGTTGGGCAAAAGCCGAAGTGGCAAAAACACAAACAGCAACGAATGCAACCAGAAACAAAGCTTTACGCATGGCAAACTCCACGTTTTAACTCTGTCTATTTTACCTGTTTCCTGGGGGCCCACAAAACGCCCTTTTCTATAGATGCTCTCTGGCTCAGAGGCGCACCCGATGGCGCGTGCCTGTCACCTGTAACCTGTCCTCTATTTCTCCCCACAATGACATCCGCGTTCCCCCGAACAGCAGTTCCCCGGCTCGGCCAATTGGCCATCGGGGCCGATGCAGGTCTGGGTAAGACCGCACCAGAAGAGGCCGGAGTTGGAATCAGGCACGGTCGGGTCCTGCTCAGACCAGATGAACTGGCTCTTCCAGTGAAGCGCGGAACACAATCCCGGTCGATCCGTATTGAAACGCGGTGAATCGCTCATGCCACACCTCCGGCCTTCAGAATGGCCCGCTTCACGGCAACCTTGGCCAGATGGATCTTTTGCGCATTGTGTCCCAGGCTCCTCGCCTTAGCCACGGCAGCCTGGGCCGCCTGTTCTGCGCTTGCAGGGGTTATCGTCTTCCCCGCCAACGCCTGCGCCGCCTCAGCGGACACCCACGGAATCGGCGCAACGTGCCCCAGAACCACGCGGGCGCTCTCTACCTTGCTGCCGTTCATCGTAAGGGCGACAGCGGCAGTGGCATAGGGCCAGTCAAAGGCTTCTTTCTGCCGGACTTCATATTGTGCCGCCCGTACGTTCGTTGCCGGCGGCACCAGGATCTCCGTGACAAACTCATTGGGCTTCAGGTCGTGCTCGCGCTCCTGCTCCGATCTGGGAATTACAAAAAACTTCTCCAGCGGCAGCTCGCGCATTCCCTTCGGTCCATGGAGGTGCACCGTTGCGCGATACGCAATCAGCACCGGAGCCACCGTGGAGGGGCTCACAAAATATGCCGGCCCATCGTTCCCCAGAATGGCGTGATAGCGATTGTCACCCCGCTCCACCAGGGATTTCCCATCTTTATCTTTGGCCAGCAATCCGTTCCCAGTGCGGAAGTACCAGCAGCGCGGCCTTTGGCACAGGTTCCCGCCCAGGGTTGCCATATTGCGGATCTGCGGACTGGCCGCGTCTGACGCTGCCGCTGCCAGCATGGGCAGCTCTTTTTCAATGCCTTCATTGCGCCCAATCTCCGCCAAGGTCGCCAGTGCGCCAAAACGAACACCGGGCCCCGGCCCACGCGTGATCCCATGCAAATCGGCAATCTCCTTGATGTTGACCAGCCGCTTGGGAGTGGTGATCTCATCCTTCATCAAGGAAAGCAGATCTGTGCCGCCGGCGAGCACTTCAACCTCGCCCCAACTGCTGCCCAGCAACGGGATGACCTGTTCTTTGGTTTTCGGGCTGGTGTATTCAAACGCTCGCATGGCTACCTCCCTGATTTAGAGCTGCCACAACGCGGTCGGGCGTAATGGGCAGGAACGGCACACGCACTCCGATGGCATTGGCCACAGCATTGGAAATCGCTGCCGCCGGGCCAACTGTAGGCGGCTCGCCCAGGCCGATTGGGCCCCGCTCGTCATATCCCTTGCCTGTCATCATGTGTACCACCAGCTCCGGAATGTCTCCAATGCCGGCCAGTCGGTAGAAATCCAGATTAGGATTCAACATGCGCCCGGTAGTCGGATCCATCACCTTCTCTTCATACAAGGCGGAGGCGATGCCGAAAATCAATGCACCATAGGTCTGGCTCTCAGCCGTCTTCATGTTGATGATGAGCCCGCAGTCCTGAACGCAGACCAGCTTGTTCATCTTGACCACGCCAGTCTCCACATCGACCGAGACATCCGCCATCACAACACCGCCAACTCCGCTGCTGATCAGGTCGCCGGGACCAGGATTCTTGCCCACAACCTGAATGGGCTGGGTCCCCAATTTGGCGCAGGCACTCTTCCAACTGATGCTGCGGCTTGGATCCGACTTCACACGGATGGTTCCGTTGACTGCCTCCAGATCGTCCGGTTGGGCATTCAGCGCCGGTGCGACTTTTGCAAACAACCCGGTCAAAGCATCCACCGCGGCGCGACGCGTGGAAGCGCTGACGCCGCCTATAGTGGTGCTCCCGCCGGATCCGCCATCGGCCGGATACTGGTTGTCACCCAGATTCAGCTGGAGCTGATCGTCCATGGAGATACCGAGGGTATCGGCAGCCACAATCAGGATGCACGTCCGCGTTCCCGTTCCCAGGTCCTGGCTTCCGATCTTGATATCCACTGAACCGTCAGGATGGATGGTTAGCTGGCAATTACTCTCATGTCCCCGGCCTCCCCAGGTATGAATCGCCATACCCAAACCATGCTTGACCGGACCTGCGCCACCCTGGCCGCGCGGATGCCATTTCTGTTTCCAGCCAATCAGTTCGGAGGCAATGCGCAGTTCCTCCACATAGGTGTCGGCGCGGTGGAATGTATCCTCCTGCGGAGCTGTCAGTCGAATGTTCTTCAATGTCAGGTCCACGGGATCCATATTCAGCTTAGCCGCCAAGTCCTCCAGCGCGCCCCAGGTAACCAGGCAGCCTTGAGGATGGTTGGGCGCGCGCCAAGCACGGGCCGGGCCGATATTGGTGGAGATCGCCACGTGCTGCTTGCGCTGGTTGGGAAAGTCCATGCAGTAAGGCATGGGAGGAGGGCCGCCCCCACCGGGACCGCCTGTGTTCCAGGAGTGCGACTCCCACGCCAGCAGCGTGCCATCTTTCTTTGCGCCTACCTTGACGCGCGCGAATATCGAGGGACGGCAACCCGCCAGTTCCAGCTCGGCCGCGCGTTCCAGCATGTATTTCACCGGCTTGCCGCCGGCCTTCTTTGAGACCTGGGCCGTATAGACGCCCCATCGATCGATCGCGAATTTGCTGCCAAACCCGCCGCCGACGTGGTCTTGATGAATATGCACGTTCGCGGCAGGAATTTTCAGTGATTGGGCAAATTGGCTGGCCAAGCCGGAAACGTTCTGGGTAGAGACGCGCGCAAAAAGATGATCGTCATCCGTCCACTCGGACATTGAGCCGTGACTCTCCAGGCAGCAATGCGTGATCACAGGGCAGCCATAAATCCCCTCTAGAATTACGTCAGACTGTTTGAACGCATCGTCCGGATCGCCCCTGAGCTGTTCGCTCTCTTTCCTGAAAGGCGACTTGCTCGCCTGCGGTTCCTTCACCGGAGCAGCCTGCAAGGCCTTGATTACCTCTTCTCCGATCTTGCGTTGGCGCATCTGGTCAACCATCTCATCCGAGACTTTAAAGGTAATGGCTCGCTGCTGAATCGCCTGGATGATCTGCGGCTCTGGCACCTGGTTGGTGAACATGCCAATCAGGTCTCTCAACTCCAACGGGCCGTTTCCTACCGGAACATCCCTGGGCTCGGTGAAATCATCCACAAAGAATGGAAGTTGCTGGTATTCCACCTTGATGGCGCGCAGCGCATCCGTCGCCGTGGGCTCATCGACCGCCGCCACCACCACGATGTCATCGCCGGCCCATTGGATCTCCGTTCCCGGCCCCTGGATCACATGGACTGCTTTCACTCCCGGCATGGACTCCGCCGCGGAAGTGTCAATGCTCACCACCTTGGCATGAGCGTAAGGACAGCGCACCACCTTGCCATAGAGCATGCCCGGCTGATGCAGGTCGTATGTGTATTTGGCGCGGCCGGAAACCTTGTCCGGGCCGTCCACTCGCGAAATGCGCTTGCCGATGAAAGCTCTCTTCTCCGCCACCGGCCACGCGTATTTGGCATTGTCGTCTGGCATGGTTATGCTCCCTTCGTGGCTTTGGCCGCCTGCATCACCGCGAGGCGAATACCCGCGTAGGTTCCGCAGCGGCAGAAGTTTCCGCCAAGCCCGTGCTTGATCTGCTCGAGCGTGGGATTAGGATGCTGGTCAAGAAAAGCTTTGCAGGCCACTACGAATCCGGGAGTGCAGAAGCCACACTGCTGGGCGTCGTTATCCACAAATGCCTGCTGAATCGGATGCAGCTTGCCCGGCTGGCCCAGGCCCTCCACCGTGGTAACGGGCTTAGATTGCGCGTCAATGGCCAGAATGGAACATGAATAAACCGCCTTGCCATCCATGAGCACTGTACAAGCGCCGCAGGTGCCGCGGTCGCACACCCGCTTGGCCCCGGTCAACTCAAACTGGTCGCGTAGCGCGTCCAGCAGCGTGACTCGTGGCTCCAGTTGGGCATTGTATTCTTTCCCATTGACGTTCAGTCTGACCGGAACCTTTCCCGGCCCCTGGACCGCTGCTTCCTGCTGCGCTTCAGCCACAATGGCCACAGCACCCGCGACCAGCGGCGCCGCGGCAGAAGCTCCGGTGATTTTGAGAAAATCCCGGCGCGACAGGCCGGAGTTGGATGGCGTAGATGAGGACTGCTTTGACTTGCGCTTCTTTTCTTTCTTTTCCGGAAGATCGTCCACAGGATGGCCTCCGCGCTTGCAATTGAACGACTGCAAATTCTAACTCCTAATGGGCTTAGTTGTCTTGCGCAACATCCAGTGCTGGTTTTTGTAAAATAAAACTCGCGATGGCCAAGCGAATCCCGGAACCAAGAGAAGACGAGCAGATCCGAATTGTGCGCGATTGGATTAGTCAATCGCGCCGCGTTGTAGTGCTTACGGGCGCCGGCATCTCCACCGAATCAGGCATCCCCGATTTCCGTGGACCCAAGGGGCTATGGACGCAGAACCCGCTGGCCGAGAAGCTCTCCGACATCCGCTACTACATGGCCGATCCGGAAGTTCGCAAGCTGGCCTGGCAACACCGTCTTTCTCACCCGGCATGGCAGGCCAAACCCAACCCCGGCCACCTGGCTCTGGTACGGCTCGAACAGAGCGGACGGCTTCACGCGCTCGTCACCCAAAATATTGACGGCCTGCACCAGCAGGCCGGCAACGCGCAGGACAAGTTGATCGAGGTACACGGCACCGTGCACCAGGTTGTCTGCATGAACTGTGACTGGCGTGGGCCCATGCAAGCGACGCTGGAGCGGGTGCGTGCCGGCGAAGAAGATCCGCCTTGTAGGAGCTGTGGCGGCATTCTCAAGAGCGCAACCATTTCTTTCGGCCAGGCGTTGGTGCCGGAGGTGATCGAGCGCGCCATGCGATCAGCCGGGGAAGCCGATCTCCTGCTTGCCATCGGTACAAGTCTCATGGTTTACCCCGTGGCCAGCGTGGTGCCTTTGGCAAAAGCTGCGCGGGCCCGAGTAGTAATTTTGAACGCCGAGCCGACTCCCTTAGACAATCTGGCCGATGCCGTACTGCGCGGCCCAATTGGCGAGATCCTTCCCCAAGTCGTCCCCAACTCGTAAAAGATACCCGCCCCCACCATACGTCAAGCGTCTAGGCCGGTACCCGCTAAAATGATTTAACCATGTTAAGCAAAGCGATTGCCATCCCTTTGGCCCTTGTGTCCACCTGCCTGTTTGTCGCCGCGCAACCGGCGCCGCAGGGCAAAGAACAGGCCCCGACCTGGTCGCTTAGATTCGAAGATTATCCCGCCACCCCTGTGTTCAAGGGCAAACCAGCGGGACCCGTCTTGGCCACCGAATCCGACCGGATGTTTCGCACGCAAATTCGCACGGCAGTAAGAAAGGGCCCTAACTTCGCTGGACACTACATCATTGCCGAATGGGGCTGTGGCTCTGCCTGCGTCTCGTTGGCGGTGATCGACGCAGTTTCAGGCCGCGTCTTCGATCCACCTTTCCGGAATCTAGCGCTTCTGCCGGACGGCGGCAACGGGCGTGAGTTTCAAGGACCGGTATACAAACCAAACAGCCGCCTGTTCATAGCAGATGGCTGCCCCAACGAGCAGAACTGCGGAACCTATTACTACGAGTGGACCAACAACCGTTTCAAACCAATGAGGCAGGACCACCAAATCCCGAACACAAAGTAACAGGCGAAAGTCCGGACGAGCCAGGCGGCAGAGCCGCCCAGAACTTGATTTTCCTAAGTACTAAAGACTAAGGCGGTGTGCATAAATAAGTACTTCAACTGAAAATTACAATGTGATAGCGTTTGCGAATGGTGATGTCTGCGGCAGGCATTCGGCGGCGTTACGCGGAATTATCGCCTGTTTTGGATGAACGCGGACGGCGTCGGTTTGCAGCCACAGAGGCCCGGGCCTACGGGTA
>Ga0209168_10000323_pt1 | contig 51921 bp, 51 predicted proteins | sample Coa_R1_FD_187156 | JGI IMG/M metagenome (GOLD analysis project Ga0209168, IMG submission 187156) | Surface soil microbial communities from Centralia Pennsylvania, which are recovering from an underground coalmine fire - Coalmine... | ecosystem: Environmental > Terrestrial > Soil > Unclassified ...
ACCACAAAACCACAAATCATTGGTGGTTTTGTGTCCGGGCACGATTCATCCCCGGACTGCGGCGAGGAATTAAAAAAGACCGTGTGATCTACACGGCCTCCGTCCGGGGTTTCCTCTTGGATAAAAACACCTAAAGGTCCTTAAGAAACATAAAATAGTAAATAAAGAGCTATCTTATAAATTTAAAAAACGCTTTAGCAAGCTCTCTAAATTGGGCGCACGATCTTTTACTCCCAGTCTGGTGCACGACGATTTACATCTTGATAATATAAGAGTGACCCCCGATAATAAAATTTTCTTGATAGACTTTGATGGAGCTTTCTGGGGAGATGCTCTATATGATTTTGCCGAATTTAAATACTTTCATCCTAAATTGTACACGAAATTGAGAAAGTTATATTCATCTAATATTTTTAAAAATGAAAAAGCTGCCATGGAACTTTACAGTTTCCACCGCGCATTAGACCTTGCTGCTTTTTTTGCCAGTAAAGGAAAGCTTGCAAAGGCCAAAAAGGCAATTAGCACTGCTGCCGTAATTTAGAATTATTAAGAGAATTTTGAAGACCTCCCCTCCTCAAAAACCACCTTTCCCAAACTTCCAAAAACCCCTTATAATACCCCTAGAACTTCGGTACTGAACCTTTGCACACCGCCATGGGTTCGGCAAGCTCACCGAGCAAAGCGAGTGTGAGGTTGACGGACCCATTGCTGAAAGTAAGCGATCGAACCTGGAAGGTTCGAATCAATCCTGACCACATTTGTTTCAGCTTCCAAAGGAAGCGATTTCAAAGGGAATGCATAGCGAGCACCTGAGCGAAGCGAAAGGTGCGAGCGGCCATGCCTCTCCGCCAAGAAAACTTTTTATCGGACGACCCTTGAGCACCGTAAAAAACATCTCTAAAATAGATCTTCTATAATGAATAAAATAATTCTTGTTCATGGCTGGGGAGGTAATGCCAATAGTGGTTGGAAACCATGGCTAAAATCTAAATTAGAGAAAATGGGGCATGAGGTTTTGGTTCCCGATATGCCGGACACGGAGACGCCCATTATAGAAAAATGGGTCGGACATCTAGCAGAAATTGTTGGCAAACCTAATGAAAAAACTTTTTTCGTTGGCCACAGTATAGGATGCCAAACTATCCTCCGCTATCTTGATACGCATCAATTCCCACCACACGCAAAAGTCGGTGGAGCGATATTCGTTGCTGGTTGGTTCAATCTTGAAAACCTTGAAGCCGAGGAAGTCCCAATAGCAAAACCTTGGATAGAAAGACCTATCAATCCCGAAAAAATAAAATCTGTCTTGCCAAAATCGACTTTGATCATCTCTGACAATGATCCTTATGGCGCGCTTGAATACAATAAACAAAAATTTTCTGAACTTGACTCTAAGATAACTATTGCGAAAGGAGCTGGACATATGACAGGAGAAGAGGGTTTCAAAGAATTTCCATTGGTATTATCGGAGCTTCAATTGTTGATGCGGCTTCATGAACTTAAACCCTAGTTTTTTCTATATTTTAAAAAAATTTCATCGAGCCACTCTTCAAAAGCCCCTTTTTCCAATTTTTCCAAACTCTGAAAACTCCTTACAATGCCCCTGGGACTTTGGTACTTAACCCTTGCACACCGTCAGGAAAATTTTTTATCGAAAGACCTTTAATGGTCTATTTTTTATTAATATTCTACAATTATCCAACCCAAAGTGAAAAATGGGATTAAGGGTAGGGCTCGAAAAGGAGTAAGGTAAACCAATAAATAAGCAAACACAAAACCAATCGCTACGGGCAAAAAAGATTTAAGCAGCCCCCAACCACGGCGACGGGCATGCTCTGCAATTGCACCAATAATAATACAATCTTCAAATCCAATATTGTAATGTCCCCAGGGTAAATTTAAGCTAAGCGTGGTGTAAAAAGAAATAGTCGGCATTACTGCTGCGGGAGTTGAAATACTGTTAGCGGGTATGCCAAACAATAAATTCTGGATAAGGTCAAAGACTGAAAAGGCTAATAAAAAAATCAGCATTGGGAGGCTCTGTGCAGGTAAGATTCGTGCTATGTATATTCCAGCGCTAACAGTCACCAAGACTATTGCAATATTTGCATATGGTTGATGCAATCCAAAAAAAATTCCTAGTCCGGCAAGGGCAATTGCGAAAACAAAGGCAGCCAACACTTTAGATTTTTGCCAGCTTGTAATTAACCAGGGTATAAATCCAAAAAATAAAGTAATTGCTATTGAATCAAAAAAAAGTATAAAAAAATTCATAAAAACTATAAGCGAAAAAGTTCAAAGCTCCTGGATAAGCAGCTAACTCTGCGACTTTAGTCTACTGCTTCTATCGTTCAATGTCACTAGTGATGCTGCAACAGAAGAATATATGATAGAGAGATATAAATGATCTAGTGCGGGCCATTCGTTCTGCCATTTATTTTCTCATCAAAGACGGCCTAAAAAGCAAACCCCATGACTGTCTCATTTTGCCCTTTTCTATCCCCGACCCTTACTCCTCAAAAACCGTTTTTCCCGAACACTTTAAATTCCCTTATAATAACCCTAGAATTTTGGTACTGAACCCTTGCACACCGCCAGGAAAACTTTTTATATGCCGAATTATTCAAATAAGTCCCTCGTAGACAAGTTAGGAATTAAATACTATGATAGAGTCTATTTTGGCAATGCTCCTACTAATTATTCAGAAACTCTCGGACGACTACCGCCAAAAGTCACTGTATCAAAAAGATTTAGTGGCAGATACGATTTTATCCAATATTTTTTTACCAAAAGCAGTGATCTAGAAATTATATTTCCTAAGCTCAAAAAAAAATCTTAGCAGCACTGGTTTCTTATGGATATCCTGGCCCAAAAAAAAGAGCTCAAAGGTATTAAGTGATCTAGATGACAATATTGTCCGCTCTATCGGATTAAAGAACGGCCTTGTTGATGTAAAAGTGTGCGCGGTTGATGAAGTATGGTCCGGAATAAAATTTGTTTATCGTCTAAAAGACCGAACATCTCTTACCTCTGATAAATAAGTTTAGAACTTGATAATATATTAAAAAGACAACCCCACGTGTTTACACAACGTGGGGTTGGTTGTTCTAGAGCTTGTACTAGCGGTTCAGCGCATATCGCCATGCGCTGAGTTTCATGCGTAAACTGATTTTTGCGAGCCGGAAGAATTCGGCAGCGAGCTGGCGAAGTCCTTTGGCCGGCTGGTCAATCTGCTTTTTTGGATACTCCACAGCTGGCGTAAGCAGTCCCTGAAAGTACAAATCGACAAATTCCACCAAATCCTCAAATGAGGAAGCGCTTACTGTTCTTGTGGTTGAGTTTGACACCGTGTTCATAGCGGCAGACTTGTATCGATAACAGCCTGGCCTGACACTATATGTAAATGGTTCTTCCATGACGGCAATAACATAAGTAAATGTCAATTTACCCAGCTCTGCCAAAGCTGCAGCCACAGTTGAGGGTATCCGCGGATCCGATTCCCTCAGGGAACCAAATTGCAGATACCATGAGGCCAAAGACTCATCGTAAGCTAGGTTCACCGCGCTACCACCAAAATTTTTGGTCTGTCTCTGATGTTTTAGTGTTCCTGGGACAATATCACAATAACCCAAACTTTGAATTTGATCGAGATTCAATTCCGTGTACGCTCTATACATATATACGTTCCTCCTACTGCACGTCCGTTCATGAGTTTTTCGTGCCAAATGGTCACGCTCAATGATCCGGCGGTTACAACTTACGTAACTATTATTTATACACTAATTCACTCAAAAAGTCAAGTAAACACCTCGCCCCCACCGGGGCTTTAGTCTTCATAAATAGCTTTAGCAAAACTCTCAAAGAAGTCCTTAAAATCAATTATACTGGTTAACATTTGACCATTCGTAGTTAGGAGCCACGTTGTCCCCCGCTTTAATGTTATTGACTTTATAAAATTGATAAAGGTTTTGGCCGGTTGTATTTTTGACAGTCTCAAAAATTCCGCGCCAAACATCAAGAGTAAAGCTTGGGTCTATGCTTAGCTGATCTGGATCCATTTCTACCGTACTCCCTGATTTTTCCAATATAATTATTCCCAGAAAAACTCTGTAAAATCCTTTGGCATCAACCGAAGCTGAGGGAGGGGTTTCTTTATACTTGAGTTTGATATATCCATTATTATAAACGACCAAAGAGCTCTGAATACCGCTATCTTTTACAAATTGTTCTAGCTTGGTTGAATTTGAAAATTCTACCGGACTTGGTTCACTGCCGTAAGTAAGCGAAACCAAGCGGGATTGATTGATTTTTCCCGGAGCATTAAAACCAAAAAACGAATTATTAATGACCGCGTGATCAAGCACATCGCTAATCGCTTGATATTTTTGCTTAAGACAAGCTGAAAGCGCACTATAATCAGCTTCTGAAAAATCTCCTGAAGGCATGTAAAGATTCATTAAATTAGCTTCGACTCTCACGCCAAAATAACCATCAGCCGGTTTAACATCAAAAAGCGTAGACCTGGAAACGTCCAAGTACGGATAAGTTCCTAACTGAAGTTCTTTATTCCCGAATGTAACGGTGGTTGTAACCTCTGAAAAGCCAGCTTCATTCGGAGAATAAGGTTTACCGTAAATTTGAAAAGATTTATCAGCACAAGGCATCTCATAGACCAATTGCCCGTACTGCGATACTGACGCGAACCTTGAAGATCCTATAAATTTGTATAGGAGCAAAGATACTACTCCAACAATTATTATAATTACTAATATGTAAAATTTATTTTTATTTAACATATATTTTGGCTCCGTCATCATTATATCATTTACATTAAAACCATAAAAAGTTGACTCTTAGAATCTAGTTGTTGCGAAACGGCTACCATTCCTCCTTAAAAACTGGCGCGCCTGGGCCTGAGGGTTAGTATTAATACCGCACAAAGAATTTGAAATTACTTCAGGAATTTGGGCGACAATTTGTAATCCTGACCATTGGTCAGACAATTGGATACTGCTATCTTTAAGCCACGGCTAGATTTAAAGGCCTACGGTTTAAATAACTCAGTCTCAAAGGAGGCAATCTGATGAAAAGTATCAATAAATTAGGATTGTCGGTACAGTTCTTCCTGGCAGCTCTTCTGATTTTCGCTTTCACCCAAGGGGTTTGGGTTGGACTACTCAACCTGAACTTAAAAACAAATCCCCAATTCCCCTGGTTTTTTCTGGCTATGGGGTTGATTCTGTTTGCGCTGTGGAAGTACCTTAACGGCGATTTGTGGCCAGGAAATAATCCAACAAAACGCCGCAACTATCTTCGCGCCAGGTTAGTGCCTAAGTCGACATTTTTTTGGGCCACTATGACAGGCGTATTTTCGATCGGAGCGTTGGCTGGTTTGTGGATCATACTATCCCAGATATTTCGGCTTCCTGGAAATATTACACTTCAAAACATCGCCAATGTCCCATCGATAAGCATCATAGCGGCGCTGATCATGGGCGCACTGGTCTCGGCATTGGCAGAAGAATTTGCCTTTCGAGGATACTTGCAGGTCACTTTAGAAAGGAATTTTGGAGGCTTAACGGCAGTCCTGGTCCAGGCGATTCTGATTTCACCGCTGCATGGTGTAACACAAGGATTCACTTGGCCGATCTTACTGTGGTATTTCCTGGCAGATCTCATATTCGGGACAATGGCTTACCTGACTGATTCTATTTTGCCAGGCATAATCATTCACAGTGCTGGCCTGTTGTTCTTTTTCACGGTAATATGGCCACATGCCGCCAGAATAACTGCTGCTGCCCCGAACACATTAATCTTGGCAATAACTTGCTTATTTGTCCTTTTCTCAATTTTAGGATTTGTAAAACTGCGGAAATTGCACAACCCGGTTTCCTAAAATCTGAAACTACGAAACATACTCTATTTAACCCTTATCGGCAACTGCGTATGTTTCTTTTTTTAAAAGCCTTATAATAATCTAAAAAATATGCATCACCAAATTGATTACATCGAATTTCCTTCATCGGATATAGCAAAAACAAAATCGTTTTATGCAACTGTGTTCGGATGGAAATTTACTGATTATGGTCCGGACTATACTGCCTTTGAGGACGGAAGATTGTCCGGCGGTTTTACGACCGATCGGATTGCTCAACCAAATGGTATTTTAATTGTTTTGTATTCCAACAATCTTGAAAAAACAAAAACCAGCATAGAACAGCATCAGGGCAAGATTACGAAAGATATATTTTCCTTTCCCGGCGGAAAACGATTCCACTTCTCAGATCCAAGCGGCAATGAAATTGCGGTTTGGAGCAAATAAAACTATTAGCCCTTTTGTACCCACTCTTTGTAGACCTTCACGATTTTACCCAAGGACAGACCTTACAAAAGTCGCGGCGCTCTACTTAATCAAAGAGGATTTTAGCCGCTCGATATATTCTACGAATTCTCTCTGTGTCATCTCAGCCAATAACTCCTGTCTTACATTGACATGCTCAACCGGCTTATCGACGCCCTTATTGGCAGCGCTAATGGCATCGTCTATGCTTTGTTTCAAATTTAAAATACCCGCGGACTCAAAATCTTCGAGTCGGTCTCTTTGTCCCTGATCTGCTCCTGATTTCAGAAGCACACCAGTGACTTGATCTTTAAGCTTATCCAAGAATGCTCGGTAAAATTTCGCTTCTTCTCTGCCCTTCTGATGTTGTTCAAATTTATCTTGAGCTTCGGCTTGCTCACTTGGAGTATATTCTTTCATGTTTAAAATAAATTAATAATATCAACATTGTAGCATTATTTTAATGAGCTATTTTAATAGATTTCTGTCAAATTTTACAAACTACCATTTAAATCAACACTTAGGAACTTAATTGAAAATTTAATAGACATTATTTGTATGTTCAACCATAATCGAACCTGGACCTCCTGATGGAGCTTGGAGCAAGGTCGGCATGGTTGAATACCAAACCCGGCCAGGACCAGCGCCGTCAACCCTTAAAGCCACACTGGGAGCCACTTGCACTAAACCTGGACCAAACACCGCAACCTCAGCGGTTTTTGTTTTAAACTGGAAGCCATTATAATAACCCGAACCTGCGATTTTAAGATCCAGATCACTAGCGCTTCCTTGCATGGCAATATCGCCGCTACCGTCGATTTCAGCTTTCAAATTCGTTTTTAGATTAACATCAAGCTTGATATTACCGCTGCCCACGATGCTTAGGTTGAGATGGTCCGCAGTAAACTTCTCAGAATCAAAATTTGCCGGACCTTCAACTGCGATCAATTCAAGATTCGGGGCAACCACATAAACATTGATATTCTCTCCGAAGTCGAAGCAGACCAAACAAAACCCTTGACTTTTACGGGCAATAATCAGGGTGCCGTTATTTACGTAGATACTAGATCGATCCAGATAAATTTGGCGTCCCGAAACCTTGACTGAAAAGTTTTTTCCCTGAGCGAAATAAACATTTTGCCCGCCATCAACTTCAATCTTGGTAAAACCTGAGAGTGGTTGGGAAATTGTCCTTATCTGATATTGTGACAACGAATTCAGCTGGTTAACATACCTGGCCTCGCTACCAAAAACTATCAAACTGGCGCCTACTACTGCGATCATAAATAAAGCAACCAGACTTGCCACTGCCCGCCCGGACATTATCGTCTTACCGCGAAGCAAGCTTCCAAATGAAAAAAGGAAAATTAAAAACACTAAAACTAAAATATATACGATAATCAAAATAGCGTAATAAAGCGGGTGCGAAACCGCAGCAATCTGCCCAAAGATCGGGTCAATATATTTTGAATTCGGATAAAAAATTACATTAGCAAATGTTATCGTTACTGCCAAAAGCGTAAGAACCGCTGCCACGTTGATAATAAATCCGGCAAATTTGAATACAAATTGAATTATAAAACCGACAGCCCGAAACAAAATATTGAAAAATTTTCTGATGTAACCGCCGGTACTTCGAACAGCTTTTTGAGTTACGTTTTTAACATCCTCGGATTTGTTTTTTCCAAAATTTTGTACCTTTTCCCGCAAATAGTTGGCGCTCAATGCTTCACCGCGCATCTCGATTTTATCAAGCGGCGTCCTGGCTTCAGGCATGACAATCCATAAAATGATGTACAGGAGTATTCCAGCGCCAGCACCAAAAATAACCGCAGCGGCAAAGATTATTCGAATAATGACCGGATCAATAGCAAAGTATATGCCCAGGCCCGACGCCACCCCGGCAACCATGGCGCCTTCTTTATCTCGGAACAAGCGCTTGTTTACAAATGGCGAAGAAGTCGTTTGCTTCTGAGCCGCACTAGACGCCTCTCCAGAATCTTTTTCAAAATCGGAAAGTTTGCCCATTATTCCAATCAAATCTTCGACATTTTGAACGGTAATGATTGCTGACGACCCTGGACTTTGTGAAAAATGCTCGGCAACCCTGCCTTCAATATCCGCGATGATCTCTTCTCGGTCTGAGTTCAAATCGAAATAATCCTTAAGCCCATTAAGATATGCATCTAGCTTGGCATATGCATCTTCTTCAATGTTGAATACCGCACCTGCTATATTAATATTAATCGTTTTTTTCATATATTTTTATTAGCTTATTTATTGATTCAGTGAATTCCTCCCAATTCTCTTTAAACTTTTTAAGAGTAACTTTACCTGTTGGGGTCAAGGAATAATATTTTCTGGGCGGCCCTGATTGTGATTCAATCCACGTATAGCTGAGCAGTCCGGCGCTTTTCATCCGACTAAGCAGCGGATAAAGCGTTCCTTCAACAATAATCAGATCAGCCTGTTTCAACTCCGACAAAATATCAGAAGCGTATGCCCGGCCTTTTGAAATGATTAACAAAATGCAGAACTCTAGCGAGCCCTTTTTTAACTGAACCCTGTAGTTTTCGAAGTCAAAGCTCTCAATGGACATAAAAATAAATCTGAAATATTATATCCAACCTAAGTAGTTCGAGTATAACTCACGGTATTATGTTTTGCAAGGTACTGGGTGTGGATAACAACCACAACAACCAGCCCTGACCTGCTTTAAAAAATCTTAATTGTTTGAATAAAAAAACCCGAGCAAACCTTGCACGGGTAAAAAATTCAACTCAACGGAAGAAATCATTCAGCGACGGTCAACGAGGGTCTATGTACTCAAACATCGCGGTCCCAGTTTTTTCGTATGCAGCCTGAATGGCCTGCATTGCCTCCCTAGCAACTCGTGCCTTGTCCGGAAGCCACGAGGTGTAAACAAAGCACTGGCTGATCATGTCCGGGCCGGTATGCCGGTACTTTGAAACCGGGTCGTCTACTCCCCATTTGGCGTTCAAGGCAATCTCTGGAAACCAATAGATGCCATTTTCCCGATCATACCTCAATTGTTCCTCAGTCAAACCTTTGGCATTCATTTCTGCCGATTTGATCTGATTGTACTTTTGTAAATCCGTAAACCCCCAGAGAGGCGGCATCTCAATCTTCCACTGATCGTTCTTCTTGCTACCGATAATTCGCTCAACGATATCCCAATGCCGACCAACTTCAAATTCAAGAGTATTATCGTGCTCGGTTAGTTTTAATTGACAGTCGCCCTTTATGCTGTAAATGCCGTATTCATAACTTATGGTCCATTCAGTGAACGGCTTCATGTATCGCAATACTTCTGCCGGCAAAGAATGCAGAAACGGCAAGCACTCCGGAGTCATATCTGGCCCAAATTCAGCTTGAAGCCAAGGATCTTGTAGCTGCTTGAGAAGTTCGGCATCAGGTCCCTGATTGAATACTGCTGGAAACGGAATGCCTCCCTCAGGCTTATGCAGACGAAATTGGTAAACGCGGTCATACCATATATAGTCTTCATAATGGTTTTCAAACTTCACTTTCTCAAGCAGCAACCCGGAAGCCCCGCCTTGAGCATAGTTCTTTTCGATCCATAATTCGGCCTGTTTGTTATTGCGATTGTAAAAAATTTCGCAATTGTCAAAAAGACGGCCCTGCTCATCTCGTAATTCGTAAACTGCCGTGCCGGTCATGTCCTCACGGTCAGCCTGGTAGGCAAAGTGACTTACTACGGAGCTTTTCTGGTCACCCGTTTGCGCTTGTCCGTGCTCCTGCTGTTGAGGATTGAGAGGTTGGACCTGTGCCAGCAAACTAAAAGCACTGCTGAACAACAGAAATATGAGCACCAGAAGTGCCCGCAAAAAACTATTGAGTTGATGCATTGATCCTCCGAAAACTTTGAATTTACAGCTAATAATTTTAGCTGTTTTCCGTCAAAAGTCAACTTTAAAAACTGTGCCGGTGCTTACAAAGCTGCGAGTTCTTTTTCCAAATTGGCAATCAGCTTTTGCTGCTCTTCAATAGTCAATGAATCAAAAATTTCGCTCCAAAATCCAAGCTCATCACGGTCTTCGCCTTTTTTGATAAGTTTTTCAAACAGCTCATCAAAACGAGCTCTTTGTAAATTAGTTTGCTGCATTGCCCAGTTCTAAATTCAAAATATTATAAAATTTTTCCGATTGTTCAGGTTGGACCGAACGATCCATGGCCAGCAGCAATTTCTGCGATGACGCCTGCAATATTTTTTTAGCAACAGCGGCTCCCTGGCGCAAAATTCCGGGTCCAAATTTTACAGCTGATATGCTGCTTGCCGAACCTCTGGCAACAATCGCTTCATGTTTTAGCCCTGCCAGCAGCAAACCGTATGAAAGTAGCGTGCTACCCGCAATTGCCGCATAAACCAAACGGTCGCGATTGCTTAAATTTGTGCCGCTTGAGGTTTTGGCTAACGCAGCCTCTATCGAAAGTTTTACTATATCTACGCCGGGAATATAATTTAAGGCCGTATCTGCAGCCGGAGATTTCAAAAATTTTGCTGCCCGGCTTTCCAAAATTCCGCTCAATAATTTTCGGCGTTCGCCGCGAGCGTTCTCTAAAACTTCTACTGCTGATTCCGGATTGTTTTCAGTATCCAAAGCTGGTTCCGCACCAAAATTTGGCCCTGATTCAAACTGATCAATCCCAAAATTAAAAGCTCTTTCAGGCATATTATTTTTGTTCTTTCTTCTCCGCAACATCCGCAGCAAGTCGCGCCAAATAAATTCCGATTACTACAACGACAATAGTTATAACCAAAGCATAAACGAATTGCGCCGGTATTGAACTTTTATCACCCGGGAAAAAATGCTGGATCAAAGCCTTAATTGCATCATTCCATGCAAGACCGGCAACCAAACCAAACGCCGCCAATATGTAGCCAACCACTTGTTTTTTAACTTCGGTTTTTATCTTTTTTGTTTCTTCAAAAAATTTGTTTGGTTCTGACATTATTTTGTTCTATTGCTCATTTGGTAAGTACCTAAAAACGTTGCTTCGGCAATAATATGCCCTTGGATCGCTTTTTCCAAATCAGTTTTAATAGTGCTTGTCGGCAAATTTAAGGTTTGATCCAAAGCATAAAGAGTAAAATTATAATTGTGTACTAGCGGGCCAACCGAGGGGCAAGGACCCATGTAACCAAGCTTACCGGCACCATTGGTACCTTGAGTTGCACCTGCAGGCGTGCTGTTTTGCGCGATGCTAGAAATTTGCGGATCAATATTGAAAACTACCCAATGGGTAAAACCGCCTGAAATCGGAGCGTCAGGATCATGCACAATCAAAGCCAAACTCTTAGCATTTGCGGGCACACCGCTGAAATTCAGCTCCGGATTAATTCCCTGCCCTTCGCAGCTAAACTTTTTAGGTATCCCGGAGTTATTTTGAAAATCATTACTTGTTATAAGCATATTTTTAAGGTTAGGCTGATTGGTAAGCTGCGGTTGCACAACCTGTTTGGATTCATTTGCTACAAATAGTGCTCCAGCAACGATGACAATCGCAATGATTACCAGCCAAATTACTTTATTGCGGTTCATTTGATTGCCCCCTCTTTTCTCAAAATCTCAGTCTTACGCAAAGCTCCTCCGCGGTTGTAACTGCCGATGTAACCGTCACTTCTGATTACCCGATGGCACGGAACAGTTGGATCATAATTCCTGGCCATAATATTGCCCACCGCTCGAAAAGCGCCTGGACTGCCGGCCTTGCGTGCCACCTGTTTATAGGTCATGGTTTTACCCTTCTGAATATGCCGAACTACATCCAAAACCTTGTCTTTAAATGTATTCATTACTATTTCTTAATTAGCTTACTAAATCTATTTTACTTTAAACCAAATTTATTGTGAAATCCATGGTATAATCTGATAATCAAAGTAACAATTTTAGAGCATTAACGTCTATATAAGTAGCACCATTTATATGCCCCAAGTTCCGGCCCAAAAAGGTCAGAATAAAGAAGATTTGGTTGTCATAGGGCTTGTCCGCAACGCCAAGCACGGCGACGAACAAGCTTTCGGTGAATTGTATGAACTGTATTTCGATAAAATTTACAGATTCATATATTTTCGGGTAAACCACAAAGAAATGGCCGAAGATCTGGCAGAAGACGTTTTTGTAAAAGCTTGGTCTAAAATCAAACAGGTCAAAGAAGAGCGCTTTGGTGGCTGGCTGTACCAGATTGCTAAAAATCGGATTATCGACCATTATCGGCAAAATAAAGAAACCGTAGATATCAGTGAACTGGAAAATTTCCTTGAATCCGATGAAAATATCATCGATAGCACCAATCTGATTATCGAACAAAAAACCTTCATGATGCTGCTCAAGAAACTCACCCCGGAACAACAGATCATTATCAAGCTGAAATTTATTGAAGACATGGATAACTTGGAAATAGCCGAACTGATTTCCAAAAGCGAAGGCTCGATCCGGGTGATTCAGCACCGTGCAATTCAAAAATTACAAGAACTTTTGGACGAACATATTAAATTAAATATTGACCAAAAGCATTTAAATTCCAAGACTCAAGATAGTACCAATGCGCAATAGAGCCGAACAAATTTTAGATCAGGCAATTAAACGCCTGAAAAATGGCGAAGAAATAACTTCGATTCTTTTAAGTTGCCCAATTGAATTACGCGAACAACTTTCAGCCAATCTTAATTTGGTCAAAACCGGATTGAACCTGCCAAAACGCATTGCCCCATCCCCTTTGAAGCGCAAACTTTATCTGAGAGCTCAACCACAATCAAGGCTTTCGAGAATCGCAGAATTTTTGAGCGTTTATGCATTGGCCTTACCAATATTAATAGTCGTAATCGCGGGCGCGGTCAGTTACGCTGCTGCTCAAAGCATCCCCGGAGACAAATTATTTGCTTTCAAACTTTCTTATGAAAAATTGCAACTTAAACTTGCTTCAAATCCGGAACAACAGGCAAAATTGCAGCTAACTTTTGCAAACGCAAGACTGGCTGAGGTTGAAAAAACCTTAGCGGATAAAAACTATACTCAAACCGATCAGGCTATTCAGGAATTAAACACCCAAACCCAAGCTGCTTTAAACAACATTAAGCAGATTGCCGCGGCCAACCCGACCGTCAAAAAAGATCCGGGTTTGATCAATTCTGTTAAATCTTTGGCCGATAACCAAGCTCAGTTGATAAACAAAGTTAACCAGGCAGCTGGCCCTGACGCTCAGATTGCCGCATCAACCAAAACCACCGCAGAAAATATTCAACAGTTAATTGCAACTACTAACGATCAAACAACCGCAACCATCCCTGTTAACACATCAATTGACGTAACCGGCACAGTCAGTGCCCTAACCGATAGTTCTATAACGATTGATAAAAACGTTTTCATTAGCGATTCTAAAACAACGGTTACAGACAAGGATGGCAACAAAATACTATTTAGCGATCTGGCCATTGGAGACACCGTCAAAATCAAAGGTCAGCTTCAGAACCAAAGTAACCTTGCTCAGACAGTTACTTTGATCACCAAGGCATCTTCAAACATCCCTGCAAATTCTTCCAACAACAACTCAAAATCAACTCCTTCTTCGAATACTGATAATAACCAAAGTGACAGCACAATCCAGGCCAAACCGCAGGACGTCTCCGGAGGTTTTATCCCTGAAGCACCGGCAAACTCAGGTTCATCGAATTAAAATTTTTTCGACAACAAAAATCCTCGATTTCTTCGAGGGTTTTTTATTTTTTACTTTTATTTGACAAAGCAATTCGGCGTGATTATAATTCTATGCCACCCGGCTTTTAGGTCGAAAAGTTAGGTCGGCAAACCTCGGTTTTAAACCGAGTGTACAAGGAGGTTATTAAATAAAAAGCAGAAAGCCCTGTTCAAGGGCTCACCAATTGATTTCCGCTTTGGCAAAAATCGTTGGCGAAAGGGACCCTTATGTCTCCGCTTCTGTTTCTGACCGGAATTGGGTTTGCGGCCGCGTTCGGATACGCTGTCCGCGACACTTCCAAGCTCCAGAAAAATTTACGCAGTGTCAAGGTCAAATCTGCGAAAACAAAATTTCTGAGCCTCGTTGAAAAACTGTTGCTCTGTGCACAGCTCACTGAGATTGCACATACCATGCAACACGCAACGATCCTGGATGTGCTTATAATTGTAGGCATATTCGGCTTGTGGCTAGGGCTTAAATCAGGAACCGAAACGGCAAGTTACTAATCGGCCATCATAAGACATTTTTAGCGATATAAAAGCTAAAAGGTTCCTTAAGCTTTGAGCGCGCCGCGAATTCCTTCGGAATTCGCGGCTTCTCTTTTTTATTTCAACATGGTACAATAAAAACGTTAAACCCTTGAAAAAGGGTGAGGTGTCGGAGTGGTCTATCGAGCTGGTCTTGAAAACCAGTAGAGGTGATGAGCCTCTCGTGGGTTCGAATCCCACCCTCACCGCCAAGAGGCAAAGACCTCATCAAACAAAAATATGGCCAATAAAATTTTAGAATGGCAAGCTCATGAATTTGAGCATCGGGAAAAAAATTCCGCGTGGTATGTAACTCTCGCAATTATTGTGGTTTTGCTGATCGGATATGAAGTCTATCTGCGCGACTACTTTGCAGCATTGACATTTTTTATAATGGGAGCGGTGCTCTGGTATTTTTCCAGAATGATTCCGCGTGAAATCACGGTAAGCATTACCGACAAAGGGGTTGACGTCGGCAATTTGCATTTTCCATATGTCACAATCAAAAAATTCTGGATTGTAGACCGCCACCAAAATAAAAGCCTGCACCTGGAGACAACCGCCTATTTAAACAGTCGGGTAATTATTCAACTTGGCGACCAGGATCCGGAAACAGTACACAGCGCTTTGATCCAGTTCATCCCGGATGATCATCCTAATCGCGAAACAATTGCCCAGCGTCTGGCGCGCAGGCTGCGCTTCTAAAACACAAAATTCACCAAGGTCCCGTAGCTCAGTTGGATAGAGCGTCAGCTTGCGGAGCTGAAGGTCGCAGGTTCGACCCCTGCCGGGATCACCAAAATCCTATCACTTTTAAAAAATAAGTTTCATTCAATATAAATTAATAAAAACGGGTTTTTGATTTTTAGATCAAAAGCCCGTTTACGTATTTTATGGTCACTTGGCATGGCGCTGCAAGATGATCCATCGAAACTGTTGAGAATGCTCAACCCAGTCGCGGCCCTGCGGAGTTTCAATCGTCAAAACTTTGCTGTTTTTTGAAATCAATCTACGGATCCCTCTGTTTTCCCCTGAAAAAAAATATTCTAGAGATGTCAGAATCACTCCGCTATCAGGACCGTCGGCATGGATTACTCCCCCTTGCCCGTCAGCAATACCAACGTGGCCAACCCCATCTTCCGGATTATCCCAAAAATAAGGTTTATGTCCTGCCGTGAAAAGCAGATCTCCGGCACAAATCATGCCCTCTTCCGGAACAATCAGCTTGCAATGATCGCGCTGGTCAATCGAATGTCTCGGCAGCCAAATACCGCGTTGAGCATAAACCCACTTGGCCAAACCTGAACAATCCACTACTGCTGGCGCAAGCTGTAATGAAGCTCCACGCAAATACTTGGATGGACCGACACAGCTCATTGCCAGCTGGACAATGTCGACCTCAACAACCTTAAACCCGAGTCCATCCAAAATGTCTAAGGCAGCAGCATTAGACATCGGCAATTTAAGGTCATCCAAACACACCGCACAGCGACTGTCCACCGCTCTGTAGACCATTATGCCTCCTTCTTGACTTGAACCTACGAGCTAAGAATTATATTAAAATTGCTTAGAAAAATCAACCAGGCTGACTTTATGTTAAAATTTTAATATGAGCGATCTGGAGCTACTAACCAAAAATCAGAATACTATAAAGGAATTGCATAAACTGGGAATCCAAAAGGCTTCTGAGCTGCTTTTTTATTTGCCCTACCGGCATGAAGATTTTTCAAATCTAGTGACTATTTCAGAAATTAAAGAAGGCCAAAATGTCAGCATTAAAGGCGCGGTCAAACAGATTAAAGCAATAGCCGGATTCCATGGTCACGCTAATCGCTGTGAGGCAATAATTTCCGATCAAACCGGTTCAATCAAAACCGTCTGGTTTAATCAATCCTATTTAGCAAAGACCTTTGCCCCGGGCGATGAAATATTCCTATCCGGAGTCGCCCGCAATTACAAAGGACTGCAGCTGCAAAACCCTATTTATGAAAAAATTCAACCTGAAAAAGAACATATCCATACCGCCCGAATCCTGCCAATTTACAGATTAAGCATCAACCTGCCGCTACGAACTCTGCGCGGTTTGATTTTTGAGGCTTTAAAATTTTTACCGGAAATTGAAGAAACGCTGCCCGAACAATTGATCGCCGAGCTTAATCTTCTGGACTTACAGACCGCCCTAAAAAATCTGCACTTTCCGGAAAGCCCGGAAATTTTGGAACGGGCAAAAAAAAGATTCAGCTTTGAGGAAATTTTTATCGAGCTTCTGGCCGTACAAAAACACAAAATGAATCTTCAACAAAAACAGGCGATACCCGTGCCTTTCAATAAATTTCTGGTCCAAAATTTTATTTCGGAGCTGCCGTTTGAAATAACGGCGGATCAAAAACGCGCCGCTTGGGAGATCTTGCAGGACCTGGAAAAATCAACCCCAATGAACCGGTTATTGGAGGGAGATGTTGGTTCAGGAAAAACACTAGTGGCATTTATTGCTGCGCTTGAAAATACAGAAAAAAAATTGCAAACAGTGCTACTCTGTCCCACTGAAATATTAGCGCAACAACATTATGGCTTGGCTTTAAAATATTTTGAAAACTATCCGGCAATCGGTCTAATTTTATTAACTTCTAAAATAGCAAAAATCAACGGAACCAGCGTCACTAAAAAAAGAGTTTTGGAAGAACTGGCCCATGGCGGCCCGCAATTCGTGATCAGCACTCACGCAATTTTGCAGAAATCTGTTGAATTCAGGAATCTAGCACTGGTGATAATTGACGAACAGCACCGTTTTGGAGTACGTCAAAGAGCCACTCTAAAACGAAAAACCCCTGAATATTCGCCGCACCTGCTTTCAATGACCGCAACACCGATCCCCAGAACTCTAAAACTGACATTATTCGGTGATTTGCAGATTTCCCAGATTAAGCAGCTCCCTGCAAACCGTAAAAAAATTATCACTAAACTTGTAGACTCTGAGCAGCGCAGTAAAGCTGAAAAATTTATTCGAGGCCAAATCCAATCCGGCCGGCAGGTTTTCGTAGTTACCCCTTTGATTGAAGAAAGCGATAAACTAGGGGTTAAAGCCGCTGAAACCGAATATCAAAACCTAAAGAAAGTTTTTCCGGAATTTAAAATCGCGCTATTGCATGGCAAAATGAAACAACCACAAAAAGAACAGATTATGCGAGAATTTTTGGAAAATAAAAACCAAATTTTAGTGAGTACTTCAATAATCGAAGTCGGCGTGGATGTGCCCAATGCCGCCGTAATTGTAATTGAAGCGGCCGAGCGCTTCGGCCTGGCGCAATTGCACCAGTTTCGCGGCCGGGTCGGCAGATCAGTACATCAATCTTATTGTTTACTTTTTTCAAGCGCCACGGCCAGCGACAAAGCCTTAGAGCGCTTACAAAAATTCACTAAAATTACCGATGGTTTTGAACTTGCCGAATTGGATTTATCATATCGCGGCTTCGGAAATATTTTCGGGCTTGAGCAGTCCGGATTTTATAATTTCCAATTTTTTTCTTTTATTCATCACACCGAGCTTGCCGAGCAAGCCCGCACTTCGGTAAAAAAAATTCTGGACCAGGATCCGGAATTAAAAAAATATCCGCGATTGGCCGGACGGATCGCAGATAAAATTGTACATCTGGAATAAAAATCGCCGGAAGTTTTTACACTTCCGGCGAACGGAGGTTGGACAACCCTGTGATCGTGGATTGAAGATTGAGATCAGACTTATTTAACGGACTTTTTGCTGTCTGCCAATAAGCCCATGCGCAGTGCCTTTTGCTCGTCACCCAAATACTTATAAAGCACCTGGGCGGCATGCGCTTTCAGTCCCGAATCGTTCTCGTCGGCCGATTTATAGACCTTGGGCGCAAACTTTTGCACCGCAGATCTAAATTCACTTTCCGGCCTGCCGGAAAGTCCCAGCCACATCATCGCGTCTTTCCAGTCATCATCCTGACCGGCTTTGCGAATTATACCGCAAGGATCCACGCCGTTACAGTATAAATTGCCTAGGCCGAACGCATCCAAGTCAGCCATCGCCCATTTCCAGGCAAACTTCCGAGCTTCTTCTTTCAATCCATATTCATTAAAAAGCTTGTGCGCTTCTTGCCAGTCCTTGGTATCGTTGTTTTCGTCGCCAAGATCCTCTGCAATTTGGCGAGAAGCCTGGATTTCGTCCTGCTTCTTGCCCATAGCGATGGCCAAATTACGAATGGCACGGAGATCAATCAAACTACCATGCCATTCGACCCTTGCGATCTTTGGTACCGTTTTTACCTTTGATCGCTTGTGGCCTTTTTTGGCAGGAGCGGTCTCCCTAACCGTAACCTTTCTGACATCCATAAAACGATAATGGTATGCCAGCTCCAAAGCTTTTTGAAACTGCGGGCGCTTACCGCCGGCATAGGCGGCAATCAAGGTGTCTTCCAATGAGGCGCGATTCTTAATCGCCTCATTGAGCGCATTGAGGTGCGCGCTGTAATTAAAGCGCTGCTGTCTGAGCTCTCCGAGCATTTTCTCTAAGGGCCCTGGCAGATCGTCAATTGCAATCTGGGCATTGTTTTTGGCCAGCTCGATAAACAGGCTGACCGAAATTTTGTTGTTGTACCCGTACGCCATCTGTCTCGCCTCCTGATATTGCTGGGCGGCAGACAAATTTTTGTAATAGTCAGGGAGCTCCTGACTAAAACTAACGATTGCTGAAAAGACCAGAATTAGCAGTAATTTCACGAGTTGTCTCATGGGTTCCTCCTCCCAATTTGGACTAAACAAAATAGCATATTTTATGCTATTTGTCAACCAGATGTCTTATTTTCCGCTCAAATAAGCTTTATGGCGTCCCCTAGACTTTTTACCTTAATCAGCTGGGCTTTTGAGCTCGTGACCTTAGTGCCAGCCGGCACTATAATTTTTTCAAAACCCAGTTTCTCCGCTTCTTTAAGACGCTTATCAAGATTACCGACCGCACGAATCTCCCCTGACAAGCCAAGCTCGCCTATTGCCACAGTATTATCGAATGAAACATTTTTTGCGCTGGAAATGATTGCTAGTGCCACCGCAAGATCCGCCGCCGGATCATCAATGTGCATACCGCCAACAACATTAACGTAAATATCTTGATCGCCCAAAGCCAAACCAAGACGCTTGGTCAAAATGGCGGTGATCAATTGCAAACGATTAAAATCAAAGCCGGATGCGGTACGCTTTGGATAGCCAAAAGCGCTTTTTGCGGTTAACGCCTGAATTTCTAGCAATAAAGGGCGCGAACCTTCGATGATCGCAGTAACAACATTGCCGGAGGCGGTACGCGATCCTTCCTGTAAAAACAATTGCGAAGGATTGGCAACCGGATGCATTCCGGAAGAATTCATCTCAAATACCGCGACCTCATTGCTGGTGCCAAACCGGTTTTTTACGCAGCGCAACACCCGGAAAGAAGCAAAACGTTCGCCTTCCAAATATAAAACCGTATCAACCATGTGTTCCAAAGTTTTTGGGCCGGCCAAAAAACCTTCCTTAGTAACATGCCCGATCAAAATAAAGGTGATATGTTTTTCCTTGGCAATCCGCATGATTGCCTGAGTAATAAATGAAACCTGGCTGACGCTTCCGGCAACGCCGGTAGCCATGTCGCTATACATTGTCTGAATCGAATCTAAAATTACCAGATCCGGAGAAATTTTAGCGATACCTGCGGCCAGCGCGTCAAGCTGAGTTTCAGCTAAGACCATCAGCTGTTCAGAAGCATGCAACCGCTCCGCGCGGATCTTCAATTGATGCAGTGATTCTTCACCGGTAACATACAAAGTTTTGCCCTTAGCCCGGCTGGCAATTTCTAAAGCCAAGGTAGATTTGCCTACCCCCGGATCACCGCCAAGTAAGATCAATGAGCCGCTAACTATGCCGCCGCCCAAAACCTCATCAAATTCAGAAATACCTGAGCTGATACGGCGCATCCGCTCAGTATCAACGTCAGCAAGTTTTTTTATTTCCGGCGCGCGTCCGGAACCGCTCAAAATTCCGGCGACGGCAACTTCGCGCTCCTCAACCAGAGTATCCCAATTGCCGCAAGTCGCGCATCTGCCCTGCCAGCGTGGAAACGCCGAACCGCAATTTTTGCACCGAAAAATGATCTTCGATTGTTTAGCCGAAGATTTCAAAGCCATAAAAAATGTTTAATTTATAGGCAAACCGTAAACGTAGCTATCGCTTAAATTCAGAAAGTATAGATTCTTGTCGTCGTTCGTAACCGTCAAATTTGCAGCACTGATCGGAATAGTCGAACCGGTTTGAATTTGTCTTGAGCTTAAAGTTTTAAGATCAACCATCATGAAGCTGTCGCCGCTTAAACCCGGCTGAGATTGAGCCAAGAACAGATTTGCGCCGATTCGGTCAAATGCTGCCTTAACAGGCTGGCCATTAACCCCGAGCGCAGCGTCCTTATTGGCATCTAGCGAACCTAACCAAAGCTGGGTGCTTGAAGCATTACCGTCCTTATCAAGTTTATTATACAAGAAATGATCACCATCCGGCGCCCAAATTACCTGATTGGTCGCTGCAGTTTTAATCGAAAAAGTAGATGCAGGATTGGCTAAATTGACATAATAAATTTTACCATCCGACAAAGCACTGGCTTTGTAATAAAATGCCCGGTTGCGAGTGGGCGCGACTTTGATAATATCGTCGCTATCTGGGAGGTTAACCAAAGTTTTATGTCCGGTTAAATCAAAGTTTCCGCTGCTTAAAGTTGCTTTGCCGCTGGAATCCAGCCATTCGTAAAAAACATGTGAACCGTCCTGAGCAAAATCAACCTCTTTAACAGAGGCCGGATAAGTAACATAGCTGTTACTAGCACTATTATAATAATAAAATGTTCGGCCGCTGTTGGAATCACTTTCAATAATAAAATTATTTCCAACTGAAGGCCAGATAACATTAGTCACTTTGTAATTGGTCGGCAAAACATACTCTTGCTTGGCTCCAGTGGTCAAATTTATTTTGTACAGATGTCCGTCGGAAGTGAAATACCAAAGCAGCGTGCCGTCATATGACAACACCGGTCCCACCGCCGCAGTATCAGTAACCCGCAACAATTGACTTGAACCGCTACCTGATCCATTACTGCCACCGGCATTACCTGAGCTGCTACCGGAACCTGCAGCCGATCCGCTGCCTGTGCCCGTGCCGGTTGTTGTGCCAGGACCCGTTGCAGAACCCGAAGAAGAATTTCCTGAGGAGGATGTGCCGCTGCTAGAACCACTGCTTGATGATCCAGAAGAAGAACCTGCAGACGAACCGGTAAAATCAGAACCGCTGGAAGTCAGCTGATTCTGATTGGTGCTGGTTGTATTGCGTCTTGCAACAAAGATAATGAAGACTACCGTGATTATGATCAGGACCAAAATTGATCCAAGAAAAATTATAGCTTTTTTATTCATTTTTGTTTCCTTAGTTGATTTGCGCTTTCAGCGAAAATTAATGGGTGAATCCTCGAAGAGGCTTTCATTAAAATGGTTGAAATGGTTTACATACTGAGCCATAAGTTACCGTACCCAAAACTCTTTCGGCCCAACCTAGCGGACTTAGACAAAAAGCCGCAAAAACACTTAAAAATATTGCCCCTGCTAAAATCGGAATACCTACATCCAGTACAACTAAGGCTATTTTCTGAGACTTACTAAGCGCAACCTCTTTTCTATAATGCCCTACTATCCACCAAACATGCAAGCCTATCAGATCAAGCAGACCGGGAATAATCCCAGCAAACAATCCGGGAAAAATCCCAAAATACCATGCCCAGAATTGCTCATTTTTCGCTTGTTTCAATTCTTGTCCGGTCGCGCCACCAGCAAGGTTGCCTAAAGCATCTGAGCCGGCATTTGGCTGCTCGCCGATACCGCCAATCCCCGGAAGACTGGGAAGGCCACCAACTGCATCTTGGCCCGGTCCATTCTGATTCTGACCATTCTGATTCTGATCCTGAGCTCGGGAATTGTCTCTTTGCTGGTCTTGATTTTCTTGATCGGGATTTGTTTCGGGATTATCGGCTTGTTCGTCAGGATTTGGAGAAACAGGTCGCTTACTCCCAGGAGTATCAGCAGGCAATTGCCCGGCAAACGGACCCTGAAGCCCCGGACCCGCCTCAGCCTGCTGATCCGAAGGCTCTTGATCTGACGCATTGCGATCTGAAAAACCTTGTAGCTGAGGATTTTGATACATCGTTCCTTCTGGAGCATCGGTTGACCGCGGATTTTCGGAGCCAGCTTTCGATTGACCGGCGTCCCCATCCTTACCAAATCTCTGCAAATCCGGGGCTTCGGTCATTCTGCCGTCTTGGTCCTGATTTGATGAACCCGAATTAGTTTGATTTGAAGGCGCTGAAATCGAATCATTAACGCCCTGTGAACGCGGTGCAGCCGCTCGGACCGTACCTCCCAAATCATAAGGATGTGCCGGCATTTTAAACTGTTCAACCACGGTCTGCTTGCCGCTGACCTGTCCTTCAATGCTTAGATCAACTGCTTCCGGACCAAGCACTTGCGAACTAATCATCGCGCCGACCGCAAGTTTTCGCCCAGCGCCCTTTGCCCGGTCAACAAAACTTTTCTTACCCGCGGCGTCTATTCCAGAAGACGGAGTTGGCGCTTGCGGATTTGCCATCAGACCACGCTCCCCGCTGCAGCGCCAGAGTCATTATATTGATCTTTGGCGTCCTGCAGCTCCAAAAGCTGCTTCGGATCGGTAGTGATTATCTGATCTTCAACATATGAGGCGTAAATTTTAATTGCAGCGTGTTTCAGTCCTGCAAACATAATTCCTTCACCAACTTCGCTTTCAAGCAATAAATATTTCTCACCTTCCGTAAGAAAGAAAGTTTCGGCAACCGCATTGATTGCAGCCGGTGACTGTTTCAACAACAATTGCATTGAAGAGTTGGTTACGATTGGTTTGCCATAAGAGCTGGCCAAAAAGTCAGTGACGTCCTGAGTGATCGTGGTTAAACCCAAATAGTACTTACGAGCACGCTTAGCAATGCCGAAAACGAACCGCGCTGAATCCTCAAACTGCATTAAAATCCAGGCTTCGTCTAAAACCAAAATACGTTTTTTCAGCTGAGAGCGAACAATATTCCAAATATGGCCTAAGATAACGTACATCGCTATTGGCCGCAAAGCATCTTCCAGATCTCTTATTGAGAACACCACCAGCTGGTTGTTCAAAATAATATTGGTTGGCTGATTGAAAATACCGGCAAAAGTTCCTTCGGTATATTTTGTTAAACGCTGCACCAGACCTTCCGCGCCAACAATACCTCCCAAAATTTCCACCAGATCGCTCATGGTCGGCGCTTCAATGTTACGGAAATCACTATACTCAGTAATATCTTTTTTGGCATAGGTCTGCCAAAGCGCCTTGTCCATTAAGGCTTCTTCGGTCGGAGTGAGTTTGCCCAGCATTAAATTCATCAATCCCATTAGACTGATAATTGCACTGCGCAAAATATCAGCGTTATCCTCTCCTTCAATGGGTAGCGGCAAGTCAAAAGGATTAATTCTTGAATTTGAATTTAAAGAAATTTCAAGGTACGTTCCGGCCACCGCTTCAGCCAAATGCTTATATTCATTTTCCGGGTCAATGATAATAACCTCAACTCCAAGCATCATGCTGCGCAAAACTTCCAATTTAACAGCATAAGATTTGCCGGCTCCGGATTTTGCAAACACTACAGTGTTGGCGTTTTCTAGCTGGAAGCGATCAAAGATGATCAAACTGTTATTGTGCCGGTTAATACCGTACAAAATTCCATCATTTGAAGTAAGCTCCGCGGAAACAAAAGGAAAGGTTGTTGAGAGCGGCGAGGTGTTCATATTAGTGCCGATATTCAGTTCATCCAGCGCCTGCGGCAATGTGGAATTCAAACCATCCTGGGTTTGCATCACAGCGCGCTTAGTAACCACAAGTTTTGCCGCCATCGTACTTTCCAGAATCGAAGAATACTTATCAAGATCTTTAAGATTATCGGCGTAGATTGTGAAATACAGAGCAAACTTGAAAAACCGTTCAGTTCCCTGCTGTAACTGATCGCGCAAAAATTCAACGTCCTGATAAGCGGTTTCCAAAACCGGATCACGCACCGCCCCTTTTTCAGCATTGATTGACATTTGTGAACCAAGCTGACCGACTTTGGAACGAAGTTTTTTCAAAATATCTCCAGAATCAACCGGGTAAATGAACATCGACATGTCCATCGGCGTATCCATGCTGATGATATTTGAAAGCCAATCAGTTGAAAGGAATCTCGGATAAGTCAGTACAAAGAAGCTGCGGCCAAATTTACCGTTCAGTTCAAAATAGGAATTATTAAAATTTAGAGCGGAAGGCGCCAAAATATCCTTGAGCGAAGTAACCCCCTTGCGATATTCCTGCTCAACCTCAACAATTTTTTGAGCGGTTTGCTTTTCTTCAAACTGCTCTGAAAGCTGTTGTTTTTGGCGTTCGAGCTCTTCTCTTGTGGGCGGGACAAAAATTGCCATATGCTAGTTGGTTATTTTTATTTCTGAAAGTTTTCCGGCGTCGATCAACGGGCCAGCGTCAAGATTGTAAGAATTATAGAGCAGCTCAATGACCTCTTCTGTTTGCAGCGGAATTGATTTTAGACCAAGGCCGGCAAGACCGGAAATTACCGTATTAATCCGCTGCTCCAACTGCAAACGTTGTTCTTGAAAATCCCGATTCTTTTCAGCAAGCTGCTGAACCTGAGTATTTTGGTTTGATTTACTGAAAAAACTGAGCAAACCCTTTTTTGCAGCCTTGCCCGACGCAAGGACCGCAGGAGTATAAGGAATAATGATATAAAAATTTTTACTCATGATGCTGGCGCTCTCAATCAGCTTTGAAACGAACTCAATGTATTCCGCGGTCTGAACTCGAAGCAGTTCGTTAGTTTGCTGCTCCATGATCGTCTTAAGTTTTTCCAGATATCCTGCGATTTCCATTTTACGCGATTGCATCAAAATCTGGATTTCAAAATCCAAAGCGTTGAGAAAACTCTGATAACCCGCAATTAGCGCATTTTGTTCTTCCTGGCTTTTCAACGCAAAATTCGTGCTGGAAACTGCAACAATTGCGGCATAACTGCCATCTTCCATCAAAATGGTGTCAGATTTAATTTCTGCGATATGCAAAAATGATTGAGTGCTTTTTACGGTTTGATTTTTATCTTTAGCCATTGCGTTTGCTGATAATGTTTATTGCTTCTATTTCTTCAGCGTTCTTTTGATCAAGCTGCAAGGCAATTCGCTTCAAACGGCTTTGCATCGGTTCCTGAACAGTCTCGGCTTGAGCCTGGTTTGCGGCGGTCATAGCCCGAACTCGTTCGGTAGTCAAAGGCTGCACATCAATCTGTTCATACCCGCCGTTTTGTTGAAAAACCATAATCTTATTTGCAGACATGAATTTAAAAAACACCGGAATAAAATTGTAGAGTTTGCGGCCGTTATAATTAGCAAATGCAAAGATCAATGAAACGATTGCGACCGGCAACGACAGCAGAAAAAAGAAGAATCCATGGCCGAGTAATTTGAAGAAACCCAGGATTATAATGCCGCCGCCAAAAATGAATCCGAACTGCTTTAGAGTGAACGGACCGATGATTTTATCTTCAACGTCTATAAATTGCGGAACAGGAAATTGCATATAAATTATATCATATAACTAAATTATCCAGCTCTTTTTTAAAATCAGCAAATGCTTCGAATTCTTCCTGATTTAGTTCACGCTGAACACTAGATTTATTGAGCAGCGCTACGCCATAATCGACATAAGCTTTATACAAAGGACTGCGCTCAATACTATAAATTGCTGCGACACCATTGCGATTTTTTGCAAAAGTAGTTACTGAATTCAAAATTAATTGTAATGTCCGATGGGGATCGCGGCCGTGCAGCATTCCTGGAGTTAATTTTATAAAATCATCGCTAGTTTTAAAATCCGGTTTGAATTCAGCTACAATTCCTGTCGGCAAGGTTTTATTCTTCAGCTCAGCGGCGCGCGGCGGTGGCGGCAAGGTTTCTTTCCGGCTTGGTAAATCCGGAATTCTTGGGGGTTGATCGGACCGCTGATCCAAGCGCGGCGGTGGCGGTGGTGCGGGCCGAACAGACTGCTGAAGCGGTGGCTGTAATGGCTGCTGTCTTGAAGGCAAAGAGGATTGCGGCCGGGGTAGCGGCAGGTCAGCCTTAGGTAGATTTTGAGGAGGCAATGGAACAGGTATTGGCTGAGTGGGTTGAACCGTTTGAGCTGGCTGAGTGAGCTGAACCGGAGCTTCAATTTTTACAGTTAAAATCCTAGTCAATTCCAAAATCTGTTTGTCATTCATTTCCGGAAGCAACTGCAGCCATTCGGCCTTTTCCAGAGAAGACAAAATTTTTGACTGCGATATCAACTTTTTTGCCAGCTCAATTTGCTCCTGGTTCATTTTTTTCTGTTCTTTAACTCTTCAAGCTTTTGGTTAATATCAATTGGGGAAGAATTCGAACTCGTTCCGGAATTTATAAAACTCTGAGTCGGAGATTTAGACGGTGAAGGCGCGACCTCGGCAACCGTTGCCTGAGATGGCTGCGATTGCATGACTTTTGACTGAGTTGGCGCGCTAACGGCCTTTTCAGTTGCCTCAGCTACTGGTTGCTCGGATATTGGCGCCAAACTGGTCAATTCCGGATTAATCAAATCATCATAAAACTTCAGGACCTTTAACAAAACCTGCCTTTGATTTTGAGTCAAGCCACGGGCATTTGGACTTTGATTTATATAATTCAAACGGTCAATGCTTCCCCGCCTGGCGTTTAAAGACGGAAATTTTGAATAATCTAAAATCCAATTTTTTAATTGCGGTAAAACTTTTTTGTCTTCAATGGTCAAAGGATTACTGCCCAAAGCTTCAACGTTCTGCTCAAACGGCTTTTGGAAAAGCGCTATCGCAGCCTTAACGCTCTGTGGATCAGCTAAAAGCTCAAAATACTTGCGAATCAAAGTGTCAGGGTCAAACCCTTTTGAAACAGCAAACAACAATCTGCGCTGGATCAAATCATTTTTAACATTGGTCGGTAAATTTATAAAAGCCTTGAAAGCCAAACGGTGCCAATAAGCCTGATAGAGGTCATACATTTGCGGCTGATTTTGCAGTTGCGGGGCATATTCCTGCAATATGCCGCCTAAATAATTAGCAAGTTCTTTGCATTCTTCCGGATCACCAATTCTAATCATGTCCTCAGCTTCATTTTGCAAAAATCTAAAATCATCTGCCGAGGTTGGATCTTTTATATAAATTTGTAGATCGTTAACTTCCATATACTTAACTTATTGCCCGACCAAATTGATCGACTAATGTACTGCCGCTTGCGTTGCCACTATCTCCGGCCGCAGAACTAATATTAGTTCCGCCACCTCCGCCGGTTTGTCTCTGACCCCCGCCGCCACTGCCGCCATCCTGATCATTATCGCCACGGCCTCCCTGATTGCCCTTTGAAGCCATTTGCTTAGTCGGCTTCCTACCTTGGATGCCCACTTTAATGGTTTGCTGAGCGCTATAATCTATTTCATGGTTGCCGTTATGAATCTTGCTGACACCATCGCCTCCGATAACTCTGACTGAAGTTGGCGCTGACCCGTCAGAACCGATAGAAATTCCGATTCCGTCAAAATTCTGATTTCTTAAATCATCGATGCCCACCGCTTTGGCAAAACTGGTTGTAGCAAAATCACGAGCCTGGCGGTTATCATCGCCACCGTACAACATTTCAAATGCCTGAGCATCAAAATCATTATCAAAATGCAGCGTGCCATTATTCAAATCAATATTTTTAGTAAGCTGGAAGGCCTCGCGCTGGCCGGAGCTCATCGTTCTTGCGGTTTCGGCGCCGCCAGCAGTAACCAAGTTAATCATTGCACGGTCTGCACTCTTGATAGTTGGACGTCCGGCACCGTCTTTACCGATATAGCTCTTAACGTTAAGCTTGATATTTCCGCGTTTCTCTAGGTCAATACCTGCAATTGAGTTAAGCATTGCGGCTTTTTGCGCCGAAATGTTATCCGCTGAACCACCGGCCTTTTCCAGTGCAGCTCGCGCATCACCAGACAAAAATTCAGCGATTTTTCCGCCGGTTGCGTCACCATCTACATACGACCCATCAGCAAGTGCGACTACGGCATTGCCAGCCTCAAAATGTCCGGCATCCTGGGCGCGCTTGGTAAGGTCCACCGCCAAAAATCTTTTACCTTGGGCATCGTCACCGACAAAATTTCTCAAATACTGCCCGACGTTTTCTGCGTTGTATGGAATATCTTGACCATTAGCATCCTTACCCAGGCGCTTTGAAATATTGGCCTTAAATTGACCATTGGCCATCATAACTCGCAACAGCGCAATCTTTTCTTCAGTGTGTCCGCTCATACCTTCCATTTTTTCAAGCTGGCCAAGATTTTGTTCCTTTGTATTGTCAGCAAAGAATGTTTCTCTTGATGCTTCAGCCTTTCTCTCAGCATTAACATCGGCTTTGTTATCCAAACCATGGGTTCTGCGTTTCTCTTCAAGAAATTGAGCGGCACCAAGCGCCTTAGATTTTGATTCATCAAGCTTATGATGCGCAGCCTCGTTAAAAGCTTTAGCGCGCAACTCTGGATTTAAAACATTAAACAATCCGCGCTGTAACATGTTTCCACGAGCAAGGCCTGCAGTCGCCGCATACTTTTTCTGCAAAGCCCAATTGCCCATTGCATGCCCAGCAAAATGTAGCGGCTTTTCAACGGCTTTCTCGGTCCAGCTGATCAGCTTATTTGAACCGGCAATTGAAAAATGCTTGGCGACTTCCAACACCGCAAACAAACAGACAATCAACAAAACGTTAGTCAAAACATTGCCAATGAATCCAGCCAGACCAGACTGAATCGAAGAACTGGTAGTAAATGTCTGATTAATCGCCCCGCTTTGGACGTAAAGCCTCTGGGCGTCAGCAATCAAGGCGCAAAGATTCAAACCCAATGCCATCACAGGCGTAAACATTGCGTATTGAAAAAACTTTTGAGCGACAAGTTTACCTTCGTGTTCAAGCGGAGGAATCGCCATAAAACCAAAAATCACCGGAGAGATCATCATCAAAATCCACAACGCCATTATTCTGATCATCAAGAACACGGTGATGTCTGCAAAAATCAGCAGGGCTCCGAACGCAAAAATCAAACCAAAAACTGAAGAAACTATTCCAGAAAGCTCACCGGTCAAATTCCAAAGGCTGGCGTTCTGAGTTACGAAAGGATTACCTATCAATTGTGCCGCTAATTTTCCGACAACTACGTCGTTATGCGGCAAAAATTGGGCCTGAAAAGCCTGCGCGATAGATAAAACCGCCTGACAAAGCACCAAGCTGAAATTTATAAATAACGCCGCTAAAATTATTTCAACCAATAGGTGCCTGAAGTTCCACTGCTCGCCAATTCGCAACAGCGTGGCCAAGGCCATAATAATCAAAGCGAGCACGAACAAGATATTCATTAAATTACGAATGACCACCCAACCCTGTAAAATAACCCCGGCAAAAGCAGGATTACTTGGATCAATGGAAAGCATTGCCTGCATCACCGGCGCAATCAGCAAACTGAAAAATGCCACGAAAATTCCGCGAACAATATTTACGGCCGTAACGATGAACGCTTCAAGAACACAAACCACCACGCTCCACAATGATTGCGAACAAGGATTATTGTTTCTCTGATTAATAGAGCTGGCGAACGGCATTGCGGTAGCGGGCGTACTGGTAATACTTTGCCCGGGCGTAAATCCTAGATTAGCCGTAGTATTAGTATTTGTTACGGTTGCGACAATCCAGTAATCTTTAGTCTTATCGAGCGCATTTGCTCCGCTGGTCGGAAAAGTAAAGTCAGTTAAATTTTTTGCAAATGCCACATCATTAAACGGTCCTGTCTGACTGGTGCCAAGTCCCCAGCTCCAACTGAAACCCGGCGGATTTGACTGACCGTTAATCGATCCTTGAATTCGATAAGTTGCAATGTCGCTGCCTAAAGTTCCCGGGCTGCCAAAACTTGTTTGAGGAGTTGGCTTAATTGTGATGGTCGGCGTTCCCGAATTCGAACCCGCCTGAATGTTGGCATCAACATAATCAAATTGATGCTCCGCCTGCACTTGAGTGCCGTCGCTCAGTGTACCGACTAAAATATATTCGAACTTCAGAGAAAAACCTTGCAAAGGTAGCTGGCTTGCGTCTTTAAGCCAATCAAGATTAGAAGTTAAAGCCGGAGCGGTAATATCAACGTTATCAGATTGATGCTGCAATTTTGGATTAAAAGTGACATCAGTGATTCTCAATGTCTTGCCATCGTCCGTATGATCGCAGCTGCCTTCACTTTTTGGACAAACATAAATATTCATGCCAACCCAATTGGTCAGCCAAGTATTTGAGTTGGCTTCATCATAGTTAGTACTGTTCAGATGCAGCCTAAAAGTAAAGGGCTGTCCCATTGTGATCTGCCCTGGAAATCTGGAAATATTGATAGCAGTAAGCGGACAAACGCTAAGGGTCCCCACGGTACAATCCAAGCTGCCATCGGCTTTACAACCGGGATACCAAGCGGTGATAAATTTCCTGAGGCAACGCTATTTTGCGAGGCGCTTTGAGATTGCGTTTGAGTCTGAATCGGTCCAAAACCAAAAGCAAAATAGTTAACCAACAATATGCTGATCAGTCCTAATAGAATCTTGTGCTTTAAGTCCCTTTTTGTTGTGATTTTTGTTTCAGAATTCAAGCTTTTCCGCTTAGTTTTCTATCAAAATTATCTCACAAATCATCGCAAAAATCAAAGTTTTTTTGTGTATAACTCCAAAGGTTAAGTCAACATAAAACCCCGTGAAATTCTCACAGGGTTTATTAAAATTTCTGCTCTTTATTTTCCGATCTTTAAGCTTTAATCTGAGCCGGCTTGAATGCGTATGCTGTCCGAAACCATGGTGTTGCCGGCAGTATCAATAACGCTGACCGTATAAGTAAGGTTGCCGCTTGCGGTCACTCTTGTGAAACCGCTAAGGTTACGAGAACTATCTAAACTGTGGTCTCCGTTTGAGAATATAATATGATCCGCGCCTTTAGGCTTAAGTGCTGAAGCATCCCATTCAAATATTATTGTAGTGCCATCCGGAACACTGGCGTAATTAGTGCTATTTTTAGGATCATATCCTGCAATCCAATTTCCACTATTGTTTCCGCTGTCAGTTGCCGCTTGGAATTGAGTCAAACTGAATGGCGCTGCGGGCTGGCCCGTGCCGCTTGGTCCGCCATTACTGCCGCCAGGACCCGGCAAGGGCGCTTGGCCTAGAGCAAATGGAGTTACGGCGGTGCCGAATAATTTTCCTATCGACGGGTTAATAAACTTGTTGAACAATAAATTAGTGGAAACTTTAGCAATAGCTCTGGCCGCAGCATCTTCGTTATCCTGCGGCTTGGCTTCATAACCCAAAGTGTCTGCATACAAACTGTTAAGGTAATTTGTCGCCGAACCCGCAGGGTTTTGAGTAATACAATCAATTCTTGCGGCAGTAACCTGACCGGAAGAAGTGGGTTGATCAGCAGTTGCGCTAGTTAAAGTCTGACAATTATAAACCGATTTAGATCCCCCGCCTTGCGAAATATCTAATGACGCGACGGATTGTGCCTGAGAAGAAGCAAGCAAAGACTTATCTTGAGACATTACTTTTTGCATTGCTACGGTAGAATCTAATTTGGCAGGACAATTTGCCAGGAACAAATAGGTGTCTGGGCCTGGCTGCACTTTGTTAACGTTATACATATTACAGCTGTCTAAGGCCGCCTGAGTGTAAAGTGGGCTGAGATCAGAATGCGTCCCGGTAAAACCCATGCTGTCATTAATCAAAGAGCGAGTCAGATAAGCGTCGCGCACGCTCTGATTAGAAATCGTCGATGTAACGTAAACCTGATTGGCGACATTTTTTAAATAAGTGTCATATTTTTGAATTCCGCGCAGCGAAGTAACTTTATTGATCATCGGCGTAATAAACGCTCTGGTCGCCTGCGATAAAGCTTCATATTCTACGGACTGCAGCAAATGGGTAAAAAAATCATTCCAATCAATAGAGTTTGGCACACCCGGAGCGAAAGCTTGGGCGCTTCGAAAAGCCGGCATTGCAACTGCCGTTGAAAACAAAAATGCAATTATAAAAATTTTAGCTTTTGTACTCATTGAATGTTCGCTTGAATGGTTTCTTTACCCTGATTAACCAAACCGAATGAATTCATAACCGCATTGGCATCGGTTTTAATTTGATTAGCCAAAGTATCGGCGTCAGTTTGCGGTCCGGCAGTACTTAATTTATTTAAATCATTTAAAAAAGTGCTGTAATTTTGATATAACCCATAAACGCTCTGCTGCATGCCGATTACCGATGAAGGAACACTTAGATTTTGAATGCTATTTAAAATTCCCTGGGTTTGTTGAATCTGCTGGGTTATGGTGTTTGGATCAGGATTTTGCAAAATATTTTGGAGCGGGTCAACGTTGTTCACCAAATCTAAGTTCGCAACGTTAGTATTAATATTTTGCATGTAATCACTTAAGGCCTGAACGCTATTGTCCGGGCTGGTTTTAAATTTTGTCGGATCAATTGTAGGATCGCTGGGGATCGTATCAGTGTTGTTTGCCGGTTGTCCGTAAGAGATTAAAGCGGGATCGCCGCCATCCTGAGACGCAGCGCTCTGTCCGGAAATAACCTGACTTGCGTCAGGATAATATTTTGCCAAAAATTGACTCTGGCTGAGATTGGTATAATCCGGATTTGTTATATCGTTTGGACTGATCGTAGGAGTGGCGGTCTGGGTTTGTTCCGGAGGATTGATAACCGGTTTGGGTTGCAATGCTAATTCATCAGCCTGACCCTGCCTTGGCAAAATTTTTGAAAACGGATCTGCCGGATCCTGATAAACCTGAAAGCCGCGGGTCACAACCGCAACACTTCCCGCGCCGCTGCTTGCTGTGCCAGTGCCCGTAGTTGAAGAAGCCGGAGTCTGTTGCACAAACGGAGTTGGAGCTTTCTTATTTAAAACAAAAAATACCAGTGCGCCTACTGCGACCAGAACCACGATTGCGATTGAAATTATAACTTTCTTCGACATGCTAAGGTAAGTTAATCAAATAAGCTTGTGCAAAAGTGCTGCGGGCTAAATCTAACTGTGCTTTAATTTGAGAAATATATTGGCTTGCGCTGTTGTCAGCCTGGCCAAGATCATTGACGTAATTCAGCGCGTAATAACCGATCATAAGTTTTTGATAATCGCCGATGCTTGCTGGCACTGCCAGTTCTTTTATTTCATTTAAAAATTTAGCTTCTTGGGTGGGTGATCCGATTGCAACCTTATCGCCGTTAAACAACGCTGAAATTTCTTGGGCATAATTTTGGGCGGCCATCTGATTATCTTCAGAAGTATTTTGAACTGAGATATTTAATTGATTTACAAAATCTTTGTTATAAGTAGCGGCTCCCAAAACTCTTGCGGTTGTATCTGCTTGAGTTTGATCCGAGTTTGGACTATTTAAAGCAAGCTCGGTTGCGGCGCCGCCATCAATTGAATTTCCTGATATGTTATCGGCGAACTGCGGGGACAAAATATCATTAGCCTGGTTATTACTGGCCTGAATCGGAACCTGGTTTGCTTTCTGTTTAAAAGCAAAAAACGTTAGAACTAAAGCTAACGCAATAATAAGGGCTAAATTCCCCCGCCCGAAATTCCTTTTTGCTGCTACGGCCGGCATAAATCCGCGGTATTTGATTGTTTTTTATTTTTATTTCTAAACAGAACTTAACTTACCAATATTATAGCATCTTTCAAGAAAAAATGCAATAGAATAGAAAATATCGTTTTACAAACCTACAATTTTATGATAAAATTAAATAAAGTTCAGTTCATAAACTTCGAAACAAAAATGCAAATGCATAAACGTAAGCTTAGAGCTAAAATTTTAATTATTGCGGCGATGGCATTTGCCAGTGTAAATCTATTTCTGGTGGCAAAGCCTGCCAGAGCTTTGGGCACGCCATGGTTTGGCGGATTTATTTTAGATTTCGTACCACCGACCGCGCTTTGTCCCCCATACACAATGGTCTTTGACTTTTCTACGGACACTGAGATTAATATTTTTGTCGATCCAACTTCAATTGTTTTTCCAAATTTTGATTTACTGGCGACAGGAACTTTTGTCAAAGGCTTGGATGTACCGGTGCCTTCATATCCAAGCTGTCCATTACCGATGTATCCAATAATCATGGTTGGCACCAGCTAAAAAATATTTTGAAAATTTAAATCTCCGGCAGTTGCCGGAGATTTTTTATAACTGCTTATAAAGTTCGTGCCACTGCCTGAGACTTAGCTGCTGCGGCCTGGACTTTGGATCAATCTTGATTCGTTCAAAAATCTGATCGAGTTTCTTTTGCTCAACTCCAAGATTGTCCCGCAAAGTGTTATGAATTTGTTTGCGCTTGCCGGAGAAGGCCGCCTTAATGATCTTGAAAAATTTTTTTTCGTCGACCATAAAACGCGGTTCTGCCAAAATGTCTAAAACTAAAATTGCCGAATCAACTTTTGGTTGCGGATAAAAATCCTCTTTGGGGACCACTGCGATCATTTTCGGATCACAAAACAATTGCACTGAAATCGCCAGCACACTTAGCTCCCCTGCCTCTGCAACCACTCTTTCAGCGACCTCCTTTTGAATCAATAAAATTATTTTTGAAGGTTTATTTTTTACCGCCAAAAGCATCTCAATAATTTTTCCGGTTATGTAGTAGGGGATGTTTGCGACAACCTTGTAACCCGGCTTGAGAAGTTCCTGAAAGTTAAAACTCATCGCGTCGGCAAAAATGACTTGGGCGTTTGCTGAAGACTTGGGAGTGCGGGTGTGGCTGATCAATTTTTCACCGAGCGTATCGGCAAGAATCGGAAAATATCTCTGATCTTTTTCAATCGACAAAACAAATTCGGCCTTTTCAGAAAGTTTTGCGGTAAGATTGCCGATCCCCGCGCCGATTTCCAGAATCTGATCGGTTTTATTTATTTCTGCGGCGTCAATAATCTGATCCAAAGCCTCTTCGCTTAAAAGAAAATTCTGGCCTAAAAGATCATTTGGCCTGAAATGGTAGTGCTTTAAAAATTGTTTAAGCTGGTCTTCCCGCATTAAAATCTTGGAATTGTTTTAAAATTAATTTTATCTTCCGGTAAAGCTTTAAGAATTCTTGAAGGCGGAAAACTTTGAGTATTGCCGAACATCTGCCGGCTCTGAGCATACACTAAATACAAATTGCGTCTGGCCCGGGTCATACCAACATAAGCAAGCCGGACCTCTTCGGCAATTTCTTCAGGGTTGAGCAGCGACCTGGAATGCGGCAAAACCCCCTCTTCCAAGCCGATCAAAAAAACCGTATCAAATTCCAAACCTTTGGCCTGGTGCAGGCTCATTAAAGTAACACTGTCTCGGGTTTCATTGAGGTTATCAATTTCCGTCATCAACGCAACCTCCTCCAGAAACTCAAACAAACCCGCTTGCCACGGCAAATTTTGGTATTTAGCGGCAACATTGAAAAGTTCTTCGACGTTTTCCCATCTGGTTTCTCCGGTTTCAGTGCCGTCGCGGATCCAAGTTTCGTAACCGCTCTTTTTTAAAATCAGCCGCATCAGCCCAAGTATATTTTCGTTGTCATCCAAATTGGAAAAGCTTTCGATCATTGCGAAGAAGTTTTGAACTTGATTGGACTGTCTGGCGGCCAAACCAATATCAGCGAGCTTGGTCCGGAACTCCGAGAGGTTTACGTTATTTTGCAAAACAAAATCCTTGAGCACCTGATAAGATTTATCACCGACTCCCCTGGCCGGTTCATTAATTACTCTTTTTAATGAAATCAGGTCTCGGTAATTAGCAATCAACCGCAGATATGCCAAGACGTCTTTTATTTCTTTACGCTGATAAAATTTAACGCCACCGACAATCTGATAAGGAATCTGGCATTGCAAGAAAACCTCTTCAAGCGCGCGTGATTGGGCATGAGTCCGGTACAATACCGCGTATTTATTTAAAGAATCATGGACGCTCGGCAAAATTGGCAGGCCGTAAAGTCCAAATCCTGAGCGTGCCGCCCCGGATTTACGCGCTTGTTGGCTGATAAATCTGTCTAAAATCGAATACTTTTTGGGCTCAATGCTTTCCGGCTCTGATTCTTCTTCAGAAAACTGATCAGCCTGCGAGTCCGTTTCGTAGCTCAATTCAGGATTTTCCGAAGAATTTGTGGAAATGGCTGCGGCCTTTTTGATTATTGTTTTTGCTACGAATTTGGCCTCTTCCACCTGATCCTCTACTTCCAGCAAACTAATTTTAGCCCCCGCCTCATTGTCAGTCCAAAGCTGTTTTTTCTTTTGTTCCGGATTCAAATCAATGACCTCTTGAGCTACGGCAAGGATATTTTTTGTCGAACGATAGTTTTGCTCCAATTTTACTACAAGGCAATCAGGAAAATGTTCTTCAAAATTTAGAATATTTCTGAGATTTGATCCGCGAAAACCGTAAATTGCCTGAGCGTCATCACCAACTACGAATAGGTTGCGGTTACCGGGATTAATCTCCGTACCAATCGCCAACAAATAAAGCAACATGTACTGGGCCTGGTTGGTGTCCTGGTACTCGTCAACCAAAATATATTGGAAAAGCTGCTGATATTTTTTCAAAACTGCAGGATTATTTTGAAAAATTTTGACGGTCAGCATTAAAAGATCATCAAAATCCAAAGCGTTCTGTTGAAACAAATAATTTTGATATTGAACATAAATTGCTCTGGTTTGGTTCAGCAAGAATGAGTCGATCGGTAAATTGAACTGGTCGGGAGTCTGTAAAAGATTTTTTGCCGAAGAGATATAATTGCGAAATAAAGAGGGCGGGAACTTTGAACCGATATTTTTTTCTTGGCAGATTTCCCGCAAAACCTTAAGCTGGTCGTCGTCGTCATATATTACATATGAGCGAGTGTAGCCCAGGGTCTCAATCTCCTGACGCAAAATTCTGGCGCAGACTGAATGGAATGTGCCCATAATTGGACTTTGCGCAGACACAAAATTGCGTGCGGCAATCCCTTGCGGTTTAAGTCCGAGCAGTTTTTCAACCCTGTTCTGCATTTCTTTGGCGGCCTTATTAGTAAAAGTTAAAGCCAAAATATTTCCGGGTTTAAAAAGCCTCTCCGCAATCAGAAAAGCGATCCGATGCGTTAAAACTTTTGTTTTTCCAGAACCGGCGCCGGCCAAAACCAAAACCGGGCCGGGACCAGCTGTAACCGCCTGAACCTGTCGATCATTTAAATTTTCTAGAATACCCGGAATAGTTCTTTGATTTCCAGGAATATTTTTTTGATCCATAAATTCAATTATAACAAAGCTTAAAAAACATCTTAAAAAATGGCTTAAGTAAGCGGAATGTGGAAAAAAAGTGGCTTAGTAAAGGTATTTTTAATCTAACGCACAGCAAAAAGTATTGTATCGAAAATGGCTGGATAGTAAAATAATTTGTGTTGGAAACCTTTTTATTCATTAAACCATTTACTGGTTATTTCCCCGCACGCAGAGCCTGAATTAGGGCTGAAATTCTGGAAATAATCGGCTAAACGGCTAATGGGAGCAGTTTTGCAAGCCTTTATCCGAAAGCTGTCGCAATTGTTCACTAAATTGCAAGGCTATCAGAGACTCTTGAATTCTTCGTTTAAAACTCTAGTCGAAAAAGTTCGCAAGCACCTAAATTCTTTTCACGCCCTGCACGCTCCATTAAAAATGGATCGGCTTGATTATACTTTTAAATTCAGCACCGAACTGATTGTTTTGGTGCTTTCTTTAATTGTCATAATTTTCAATGCAGTCGGCGGTACAACAGGATTAGCTTTCGCTGACGCTAATAACTTTTACGCAAGAGAGCTGTCCTACCGCTCAGGTGCCAATAAGGAATTGTACAGCAGAAATACTTCTTCGACTACGGTAGTTACCGCCGGCAGCGGCTTAATTCCTCAAGCTGCAGCAGAGGCGGTTTTAGTTTCGGATCAAACCAATCAAACCGACTCAGCAAATTCCCAAAACTCTATTATCAGTGATAATGCAATTGTCGCCGATACCCAGGACAACATTCGCGGCATGATCGCAAGCGAAATCCAAAGCTATACCGTTCAAAACGGAGATACTCTAGCGGCGTTGTCCAAAAAATTCGGCATTTCAGTAAGCACAATTATTTGGGCAAACAATTTAACCAGCGACCTGCTCAAACCAGGAACTGAACTGACGATCTTGCCGGTTGACGGCGTACTCTACAAGGTAAAAACCAACGATACTCTACCGGATATTGCCAAAGGGTTCAAAGCGGACATCAATCAAATTATTTCTTTTAACGGTTTAACAGATGATCAGGATATCAATCCTGGGGATTTGATTTTAGTTCCGAACGGAGTTATTCCCGCTCCGCCAAAACCAACCGCTCCACCGACCCAAACCGCAAAACATATTGTCCGTGGTAAAACAGTTTACACACCGATTATTGATTTGACGCCAAGCACCGGCCATCTTTTTCCGGGCGGACAGTGCACTTACTATATTGCTTTCAGACGCGATGCCTTGGGCAAACCGGTGACCTGGGGCGGCAATGCCAGAGATTGGTTACGTAACGCCGCGGCTCAGGGTGTACCGGAAGGTTCCGTGCCGCAGCCAGGCGCAATAGTAGTTACCAACGACAGTCGCAGATACGGCCATGTCGCTTTGGTTGAAGACGTTGAGGACGGCAACATTCTAGTATCAGAAATGAATTTCTACGGCTTATGGAAAACCGACCAGCGCCTGATTCCGATTGATTCCAGTACGATCAGGGGTTATATTTACTAAAATAACAAAATCATTCAATAAAAAACTCTTACCAGCGGGTAAGAGTTTTGCTTTTAGCCTGATCTTAAATCTCAGGGTATTCAGATGATGCTTTTTGGCTCGCTAGCTAAGGCCAGCATTTTATCAGCAAGCAGCTGGCCAACAATTGTTGCCAAGTAAGGATTTTTTAACCGCTGCTGGCTAAGGTTGGCCCTAACCTGATTCAAAATAACTGGGTCTTCGGTTGCAGTCTCAACCCAAACGTCGGAATCCTGAACATAAAGCCTGAACAAAATTCGATCATTATTATGCAAGACCGCCGACAAATTTATTAGAAAGCTGTCTTTGACATCTTTGTAATAGGGGTCAAATGGCACCTGGGCAATTTCCGGATCGAAAACATAATCTACCCGGAAATTGGAATACCTGACATTGTAAACGCGCTCTGCCGCCGGCTGCCAGCGTCCACTCAAAACCACTCTGTAAGGCTTCCGGCCGCTAAATGCAAGACCGCAAAGTACAACTGTGAAAAGAAGCGATGTGATCCAAAAATATTTACTCCAGCTCCATGTAGGCCTGATCTGCATGTACATCTCCCCCGTAAATCTTTTTACCAACCAACTATACTAGCAAAATTATTATTGAGTGACAATCCCTTGGCCGGAGGGATCGGCAATAGTACTTAAATCCTGCGCACTCTTAGTTACCGAGCTTGCGGTAAAGCTGTCATTTCCGGTTAACTGAATGTTATTGGCAATAACCATTGCCTGGCCAACTTTGGAAGGATCAGGGGTAACAGTGACGCTGAACTGCAAAGTTCGCAGCGCCTGGAAATCTCCGGTGTGGGCCGGCAGAGTTCCAACATTCCAAGTCAACTTTCTGGTATTTGCATTATAAGTTACATTTTGAATTTCGGCGAAAGTAATACTGGTTTTATCAAAACCTAAGGAATTTGGGAGATTTAAAGTAAGCACGCCATTAGTCAGATCATTAGTGCTGTTGCGTAAATTAAGCGTGACCTGGTATGTCGTTGATTGATTGACCTTTGGCGGATGCGCTCCTGCACTATAAGAAATTGCCGTATCAATAGTTGGGACGGTGATGACCTTCAAGGATAATGAACTGCTGACAAACGGCTGCTGGATTTCAGAACTTTTAATTTCAGCGTGGGCATTGACCGTTAAATTTTGGGCATTAGAATTAGTTGCCGGATTTTTCAAAGTAATCTGAAAAGTAAAATTTCCTTCTTGATTAGGCTGAAGCGAGGCAAGCCCCGAAGACTGCGCCGCGCTCCATGTAATATTGTTGCCATTTACCAAAGCATTTTGAGCATTGACCGATGAAAGATCAAAAGCATCGCCAGAAAGAACTACGGCCAAATTTACTCCGGTCATTGAAATGGTGTTGTTGTTCTTGTAATGAACCGTGTAAGTTAGAACGTCTCCCGGCTGGACGACGTTTTGTGAAGCATTACCGCCCCGGGTATTGTCGAGCACTGACAAATCAGCTTCCAAAGGATTGGCATTAATGCTTACCAGAAAAGATGCATTTGAGTAAGTGATCGCCTGGCCATTTGCATCTCTTCCGCTTGCCGAGGCTGAAAAAGCCTGCTGATTACCGATTGGCGCGCTACTAAATCTTCCGGTAATTACGATTGTACCCCCTGCTCCCGACTGTAGCGTCGGCAAAGCCCAAATATTTTGAGCTGTTATGTCGGGATTCGGGCTATAGCTTGTGATTATGAAGCTTGGCGGAATATTCAGCTGTATACTCATTCCAGAGAGCGGGCTGGAAGAACTATTACTGTAAGAAAGATCGTAGGTTAAGGTTTGGTCATTATTGGTTTGTGCCGGGCCGCTAAATTGCAAAATTATATTTGAATTGGTGATTTGCGAACGGCTTTGGGCCTGGGCCACAAAATCGCCGTTAAAATTTGAAAATTTATAATGCAAAACTCCGCTGATTGCCTTGGCCTCTCCGGAATTACCGTTAAGATTGCCTTTAATTACAATTTGACTACTTTGACCAGGACTCAAGTTTGGAATTAAAAATTCAGTACCATCCAATTTTGAAGGCTGCGGATCACTCTCGGTGAAATTAAAACCCTGCGGATAAAGCATGTCTAAAGTAACGTTGTTGATAGGGTCAACGTCGTTATTTGCAAACTGAACTCGATAAACTACTTCGCTTCCTGATGCCGCCTGCCCAGGCGCGTCAATTGAAAGAGTGACCTTGGGATTTGGCGGCGCGCCAGGTGATCTGAAAATAAAAAAAGCAACCCCGGCGATTACCACTAAAGAGACGATAATCAGCCAAATTGCCCATTTGTTCTGGCTTAAAAAGCTATTTCCTTCCATGGAATAAGTTTACACCAAGAAATTATTTATACCAAATATCTGGCGCTTTTCAATTCCCGCTCTAAAATAAACTCAATAAATGAACTGGCCAGAGTTTGTACTTCTGACCGCAGATCAGCGCGATTTTGTTGGTCTGAAAATAAATGATCTTGAGCCACGAAATCTTCAGGATTTTCAGTTGCTTCTGCAAAAAACTGATAAATTTTTAGATTGATTTTTTTTAGATCCGACACTTTTGGAGCGCAAAGATGACAAACAAAACCGCTCTTGCGATTTGAGAAAAATATAGGATTTTCGGAGTTAAGCGGGCGCGAACAGACCACGCAAATTTTTGGGTCAACTTTATAACCGGTCAGCGCTAAAACATGCCAGCCAAAAAAATTGTAGCATTGGTGTTCTGGCTCTTCGGACCGATCTAAATGTTTTAGAAACTTTAGAAAATAATCAAATAACTCCTGGTTTGGCTGTTCGTCTGCGGTAGATTTCAAAACTAATTCCGCGGCATAAAGAGCTGCGTGCACCGCCTGGCGCCGTTCGCGCATATTCTTAAAGGTCTCCAGCGGTTTGGCACCGATTATTGTCAGCCGTTTGCGGCGATCAACAATTTCAATTCTGGAATAAAAAAGCTGTTGCAGCCCAAACGCCAATTTGCTCTGCAGCTTTTTGATCGCGCGAGCAACGCCGCGAACCTTGCCAAGTTCGCGGCTGTACATCGTCACTATTTCATTGCTTTCCGAAAAAACGTTTTTCTTGAGAATGATCGCTTCAATTGATTCCTGGCCGGAAGAACTCATATTTTGATAATCCCGAGCCAGACCGGCTTGCCTTCAACATCGACCTGAATTTCTTCATCAGGCTCAACTTCGGCATCTTTCTTAATTTGAGTGACGAAAGTTTTTTTACGATCAAATTTTGAAACTAATGCTTCCTCAAGTTCCGAATCTTTAGTTTGATAATACAGATCAACCAGCTCGCCGACTTTCAACCCGGCTTTTTTACGCAAATCCTGAACCTGCCTTTCCAGGTCACGGGCAACTCCTTCAATACGCAAAGCCTGATCAATTTTGGTACTAAGTAAAACCGCAAAATCAGCGCTCTCTTTAAATTTGCTTTCAGGCAACTGCGAAAGTTCCGGAGTAAATTGAATTTCTTTTAAATTTAATTCCTGGCTTAAAATCTTTTCAAGCTCCGGTCCCAAGCCTTCATTTGCCTGGCCAGTTTTGAATTTATAAGCCAAATAAGCTAGCGGCTGGCGTACTTTAATGTTTGCTTCTTTACGTGCTGAGAGCCCAAGCTCAACAATTTCTCTGACCATCCGCATTTTCTCAAGCAAATCCAACTCTTGCTGAGCAAGCTCAGTGCTTGCTGCCTCAATATTCCAATCCGCCAAATGCACGCTTTCTTTACCGGTCAGGTCTTTATAAATATTTTCGGAAATAAACGGCATGAACGGAGCAATCACTTTGGCAAATTCGATTAAGATATAGGCCAGTACCATCAATGCGGTTTTGCCGTCTTCGCCGCTCTCTTTAATACGATCACGGCTGCGCCGCAAATACCAGGTTGAAAGCTCGTTAACAAATTTGAGCATCGGCCTTCCGGCGCGAACAGTGTCATACTTATCCATTTGAGTACTGACTTCAAATTGCAATTGATGCAGGTTTGCCAAAATCCATAGATCAAGCAAATTCTGCGAGGCTGGCTTCAAACCTTCTTCAAAGGTTTGCTGGCTATACATCCGCAAAAACGAATGGACATTGCTGGTGATGATGATCAATTTTTTGTAAATCTCATCCAGTTCTTTTTCGCTGAAATTTAAATCTTCGGCTTGCATCACCGGCGCGGTCAGCAGGTAAAAACGCAGTGCATCAGCTCCATACTTGTCCAAAATCAACCACGGATCAGGATAATTTTTCTTGGACTTCGACATTTTCTGGCCATCTTCAGCAAGGATTGTACCGGTAGCGACCACATTTTCAAAAGGAGCGCGGTCAAAAAGAATTGTGCTGAATACGTGCATGACATAAAACCACGCTCGGGTTTGCGGAATGTATTCGACTACAAATTGTGCCGGGAAACGTTTTTTAAACTCCTCGCTGTTTTCAAATGGATAGTGGTATTCTGCAAACGGCATGCTTGCCGCTTCAACCCAGGAATCAACCACCTCTTCAACTCTTTTCATTTCATTGCCGCATACCTGACATTTTAATTTGACCAGGTCAATTTGCGGCCGGTGCAAATCTATTTCCTCAATTTTTTTAGAACTGTAGATCTGGTCGTAATTTATTGCCTGCTCTTGCAATTCCGCAAGCGAACCAATGCATGCTGTTCTGGCACAAGATTTATTTTCACATTTCCAAAAAGGCAGCGGCGTCGCCCAATAACGATTTCTGGTGATGTTCCAGTCCGGCGCATTTTCCATACCTTTATCAAACCTGCCGTTTTTCAGATGTTCTGGATACCAATTGATCTGCTGCTGATTTAACTGGCGCATCCGCGGTTTGATTTTTTGAATATTGATAAACCAGGCTGGCACGGCATTGTAAAAAAGTCTGGTACCGCAACGCCAACAAAAAGCTACGGAATGCTTATACTCTAGTTCTTTAAAAACCGCATGTTTACCGCGCAGGTAATCAAAAATTGCCTGATCGGTTTCTTCAGCATAAATATATTTGCCGCGTAAAAATTCCGGGGTCAGCTCATTATATAATCCCTGTTGACTTACCATTGGCACAATCGGCAAACCAACCTTTTGGCCCAAATTAAAGTCATCCTCGCCGTAAACCACAGCGGTATGAACAATACCGGTACCTTCTTCCGTGGTCACAAAATCAGCATCATATACCCTGAATGATTTTTCTGATTTAATTTCTGGCACTTCAAACAAAGGCTCATATTCCATGCCGACTAAATCCGCGCCTTTGATTGTTTGTGTTTTTATAAAATTACTATTCATGCCCCAAATATCAGCGGTACGGTCTTTGGCAAAAATATAAGTCTGACCTTTTACCGCGTTGACCTTTAAATCCTCCGGCAGATCGCCAATTTCAGCTTTGAAATACTCAATATCCTTACCCACTGCCAAAGCAACATTGCCAACCAAGGTCCACGGAGTTGTTGTCCAAGCTAAGAAATAAGTGTTTTCAGCGCCTTTGACTTTGAATTTGACGTAAACCGAATTATCCACGGTCAGATCATAACTATTATCCATTGCCACTTCAAAATTTGAAAGCGGAGTTTCGCAGCGCGGGCAATACAGCAAAACCTTACGGCCCTCATATATAAGCTGCTTTTCCCAAATTTGTTTGAGTGCCCACCAAACCGATTCCATATAGGTCGGATCCATGGTTTTGTAGGAATTATCGAATTCTACAAACCGGGCAATTCTGCGCACGGTCTTGCCCCATTCATTTACAAAGGTCAAAACATTTTCTCGGCAGGTCTGATTAAATTTATCAATACCGATTTGTTCGATCTGTTTTTTTCCGGAAATCCCTAGTTTCACCTCAACAAGTTGCTCAATAGGAAGGCCGTGGCAATCCCAGCCCCAGCGACGCCTGACGAAACGTCCGCGCATGGTTTGATAGCGCGGCACCGCATCTTTAACCGTTGACGCCAAAATGTGGCCGTAATGCGGAGTACCAGTTGCAAACGGCGGACCGTCAAAAAAAACGTACGGCGGCTTGTCCTTAGTTTTTTCTAAGGTTTTTTGAAAAATTTTGTGCTCATCCCAAAAATCTAATAAGCACTGTTCTATTTCAACGTGAGGATTTTTTTGTTGAGGTTCCATAAATATTTATTAAAAATAAAAAACACCTTTTTATCCAAGAGCCCGCATTTGCGGTCGGTACCATCTTGATTGGTGCTTGATTATACTTTTTACGGAAAGCTTCCGAGCTGTTCTAGTTTCACTTGCTAAGTGTGAACAAGTAATTTCTTCAGCCAGCGTAAGCCATCATTATGGCTTTTCTTTTTTGATAAAAAGTCAACCGCTTTTATAAGGCTATTATAAATCAAAATTTAAAATCTGTCATTAGCTAATTACTCGAAGTTAGACCAATTAGATCTATACAAAACAAGGCTTTTGTGCTAGAGTTTGTAAAATTTGTATGCGGGGAGGGTTAATGGCAAAGCTTGTAAACATCGCTGATTTCGCATCGCAGCCGAACTTAACAGAACCGGTCGACTGCCAGGATCTGAAAAAAATTTGCGGTCCGGAGAAACACATTTTTGAAACTGCATATTTTGATATCCCGTCCGAACCTCCAGACCTCGCGCTTAGCGAAGAGGTGGCGGCAACGATTAGGCTGGTGATCTTATTTGAGCAGACCAAAATTGGAGCGCTGATGTACTTCTTCGGCGGACCCGATCTAGGCCTGGTTACGGTTGATAAGTTGGGCGAAGACAGCCCAAACGATCTCATTCGAAAAATGCTGCGCACCAAAGAATCTTGGAGTGCAGAAGGGTACCCGGCAAGAACAGAAAACCCTTCAATCTCCGTCTTCACAAAAAATGGAGAAAAGTTGCCCGAGCAACAGCTCGAGTGGATCGTAGCGGATACAAAACGCTCTTTGTGATGTTTTTGCAAAAACCCGGGGCATTCAGTTGCTCCGGACTTTTTATTTCTACATTTTTTCTACGGTTTTTATGCCTAAAAGATTTAGGCCGTGTTCCAAAACTGCCGCTACCGCAGCAAGCAGGTTTAAACGCGCGATTTTTGAATCTTCGGATTCAGCACCAAGAATTGAAACCTGATCATAAAAAGCGTTAAATTTTGAGGCTAGCTCAAACAAATAATTACACAGTAAATTCGGCCGGTATTCTTTGGCGGCAAGCACCACGGTTTCATCGTAATGCATCAGCTGGCGAGATAAAGATAATTCTGTTTTCTGAGTAAAACCAGCAGGCGCCATTTTTTTAAATTTTCCGGCTTTTTCTAAAACACTCTGAATCCTGGCATAAGTATATTGTAAGTAAGGCCCGGTATTGCCTTCTATCGCAATTGTTTCTTCTAAGTCAAAATAAATTTTGGTATTAGTATCGTACTTCAAATAGCCGTATTTGATCGCAGCAAAAGCAACTGCCTGAACAGTCTTATGATCGTCTGGAGATACTTTTATTTTCTGGGAAGAGCGCATGGTCTCGCGAACTTTTGTTTTAACGTTTTCAACCAGGTCGTCTGCGGTGATGGCATTTCCGGCGCGGGAGGACATCTTGGATTTGCCAAGATAAACGTGCTCGTAGGGCAAATGTTTAAAACTGTCGGCCCAATTAAAACCCAAAAGTTTAAAAAGTTCTGCCAAAACTTTGAAGTGATAAGATTGTTCAGAACTGGTAGTAACAATAGCTAAATCCGGATGATGTTCTTCATTGCGCAAATGCCACAGATATAAATCCTGGGTGATGTAAATTGTGGTGCCGTCTTTGCGCAGCAAATATTTTTTATCCAAACCTTTATCGGTCAGGTCGACCGCAACGCTGCCGTCAGACTCTTTGCTAAAAACTCCTTTTTTGACCCCTGCCAGGACCAGATCGCGCCCTTGATCATATATATCGCTTTCATGCTGGACCTCATCGAATTCAGAACCTTCGCGGGCGTAAGTTTCTTTTACGCCTTGGTAAAACCAATCGTTCATTTGCTTCCAGAGCCTGCGAACTTCTTTGTCACCCGCCTCCCACTTTTGCAAAAGTTCTTGAGCTTCAGCTTCAAGCTCCGAATTCTTTTGAAGCTCTTCTGCAAACATCGTATAAAACTTTCCGACAAAATGATCCGGTTTAATTTTTTCGGACTGCGGGGTTTTGCCGTCGCCATATTTCATGTACATCAGCAAGCTTTTCATGATATGAATGCCACGATCATTGACTATTTCGCAGGCAATTACTTCATGTCCGGTTGCGCGTAATAGATTGATGCAGGCCATGCCGTAAACGTCGTTTCTGGTATGGCCGATATGCAGCGGCTTATTGGTATTTGGACTGGAATATTCAAAAACCACTCGGCACGGTTTGCCGTTTTCATCAAAACCGATTTTTTCAATGTCGATTTCTTTCTGCATTGCAAAAGCGAGCTCGGCCTGCTTTTGATCGGCAATAAAAAAATTCAGGAAACCGCCAACAACCTTAATTTCTTTGATAATCCCGTTTTGATCGAGCTGTTTTATTTCTCTGGCTAAAATTTGCGCTACTTCATTGGGATTAAATTTTCCGCCACGTGCAATTGAAAACGCAACATTTGTACTGTAATCGCCAAAATTTTCTTTGGGCACATCCAATTCAACAGAGGGCATCGAAAAAATCTGCCCGTTCTCGTACATATTGCCCAGCGCCTCTGAAAGAAGTTTGCTAAGATGCCTTTTCATAGCTCAAATTATACCATAAAATATAAAGGAAACGCGCGAACTTAACGGGTTTCTCGCCTAAATTTATGAAGATTCTGGTCAATAACAAACGGGCATATTTTGATTATAAAATTGATGATTCGCTCACCGCGGGTTTGGTATTGTCCGGCGCTGAGGTTAAAAGCTTAAAAAACGGTCAGGGTTCGCTTTCCGGCGCATACGTTTCCATGCGCGGCGAAAACCCGGTTTTAGTGCATGCCCATATTTCGCCTTATAAATATGCTGGTGATACCGGAAAACTTGATCCTGAACGCGACCGCAAACTGCTTTTAAACAAATCCGAAATTCACAGACTGCTTGGCAAAGAAAAGGGTTTGATTTTAATTCCGATGGAAATTTTTGAAGGCCATCGCGGATTATTGAAATTGAAAATCGGCCTAGGTCGTTCCAAGAAAAAATTCGACAAGCGTGAAACTATTAAAAAACGCGAGGTTGAACGACGGATCAGACGAGGCGAATAATAAATTAATTCAATTTTAATCCCATTTGCGTATAAACAGCAGATGGGATTTTTCATTAAGAATTTTTGGTTGAAGGTTTGGCTGTTTATCTTTGCTTCGGCATGCGCGCTTTTATGGCACCGCCTGCAAGCAAACGGCTATGCCCAAACTAAAGTAGTCTATAGCCTTGAAGGCAAACCTGACCAGGAAATAATTAACCTTATTCAGCATTCCAACGAATATGTTTATTTCGCAGTTTATACCCTAACTCGCAGCAACTTAAGTTCTGCACTTGTAGCAGCAAAGCTGCGCGGCATTCAAGTTGAAGGTATTTTAGATGGCAGCCAAAGCACAATTAGTCAAGAAAAAACTGTAATAGCGCAGCTGCAAAAATATCAAATTCCTTTAGAAATTCCAGAAAAATCAGACGGCAGTCTAATGCATGCAAAATTTGTAGTTACTGATGCGGGTTATGCTTCAGGCAGTTATAATTGGACAACTTCGGCAACCAGCTACAATGACGAGGTCCTGGAAATTGGTGCGGTGCAAGGAATTAAAGATCAGTATTTAAAAATCTTTAGAGAGCTATGGGAAAAATATCAAAAGTAAACCGGTGACCTCTTAAGCCGCCGGTTCTAAACAAAATTTTTAATTTTAACTGCCGAGTACGTTGAGTATGTCTGACTTTGCGGCGTTGATTGGAATTGAGAAGCTTACATTTTGCTGATCAGTCGATGTAGCAACATCAATCCCTATAACGTTCCCGTTCATATCAAACAACGGACCGCCGCTGTCTCCCGGATAAAGTTGGGCTGTCGTTCGAATTAAACCGCTGAGCTGTTCATCACCCTGCTGATCAGATGCAATAATTGAGCGATTTAATCCTGAAACAACTCCGCTTGAAATTGTACCAGGCGCAAATCCATAAGCATTGCCAATTCCCCCAACCTGTTCTCCTACCTGGATATTAGAAGAGTCGCCTAAATTTAAAGATGGATAATTAGTGCCAGGGATTTTTACAATCGCCAAATCTTTGGCCGGATCTGTAAAAACGATCGTTGCCGGTTGCTTGCTGCCGTCCTGAAGCTCGACAAAATATGTGAAATTTGGACTATTAATAACATGATTGTTTGTTAAGATGTAGCCGTTAGAATTGACGAAAAATCCGCTCCCGGCAGAGGCTGAGGCAAAAAATCCGCTGCGACGAAAGACACTGTTAATATTTTCGCTGCCGAAAATCGATACAACCGCCGGAGAAATTTTTGAACTTACGGAATCAACCAGATCCACCGAAGGTTGCGCCGCAACCGCAAAATTATTACCAGCATTGACCATTCTGAAAAACTGGAAATAAAAGTCATTGGACTGAAGCTGGTAATTAAGCGATTTCACTCCATTTTGAACGCCGCTCCCAGCAATTACAAAACTAATGCCGGCAATCAAGGCGAAAACTAAAAATATGCGACCGATTCTCTTTATATTTATAGAATTCATAGTGTTAAAAATTTAAATTAGCAACGACTTGCTCACAAGCATTAAAATAAACAATGCCCGGCTGCAATTACGTTAAAGCCTTTGGAAGGTTTTGACATTTGCCCTTTTTCTTGGTAATTTGTGTGGTCAGAGCACTTACAAATACTGAACTGCCGTTCAGGAGGAGCACATGTCGAGAATTGCCAAAGCTTTAACGCACTTTGCAATTGCTATTTTCCTGGTTTGTCCAACTATGCCAGCCCAAGCATTTGTTACCGACAACCCTAATTCCAAACCTCAACCCGATACGCTGAACGCTAATTCGACCAGGCCAAAACCTCCTGGAATCAGTTTTTGGCAAGCTTTCACCTTTTCCAGCACCTGTGGTTGGTCGAGTGTCACCGAACACCTTGTCGAATCCAGAGGAGATCTGCTCAAGGGCCCAGGTCTTAGTGGTGCCGATTGTTCAGCCCAGGTCTCACATGCCATCAGCAAAAATGGACGCTGGAACCTGGAACTTGGTTACCAAAAAACTAAATTAATCGGCACCGGAATTTACACCCCGAATGATGAGGCCGCCCAATTGGCAGCACAAGGCATCGTCGGACAAACCACGGGAAAACTGATTCATAATGATCAAAATTACCTGGCAGGAATTTATTACAACATCGTCGATAACAAGAACAACATTCTGAGCGTTGGCGGTTTTGGAACTTTGGCCAAAGGCACCAGTACTTTCAACGGAACCTTCAATGGTCAGGCCCAGGAACTTACGGAAGACGGGGTTTTTATTGATCCTATTGTTGAACCCGCTCACGACTTCCGTACTGACGGCGGACTCAGGGGTGGAATTGAAATCAGCTACTGCCGGATGTTCGGTGATCTGGGGTTTGGGCCGGATTTAATGCTCGGTTCCAATTCCCTTTTCCGATTAGCAGGGCAACTACGTTGGTCACCCGGTCACAGCGAATGGATCAAAAAAGTGCAGTTCTGGAATTCTTGGAAAAGCTCCCAGAAAAAATAGCAACACCTCGACATACAGGCTGGCTTCAAGCCGGCCTTTTTTTATGCTAAAATTGATTTACTCAATTTATAATCAAAAAAATCATGAAAAAACTACTGTTTATAGCACCCTTAATTGTCTTGATCGCGGCAGCGTGCAACTCCGGCACAAATAATACAAATCTGCCCACTTCTTCACAGCAAACCACTCCTCCGGCAAGCTCAAGCAGCTCTTCAAATTCAACTACAAATAACCCAACCAGCCCAACCGGCACGCTGAAAAAAATCGTAATAACCGGTATGAATTATGGTTTTAATCCAAAAACGATCACGGTGAACAAGGGCGATAAAGTTCAACTAACCTTTGAAGATACATCCGGCGCTCACGATTTAGTTATCCCGGCATTCAACGCCACAACTCCGATATTACAAGCCGGACAAAGCGCGATAATCAGCTTCACCGCTAGCAAAACCGGAAATTTTCAGTATTACAGTTCAGTAGGCGGCGATCAGAAAGTTGGCATGGTCGGAACACTGATGGTTAAATAAGCTTATTAAATGACCTCCTCCCCGGACTCCAGGACTTCGTCCTTCCGCCCGGGGTTTCCTTGGTCGTCATGAGAACCCTAGAACAACTTCGTTGTCTGGGGTTTTTCTTTTCTGCCCTGCCACTCAATGTATT